>Ga0315268_10000088_pt1 | contig 103787 bp, 93 predicted proteins | sample C1_top_MG_FD_204535 | JGI IMG/M metagenome (GOLD analysis project Ga0315268, IMG submission 204535) | Sediment microbial communities from Yellowstone Lake, YNP, Wyoming, USA - C1_top | ecosystem: Environmental > Aquatic > Freshwater > Lake > Sediment | place: USA: Wyoming | collected 2017-08-01
CTCAGATGAACGCACTCGAAGCGCAGCTCACCGACCTGCGCAACCAGCGCGACGCGCTCTATGCGGAGATCTGGGACAAGGTCAAACGCGTGCGCAACGGAATCAAAGCCAACTACGGCGATGATTCATCTCAATATGAAATGGTCGGCGGCACGCGCCTGAGTGAGCGCAAATCTCCCACCCGCAAGCCGGCAAGTCCTGCGGCATAAACAACACAAACTCCCCAGCCGATTATCGCTGGGGAGTTTGTATTTAACCTACCTGGGGATGTAGTACGTAAGGCGGCAATTGCCTGCAAAGTAATCGTTGCCTTTCTGTCTGTTTTTACGGTTTGCCAGATCCATTACCATTGCCATTGTTTTTGTTCCTCCAGAAAGCCACTTAACCTTTTCTTCCACTTATCAGACGTAACAGGATAATAAATATCACTGCCCCAACGAACGCAACCAGGATGGATTGCAGGTTGAAGCCTGACATCGGGTCGCCCATGTGGAAGAAGGAGGAAGCAATCCAGCCGCCTAACAATCCGCCAATCACGCCGACGATGACGTCGCCAATACACCCATAACCGCCTCCTTTTACGACCAATCCAGCCAACCAGCCGGCGATCAAACCAACGATAATCCAGGAAAGTAATCCCATTCTGATCTCCATTTCTTTTTATGATATTTTGTGGTCATGCGAAGAATCTTTGTCCTGCGCATGTTCGTAATTTTTCAAATTGACTATTTGCCCGGTATGACTGAACCAGGCATTATTTAATTCGCCAGAGTAATTGGAAAAAGCACGGAAGCCTTCTTTAAGGAGAGCACAGCCTTCTGGTGTAAGACTGTGCTCCAAATGATGGTGAGGTTAGCGGTTGATTATGAACAAAATACCCGCAATCAGCGCGCAGACTCCAGCGACGATGTTAAATATTGCGCCAAGACCCACGCCTAGAAGACTCAGTCCGGTGATGATTAAGAAGACTCCGAGCAAAATCCATTTCAAATGATCCATATGCATTTTATTTCTCCTTGGGTTAACTAATTTGATGATTCGACTTTCACGACATTTCGATACAGGCTGTTACCAGCCAGCCTTAAGAGGCTGTTTGAAAACCTTGCCACTAAGCCACCAAGACACAAAGCCACAAAGTTTTTTTCTTTGAGTCTTTGAGACTAAGCCCCCAGTATGAGGGTCGTGCCTTTGTGGTCAAAGAACAGACTTATTAAACAGTCTCTAAGAACTCTGGATTGCCTTTTTTCCGGCTTGCGCGGCTTCGGATACGTGCTCCAATTGTTCGACCACCAGCGCTTGACCGTGTTGCAATAATTCTTTAGCCTTCTGGCGTCCATCCATTGAGATTCTCCTGCCATCCGAACGTACCCGCGCCAAGGTGTCGTCCATTATTCCGGCGGCGCGATCGCGCAGTTCGATGCCTTTTTCCTGGATTTGCATTCTGGTATCTTTTCCAGATTGCGGCGCCAGCAATAGCATCGTCACAGCGCCGGCTAAGCCGCCGACCAACATACCCATTAAAACGCTTAGTATGTTGCTTGAGGGGTTCTTGTATTCTTGATTTTCGTTGAGCATATTGTTTTCTCCTTATTGACTAATAACGACCGTATATTGCGGTTTGCGTACCATATACGCATGTCTAAAATATTTGACCGGTATTTATTTGCGTCCCAGATGATCCAGATAAATACCTGCATCCCTTTGTTCATCTTCCGTCAATTGAATGAGACCAGCCAGCCAATGCAGGATGCCATAAAAAATATGCGGGCTGACAAAAAAGACGCTTGGTTGCTGCACATCGGCCTCTTGTTGACGGAGTGATTTTTCCATTTTTATCTCTTTGGGTTATCGGGTAGTGTGGTTTTCGCTGGTCGTAGTTTGAGTGGCGCTCACTACAGGTCCACGCGGACGGTAAAAAATCAACCAGACTATTCTTTCCACAACCACTGCGATCAAGGCATAGATCACCATCGCAAAGAAGGAAGATAGTTCCAACACCATGCCGCCAGCCGAGGGTGTGGCAGTCATTCCTACAAAGGGAAACAGGAACAGGTTGGTAAACCCATAGATCAGGGCAACGATCGGACTATCTGGATTAGCCGCGATCAGTTTCAATCCGATGCGGAGGGCGATGAGGGTTTCGAGTATGCCCAGGAACAGCCAGATCAATTGGGTAGCTTTAAAGGTAAAGATACGCTGCTCCCGTTCCGGTTCGCTTTGCGACGTTCTAACTTCTGATACTCTATTATCGTTTGACATTTTTATCTTCTTTCTGAGTGTTTCAAATACACGGTTGCCCGTGTTGGTTTATTGATCCCAGGACTTTCGCTCAACACTGCTTTTTCATGTCGCCCTGAGCGTAGCGAAGGGTCTCTATGCCAAAAATCAGAGATTCTTCGCTTCGCTCAGAATGACAAGCGAAAGTCCTGGATCCTTATCCCTTTTCAAGGGATAAGGATTGTGACAGGTTTAGCGGCTTCTTTGGAAAAGGTTGACGACCGCCAACAAGATGATGGATCCAAGTAACGTGACCAGCATGGTCGGAACGGTGATGGCTTCATTAATCGTCCCAACGTGAAAGATGGGGCTGAGAAAATAACCAGCAATGAAGGCGCCAACGACAGCCACAATGATATTGATCAGCAGGTTTGAGCGGTCGTGCATGATTTCAGTCGCTACCCAGCCGATGACTGCAGCAACGATAAGGTATATAAGAAGGTTCATATTAATCTCCTGTGTAGATATTTGAGTTAGGAATACGGTATGTTTATGTTGAGCCGCAATCCCTCTCTTCTCAAAAGGGATTGTGGCTGGCTCCGGTTATTTCACGGGAGCGGGGACAGTCTTCTTTTTCAGGCTGGCTTCATACTCCGTCACGCGCTTGTCAATTTCATTGACTGCGGCTTCACGGGTATAGCCGTATTTTTCCTGAAGCATACCGGTAAGGACATCGAACTTGCCGGCGGCGCGATCAAGATCGTCATCGGTGAGTTTGCCCCACCACGCCTTAGCCTCGCCTCGCATTTGTTTCCACTTGCCTTGCAATACATCTTTGTTCATGGTTGATCCTCCTTGGATCATTTGAAAGCGCTGTCCCAGTTTGCGCCGGCTCTCAGGACAGCATATTGGTACGCCGGATTTCAATCTTTTCATCAGCCGAGCGGCGTCATTTTTTCAGGAACGCTCGCGGCTACAGCGCGCAAACGTTCAGCCACACGCTCAGGCGTCTCACCTTTACTAATAAACGCATCGGCGCCAGCGGAAAGCGCGGCTTGTTGACGGGCGTCCAGATGGCTGATGAGGATAATGACCAGCGCGGCTGGGCAAGCTTTTCGGAGTTCATCCAGCGCGGTAGCAGGTTCGCTGGGGAGTAAATCCCAATCCACCAGCAACATATCTGTATGGCTGACTGGTATCTGCGCTAACGCGGTGGACCAATCGGCGGCTTCGCCAATTACTTCCATTTTCAAATCAAGGAGTAAAAGGCGAAGGGCAGAGCGTTCTTCAAGTTTGGCATCGGCTAAATATACGCGGGTCATAAACTCATCTTACAACCAATACTCCCCAGACACATCCTGCGTCTGGGGAGTATTATTCTCCGCCACTTGGGGGAGGTGTAAATTATAAATAACCAGGCATCTGAACATTGAACACGGTTGAATGGTCTCTTTAATCAGTCGAAATCAACTATGTTAATCGTCGCAGATTACTCAATGCGGCTTCCACTTCTTCGACAGTGACCAGCCGCTCGCCTTCGACATGCTTAAGCGCGCCGGCTTTTGCTTTTTCCAGGGCGATATCCTGTACCGTCAGGCGGCGCGCCGCGGCCTCTTTGACCAGTTCTGCGCCCCGGCTGTACCCGATCAGCGGGTTCAGCGCGGTCACCACAATCGGGTTCTGCGCCAGCCAGCCTTCTGCCTTTGCTCGATTCGCAGTGAGTCCGTTTACTGCCCGTTCGGTAAACGCTTGTACCGAAGCGATGGTTATTTGCATCATCTCAAACATGTTGTAGGCAATGACCGGCATCATTACGTTTAATTCGAGTTGCCCGGCCTGACTCGCCAGCGCCACGGTCATGTCACAGCCAATAACCTGAAACATTGCCATATCGAGCATCTCAGCTATCACCGGGTTAACTTTGCCCGGCATGATGCTGGAGCCGGGTTGCACGGCTGGTAGGTGAATCTCATCCAGCCCGGTTGCAGGTCCCGAAGCGAGCAGGCGAAAATCGTTTGCGATGCGGATGAGGGTCAGCGCCAGAGTCCGCATCGAGGCGGAAAAAGCAGTCGCATCAGCCATGGATTGCATTGATTCGAATAGATTGTCGGACTCGTGCAGTTGGAGACCGGTTAATTCAGACAGCTTTTCAACCATGCGGTGATGATATTCAGGATGTGCGTTCAACCCGGACCCGACGGCTGTTCCGCCAATTCCAAGGCGTCTCAACCCGTCAGCCGCGTACTGAATTCGTTCCGCGTCCCGCTCGACAGCTTTGGCATACGCACCGAATTCCTGTCCCAATCGGATGGGAACTGCATCCTGTAAATGGGTTCGTCCTGATTTGAGGATGTCATCGAACTCGCTGGCTTTGGCATTCAATGCGCCAGATAGATTCTTTAGTGCGGTGAGCATTTCATCCAGGCGCCATAGACATCCCAAACGAATAGCCGTCGGGATGACATCGTTGGTGGACTGTGCCATATTGACGTGGTCATTGGGATGCACCCGGTATTCCCCAAGATTTCCACCCAGCAGTTGCGTGGCGCGGTTGGCGATCACTTCATTGACGTTCATGTGATGGCTGGTTCCCGCGCCCGCCTGGAATGGGTCAACGAGGAATTGCTCGTTCCACTGCCCATCAATCACTTCTTGCGCGGCTCGGATGATGGCATCCGCTTTTTCTTTATGAAGTAACCCAAGGTCCCGGTTGACTTCGGCAGCGGCTCTTTTGATCATTCCCATTGACCAGATAAAAGCCCGTCGAGGCTTTAGCCCTGATATGGGAAAGTTCTCGATGGCGCGTTGAGTCTGCGCGCCATATAGCGCTTTTGCGGGGACAAGAACTTCCCCGAGCGAATCGCGTTCAATGCGGTTGGTATCTGTCATGGTGATGATTCATTCACAAATGGTTGAGGTTCAGAATTGGTACACCTATTTGACGCTAAAATCCCAGGTTCTCTTTCGCCAAAATCATCGTGATGCGACCGGGGCGTTCTTTATTGACGATCAACACTTTGTTCAGGCTGGTATTCATGCCATAAGCCTTTAGCAAGCGCTCACCTTCGAGAGGCACGACATATTCTTGAATGCGGCGTAAGCCTTCTTCCAAATCCTTGACAATTTTCTGCGTCCCAACGATCCAGATGACTTTTTTCGCTCCTGAAACATACGGCCCCAACTGACTGCCGGTGGCTGACGCAACCAACACGTGCCCGTCTTCGGTTACGGCGTTAACACTGCCAACCATGATATCGGGACTGGCGCCCAGATGGCGGATTTGATCAGCCTGAGTTTGGCGGTCGAGACTACGCAATTTCGGACGGATGGCATCGAAGCGACCAGATGTTTCTATATCAGCAGTAATGCCCAATGTGTCGAGCGTTGCGGAAGAGCCTTGATGGATTTGGGAACCTTCAGGTACCAATTCAAAGAAAAGTTTGCGGGCTTGTTCGCTGTTTTCGGCGATCAAGGTGTGAATGCCATTGGCTTCGAGAGCCAGAGCCGTGCGCTCGATTCGAGCGTCAGAAGCAGGAAGGGCGAATTTACTGATATCGATCATAGTGTTCCTTTTGAATATTCTTTATTTCCGACTCGTCAATTATAAATCCAACCGGCTGATAGTTATGGCAGTATCAGTGATTTTTCCGCCATCATCCTCCCAGCGCAGGATGTTTTTAAGTTCAATTTCCCTTCCTTCCAATTGAGGAAGTATTATTCTCCGCCACTTGGGGGAGGCGCGCTGTTGCAGGAATGAAGTTAATCATTTTCTTCTCCTGAGTGAATAATAAAAGTCTCCGCGAAAATCTCGCGGAGACCTTGTAAGCATGGAACCGTTTGTTACGGAATATAGTAACGAACAATCAACTGCGGACGCAATGTAGAAACTGCATTACCGCTGGAGAAGTACATGAAGTCTGCGCCATGGTCGTTGTTGTCATCCATCGCGAAGTGCAGGCGAAATTGAGTCGTCCCGGTGCGGTTGACGAATGATCTACCGACACTGCTCACGACCGCGCTGTACCAACTGTTGGCAGGCGTGGCGCCGAATATAGCCACCGTTTTACTGCTTGAACTGACGTAAAAGTCCTCAAGTTGCAGATCAGCGGCTGTACCGAAGAATGGATTGCTGATATCCACCTTCAAGCCGCCGTGCGTAAGAAACGGATTCGTTCCGACTAGTCCCTGTCTTCTGATCTTCAGCGTGACGGAGGTGACGACTGCCGTATTCGGCAATAAGGTAGTATCGAAATGCAAAATGGCTCGATATTGTTTGTTTTTCGCGTCATCGCCCAGTCTGAGGGCGGTGGACGTTGAATTCATTGTACCGCCTGCATTGCTGTTCTCGCTGGATTCAAGTACCCAGCCATCCTGTGTACTGATGGATTTGAAAACCTGAGTCTTAATAATATGAATTGAAGAAGCGATCACAATGGTATTTTTCTGCAATGTAACCGCAGTCTGTGCCAATGCCCTGCCGTTCAGCGACGCGCCGGTTCGCAGATTGATCGCTTTTGCGGCTAATATGGTTCCTTCCATATGTGCCGTAGTGCCAATCGTGACGCCAACGCCGCCGGCAACCTGCCAGAATATATTCTTGGCTTGTGCGCCGCCGCTCAACAAAACTTTAGCGCCGGAGCTCAGCGTGAGATTTCCTGAAATCTGGAATATCCAGATATCGGTTGCAGAGCCTGCGAGCGTTAAATTTGATGTTAGTAGAACGCCGGTACTCCATTTGTAGACGCCGGGAGCAAGGGTTCTGCCGCTAAGATTTCCTGCATACAGACCGGTGGCGTCAGGCGCTCGTCCGGCGGCGTCTGTATATGCGGTTTGCATGTTGCTTATCGCTGTGGTCATATTAGCGGGAGTAGGCGAAGCATAATTGGCAGCATATACTTTTCCGGTAACTTGCGCTGATTTTGAAAACGTATTGGTGCTGTCTTTTATCAATGAAAATCCGGTGATGGCGGTCGCGGCGATTGGACTTGCTCCAAGATCTCCAGTAATTTTGGAAGGCGCAACATTTGTGATTCCTGTTTTTGTCAAAACTGCAAAATGAGCAGCCCCGCCAAGAACTACCGTCGCTGGGCTTCCAAAAGCCTGTGCCGTTTGTCCTGAACCCACTGTGAGTACGATTGTTAAAGCAGTTAGTAACAACAGGCGGACAATATTGCTGAGTGCATGGTGTCTTGATTTATTCATCTTTCATTCTCCTTCAAATTGAATGTGCCATAATTGGCACATAAATGTATAAAGCCCACGGCTTCATATTTCATAGTTTCATCTTACAATACATACTCCCCAGACACATCCTGCGTCTGGGGAGTATTATTCTCCGCCACTTGGGGGAGAGATGTATATCAGGTCAATTGCTTGTTTTAGGATTGATAAACATAACAGCCAACCCTGGATGGGTGATCTTCCACCAACGTTCCACTCTTGACATTGCGAAGAATCCACAGGATCAGCCAGTCCCCGCTTGCGGCGGCTGTTTGGATGACGCTGAATAAAAACAGGTTGTTATCGCCCAATACAAGGCTCAGGATGAAAGGCAGGATGCCCAAAATGAACCCAGGCATGAACCCGCCGATGCGGTATACATTTATTTCAATGGGTTCTTTCAAGTGGGCGTACGGCGTCAGGGTTTTCCATTGAACATTAAATTTGACCGCAGAAAATGGCTTTTTCCCAAGCCACATCCACGTCAACCCGTGGATGAGTTCATGGACCACGATGCTTGCGATCAAAAGAGCGAGGAAAAGCAGGAGGTTCAAGAGATATAAAGTGAATTCCATTTTCTTTGTACCGTACAGCATGTGGAAAAGATTGAATTGCAAAATCGCAACTGGAACCATGATAAAAAACGCGGCAATATTAGCGCGCAGCATTGATACTGAAAGATCATGTTTGTTCCCGGTGTTCATTTTTGTTTTCCCTTTGATCAGGATATGACTTCCATTTTATTTCTTTTACAACTTCACGATCCGCAGACGACTTATATTTCATGGACAATCTGCATGAATACATCCACCACCTGTGGATCAAAGTGCGTTCCCGATGAACTGCGGATATGTTCACGCGCTTTTTCTTCCGTCCAGGCGGCATGGTAAGGGCGTTCTGAGATTAATGCATCCCATACATCCACCACCGCAAAAATGCGCGCAACGAATGGAATTTGAACGCCTTTTAATTTGTGCGGATACCCATTGCCGTCCCATTTTTCATGGTGAAAGTGGGGAATATCCAGCGCCAGCCGCAGGTAGCGAATGGGAGCGAGCATCTCGTAGGCGAAGCTTGGGTGCTTCTTCATCACCACCCATTCTTCATCGGTCAGAGGACCGGGTTTATGCAGGATCTCATCTGGAACGCCCATTTTGCCGATATCGTGCAACAGCGCGCCCCATCGGACTTGCACCAATTCCGCTTCACTCAAGACGCAGGCACGCGCAAGTTTCACCGCCATCTCAGCTGTTCGTTGAGTATGTCCCTCGGTCTCTCTGTCGCGCAAATCCAGGGCGCGCGACCAGCCTTCTATCGTGGCGTCATAAGCCAGACTGAGTTCCAAATTGGAGTGTTGCAGGCTCTCGAATAGTTTGGAATTATCAATCGCAATTGCCGTTTGCCCAGCCAGGGCATTGAGAAAGTCGAACCACTCTGCATCAGGTTCAAGCGCGGCGCGATGGAAGACTTCCAGCACACCCTGAATCTCTCCCTTGATAATTAACGGTACACCAAAGTAGCAGAAGAAATCCTCGTCTGTGAAAAGAGTCGCCGGAAATAAGTTTTCCGGTTCATCTCTTAGATTTGGGATTTGTACCAGACAACGATCCAAGGCGACGCGTCCGGCATAGCTCTCGCCCAAACGTACCTGCCTCTTTCTGACGGCTTTACCGCGGAAGCCGCGCTCGGCGCCGTATTCCAACATTTGCGAAGTGGAATTCAAGATCAAAATATCAGCCGCATCAATGCCAAGTTCCATCGTTACATGGGTGAGGATTTCTGAAAGACCAAGTCCCAGATCAAAATTAGCGGCGGTGAAGCGGTCTATGGCGCTCAAAGCAGTGAGATGCTCAAGCTGCCGTCGTATCCTTTCTTCCGATTGTTTGCGCGCGGAGATATCTTCTATCATGCAGAGATGGCGCGGATAGGCTTTATCTTCGACCTTCAATCGGGCAATCGTCATATTGATCCAAACGGCCGCGCCATCGGGGTGGAGATAACGTTTTTCCATCTGAAATCCGTTTATCTTTTCAGAATTAAACAGAGCCATCTTATCCAGGTCTGCCTGCACATCATCGGGGTGGGTAATTTGCATCCAATCAATACTCATGACCTCCTCCATTGATCTGCCGGCGATCTCGGCGAAGCGCGGGTTGACTTCGTGGATCCGTCCCGTGAGCGAATCGATCAAAGCAATGCCCAAAGGCGCCTGCTTGAATATGGTTTTGAAACGTTCTTCGCTTTCGCGCAATGCCTCTTCCACCTGCTTGAACGTCAGGATCTGCTCACCTCCCGCGCCCGAGACGATGAGCGCATCCACCTCACCGTTGCGAATGGCGCGCAAAATCTCTTCAGATTCGTCCAGGCGCGCCCGCAGGTCGGCGTTTTCAGCGATGAGTTGTTTTTGTGTTCTACTTATAAGTTTCCTGGGCATGTCAACTCCCATCAGATCCTAAGGTTTTCCGAAGTGAAACAATTTCCTTAGGATCCAGCGCCCTGTCGCTATTTCTTTCGCAAATCCAACCCGATCAGTACGCGCTCGGTATTGGAAAGATCGCCGATGATCCTTCGCACCGGCAGCGGCAGTTTCCGCACCAGAGTCGGAACGGCAAGGATCTGGTCGCCGCGCGCCAGTTGCGGATTTTCCAGCAGGTCCACTACCTGAATTTGGTAACGACCTGCCAAATGTTCTTCGCAGATTTTCTTGAGATTGTCAAAAGCCACCATGGATTTGGGCGTTTGCCCAGCGACATATAGGCGCAGGACATAGGCTTCTATTTTTTCCTTGGCTGGCTTGGATTTAGTCAGCACAGGCTTTGCAGGGTTCGTTGTCATTTCGAGTCTCCTTTTTGCTTGTTCGATTTCACATCCGCTTTTCGGCTCAGACCCATATCCGTGCGTTCCTGTGCCAATTGCGCTTCCTGCGCTTGTTCCTGCCCGATGATCTTCATCGAGGCGATCTCTTCCACCGCAAACTCGGCGCGCAGAGCGGCGATCTGCGCTTCCAGCACATTACGCTTGCGTTCCAGTTCAAGCTCCCGGTTCTCCACTTCCTGCTCGCGCAGCGTCTGTACGGCTTTCTCCTGTGCCTCCTGCACCAGCCGCGCCGAACCGGTCAGCACACCATTCGGACCGACGTACACATCCCGCAATTCCACCCCATTATCGGTCAGCAGAAACTCGCGGATCTGGTTGGTGTGCGCCATGCCGCGCGATTTTAGGATGTAAATGCCGCGATTGCGCTCACCGCCAAATTCGATATCGTCCAGCAACAGCCAGGTGTCGATCAGGGACGCAATGTGAACCTGGCTATCTTCGGTCGGTTGACCGTTAAGGATCAAACTGGTGAATAACGCGGTGCACTTATTAATTTTCATTAAATCCAAAATCCGCATCACCATCATTTTGACTTCATTCTCATTGCCTCCGATGATGAAACTGGTCAACGGATCAAAGATCACCACCTGCGGTTTAAAGGAATTGACCGCTTTGCTGATCGTCATGACATGCATTTCGAGGCCCGCAAACGTGGGGCGGTTCGCCTGAAACTGGAGCAGACCTTTCTGCACCCACGGTTCCAGGTCGATCCCAATGGAATGCATATTGCGCATGATCTGGCTGGGAGATTCTTCAAAGGAAAAATACAGGGCGCGCTCGCCGCGCTGGCAGGCAGCCACTGCGAAAAGCACGGCAAGACTGGTCTTGCCGGTGCCCGCTGTGCCGGAGACCAGTACGCTGCTGCTCTTGTAATAGCCCTCACCGCCCAGCATGGCATCGAGGCGCGGAACGCCGGTGGGGATGCGAACTGTGGATGCGATTTGCTGTAAGCCGAGCGAAGTGACCGGCAGCACCGAAAAGCCGTCTTCATCGATCAGGAATGGATACTCGTTCGTCCCATGAGTCGAGCCGCGATACTTGACCACGCGCAAGCGCCGCGATGATATCTGGTCGTTGACGCGATGGTCAAGCACGATGACGCAGTCAGAAACATATTCTTCCAACCCCTGGCGCGTCAGCGTACTTTCGCCGCGCTCGCCGGTGATGATGGCCGTTACGCCTTTGTCTTTCAGCCAGCGAAACAGGCGGCGTAGTTCTGCGCGCATGATGTGCCGGTTGGGAAAGCCGGAGAAGATTGCCTCGATGGTATCCAGCACCACGCGCTTGGCGCCGATGGAGTCGATGGCATGCCCGAGGCGGATGAACAATCCTTCCAGATCGTATTCACCGGACTCTTCAATTTCACTGGGATCGACGTTCACAAAATCCAGCACGATCTTTTTGCGCGCCACCAGGTCTTTCAAGTCGAAACCGAGTGATGCGACGTTTTTGGTCAGGTCTTGCGCGGTCTCTTCGAAAGCCATAAAGACGCCCGGCTCGTTAAACTGTGTCGCGCCGCGCACCAGAAACTCCATGGCGAGCAGAGTCTTGCCGCAACCCGCGCTGCCACAGATCAGCGTTGGTCTTCCTTTTGGTAATCCACCGCCGGTAATTTCATCCAGTCCCTGGATGCCGGTCGGCGATTTGGATAATTGCTTCCTTGCTTTTGGCATGGTCTATTTCTCCTTTTTTTGTCTTATGATTCTGCGCTGGATTTAAGACCAGAGTGTCTCGGATGCCTGATTGGACATCTGCATAAAAACATCCGCCACTCGCGGGTCAAAGTGCGTTCCTGATGATGCGCGGATATGTTCACGCGCCTTTTCTTCTGTCCAGGCGGCACGGTAAGGGCGATGCGAGATGAGCGCATCCCATACATCAACCACTGCAAAAATGCGCGCAACCAGTGGAATCTGTTCGCCTTTTAGTCCTCGTGGATAGCCTGTGCCATTCCATTTCTCATGATGGGCGTAGGGAATATCCAGCGCCAAGCGCAAGAAGCGAATGGGAGCAAGCATCTCGTAGGCAAAGGTTGGATGCTTCTTCATCGCCGCCCATTCCTCGTCTATTAGCGGGCCGGGTTTTAGCAGAATCTCATCTGGAATACCCATCTTGCCGATATCATGCAATAGCGCCCCCCAGCGAACTTGTACCAGTTCGGTCTCGCTCAAACCGAAGGCGCGCGCAAGTTTTACCGCCATCCTTGCTACTCGCAGAGTGTGACCTTCGGTTTCCTTGTCGCGCAAATCGAGGGCGCGCGACCAGCCTTCTATCGTGGCGTCATAAGCCAGGGTGAGTTCCAGGTTCGAACGTTGCAGATCCTCAAATAGCGTGGCATTCTCCACCGCAAGCGCTGCCTGCCCAGCCAGGGTATCAAGGAAGTCAAACCATTCTGCATCGGGTTGGAGCGCTGTGCGATGGAAGACTTCAAGTACACCCTTCACCTGCCCCTTGGTAATTAACGGCACACCATAGTAGCAGAAAAAATCCTCGCCCGCCAAATGAGTTGTCAAGAGTTCGTTATCCGGTTCATCTCTTAGATTTGGAATTTGGACGAGTCGACGCTTGAGAGCGGCACGCCCTGCATAGCTCTCACCCAAACGCACCTGAGCCTGTCTGGCGATTTTGGTGCGAAAGCCGCGATCGGCGCCGTATTCCAACATTTGCGAATTGGGATTTAATATCAAAATGTCAGCCGCATCAACGCCAAGTTCCAGCGTTACATGACTAAGAATTTCTTTGAGGCTGATTCCCAGATCAAAATTAGACGCGATTGCCCGATCAATGGCGCTCAAGGCGGTCAGATGCGCAAGCTGCCGTTGTATTTTTTCCTCCGACCGCTTGCGCGCAGTGATGTCACGGGCGGTCCCTTGAAAACCAATAATATCCTTCCCGCTGTAATGAGGGGTTGATAGAACTTCTATATAATGTATCTTTCCGTCTTTCCCACGCACCACGTATTCTGCTTCTTCCGTCAAACTCTCCCCTTCAAGGATTTTCATTAGTCTTTTCCTGTGTTGCTCCACATATTGTTCCGGGATAATATCCCAAATACTCATGGAAAGGAATTCTTCTTCACTGAACCCCAGCTCCTTGCACATTGTTTTATTGACGGTTAATATATTCCCTGACAATCCAATCGTGAAAATGCCGTCTGGACTTTGATTAACCAGGTTGTAATATTTTTTCTCATTCTCTTGCAATGCAACCAGTATCCGCTTACGCTCGGTGATATCACGGATATTACACTGGATCACTTTTTCGCTGCCGACCAAATAAACATTGCTGACAAACTCCACCTGAATCAGCCTTCCGTCTTTTGTTTTGAGCGGCAAATCATCATAACGGATGTATTCATTCCCCTGCAATGCCTCAAATGCTTCCTTGCTGGCTTCAACATCCCTAAAAGCGCCGACCTCCCAGAGCCTCTTTTTTACAAATTCTTCGCGTGAATAGCCCAGCATTTTTATCAAATAAGGGTTGACGTCATTGATCATGCCCGTCTCGGCATCCAGAATTAATATCCCATCCAAGGCTGCTTCAAACAGGCGACGGTAGCGAAGTTCTGAATCTTTCAGTTTTTGCACGATAACATCTCAACTTTCCTGTCAGTCAGGCACATCAAAAGCGCGAAGGAACATTTCAACACTTATATCTTATAACAAACCCTCCCCAGCCGCATCCATCGTCTGGGGAGGGCTCGTATCCGCCACTTGGGGGAGAAAAGATCAAGGAACGATGTGATTACGCAGCGCCAGCGTCACCGCTTCAGTGCGGCTGGATACGCCTAATTTAGCCAGAATGTTACTGACATGCGATTTGACGGTGGATGGACTGACGGTCAGTCTTCCGGCAATCTGAGTATTGTTCAGCCCCTCGATCATCAGGGATAGAACTTCACGCTCGCGCTCCGTCAGATCAAGACCGGGCGCGGGCGGCTGGTTGGCTGTCTCAACCAGAGATTGAGCGGCTTCAGGCGAGAGCGTGGCGCGTCCGGCGTATGCGGCGCGGATAGCCCGAGCCAGATCGTCTGCAGAAACATCCTTGAGTAAATAGCCAATCGCCCCGGCTTCCAAAGCATTCTTGACCATATCCCCTTCTTTGAAACTGGTCAACGCGATCACCTGTACTTGCGGATACTTCTGGCAGATGGCGCGTGTCGCGGTTGCCCCGTCCATCCCCGGCATGACCATATCCATCAGCACTACATCCGGCAGGACTTCGCCGCAGAGTTGGATGGCGGCTATGCCGTTTTCGGCTTCGCCCGCCAATTGCAAGGCTTGCCCTGAGCCTGTCGAAGAGTCATCGAAAACTTTCAAGATGGTCGCCAATCCCTTGCGCACCATGGTGTGATCGTCAACGATCATGACGCGAATGGGTCGGGATGTGGATATTGTCATAAGGACTCCTTGTATGGGGTGATTGTCCAGCGCATCGTGAGTTCAGTACCCTGACCAGGCTGGCTGGTGATCGACAAAATCGCCCCCGCGGCTTCGGCGCGTTCGTACATCATACCCAAGCCATAGTGACCTGAGAATGTTTGTGTAGGATTAAAGCCACAGCCATTGTCGCGAATGCACATTTCGATTACATCGTCTTCCTGCTTTAGTTCTATCTCAACATTGCTGGCTTTGGCATGTTTGGCAACGTTATTAAGCGTTTCCTGACACACGCGGTAGAAGGCGACTTGCGCTTCGGCAGGGAGGAAGAACTCTCCCATTACGGTAATGGTAACAGGAATATCGGTTCTGCCTGAGAACGCGTTTCCCAACAGACGCAACAGGTCGCTCAGACTTGAATCGGTTAACGTTGATGGACGCAGTTCAGCCAGCAAAGCGCGCATTTCGGCTTGCGCGCCACGCGTCAAGTTACGCAAATCCTCCAGCGATTTGCGGGCTTCCAACTGATCCCGATCCCATAAGCGCGGCAGGACTTCGGCAATCAGTCCGGCAGAAAAGAGGCTTTGGTTCACGGCATCATGCAGGTTGCGCGCGAGACGTTGTCGTTCTTCCAATACAGCAAGCTCCTGTGCATGTCCATATAGTTCCGCGTTGATCATGGTGATGGCGGCTTGGTTGGCTACGCTCAAAGCCAGGTCCGCGTGATGGGACGTGAAGTAATTCCGCTTCTCGTGTGCCACGCCTATACCGCCGATGATGCGGCCTCTCACTGCCAACGGCACCCACATCCATGATCGAATCTCTTTGAGTAATATAGCCGCTCCGTCATCCAGAAGCGAATGCAGGAATTTTGCTTGTGGGTCATCACTCAGCACATCGGCAATGCGGATGGGCTGATGCTTGTTGAATAACGTGACCAGAGTGTCGGGGGCATTCAAGCAAATCCGGATTGGCGCAGAATGTTCCTGTTGATCTGTTCCTCGCATCGCCAGAGTGACCAGCGTAGAGTCTTCCAATGTGAACAGTCCGGCACGATTGTATTCGATGATCTCTCGCAATTGGTCGAGGATCAACCCCGGCTGAAGTTCCAGTGTGGATGCCAAAGTATGGGAAATGGCGAGCAGAGTCTCCTGCTCATGGGTACGGATTTCCATACGCCGGTTGAGATTCTGTTCCGCCTGTATCCGTTTACTGACATCCCGGACAATTCCCAGTAAACAGGACCGACCATGATAAGTGAATGCTGTTCCGCGCCATTCGGCGAAAAATGTTGAGCCATCCCTGCATACGTGCAGCGCCCGTGTATCGAATACACCGTCCGATTGAAATGCCCGGATATATTCACTGAATACATGTTGGCTGTCCGGGTGGATAAAGGCTGTCAATTGCAGTCCGATGAATTCTTCGCGTGTGCAGCCGTGCATCAAACATGCCGCAGGATTTGCCTCGACCACAAGGCCGCTTTCCAAATCGTTGACGATGATCCCATCATTTGCAGAATCGAAAAAACTTCGATACTGCAAATCTTTTTCTTCGTTTGTTGATTGGCTCTGTTGCATATTGAATTCCAGTTTCATTGTACTGCAATATGCAATAAATTCATCCCATTAAAACCAGCGCCGTCACTGCCAAGTTCCATCCGCGCCAATTCGGTTTCAAGGAAAGCGTAATCAAAAACGAGAAACCGATTTGGTCTCTCGTTTTTTGATTCTAAATCGTGAAATCTTCGCCGTGCCACACGCCTTGATTTGGCGCATGTAAGGTCGGTCCATAATTCGCGCCTCCATTGAGACGCTTCTCCAACGATTCGACGTGGGCAATTAGCGCCGCCAGTGTCTCGCCAATCGTATCTGGCAGACTGCCATGTTCCAAATCCACTTTTTCGTTGGGAAGGTGATCCGGATGATCGCGGACGACAACTTGTCCCGGCACACCCACCACCACCGAATCAGGCGGAGTGGATTTGACCACCACCGCGTTCGCGCCGACGCGGCTGTGCGCGCCGATGACAATGTTCCCCAGCACTTTTGCCCCCGCGCCGATGACAACATGATCTTCAATGGTAGGATGCCGCTTGATCTTATACAGACTGGTTCCGCCCAAAGTCACGCCATGATACAGCGTGACATTATCGCCAACTTCGGCAGTCTCACCAATGACAATTCCCATGCCGTGGTCAATAAAAAAATTTTGTCCAATGGTCGCGCCCGGATGGATTTCAATGCCAGTGATACTACGCATGATTTGTGAGATCAAGCGCGCCGTCAATTTGAAGCCGCCCTTCCAAAATTTGTGGGATAGGCGATGCGCCCAAATGGCATGTAAACCCGGATAGCACAATATAACTTCCAGCACATTACGCGCGGCAGGATCGCGATCCAGAACTGATTGAACATCGTCATGAATTGTTTTGAACATTCTCTCTCTTTTAGGGTTTATAAATGATTAACTTCCCGTAATGTCGTTGCGAGCCGCCGCACTTGGTCTTTGGTGGCGAAGCAATCTCCGTAATATTGCGGGGGATTGCTTCGGGCTAAAAACAAGAGCGCCCTCGCAACGACATCGTTTTATGGGTCGGTGAGGAAATTTATATTTTTATGAATCCTTACTAGTGCCAGACCTGACAGATTAAAAAATCATCAGGTCTGGTATTCAAAGTTGTTTACGCTTCAACCAGATCAGCGAACAAAGGTGTGGATAAATAGCGCTCGCCAAACGAGGGGATGATTACTGCAATTAATTTGCCCGCGTTCTCAGAACGATTTGCCACCTGCAGCGCCGCCCACGTTGCCGCGCCGGAGGAGATGCCAACCAGCAGACCTTCCTCGCGCGCCATGCGGCGTGCGGTTTGAAACGCATCATCATTCTTGACACGGATGATCTCATCGTAAATTTTTGTATTAAGAACATCCGGCACGAATCCCGCGCCAATTCCTTGAATGGGATGCGGACCTTTCGCGCCACCGGAAAGTACAGGCGAAGCATCCGGCTCAACGGCGATTGCCTTGAACGATGGTTTCTTCGCTTTGAGCACTTCGCCAACGCCGGTGATCGTTCCGCCCGTGCCAACGCCTGCGACGAGAAAATCAACTTTTCCATCCGTGTCGCGCCAGATTTCCTCGGCGGTTGTCTTGCGATGAATTTCGGGGTTGGCTAAATTTTTGAATTGCTGCGGCAGGAAATATTTCTTCGTGTCAGACGCTGCAATCTCTTCTGCCTTGCGGATTGCGCCGTCCATGCCGTCGGGACCGGGCGTCAGGATCAATTCCGCGCCATACGCGCGTAACAACATGCGGCGTTCCTTGCTCATCGTTTCGGGCATGGTCAGGATGATCTTATATCCACGCGCCGCGGCGACCATCGCCAGCGCGATACCGGTGTTGCCGCTAGTCGGCTCGATAATGACCGTATCTTTTTTGATCAAGCCAGCCTTTTCGCCCGCGTCGATCATTGCCGCGCCGATGCGATCCTTCACCGAATGAGCCGGATTGTAAAATTCCAATTTGGCGACCACTTCAGCTTTTGCTCCTTTAGTCAAACGGTTCAAACGCACAAGCGGGGTATTGCCAATCAATTCAGTAACATTATTCGCGATTTTCATTTCAATCTCCTGTATATAAGGTTTGGGTTTGTTCTTCGACTACGCTCAGGACGAATTAAATAAATAAAACGGCTGTCTGCAAGCCGGAATATTCCCGGCGCGCAAACGGTGGACGCAATTACAAGCCGCAATTAGCGACTTTGGAATTTGCGGGGTCAAGCCCACCGTTTACGGCAGTCAGCCGTTCATCTTTGGGAAAGAGGCGGTGGTTAGAGACCCCGCTGTGTACAGATGCAATTCAGAATCGTTTTCATTATGTTCCTTTAGAAACCATGAACCGAATTTTTCTTACGTGGCGGAATTTTACTACGATTATCCGATCCACAAACCTTCGACGCGGACTCAGCGACTCTCAATATGGTTTTGTTCATCCGCAGATTTCGCGGACATTGTACTCGAAGGGTATTACGCAGAAAAAGCATTGAAAATCTGCTAAGAGGCTGTTTAAAAACTTCGCCACTAAGTCACCAAGACACAAAGCCACAAAATTTTTTCCTTTGAGTCTTTGAGCCTTCGTGCCTTTGTGGTCAAAAAAACAGACTTATTAAACAGTCTCTAAATCTGCGCCATCTGCGGATAAGGGTTTTTCATAATGAGAATTGCTGACGCGGACTTGATAATCGGATGCCGTGCGGTTCATGAAGTTGACCAATCGGCGACTTTGCCGTAGGGGCTTTACCCCGACGAAAACCTTTCAAAATCATGCCCATTACATATCGTGCATAGGTCAGCGCCAATCGTAATCTCATGAGATTATAAAGTAATCTTGCAAGCGCAAAGCATCATCTCATGAGATTATAGAGTAATCTTGCAAGTGCAAAGCATCATCTCACGAGATTATAAAGTAATCTTGCAAGAGCAAAGCATCATCTCACGAGATTATAGAGTAATCTTGCGAGCGCAAAGCATAATCTCACAAGATTATAGAATAATCTTGTGAGTGCAAAGCATAATCTCACGAGATTATAGAGTAATCTTGCAAGCGCAAAGCATCATCTCGTGAGATTATAAAGTAATCTTCCAAGATGATAGCAAAATTTTGTAAAATAATGCAAAAATGAGCAAAAAATGGCTAAAAATGAGACGAAACGCCTTCGTCCCAAAAGCTATATGCCATATTTACGATAGAACCAGGTCTTTACCACTTGCGTCAGCAGGACATAGCAGACCAGCATCGCCGCGAGAATTAGCCAATAAAGCGGAGGCAGGGTCACAAATCCAAGCGTGGTGGCGAGCGGGGAAACGGTCAGCCACACGCCGACAGCGACGATGATGACTGATGTAATAATCAGCGGCGTACTGGCGCGGCTTTGGATGAACGGAATCTTGTTGGTGCGGATGACGTGAATGATCAACGTCTGCGTGAAAAGCGATTCAACAAACCAGCCGGTGTGAAAGAGCGCGGGATTATCCCATGCGTTGAAGACGTACAGCATGACAAAGAAAGTGGCGTAATCGAAGATCGAACTGATCGGACCGATGAAGATGATGAAGCGCTGGATCTCGCTGATTGTCCACTTGCGCGGCTTGGTCAGCCAGTCGGCATCCACCTGGTCGGTGGGGATGGTGGTCTGCGAGAAATCGTAAAGCAGGTTATTGGTCAGCACTTGGATCGGAAGCATGGGCAGGAAGGGCAGGAAGGCACTGGCTCCCACCACGCTGAACATATTTCCAAAGTTTGACGAAGCCGCCATCTTGATGTACTTGGTGATATTGCCGAACACGCGGCGTCCTTCCATTACGCCTTGTTCCAAAACCAATAAACTATTTTCCAGCAAAATAATATCGGATGATTCTTTGGCGATGTCAACCGCGCTATCAACCGAGATGCCGACATCGGCGGCTTTCAGCGCGGGCGCATCGTTGATTCCATCGCCCATGAACGCGACCACATGATCCTTGCTTTGCAAAGCGTGGATGATTCGTTCCTTTTGTGACGGCGCGAGTTTTGCAAAGATGCTGGTCGCGTGGGCAGCTTCGCCCAATTCGGATTCGCTCATGGTCTCAATTTGCGAACCGAGCAGGATTTTATCCGCCGGCATACCCACTTGTTTGCAGATGTACGCGGTGATGATTTCATTATCGCCCGTTAAAATCTTAACATCCACATTCAAGGCGTTCAAGCGTTTCAAGGCTTCCATCGCTGATTCTTTTGGCGGATCGAGGAAAGCCATATATCCCAAAAGCGTCAGGTCGGATTCGTCCTGCACGGAATAATGCGGCTCATCGTTATCGCCAGGGAATATTCGATAGGCAACCGCGATCACGCGGAAGCCTTCCTCGTTCAATTCCTTCACGCGTCTCTTGCGGTGTTCATCATGCTCGGCGGTCACTTTCAAAACTTCGCCTTCAACTTCAACATGCGTTGAGAGACGCATGATCTCTTCGACCGCGCCTTTACAAATGAGGATCTGCTGATTTTGATCGTTCTCCAAAATGACCGACATACGGCGGCGCTGAAAATCAAAAGGCAGTTCGTCAATCTTGCGGAACTTTTCGTCCACTTGAAGCGCATCGTTCAAGTCGCCGTGATTCAAAATGGCTTCATCCATCAAATTCTTCAAGCCGGTCTGATAATAACTGTTCATATATCCGTAATGCAAAACGCGCGCGCTCGGATTGCCGCGCACATCCATGTGCCTTTCAAGGATGATCCTGCCTTGCGTCAGCGTTCCGGTTTTATCGGTGCATAAAACATCCGCCGCGCCGAAATTTTGGATCGCGTTCAAACGTTTGACGATTACCTTTTTACGCGCCATCGCGATCGCGCCGTTCGACAGATTAACCGTCACGATCATCGGCAACATCTCAGGCGTTAGTCCGACCGCCACCGCCATCGCAAACAGGAAAGCCTCCAGCCAATTATGTTTGCTCAATCCGTTTATCAGAAAAACTGCGGGGACCATCACCGCGATAAAACGGATCATCAACCAGGTGAATTTATTAATGCCCTTGTCGAAACTGGTTAGTTCGCGCTGTCCAATAATGCTGGCGGCAAGCGAACCGAAATAAGTTTTATCTCCGGTGTGGATGACAACCGCCGATGCAGTTCCGCTTTCGACGTTTGACCCGAGAAAGCAGATGTTTGGCAGCTCAAGCGGATTCTGAATCTCTTCCGACGCTATGGCTGGTTTCTTCTCAACCGGCATTGACTCACCCGTGAGCGCCGCCTGATTAAGGAACAAGTCTTTGGCAGTCAACACGCGCACATCGGCGGGAACCATATCCCCAGCCGCGAGACGAATGATGTCGCCTGATACCAACATCTTCAACGGGACTTCGGTATCCTTGCCATCGCGCACCACAGTCGCGGTGGTATTGACCATCGCCTTGAGTTTTTCAGCGGCGTTATCGGCGCGCATCTCCTGATAAAAACGCAGAACGATGCCAAGCAACACCATCACAAAAATGACGATCATCGCGCGCAGGTCGCCGGTTAAATAAGAGAGGATGCCTAACGCGGTTAGCAAAATAACCAGCGGATTCTTGACGTTGTCCCACAAGCGCATCAGCGGCGATTGACGCTTCTCACGCGCAATCTCATTCAAACCGTCGCGTTCGACGCGGACTTCGGCTTCATCCATGCTCAAGCCGCTTGCCCGCGACGCAAGTCCGTTTAATACAGCATCCGATTCTTCGCGCGCCATTTCCAGCAATTGATCGGAAAATTTGGGTTTGGCGATGCCAATATTTTTTCCCATGTCTTTCATGTTTGCTAATCCCATGCTTCCTCCGCAAATAACATTCCTGCCGCAGATATATTTTGGCGGCAGGAATGTTCAGTAATTGTACAACACATTCTATTTTGGGAAACGCTCCCGGACTTTCGATGCGTATGCTATCATGCTTGCCTGCCCAAAAGTCTCGCAAGCTGTTCACGGGCAGGGTCATCCACCAAAGCAAGAACTTCATCGCCTTCTTCAAGAGTGGTAGAACCTCTCGGCAAAACCAATTCACCGCGGCGGATAATGCCTGAGATGACGCAATTGTTCGGGAGAGATAAATCTTTTATCGCCGCGCCAATCGCGAGGGCGGAAGGCGCGATCTTTTCCTCCACAATCGAATATTTACCTCGGCGAATTTTTAACATCGTCATCATATCGCCCAATGACATTTCCTCCGCAGTCAGCCGCGCAAGAATTTCAGCCTGATTAAGCGAAACATCCACGCCCATTTCAGGCGTGAAGAGCCAGGCGTTTTTTGAATTATTGATCCGGGCAATTACGCGTTTTACGTTGAATTCAAAACGCGCCAACGATGTGATTACAAGATTGTTTTCATCCGAGCCCGTCACTGCCGCCAAAACCTGCGCATTTTGGATACCTGCCTTTTCCAACACAATCGGCGAACTTCCGTCTCCATTAATGATCATTTCCTGCGGAAGTTCTGTTGCCAGTTTTTCAAGTACATTCTGGCGCTCATCAATGATGCGCACCGTATGATTTGCTTCAATTAAAAATTTTGCGATTTGCGAACCGGTGTTGCCGCCGCCGACAATAATTACAAACATAATCAGCTCCTCTCGATCCCAAGCAATTCCTCCAACCTATTCATGGCTGATGGAATCACGGCAAGATAGATCACATCTCCTTCTTGAAACTCGGTGCCGGAAACCGGAATAAAGGTCTGATCGTTGCGGGTAATCGCAGTAATCAAAACTTCACCCGGAATATTCATTTGCGCCACGCGATGTCCGTTCAAGTGCGCGGGAGCTTCAATGCGGACCATGGTTGTGCCGCCATCGCGGAAGATATGAAGCGCATCCAGATCGGCATGTGTGACGACTTCCACGATTCTTTCCGCGCCCCAGGCTGTACTCGATATGGTCGTCAGTCCCAACCGTTGATAGACTTCCGCGCGCACCGGGTCATAAAGACGCGCCACTACCCTCGGCACGCGGAAGATATTGCGCGCGATCCGCGCCGCGACAATATTGGCATTATCCGATGAACTTGCCGCGACAAAACCTTCGGCAGTTTCAACGCCCGCTTCGATCAGAACGTTTCGGTCAAAACCAAGTCCATGAACGACCCTGCCCTTGAACTCCGCGCCCAAACGCGTCAACGTATTGGAATCATGGTCAATCACGGTGACTTCGTGTCCCTGGCGGACCAGTAACAGACTCACCTGCGAACCAACTCGCCCACAACCCATAACGATAATTTTCATTGGTCAGCCTCCTGAAGAGAAAGAGTGGAATTCTTTCTCTTACGCATGTTTTTTATACCGCGCACAATAGCTTTACGGATCCACTCAATCGAATATATCACAAGTGCGTACAATCCCAGTCCAATCCACATCCATGCCGGCAAAGCAATATGGTCGAAAAGTTTGGCAAGGAATGGAATGTAAATTATTCCGGCAATTCCCAACAATTCAATGAGAATGCCGACTAATAAATATTTGTTGGTCAGCCATCCAAGCGATGAACTGCGCGTACGCTCTGAACGACACGCCAGCGCATTTCCAATCTGCGACATGACTACGCCTGCGTGATAGACGGTTGCCGCCAGGAGTACAGTTTTATCGAATGAAAATTTAAATCTGAATTTAACCAAGCCTGCCAGCGGATCAAGGACTGACAGACCAATTTTATGGAGGTGATCGGAAAGAATAAAAACAGTTAGAAATCCAGCGAAACACAAAGTCGCTTCGATCATCCCCAGCCAAAATGCGCGCGACAACAAACCGCTATCCAGCAATGGCTGGTTGCGCGGACGCGGCGGACGTTTCATTACATCCGGTTCAGGTTTCTCCATGCCAAGCGCCAGCGCCGGAAACATGTCTGTACCAAGATCAATTGCAAGGATTTGGCGAACGCTCAAAGCCAGCGGTATCAACGGTAAATTTGCCTTGACCATGAACGGCATCAACTCTGGAATATTGCTCGAAAAAATATACGTAATGAACTTGCGGATATTATCGTACACGCCGCGCCCTTCTTCAATTGCGGCGGTAATTGCGCCAAAATCATCCTGCGTCAAAATAATATCGGCGGCTTCTTTTGCAACATCCGTGCCGACAATTCCCATCGAAATACCAACATCCGCTTTTCGTAAAGCGGGCGCGTCGTTCACGCCATCGCCCGTGACAGCTACCACTTCTCCGCGCTGTTGAAATGCAGAGACCAGCCTCATTTTATGTTCGGGAGCCATGCGCGCAAAAAGAATTTCCTTATCCAGCAATTCCTGCAAAGCGATATCCGATAATTCGTCCAACTCAGCGCCGGTCAAAATGATGGGATTTGGCGTGGTCAACATACCCACACGCCGCGCCAATGATTCAGCAGTTAGACCATAATCGCCGGTGATCATCACAATGCGGATGTTTGCTTCGCGGCAAGTCTGAACCGCTTTTTCAACCTGCGGTCTTGGCGGATCCATCATCGCCATCAAACCAAGAAAAGTTAAATCCTGTTCAATGGTTTCAGCAATATATGCGCCGGTACGAGGAGGCAGATCGCGCCGCGCCAATGCCAGCACGCGCAACGCGCCGCGCGCGTAATCATCATTGACTCCCAAAATTTCAGCGCGTAGTTGATTGGTAAGAGGCACAACTTCAGCATTGATCAAAACGCTCGTGCAAAGTTGTAATACTTCACGCGGCGCGCCTTTGATGAACGCGAGCTCCCGATTTATTTCGCGATGGATTGTGGTCATTCTTTTACGACGCGCATCGAATGGGATTTCATGGATGCGCGGCAGGATTCGATTTGCCGCGTCTTCAAAAATCCCAGCTTTCATCGCCGCAACTTTCAACGCGGCTTCGGTCTGGTCGCCGAGACTCGTCCAGCCGGGATGTTCCATTGAAGGCGCGTTGATGCGCGCATTGTTACAGCATGACGCCACTTCCAGCAAACTCAGCAGGTCTTTCTCCCAAACTTGTCCATTCGGGTCTGGCGAAAAATTTCCTTCCGGCTCATACCCAACTCCGGTCACTTTGATTCTTTTTTGCGCCACCCAAATATCGCGCACCGTCATTTGATTTTGAGTCAACGTTCCGCTTTTATCTGTGCAGATAACGGATACCTGACCGAGTTTTTCCACCGTTGAAAGTTTCTTCGCCAACACGCCTCTTAGCGCGAGACGTTGAGTTGCCGCCGCTAAAGATAACGTAAGCGTGGCTATGAGTCCTTCCGGTATCACCGCCACCACAATACCAAGCGCGAGCAACGTCGCTTCTTGGACCGGAAACTCAAGTGAAAAATAACCAACCGCAACCACAATCGCGCCGATCCCCAAAGCGACCCACGCGGTGATCCTGCTCAAATGGTTAAGTTCTTTTTGAAATGGAGTTGGCTCTTCGGTGATGGATTGAGTCAGATGCGCGATCCGCCCGAACTGAGTCATCATGCCGGTCGAAAAAACAACTGCCCGACCGGTGCCCGAAGCGATGGATGTCCCCGCGAAGATCAGGTTCGGTTGGTCCAGTTCGCTGATCCCGGTTTGATGCGACGGATCAGCCGTTTTACGCGCGGGAATCGCTTCACCTGTCAATGTCGCGTTATTCGTCCGCAATCCGTATTCTTCGATCACGCGCGCATCCGCGGAAATGTTATCTCCCTCTGCAAGAATCAATATGTCGCCGGGGACAACATCGCTGGATGGAAGATAACTTTCCACGCCATCGCGAATAATATGCGTGAAGGATGGCAAAATCTCGCGCAGTTTTTCAATAGCTTGTTCTGCTCGGTATTCGCGCCAGAAGGAGAAGCCCGTGTTTACAACAACGATGCCCCAGATAATAATGGCAAGGACCTTATCATTTTGCAACAGCGCGACCAAACTTACAATCAGCAAAACCAGCGCGGGCGGATGTATAAACTCTTGAAGCAGTTTTTCCCAAACAGGTTCATTCTTTTGCTTTGAAAGGATATTATGCCCGTAGAGCGAGAGACGCGTTTCAGCCTCCGCGTTTGAAAGTCCAGCGGAGGATGTTTCAAGCGTTTCGCAAACTTCTGAAACGCGCAGGCTGTAGATGGGAGTGGATGTCATTTTAAAACAATAGGTGACAGTCGCGTTGGAAGTGACTGTCACCTGGAGATGTTATTCTTCTTTTTCGCCGGGGGCGGTCTCTTTGGGAGCGCCTCCAACTTTCGGGGCAGGATGATCGAGATATTGTTCCAACAAGGATGGCGCATCAGGATGATCACTATGAAGGGCATGGTCATAATCGCCAGCTATGACCGGTTCGGGTTCAAAACGTACCGGACGCCGCACACCAAATAATTCAAAGAATTGAGTCACGAAAATCAAAACGCGGCCTCGCAGATCGTGGCGGTATTCCTGCATTCTCAGAGATTGCCATTCCACAATGGATGCCATCGAGCCTTGTACGCGCGCTTTCTCGCGCACGATGCGGTGAATCGTTTTTGGATCACGATAACCTATGGGGGAAATCAGCAAAGCATTAGCGGATAATACCAAAATACTGAACGTGATCAACACCACCCAACCGCCTTCGCTCCACTTGCCTACGATCTGACCGATGAACACAAGGCCAGAGAGTATCGCGGCAAAGCCCGCTCCAAAACTGCCCCAAAAGCGCGTTGATCCTGTAGCAGTCGTCAGAATATGTTTGCGGATGGCAAAGCCCATCACCATAATCGGCATAAAAACGCCGATGCCATAATAAGGTACTGCCGCGCTGGTATTGCCTTTTACCAGAAGCTGGATAAAAACAGCAACAATAAATCCAGCAGTCACCGAGCGGGTAAAAGTCCCTTGTTTATTACGATAAACGACAATCTCTGGAATTTCTCCAATCGCAACATCACGCCATGCAGTTGCCTGTAAATCCTGGAAGGCTGTCATGGAAGCGGCCGCAAGCAAAGCAACAGCTAAAATCTGGTAAGCCCAAAAAAGGATGATACCACCTGGAATTTCTTTAAAGCCGATGGAGGCTAAATTGCCAACCAGCGACATCCCTTGTGTACCGTCAAATACGTTGAAATGAATGGAGAAATAAGCGAGGAAAGCAGTAGTGAAGCCGCCGTAAAATAGGAACGATGTTTGCACCATGCGGCCAATGCCAGACTTACCGCTATAGAAGCTCCACAAGCCATTAAGTTTTTTCATGTGCTTCTTGCCCCACTTCACCAAAGCAAAATCTTCGTTAATGACAAACTGGATGCCATTGGACATGGCTTCCAAGCCAGAGAGCGCTACCAGTCCTTTCATGGATGCGGTCAACATATGGTACGCCGCCTGCCAAAGTGTAGGCGTACTAACTTGTTCAGTAAAAGGAGCTGCCGCAACTCCCTTTCCTTTTGCAATGAATAACCCGATTGCCATCACAACCGTTAAGAAAATAAAAATGCCCAGCAGGCTAAAAACCACACGCGATGATTCGCCGCGTCCGCGAATGGTCAGCCACCATGTGACCGCCGCCATTGCCGCTCCCAACCCGAAACGAACAGTCCAAACAATGGCATAAGAACCGGTGAGGGAAAGTAACTGGTCAACGCCCGAAAGAGTTGACACCACGATAGTAAAGATGTAGTCCTGAATTAAAACAACAGCAACAACCAGACTCAAACCGGGAGCCAGATAACGCATCGCGGCAGTATACGAACCACCGCCTTCATTGAAAATTCCTAGCGAATACATGTACAACGCGCCGAATACAAGATTCGCAAACGCAATCACAAGCACTGCCACAAAAGCATATTTTTGCAATCCGTATGGATGCAAGGCGCTCATCATTTCGCCGGTAGCATAAAAATAGGATGTGAAATAATCCACGCCAAAGAGAGCCAGCGCAGCAAGCAGACCGATCTGTCCGGCACCATGAACATGCGCATCCGCTTCACTTTCGCGCGGAGACATGCGAAACGAAACGACAACAATAACAATTAACAGAGCAATAGAGAAGAACATATCAATAACCTTGGGGCGTTACGCAGTTTCAAATGCTTTTTCGAAAAACTCAAGCAAGTGAAGCAAATGTTTACGAGTGGATGGATTTAAGCGCGTATCTTGGCTGACTTTCATTTCCTCCTGGCGTACAGCGCGCACAACAAAAGCAGGGACGAACATGATGCGTCCCGCGGGAATGACTTCAAACTTCGTGATATCTACGCGGAGTTCCTGATCGTCGAAAAACGGCAGGCTCAAGCTGAGTCCGCGGTTCAAGTTGCCGGAAGCGGCGCGTTCTTTTATGTGCGCAATGATCTCTTTGGTCTGGTAGATTGCCAGCGCGCGCGCCTGATTAACCAGTTGCCCGAGCATCCCGTAACGCTTCTTGGCATATTCATCGTCGGCGGAAATATAAGGCGCAAGAGCAACCGCGAGAAACAGCGCTTCCATAAATCTCTGCATGGACTTGATGTGCGCCTCCGCCTCTTCAACTGACTTAGCCAACAAATCGCCGTTCTCGTTAAATGCCACCCATTGAGGCAGGAAAAATTTTCTGGCATACGGAACAAACGGAACCAGCAACTCGCCGCGTCCTTCTTCTTTTTTCCCATCTTCGGCAATCGCGTCTGTCCCGGCGGTAATGGCTGATTCCGGTTCGAGAGCATTATCAGGAATGGAGGGAATCGTTTCCTCTTCATCTTCAATTTTATATGTAACAGTCCGTCCCGCGGGAAGCATATTGTAGACCATATGCACCACAGCGGCATGTCGCAAGAGACTCGCCGCGACAGATACCGCGCGGTCGGGCGTTTGCTCCAACTCGGCAAGTAAATGACGAAGTTGTTTGTAAAGTTCCATCTTGTGCAGGCGATTCATAAAACTGCCCGCTGAATACGCGCGTTGATTTTGTGGGATGGTGACCAACGCGGGCTGTTCCACGTTTTCGAGTGTGCAAACGATTCGGTCCGGAAGCGAGAATCGGATTTGCGAATCCCCGTCAACAATGGCTTCTGCGATCTGTTTTCCCTGCGCTTCCAGGAAACGCTGGATGATGGCAGGCTGTGCGGAGAACAATGCCCGCTGGCGTTTATATTCATCTGTCAGATGATCTGACAATAACGTTTGTTTTGATTTTGTTTCTGACATTCTTAACCTTTTTGAAAATGATAAATTTGATTTTATGTAAACAGTGAATTCCACAACCAAACGAAGGCAATCTCTACAAAGACGCTGGCGTACATCAATGCAGTGTGCGCCCAATCCTGCGGCAGCTGAACAACTTTTACTTCAGCCCAAAAGAAACCGCTAATGATCGTCAATGAGCCTAACCAGTATAACGCGTTTGAGATATTCTTTGAGATTGGATTTTTGGCAGGTAGATAACCTGAGAGGATGTAAATTGACGCATCCAGACTGGACTTCAAAGCCTGATCCAAAGGCTTTCGCATCAGCCCTACCTTTTGGTTTGCAAAACACGCCACGCTATCGCCTGTCCGCCAAATCTTTCTGACTCGCCTTACCCAATCATTTCCGTGTTCGATCAAAATCTCAGTGGACACATTGGGACCTTTGATAATGGACGCCATGGTGATCAATTTTCGGCGAAGTTGGGCTTCCTCCTCATAATCTTTGGTAAGACTGATAAGTAGAACATTTAGTTGCAACGAGTGCGCGATTTCCCAAATTTGACGGGACAAGCTGAGGCTGTCTGTCTCTGAATCAGGGAAAAGGACAATTAAACGGGGGGCAGGTTCAGGGTCCGAATGGGAAGCGGATGATAAGGTCATAGAAAATGTTTTTATGTCAAATTTATCCATGTCACATCACTTGTAAAATAATCTTATCAATTCCGTATAAAATGGCGACAAAAAATTAGACCAATCATATAAAGAACAAATAAAAACGCCCCTTTGCAGGGCGTTGTAAGTTTATGTCATTGTGAAGTGAGCGGCAGTAAGCAACGACATGGGCTATTCATCCGCAATAAAGCGATAGCCAATCCCAGGCTCGGTGAGGATATATTGCGGATGTTCAGGATCGGCTTCGAGTTTCTTGCGGAGTTGGCGCATGTAGACACGCAGATATTCGGTGTGATCGGCGTCGGCGGGTCCCCAAACTTGCGTGAGAATATTTTGATGCGTGAGCACGCGTCCATGATTGGCGGCGAGATAGGAAAGTAACTTATGCTCGGTGCCGGTCAATTTGATTTCTTCATCGCCGCGTTTGATGATATGCCATGCAAGGTCAATTGTAAGCGGACCCGCTTTAATCACTTTACTTTGTGCGCCTTGCCTGCTCGTTGAATGACGCAATGCCACGCGTACGCGCGCCAGCAATTCTTCTATTCCAAATGGTTTTGTCAAATAATCATCGGCGCCTTTATCCAGCGCCGCGACTTTATCTTGTTCGCTGTCGCGCACAGAAAGAATGATGATCGGGCATTGAGTCCATTCACGCAAACGGGTGCAGACTTCGACTCCATCCATATCTGGAAGACCTAGATCGAGGATGACGATGTCAGGTTTATTCGTTGCGGCTAATGTGAGTCCTTCTTCGCCGCGACTCGCAGTTGTGACTTTGAATCCTTTTTCAGTGAGGATGGTTCGGATCGCGCGCTGGATTTGCGGTTCATCGTCAATCACAAGGATGTGCGGTGCGTTGCTCATTCGATCTCCGTGTCTATAGGTAATTGTGGAGGCGGTGCGCCCTCCCAAATTAACGGTAAGGTGAAATTAAAAGCCAATCCATCGGGGATGTTCTCAGCCCAAATCCGTCCACCATGCCCTTCAATGATCCCCTTGCAAATCGAAAGTCCAAGCCCGGTACCGGTCACCCGGTCCGCGGCGGTGATGCGATAGAACTTATCAAATATTCGTTCAAGATGTTCCGGCGGTACTTGTGGTCCTTGATTGCTAATCAAAACATGGATCGATTTATCTTCCACAAACGCGCACACATGAATCACGGTTTTCTCCGGCGCATACTTGACGCTGTTGCTCACCAGATTCGTAAAGACCTGTTGCATCTGCACATAATCCACAGACACGAGCGGCAGGTTTTCAGGCACATCCACTTCGATTTGATGTTCACTCGCCAGATGCCTCATGCGCGCAAGCACACTTCCAACGATCTCAGGCAAAATATTCCATTCACGTTTCGGCTTGAGCGCGCCCGATTCAATGCGCGACATGTCAAGTAGATTTCCGACCAGCATGTTTAAGTGATCGGCTTCATCGTCAATTGCCGCGATCAACTCGGGACGCGCGGCGGAATCCCAGCTGACTTCATTTCCGCGCAAACTCGAAGCGGCGGCTTTGATGGTGGAAAGCGGCGTCCGCAATTCATGCGAAACAGAAGACAAAAGAATGGACTTCAAATGGTCGCTCTCTTCGAGGACTTGAGCGCGCGACTCTGCTTGTACAAGCCGCGCTCGTTCGAGCGCCAGCGCGCCCTGACTTGCGAATGTCTGCAATAGTCGCTTCTCTCCAGAAAGGATTTCTGGCGCGGCTTTCCAAAGCCGAATCTCTCCGAGAACTTCCCTCGCCGCCTGAATGGGGACAATTACTTCGGGAGAGCGAGTCGGTGGTGTAATGTTGGGTAAATGGAAAGCAAAAGGTTGTGTCCCCGTGATATTCAGCTCCACGGCTTCGCCGTGCGAGACATCCTGTATTTGTTTTGCAAGGATTTGTGCGATGGTGTGATCATCATGCAATCCTGCCAGTGCGGCGCTGAGTTCATAGAGTTGTGTGGCTTCGCGTTCACGCGCAGTCGCCGCCGCCAGACTGGTTTGCATGCGTCCCACCAATTGACTGATGACGATTGCCACAATCAAAAAAACGACGAGGATCACCACATCCGTGGGATGGTGAACCGTAAAAGTATAAAACGGCGGAATGAAAAAATAATTAAACGCGAGGAATGTACTCACTGCACTGGTGATGCCAGGACCAAGTCCCCACAGAGCAGTGATCAAGCCGAGTGGAATTAAATACAAAAGGGCAATCAGAGTTGTATCGAGCATATCACGCAGAACAAAGAATAATGCCGTGATAAACGCGATCAATCCTAATGCAATTATGTAATTCCAGAAATATGAAATAAAAATTGATCTTCGCATGTTCGTTGAAATTATTATACTCTTTTGGAGTTTGCTAGACGGCGGACAAACAAACCGTACAACGCCACAAATTTTAAGTTGACAAATCCAGAAAACGTCATATACTAAACGTATCTCACTTTTGCGACGCCACACCAAAATAGTGAGATACGTTTTTCAGTCAACGAGTTTCTTTGGAGGTTCTGCATGACCTTACGATTATTGGACAAGTGGCAGGGTCAGTCATTGGAGTGGACCATCGCGGAGTGCCGTGAATTGGTGGAAGATTCCAATTTTCCAACGGTAAAACATTGGCGCGAAGCGGGGGGAAAAGTTCTCGGTCATTTTCAGGTTTACTTTCCAGAAGAGATCGCCCACGCGGCGGGGATGTTACCGCTCAAAATGCGCGGCGCGCCCATCGAAGCAATGCACGCGGATTCGCATTTCGGTTCCTACCTTTGCTCGATCATCAAGACTTCGCTTGAACTGGCGCTGAGCAAACAAGTGGAATTGGACATGTTCGTCACCCACCCCATTTGTGATGCTGCACGGAATCTAGCGGCGGTGTGGGGACGTAACTTTGAGTATCCATGCCAGATTTTATACCTGCCGCAGAACGCGAACTCTGCTGCGTCTGCCACTTATTTGAGCGAAGAGTATGCGCGTGTGCTGGCGGACATCGAAAAAATTACGGGGAATAAGGTTACGGAAGAAGCACTAAAAAATTCCATATCGGTCTTTAATGAAAATAGAAAGTTACTGCGACAGTTATATGAGATCAAGCGCAAACAACCGTGGTTGTTCTCGGCGTACGAAACGTATCTGCTTACTAATATCGGCGGGATGATCATGCGCGATGAACACAATGAAATTCTCAAGGCTGTTATCCCGTTGGTTGAAACACGCACCATCAAACGTCACGACAAAATCAAAGTAGTATTTGAGGGCGGCTTCTGCGAACAGCCTCCGCTGGATTTGATCCGTACCATCTCGCAATCCTGTTATGTTGTAGATGATGATTTATTGATTGGCTTGCGCTGGATACTTGAAGATGTTTCACTCGATGGCGATCCATTGTTCAATCTCGCGGAGGCGTATTTGGAGAAATCTAGTTACAGCCCCGTGCAACACGACTCGCGCAAGCCGAAAGAAAAAATGCTATTGGAAAGAATCGCCAACTCGGACGCAGAGGCGGCGATCATCACCGCCGCGAAAATGTGCGAACCCGGGCTTGAAGAGCAGGTCGCTTATACAAAGGCGTTGGATGAAAAAGGGATTCCCTTCTTCGTCAGTGAGTTTGAAGAGAGCATGACCAGTTTCGATCACATGGAGATCCAACTGGAGACGTTCACAGAAAATATTCTATTTGGATGATGTCACTGGGTTCGATACGCCGCCATCGCGGCTACTCGACCATCGTTGTGACGATATTTATAAAGGTGAAATATGGCAGAAGATAAAAAAGTTGACATCGTTGGACGCGGCAACATTGAAGGCGCAAACCTGTTCCGTGATTGGTTCGCGGAATTGGGCGAAGCGGCAAAGAACGATCAAGGCGCGGCGTATGTTTTCGTGATGGGCAGCATGGCAGAGGTCTTAAAGGTCTTCGACTTTCCGCTCGTTCTGCCTGAGATCACATCCCTGCAAACTGCGGTACGCCGCGTCGCAGATGAATATCTGACTGTCGCGGAAGATTACGGATATTCGCCCGATATCTGCGGATACGTCAAAGCCGACATCGGCATTCATATGCGCGAGAGAAAACACCCAATGGGATTAATCCCCAAACCCGCACTGACCGTATTGACCAACGCCTGCAATACCTACGTCAAATGGGCAGAGATTTGGGAACGCATGTACCACATCCCCGTATTCGTTCTGGATGTACCAGCCACGCGCCAGGCGGGTGGACAATTCCAACCAGGCAGTGCAGACTTTAAGCGCGATTGCAAATATGTTGAAGCGCAGATCAGGGAACTGATCACCTTATGCGAAAACATTACGGGCAAGAAATTCGATATAGATCGCCTGCGCGAAACGATGGCTTACGCCAACGATATGAACATCGGCTGGAAGCGCGTGCTCGAACTTAACAAAAGCAAGCCGTCTCTGTTCAATGCGTTGACAGATGGTACAGTGTATTTGGGAGTCTCAAATAATTTTCGCGGCACGAAAGAGGGAAGTCAGTTTTTCAAGAACCTTGTGGAAGAAATGGAATACAAAGCCGCGCATGGTATCGGCACACAGACCGATGAAAAATATCGGCTGGCATTCGTTGGCGTGCCGTGCTATCCCATCTTCCGCCGCTTCAACGAAATGTTCGCGGAATGGGGCGGCGCCTTCGTGCATTCCACTTATTTGCATTTCGCTTCGGGCGGAGCCAACATGGGATTTGAGTACGATGTCAGTCGTCCCATTGAAAGTCTGGCGGAAGGCACGTTGATCAGCGTCCGCGAAGCGATGGATAACATGTTCCATCAGGATCGCGTCGTGATCGACATGGTGCGCGATTACGAACTGGACGGCGTCATCTATCATCCGATCAAATCCTGCCGCACGGTTTCGACGGGCCTGGCGGATGGTCGCCGCGCCATGATGGCGGCAACCGATACGCCAAGTCTCTTCATCGAATCAGACATGATGGATAAGCGCGTGGTCTCCGAAGCGCAGATGAAGAATCGCGCCGATGCCTTCTTTGAAGGACTCGCATCGCGCCGCTTAACGGCACAGAACGCATAATTATTGTTGGAGGTACTTATGGCATATGCCGCAGGAGTCGATGTTGGCTCCACACAAACGAAAGCAATCATCATTAACGAAGATAGGGAAATCGTCGGGCGCTGCCTGACCGATACGGGTGCGAACGTTGTCGTCGCGGCTGAAAACGCGTACAACGAAGCGCTCAAGAACAGCAACATTCAAGAAGAGGAAGTTGAATATGTGATCGGCACAGGCTACGGCAGGTATCGCGTCACGTTTGGCAATACACAGGTCACAGAAATTTCCTGTCATGCGCGCGGCGCATCGCACATGTTTCCCAACACAAAAACCGTACTGGATATGGGCGGACAGGATACAAAAGCAATTCGCGTCAACCCGCGCGGCGAAGTGCTGGACTTCTGCATGAACGATAAATGCGCGGCGGGAACAGGTCGCTTCCTCGGAGCCGCCGCCGCTGCGCTGGATATTCCCCTCAGCGAACTTGGCAACGTCGCCATGCAGTCGGAAAGACCTGTTAAGATCAGCACCACCTGCACGGTCTTCGCCGAGTCCGAAGTTTTATCGTGGCTGGGCAAAGGCAAAAAGATCGAAGACATTCTTTGGGGCGTACATCTTTCCATCGCATCGCGTTCGGTTGGTCTACTGCGCCGCGTTGGGATCGAAGAAGAATTAACTTTCACAGGTGGTGTCACGAAAAACGCGGGCGTCATCAAAGCGCTCGAACAAGCCATCGGCTTCAAATTAAATATCAGCCCCGACTCGCATTACATCGGCGCGCTTGGAGCCGCGTTGTTCGCACTCGATCACATCGTCGCCAGCCGCGTTCCATCCGCAAAGGAGACCGCATGACTTACGTTACAGGGATTGATGTTGGCTCCACTTATACAAAAGCCGTGATCCTGCGCGATGGAAAAGAGATCATGAGCCGCGCTATGCTCAGCACTGGATTTCGACTCGAAGAAGCCGCGCGCAAGGCGTACCACTCCGCGCTCGATCTCGCAGGAATTCAAGAGGCTGACTGTTCCTATTTGGTGACCACTGGCTTTGGGCGGCATCTCGTCACGTTCCGCGATGTCAATGTTACAGATATAAATGCCAGCGCACGCGGCGCGTGCTTCCTTTACCCAAATACTCGTACCATTTTGGATGTTGGCGGGCAGACGATGAAAGCCATCCAACTGATGGAAGGCGGCAAGGTTAAATCATTTCGTTTGAATGATAAATGCGCGGCAGGCACAGGCGCGTTCCTTGAAAAGACCGCGCGTTACATGGGATATAAAACTGAAGAGATCGGAACGCTGGCGGCTGTCTCCAAACAAGCGGTGCCAATCTCGGGCGTGTGCGCGGTATTTGCAGAATCAGAAGTCATCAACCATCTTTCGCAGGGATCATCCCCATCGGATATTATGTTCGGAGCCATCACCTCGCTGGTGGCGCGCTCCACACAATTGATCAAGCGCGTCGGCTTGACGCCAGAGTTCACTTTGATCGGCGGCATCCTGCGTTACGAATCAATGGGGCGCGTCGTGCGCGAACAACTCAAGACCGATGTCAATGTGGCGAAAGGCGACATGGTTCAATTCGTCAGCGCCTTGGGCGCGGCGATTCTCGGATTCCGCCGTATGGAAAAATTGAGCAAAGAAGGCGTTGTAGAACAACCTTAATGGCAACCAACGATAGACCAACCGTCCGCACGCAGTTTTTGATCTTCACCTTATTCGGTGAATTTATCCTTGCGCGCGGCGGTTCCATCTGGACGAGCGATTTGCTTTCATTGCTACATCATCTGGATGTCGGCGAACACGCGGCGCGGATCACGCTCTCGCGCATGTCGCGCAAAGGCTGGCTGGCGGTACGCAAGGAAGGACGGCGCAGTCAATATTCGCTGACCCCGCGTGGCTGGTCGTTGCTCGTTCAGGGAAAGCAGCGCATCTATGAGCCGCCGCTTAAAGAATGGGATGGCATGTGGCACATCGTGGTCTTTTCGTTGCCAGAAAAAAAGCGCGCTCTGCGTCACGCCTTCCGCGCACAGCTGCCGTGGCTCGGATTTGGTCAACTCGCGCCGAACACGTGGGTCTCGCCGCACAACCGAAAAACGGAAATCACCGCATTGGGCAATGAACTCGGCATTCAGGATCATATCGAAATTTTTTCAGGGATTCATTCAGGTCCATCGGAAGACCAGGAACTCGTTCAACGCTGTTGGGACTTACCCAATCTGACCATGCAATATAAAAAATTTTTCGCCAAATTTGAAAAGGAATATCTTGAATGTAGTAATGGAAAGAATGCTCCATCACTAGACGATTGTTTTGTACGCCGCTTCTGGTTGATCCATCACTACCAGAATTTTCCGCGCATTGATCCCAATCTGCCCGCTGCCTTGCTTCCCTCCGATTGGACTGGATTCAAAGCGCGGCAATTATTCGATGACTATCATCATATCTTGGAAAAGTCAGCCAATCAATTCGTGGATGAAGTGGTTGGGCAAAGCATAACAAATATTTGAAACCTTTGATAAAGGAGAATTAAAAAAATGGATATACTGAAACAACAAAAAACCGACTTCAAGGAAATCCTCTTCGAAAAGAAGAACTGGGTGGCGCGTATCACCATCAACCGCCCGCAGGTGTACAACTCCTACAGCACCAACGCGCTGGAGGAACTGGCGCAGGCGTTTCGTCAAGCCGCGTTCGATGATGAAGTAGCCGTCATCGTGTACACAGGCGCGGGCGATAAAGCCTTCTGCACGGGCGGGGACGTCAAGGAATATCAGGAACGCTACACTCGCTCGCCTCACGACTACTGGAAATATATGCGTCTCTTCGGCGCGTATATCGAAAGCATCGTCAACACAGGCAAACCTGTCATTGCAAGACTCAACGGCATGGCGGTCGGCGGTGGAAATGAATCCAATCTTGCGTGCGATCTTGCGATCATCGCGGAACATGCGTGGGTTGGACAGGTCGGCACGGGTGTCGGAAGTGTCGCGGCGGGCGGCGGGACTCAATGGTTGCCCATCACGGTTGGGGATCGTCGCGCCCGCTATATGTTAATGACGAATCGCCGCATCCCCGCCTATCAGGCATTGGAATGGGGACTCGTCAATGAAGTCGCGCCGTCGGTCAAAAAGGATGGCGAATTCATCACGCATGCCACGCCCGAACAAATTTCCAAAGCGCAAAAAGGCGCGGATGGTTACAGCATTGATCTTTCCAAACTCGATGAAATGGTGGAAGCGCTCGCGCAGGAACTCGTGGACAAATTTGCGGAGTGCACGCGCTTCACCAAAGAGCAGACCAACTTCTGGAAGAATTTCAGTTGGCATCAAACCATCGGAGCGGCGCGTGATTGGCTATCCACGCATTACACATCATGGGAGCCGCTCGAAGGCATGACCGCGTTCGTGGAGAAGCGTCCCGCGCGCTATCGCATGTTGCGTGAGCGCGCCGCACAAGGCAAGAGCAGTGAGTTCATCTGGGGCGCATACGAAAAGACTTGCTCCGCTTGCGGCGCGAAAGCCCTGCCCGAAGAATTCACTCATTGCGGCGCGTGTGGTGCGGAATTGAAATGACCGACTCATTCATTAGTGTTGAGACGAAGAACGGCGCATCCACCCTGACCTTGAACAGGGCTCCGTTAAACGTGCTTAACATCGCCGCCTTGAGTCAACTCGAGTCCACGCTGACGGAGTTATCGCGTGACGAAAGTGTGCGTGTGCTGATTCTTCGCGCGGCGGGGAAAATGCTCTCCGCTGGTGTGGATGTTGCCGATCACACGCCCGATAAAGTCGGCGAGATGATTCCGCTCTTTGACCGTGCTTGCCGCGCGCTGGCGAATTTCCCCTGCCCCACTCTGGCTGTTGTTCATAGTCATGCTTTAGGTGGCGGATGCGAATTGGTTTTGTGCTGTGATCTCGCGGTTATGGCAGACAACGCAAAGCTCGGACAACCTGAAATTCAACTTGCCGCATTCGCTCCCATCGCCGCGATGAGATTGCCACTCATGGTTGGTTATCGCGCTGCGGCGGATCTGCTCCTCACAGGTCGCGCACTCACTGCTGATGAAGCGTTGAAGATTGGACTGGTCAATGCCGTTGTCCCAGCGGATGTAATCGAAGCATGGGTAGACGAGAAAGTGTCGCAGTTATCAAAACTCAGCCGCGTTGCGTTGACCATGACCAAACGCGCTTTGCAATCGGGCTTCGGCGCGTGGGACGCGTCAGCGCCCGAATTGGAAAGACTCTACCTGGACGAGTTGATGAAGACCGAAGACGCACATGAAGGCCTCGCGGCGTTCATGGAAAAACGATCGGCGGTTTGGAAACATAAATAAAGGAGAACTGAAAACTTATGGCATCACGCGGACTCACTTTTGATGAATTTGAAATTGGCGCAGTCTACCCTTCACAGGCGCGCACCGTCACCGAAGCGGATGTGGTGAACTTCGCTGGTCTCTCTGGCGATTTCAATCCACTGCACACGGACGCCGAGTTTGGAAAGTCAACTCCCATTGGCGAGCGTATCGCGCACGGCGTGTTGATCCTTGCCATGGCGACAGGCATGGCGAACTGGATGGGCATCTTTGAAGGGACAACCATCGCATTGATGGAACAAGTCACCCGCTATAAAGGCACGGTGAAATTCGGCGACACGATCCACCTTGAGATGGAAGTGACCGAAAAGAAGCCAACATCCAAACCTGATCGCGGCGTGGTCAAGTTTGCCGTGCGCGTAAAAAATCAGCGCAGTGAAACTGTCGTTGAAGGAGAGTGGACTCTCCTGATGAAAACAAAATCAAACTAACTGGAGGGCACTATGTTACTCAAAGATAAGGTTGCATTGATCACGGGCGGCGGGAATGGAATCGGTCGCGCCATCGTGTTGCGCTTTCTTGAAGAAGGCGCAAAGGTCGTGACCATCGATATGGATGAAGCCGGGCTGGCAGAAACCGCCGCAGAAGCGGAAAAGGCTGGCGATAAAGTGATGACCATGAAGGCAAACGTCACTGTGCGCGAAGATGTGCAAAACGTTGTGAATGCCATTGTCAAAGAACATGGCAGGCTCGATGTGCTGATCAACAATGCAGGCATCACCCGCGATGCGCTGACCACACGCGTCAAGGACGGCGAAGTCAAATTCATGACTGACGATCAGTGGGATGCGGTGCTGAATGTCAACTTGAAAGGCACGTGGTTGTGTTCGCAGATCGCTTCCGTTGAAATGATCAAACAGAAATACGGACGCATCGTCAACACCGCTTCGGTCGCGGCAATCGGACATATCGGACAATCGAATTATGCCGCATCAAAGGCGGGCGTGATCGGCCTGACGCAAACCCTGGCGCTGGAATGGGCGCGCTTCAATATCGCGGTCAATGCCATTGCGCCGGGCGGAACAAAGACGCGCATGACAGCGGCGATTCCTGAAACCATCATGGCTGGCTTGCTGGAAAAAATTCCGATGAAGCGCATGGCTGAGCCTTCGGAAATTGCCGCGGTTCATGCCTTCCTTGCCAGCGATCAGGCTTCGTTTATCACTGGGCAGGCAATCTTCGTTGACGGCGGTCAAACCGTGGGAGCGTAACATGGCATACACAAAAACTTATGTGCCTTACGGCGGATATTGGTGCTCGCCCTTCGCGCGCTGGCAGGGAAGTTTCGCTAACCTGCACGCGATGAAATTCGCGGCGGAAGTGACGCGTAAAGCCCTCGAAGCGCGGAATATTTCTCCCAAGACATTCAGCAATGTTTATCTCGGCATGACCATCCCCGCGACGCAGTCGTTTTACGGCGCGCCGTGGCTGGCTGGGATGATCGGCGCGGAGGGAGTCACAGGGCCGGTATTTTCTCAAGCCTGCGCGACATCCGCGCGGGTGATCGGCAGCGCGTCACAGGCGGTCGAAACGGACAGCAGCGATTCCATTTTGTGCATCACCGCTGACCGCACCTCGAACGGACCTCATTTGCTGTACCCGAATCCGAACAACCCCGGCGGGCGCGGCGATGCGGAAGACTGGGTGTGGGACAACTTCAACCGCGATCCGTTTGCGGGCAACAGCATGTTGCAGACTGCGGAGAATGTTTCCAAGGAAGCGACGATCACCACTGCGGAACAGCATGAAGTGGTGCTGATGCGCTATGCTCAATATCAGAAGGCGTTGGAAAATGACGCGGCTTTCCACAAGCGCTACATGATGCCGGTGGAAGTGAATCCATCTGGAAGAAAAGTTATTGCAACAGTTACAGATGATGAAGGGATCTTCCCTTCGACAGCGGAAGGGTTGGCAAAACTCAAACCGGTCATGCCCGATGGAACTGTCACCTTTGGCGGACAAACTTTCCCGGCAGATGGAAACGCGGGCATGGTTGTCACCACGCGAGACAAGGCGCGCGAGCTCAGCAAAGATTCAAAAGTTGAGATTCGAATTTTGTCGTTCAATGAAGGTCGCACCGCAAAAGGTTTCATGCCCAAGGCGAATATCCCCGCTGTGCGCGGCGCGTTGGCGCAGGCAGGCGTGGACTTGAAAGATGTCAAAGCCATCAAGACGCACAATCCGTTTGCGGTGAACGATGTCTTCCTCAGCCGTGAGTTGGGCATTGGCTTAGATAAGATGAATAATTACGGCTCGTCGCTCATCTGGGGACATCCGCAAGGACCGACCGGCATGCGACTCATCATCGAGTTAATCGAAGAACTTGTCATGCTCGGTGGCGGCTACGGATTATTCACAGGCTGCGCGGCGGGCGATACTGCTGCGGCGATTGTCATTGAGGTGAAAGCATGAAAGCCGCCGTTTTTCATGGAGAGAATCAACCTTTGGTAGTGGAAGAAATCCAAACGCCAACACCCGGCGCGGGCGAGGTCCTTATCAAAGTCGCGGGCTGTGGAGTCTGTCACACTGACCTGCATTATATAGATCACGGCGTGCCGACCTTCAAGAAGCCGCCGCTTGTACTGGGACATGAAATCTCCGGTACGGTTGCGGGACTGGGTGTGGGCGTCGCGCAGTGGAAAGAAGGCGCGCGTGTTTTGCTTCCCGCCGTGTATGGTTGTGGTCAATGTGCGATGTGCCGCACCGGACGTGAAAACATCTGCGAGAAGATGGTCATGTTTGGCAATAACGTGGATGGTGGCTACGCGGAATATCTGCTCGCGCCCGCCAAAGATATTATTGCGTTGCCCGATGAACTTCCGCTCATCGAAAGTTCCATCATCGCGGACGCGGTGACGACGCCTTATCACGCAGTCGTTAATCGCGGGCAGGTCAAGCCGGGCGATAATGTCATCGTGTTTGGCTGCGGCGGCATTGGGTTAAATCTGGTACAGGTCGCGGCGGCAGTTGGTGCAAGAGTCATCGCGATTGATGTGATCGATTCCAAATTGGAGTGGGCGAAGAAACTCGGTGCGTCTGCGACCATCAATACCAAGGCTGTCGAGCGCGTGGATAAGGAAGTCCGCAAGTTGACAGGCGCTGGGGCAGATGTCGGCTTTGAAGCCATTGGCAATCCCGCTACTCAGGCGCAGGCATTTTCCTGTATCCGCACCGGCGGAAGATTTGTGGTGGTCGGCTTTACCGACAAGCCGATGACTCTTGACACGGGTCGAGTCATGTACCGCGAGATGGAAATCGTCGGCTCGCTCGGCTGTCGCGCGGTGGATTATCCGCGTGTGCTGGAACTGGCGCGCCAGGGCAAGATCAAAGTGAAGGAACTTGTCACCGCTCAATTCGCGTTGAACGATATCAATGCTGCGTTCGATACGCTTCGCAAAGGCGAAGGTATCCGCTCAGTGATTGTTCCGTAAAGTAAAGACTTCCGAAGTCTCTGAGACTTCGGAAGTCTGAGGTATTTCATGATCATTGATTTCCACGTTCATCTGAGTCGTCCTGAACACGAACATCCCTGGGTGATGGAGTGGATGCGTTCAAATTTTTCGGGCGATCTGGATGCGTTTATCGAGCAAACGCTCACTCCGGAAGGCATTCGTCAATATTTGCAAGCGAACAATATTGACTGGGCGGTCGGTCTTTCGGAAGTCTCGCCGATTACAACCGGAACTGCGGATAACGATTACGTCGGCAAGTTTTGCGCAGACGCCAATCGAATCGCGGACCCGGCCTCAGGTCCGCGCGGACGCGTGTTGCCATTCGCCAGCATCAATCCTTTCATCGTCAATGATCTTGCCGCTGAACTGGAAAGATTGGTCAAGGAATATGATTTCAAAGGCATCAAGATTTATCCGACCTACCAGCATCATTATGCCAACGACCCGCGCATGTATCCGCTTTACGCGAAGGCACAGGAACTTGGTCTGCCAATGATGGTACACACGGGATCGTCGGTCTTCAAAGGCGCGCGCATCAAATACGGCGATCCGCTACTGCTGGATGACGTGGCAATTGATTTTCCCGAACTGAATATTCTGATGGCGCATTCGGGCAGACCGTTCTGGTATCAGCAAGCCTTTTGGATGGCGCGGCGGCACGCGAACGTTTATATGGAAGTCTCCGGCTTGCCCGCCAAGAATTTACTGGAATATTTTCCGCGCCTTGAAGAACTTGCAGATAAAGTTGTTTATGGATCAGATTGGCCCGGCAATCCTGACTTGCGCCGCAATCCGGATGCGGTCAGGGCTTTGCCAATTTCGGGAGAGGCGAAACAAGCCATTCTGTCTGGAAATGCGGCAAGGATTTTAAAGCTGTAGCATGTCATTGCGAGCAGAGCGAAGCAGCCCCAGTTATAAGGAGATTGCTTCCCGAAGGTCGCAACGATATGAAACTCGGAGGTGTTATGCGTGAATTTTTGTTAGGAAATGAAGCCATTGCCCGCGGCGCATGGGAAGCAGGGGTGAAATTTGTCTCGGGCTACCCTGGCACTCCAAGCACGGAGATCATCGAGACTCTCGCGACACGTTTCCCTGAAACTAATCCGCGCTGGTCGGCGAATGAAAAGGTTGCGTTCGAGGAAGGCATGGGTGCGGCAATTGGCGGACTACGTGTGCTGGTTACGATGAAGCACGTCGGCTTGAATGTCGCCGCGGATGCGTTCATGGTTTTTCCATATTCAGGCACCAACGGCGGCTTCGTTGTCATCTCGGCGGACGATCCCGGCATGCATTCTTCGCAGAACGAGCAGGATAATCGTTATCTGGCGCGCGTGGGCAAAGTTCCTGTGCTGGAACCGAGCGACGCGCAGGAATGCCACGACTTCATGATCGCGGGATTGGAATTATCCGAGCAGTTCAAATCGCCTGTCATGCTTCGCACCACCACACGCCTCGCGCATCACAAGGGACTGGTGGAAGTCGGTGAACGGAAGGAGGTTGAGCGCAGGGAATTCATCGCAGACGCAAAACGCTTCTCTGTCCCGATCTACCGCCTGGCGCGCCGACCCGAAGTTGAGAAAACGCTGACGGCTCTCACGGAATACGCGGAGACATGTTCATTCAATCGCATCGAGCATACTGATAATAAATCAGTCGGCGTTGTGACTTCGGGAATCGCATATCAATATGTTAAAGAAGTCATGCCTGATGCGAGCGTATTGCGTTTGGGAATGACCTTCCCATTACCAGCAAAATTACTGCGTGAGTTTTGCTCACAATATGAAACCGTTTACGTCATCGAAGAGGGAGAACCATTCATTGAAGAGTACATGCGGAATTTGGGAATCACCAACATCAAAGGCAAGGAAATCTTCGGCGTGATCGGCGAATACTCGCCCGGGCGTTTGCGAAGCGCGCTTGCGCTTGGCAATCCGCCAAAACCATTCGTTGAAGGAATCAACCTGCTCCCGCGTCCGCCGATGATGTGCGTGGGCTGCGGACATCGCACCGTCTTCGCCGCGTTGAAACAGTTGAAGGTCACCGTATCGGGCGACATCGGCTGCTACACACTCGGCGCTCTGCCACCATACGAAGCGGAGCACACCACGTTTTGCATGGGCGCCAGCATCGGTGTGGCAGTTGGATTGCAGGAAGCAGGACACGATAACACCGTCGCCGTCATCGGCGATTCAACTTTCATTCATGCGGGCATTCCCCCATTGATTGATGCGATCTACAACAAGAGTCATCTTACATTGGTGATCTTGGACAATTCCGCAACGGGCATGACGGGAAGCCAGCAGAATCCAGCATCGGGAAAAAATGTTTTGGGAGAAGACGCGCCCAAACTTGACCTTGAGGCTTTTTGCCGCGCCACCGGCGTGGGACTCGTCGAAGTGGTGGATACGTGGCAGCGCAAGGAAATCGTTGGCACACTGCGACGCTCCATCGCGTACAAGGGACCGTCGGTGGTGATCGCGCGGGGAGCATGTCAGCAACTTCCCGAAATGAAGAAACGGAATATCATCCCCTTCTCAGTTGACGAGGAACTCTGTACACAATGCGACGCGTGCTTCAAGGTTTGGTGTCCTGCCATCACGCGCACGGAGCAAAACTTCCCAGTCATCGCCGCGAATGAATGTACATCCTGCATCGTCTGCGCGCAGGTTTGCCCGACGGACGCGATCAAATTGATGGAGGTGATGGCATGAACAACACGATCAGTTTGATGTTCGCGGGAGTCGGCGGTCAGGGATCGTTGTTGATCGCGGAACTCACATCGCTTGCCGCTGTCAGCGCGGGATACGATACGAAGCAGACCGAAGTCCATGGCGTGTCACAGCGCGGCGGGAGCGTGGAGACGCATGTCCGTTTCGGGGAAAAAGTCCACTCGCCCATTGTCACGCCCGGTGAGGCGTTCGCCGTGATCGGTTTGGAAAAACTGGAAGCGTTGCGATTTGCTCATTATGTGGATCCAAAGGATGGGACGATATTGGTGAATGATTACGAATTAATTCCCGGTTCGGTTGCCAACGCCGAAAAAATATATCCGCATGAAACGATTGATTTTTTGAAATCAAAAGGATTGCGCGTAACCGCTTTGCCTGCATCCACAACCGCGCGCGAACTTGGCGATGGCCGCATGGCGAATGTTGTCTTGCTCGGCGCATTGTCAACCTTGCTTCCCATTGACCAAGCGATTTGGGAGAAGACTTTGAAACTTCGCATCCCCGCGCGATTCCTTGAAGGAAACTTGAAAGCCTTTCAAGTCGGCAGGGAAATGATAAGTTAACATGTTACTGCGAGCGAAGCAGTCTCCTATTGCAAGGGGATTGCTTCGTCGAGAAGAGCGCTCTCCTCGCAATGATATGTAATTTTGCCAAAGGAGTAATCACATGTCTGCAAATCCGAACGATACCCATGAATTGATCTACGATTGGAATCTTGTGGATGCGCCTGAAAAACCAAAACAGCGCATCATGGTCACAGATGAAACCCTGCGTGATGGATTGCAATCGCCATCCATTACGCATCCTGAAATTCAGGATAAGGTATACCTGCTCTATCTGATGAATGATCTGGGGATTGACGCGGCAGACTTGGGCTTATGCGGCGCAGGAGAAAAATTCAAATATCACGTTTCAGTTTTGGCACGCGAAATCGTTAAACAAAAAATGCCGATCCAGCCGCAGAGCGCGGCGCGTTCCGTAATATCGGACATCGCCCCCATTGTGGATGTATCGCAGGAGGCGGGCATTCCGATCGAAGCCTGCATCTTCGTTGGCACGAGTCCGATCCGCCAATTTGCCGAGGGCTGGGATATCAACTTTTTGTTGAAGCAGACCGAGGAGTCGGTAAGTTTCGCCGTGAAGAACCAAATCCCTGTGATGTTCGTCACCGAGGACACGATCCGCGCACAACCCGAGACACTGCGTCAAGTTTACACCGCCGCCATCCGCGCGGGCGCCAAGCGAATTTGCGTTTCAGATACAGTCGGACATATCACCCCGCACGGCACACGCGCACTGATTACTTTCTTGCGCAAGATGGTTGATGAAATTGACCCAAGCGTTGGCATTGACTGGCATGGTCATAAAGATCGCGGACTCGACATTATCAATTCGCTGGCGGCAATCGAAGCGGGCGCGGATCGAGTCCACGCCTGCGGCTTAGGCATCGGCGAACGAAGCGGCAACACCGCGATGGAGATTCTGCTCGTCAATCTTAATCTGCTTGGATGGGCAAACCGCGACCTGACCAAACTTCCCGAATATTGCGAAGTGATTTCCGAAACATGCGGCGCGATTATCCCATTCAATTATCCGATTGTTGGCGCGGATTCATTCCGCACTGCAACGGGCGTTCATGCCGCGGCAATTGCCAAAGCCCTCAGCAAAAATGATGAGTGGCTCGCGGAGCATGTCTATTGCGGCGTACCATCCAGCATGGTGGGGCGCGAACACACGATTGAAATCGGCCCAATGGCGGGCGAGCATAATGTGCGCTTTTTCCTTCGCAAGCATAAGATCGAGGAGAACCCTGCGTATGTCGCAAAAATCCTGGAGGTCGCAAAACGTTCCAACCGTTTGCTCACCGATGAAGATGTTCGCAGAATCGTTGTCGTCATGAGTCGCCGTTTGCGAACCAATCAGGATGTCACCGACGATGAGATTGATCGCGAACTTACAAAAGATAAAAAGAGAAATTAAATTGAAGATTCACATCAGGTTTGCGGAACCTTTCTGGCGCGCGGTTGGAATTCGTGACATGGAAATGAACCTCCAACCCGCTTCACGCGTGGACGACTTGCTGGTCGCGTTGCGCCAACAGTATCCAAGCCTCGGCCTTGAGTTCGATCAAACGCCGCCCCATATTTTTATCGGCGACACGGAAGCGACCCGCGACTCTCTTCTCAACGAGGATGAGCGCGTTCATCTCGTCTGGCCCATTGCTGGAGGCTGATGTGACTTATAAAGCAACCATCGCTGTTATCAACCTCAGCAACGGCGAAATTAATATCACATCCACGCCAGATAAATTGACACGCGCCTACCTCGGCGGGCGCGGCATAAACATGGCATACCTGCGCCATTACCTGCGCGCTCACGGGGACCCGCGTAAGATTGACGCATTTGATCCGCGCAATCCGCTCATCATCGGCGCGGGATTATTGACCGGCACCATCGCACCCAACGCGGCGCGCTTCAATGTTTCAGCACATTCTCCTGAAAGCGGAATACTTGGAGATTCAAACTGTGGCGGATTTTTTGCGGCGGCCATGCGTAAAGCGGGATTTGAAAGATTGGTTATTTTAGGTCGAGCGGAGAAACCATCGTATCTGTTGCTCGAAGATGGAAAAATCAGCATCCTGCCAGCGGGTGGCCTCTGGGGGACGCGCATCATCGAAGCGCAGGATCAACTCAAAGCGAAGCATGGCGCGGGGACTGTATCCGCGGTGATCGGGCCATCGGGCGAAAATCTTGTCCGCATGGCGGCGATCATGACCGGCATGAAAAATGCGGCGGGGCGCGGCGGCATGGGCGCGGTGATGGGAAGCAAGAATCTCAAAGCCATTGTGGCGCGCGGCGGCGAAGCGCTTGAAGTCGCGCAAAAAGAAACGTTGCGCGCATTACGCCTTAAACAACAAGATGATTTGAAAAAATCAAGGATTGTGCAGGTTCTTGGAAAAGTTGGCACACCGTTGTTGTATGAAGTCAGCAACCGACTCGGCGCGATCCGCACGCGCAACAGCCAGGATAATTTTTTTGAAGACACGCTTAACGGCGAAGAGATCGAAAAGTTTTCGGATAAGATGCTGGCATGTACTTCGTGCGTTGTCCATTGCCGTCATCGCAACACACTTGGCGGCGAAGGCCCTGAATATTCAACGATTGGTTTGCTCGGCGCGAACATTGGCATTGCGCCAACCGAACAGGTAATCACGCTAAATAATCTGGTCAACGATCTTGGTATGGACGCGTCTTCGATAGGAACCATCATTGGCTGGGCAATGGAACTTTACCAGCGCGGCTTGATTGATGCTTCGATAACAGGCGCACCGTTGAATTGGGGCGATTATGAAACTGTCCATACGTTGATCGAAGACATTGCCTATCGGCGCGGCTTTGGAGACAAACTTGCCGAAAGTTCACAGGCGGCGAAGTTCTTTCCGCCCGAAGCGCGCGATTATTTAATCGCCGTCAAAAATCTACCTCAGTCTGATCCGCATGATGTGAGATATTTCAAAGGCTTTGCATTGGGTATTGCAGTTGCCAGCCGCGGCGCAGACCATTTACGCAACCGCCCCACGCTTGAAGTCTTTAAACTTCCCAATGAAGCCCGTGCAAAAATTTATGGGCGCGCTAATGACCCCGACCCGACGGGATATAAGGATAAGGGACTCATCATCGCGTGGGGCGATGATATTTTCGCGGTGGGAGATTGCCTGGGAATATGCAGGTTCATTACGCGCGGATTCAACAGTCCGCATTTGCTGGGCTATGAAGAATTTTGCGAATTAATTTCTGCCGCAACTGGACTCGAATATACGCCAGAGACTTTACGCGCAGTGGGACGACGCACGTTGGATACAGAGAGACTCATCAACGCGGACTTCGGTTTGACACGCGCTGACGATACGTTACCCAAACGATATTTTGACGAACCCATGCCGGCGCGCAAAACGCAAGGTCATCATATTGACCGAGAGCAATTCCAAAATATGCTCGATGATTATTATCAAGAACGAGGTTGGGATCATGAAGGGAAAGTGCCTGCTGAAAAGATAGCAGAGATAGATAATTTAACTAATGTCGTTGCGAGGAGCGACAGTGCCGAAGCAATCTCCAACTAACAAGGAGATTGCTTCGGGCGAAAACCACCGCCCTCGCAACGACATAAATTTGCCGAAGGAAACCATTTATGGGACATACTCTTGCCGAAAAAATACTTGCCGCAAAGTGCGACCAAAAGGAACTATTCCCCGGTCAGTTCATCAACGCGCGCGTGGATCTGGTGATGGCATCGGAACTATCCGCCATTGTCACCATCGAAGAATTCGAAAAGATCAAGAACGCGCGCGTCTTTGACCCGAAGAAAGTCATCTTCGTTATGGATCATTTCACGCCTGCCAAAGATATAAAGAGCGCGGAGATCGTCAAAGCGTGCCGCGAGTTCGCGCTCAAACATGGCATCCGCTTTTACGACGTGGGACGCGCCGGTATCCAGCACGTGCTATTGCCTGAAAAGGGACTGGTTGTTCCCGGCGATTTGATCGCGGGCGCGGATTCGCACACATGCACGCATGGCTTCGTTGGCGCGTTCGGCACAGGCATCGGCTCGACGGATGCGGCTGTCGCGATGGCAATCGGCGAGATGTGGATGAAAGTGCCCGAAAGCGTGAAGTTCACTTATCACGGCAAATTGCCGAAATGGGTCGGCGGAAAAGATTTGATCCTGCACACCATCGCGCTCGTTGGAGTTGAAGGCGCGCGTTATCAAGCCATGGAATTTACAGGCGAAGCCGTGGATAGCATGGATATGAGCGACCGTTTCACAATGGCAAACATGGCAATCGAAGCTGGGGCGAAAGCCGGACTCTTTGCGGCCGATGAAACCACCCGCGCCTATTTGCACACGCGCGGACGTGATGACGGTCTCTACCTGCGAAGCGATGCAGATGCAGAATATTCCGCCACTTATGACATTGACGTATCCAAGTTCGAGCCATTTGTCGCGGTTCCTTTTATTCCTGAAAACGTTAAACCGGTTTCCGAATTAAGCGAATTAGAAATCAATCAGGTTGTGATCGGCATGTGTACCAACGGCAACATCGAAGACTTGCGCGCCGCGGCAGAAATCCTAAAAGGACGCAAGATACATCCGCGCGTACGCGCGGTGATCATCCCCGGCTCGCAGAAGGTTTATCTGGATGCTTTGCACGAAGGCTTGATTGATATCTTCATCGAAGCCGAATGCTCCGTCAGCACCCCCACTTGCGGACCCTGCCTCGGCGGTCACATGGGCGTGCTTGCATCTGGCGAGCGTTGCGTTTCCACCAGTAACCGCAATTTCCGCGGGCGCATGGGGCATATCACCAGTGAACTGTATCTGGCGAATCCTTATGTTGCCGCCGCGTCTGCTGTTGCCGGAAGAATCATTTCACCAGCGGATTTGTAATTGCCATGTCATGCTGAGCGAAGCGACACTTGCACCGCACTGCGTTTGGTACAGTGCGGTGAGCATCTCTGACACGACAAATCGAGACCCTTCGGTCGCAGCGAACGCTCCCTCAGGGTGACACAATGACTACAAGGAAAAGAGTAACCCATGACATACGAAGCTTTTCACAATACAACCATTGGCGAATTGTTGAGCGTGCAAGCGGGACGTTTCTCCAACCAGACTTTTTTACGTTTGAATGGAGAGCGCTGGTCTTACGCAGAAGTGGAACTCCAGGCTTGCTCGCTCGCTGCGGGACTACGCGAGTTGGGACTCCAGCCCGGAGATCGCCTTGCCGTGACATTACCCAACACGCCCGCATACGTGATCACGATCTTTGCCGCCGCAAAAGCAGGACTGATCCTTGTGCCAATCAATGTGCGCCGTGACCGCGCTGATGCGCTGGCGCGCCTTGCAAAGACAAAACCAAAAGCGCTGATCACCTTTTCAGATCCAAAACAATTCAACGGTGTGGATCACCTCGAGATGGCGCTGGGTATGCGCGCCAGCCTGCCCGAATTAAGTTTTGTGATCTCCACTTCCGTGACCAAATCGCAGAAAAAAGATGGCGTCATCTCCTGGAATGGTTTATTGAAAGACACTGCGCCTCTGGCGCCAGCCGTTGCAAAATCACAAGATACGGCTGCGATCATCCATTCATTGGGCAGTTCGGGCGAGCCACGCGGCGCGATCTTGACTCATGGCGGATTGGTACATAACGCGGCGGCTATCGCATCGCGGATGGATTGCACGGCGGAGGATATTTTCCTCGGGGCAATCCCATTTTCCAACACCTTCGGGCTTACCGCCATCATGCTGACCTGTGCGGTTTCTGGCGCGCAATTGGTTTGTATGCCTCATTATCGCCCCAGCGAAGCATTGAGGCTGGTCAAAGAGACCGGTGTCACTGTCCTCTCCGGTGTGCCAACCATGTTCGCGCTGGAATTGAATCACTCCGACTTTAACTCATCTGCCTGCGCGACGCTTCGCACGGGAATCATGGCTGGCGCGCCCTGTCCTACCGGACTCGTGCGCCGAGCCCGCGAAGAAATGGACTTCAAACTGTTGATCGGTTACGGCTTGACCGAAGCCTCGCCCGCCGTCACCATGACCCAGCTCGACGACGGTCCCGTCACGGCTACAGAATCAGTCGGAATTCCGTTGGAAGACATCGAACTTAAAGTGCTCAATGCGGAAGGCGCGTCCTTGCCGTGTGGCGAAGAGGGCGAACTATGCGTGCGCGGTTACAACGTCATGACAGGATATTGGGAAAACCCCGATGCCAGCGCACAAGTTCTGGATAAAGAAGGCTGGCTGCATACAGGCGACCTCGCGGTCGTTGACGCGGATGGCCCCATTCGCATCGTTGGACGCAAGCATGAAGTCATCATCCGCGGCGGGTTCAAGATCTATCCCGACAATATCGAAATGGTTTTGCGTTCGCTTCCAGGCGTCAAGGATGCCGCAGTGGTAGGCGTGCCGGACATCATCTTCGGTGAGTTAACCTGCGCGTGCATCGTGCCTGATGAACAGGCAAAACTTACCAAACAAGATGTACTTGCTTTTGCCGAAGCGCGCCTGCCCGATTACGCCCGCCCAGACCGCGTGTTGTTCTTTGATATTCTGCCGCGTCATGCTGGCGGACCTGTGCAAAAAGATTACCTGCGCGAGCGCGTACGCATTCACGGCCACGCCTGGAAGTTTGGCAGGAACGTGGATACCGACGCGATCATCCCGGCGCGCCATTGCAACACCGCCGACCCGCGCGAACTATCCCTGCATTGCATGGAAGACGCCGACGCGAACTTTGTCAAAAAAATGAAGCGCGGCGATCTCATTGTCGCTGATTCAAACTTCGGATGCGGGTCGTCGCGTGAAGTCGCGCCACTTACCATTAAAGCGGCGGGAGTGTCGGCAGTCATCGCAAAATCGTATGCGCGCATCTTCTTCCGCAATGCCATTAACATCGGCCTGCCGATCTTGGAATGTCCGCAGGCGGTGGATGGGATCAACGAAGGCGATGAGATCGAGGTTGAGCCAGCCGCGGGCGTTATCCGCAACCTGACGACGGGCGCGCAATTCCAAGCCGTGCCCTTCCCCGATTTTTTGCGCCGCATCATTGACGTGGGCGGTCTGCTTGCTTACGCAGAAGAGCGGCTCGCGGAGAAATTAGGTTGACGCTACGTCGTTGCGATGAGCGTTCTTGCTCTTTGCGACGAAGCAATCTCCTTATACGAGGGGGTTGCTTCATCGGGGAGCGCGCCCTTCCTCGCAACAACATAAATACTAATGGAGAACTTCAATGAAAACATATAACATCGGCATTATTGGCGGGGATGGGATTGGCCCGGATGTTGTGGCGGAAGGCTTGAAAGTTTTGCGCGCAGTCATGAAGGACGGTGGTTTCGACTGCAACCTTGTCGGGTATCCATATTCCGGCGCGTATTATCTCAAGACTAAGGAACTCGTGCCTGACAAAGTTCTCGACGAATGGCGCACGCTGGACGCGGTCTTTCTCGGCGCAATCGGTCATCCGGATGTCGAGGTTGGACTCGTTGAACGTTCGGTGATTCTTGGTTTGCGCTTCGGGCTGGACTTATACATTAATCTGCGCCCAATCAAACTTTACGCTGAAGCGCTTTGTCCGATCAAAGGCAAGGGACCAAAAGATATTGACATGACCGTGGTGCGCGAAAACACCGAAGGTGAATACACACAGATTGGCGGCATCCTGAAAAAAGGAACGCCGGATGAAGTCGCGACTTCCACAAGCATCTATACACGCGTAGGAATCGAGCGTGCTATCCGTTATGGATTTGAACTCGCGCGTGAACGCGCCGCCGCGAACAACCGCCCCGGCCATTTGACGATGGTGGACAAAGCCAATGCCATCCGCCCGCAGGAAATTTGGACACGCGTGTTCGCTGAAGTCGGCAAGGAATATCCCGACATCAAACAGGATCATGCTTATGTCGACGCGTTCACCATGTTGATGATCCAACAGCCGGAGAAATACGATGTAGTTGTGACCACCAACCTGTACGGCGACATCATCACCGATCTCGGCTCCATCCTGCAAGGCGGAATTGGACTCGCCGCATCCGGCAATATTCATCCGGGTAAGACATCCATGTTCGAGTCGATTCACGGCTCCGCGCCGGATATTGCGGGAAAGAATATCGCCTGTCCGCTAGGCGCGATCATGGCGGTCAGCATGATGCTGGATTATCTCGGCGAAAAATCTGCATCAAAGCGCATCGAAGACAGCGTGGCATATTTACTCTCCAGTGGACAGATCAAATCCGCCGATGCGCGCAGTGGACTCAGCACTACGCAAATGGGAGAGATGGTTGTGGAACAAATTCAAAAGTCGGCGTAATAATAAGTGAAGGTGACAGTCATTTTGGAGATGACTGTCACCTTCGTAAATAAAGATTGGGGAAAATAGTGGGGACAAAACTCACTTGCTTACCAACATAACTTCTGGCAAAATGTATCCTGCATTGCATCACACAAAAACACTATCAACATTAGCGGAGCATAATGCCTACACCACACATTCCATCGCTGGATTTCGGCGGCGAGGGTTCGCAAATTATTTTTTTACACGCCAACGGTTATCCGCCCGCGTGTTATCATCCGTTACTTGCGCGGCTTGCAAAGAACAATCATATTACAGCCATGCTTCAGCGTCCGTTGTGGGAGAACAGCCATCCTGAAGACATCCGCGATTGGATTCCTTTAAGCGATGACTTGCTCCGTTTTTTGGATGAAAACGAATCACGCGCGCCGATAACTGTTATCGGTCATTCGATGGGCGGGATTGCCGCTTTGAGAGCCGCGCTTCATCAACCACAAAGATTCCAATGCCTGATTCTGCTTGATCCGGTTTTGCTCCCGCCATCTTTTATCGCGCTCTGGAATATCGCGCTCACATTCAAATTCGCGCATCGGCTTCATCCGCATATTTTGTCCGCGAAGAATCGGCGCCGCGAGTTTGACGACCTTGAGCGTTTGTTCGAAAGATACCGGAAAGTTTCCACATTTAGATACATGGACGATGACGCGTTGCGCGTCTACATCGCCGGAATTACGCGTCCCAAAGAAAACGGCGGCTATCAATTGATCTACAGTCCGGAATGGGAAGCGCACATATATTATGCCAGCATCTGGCGCGACATGGAAATATGGCGCGCGTTGCCAAAGTTGAAAGTCCCAACGCTGATTATTCGCGGCGCGGAAACGGATACATTCTGGGAAAGCACGGCAAGGCTCGTTAAACGGAAACAGCCAAAAATCCGGATTGAATCGGTGAGTCAAGCCACGCATCTGGTCGCGCTCGAACATCCGCAGGAAGTATTTGAGATCATCCAAAAATTTTTGGCGGCGTTAAATTAATCGTGACCGCCTTCGCCATCCTTATTGCCAGTGACGTGACATTGTACGCAATCTTTGTAATTAGTAATGCCTTCTTCAATGTGCTTGGAGCTAATCTTACTTGCGGTATGTTCATGACAGCCATAACAGGTATATGAGCTTGTATTGTTTGGATGGCAGGTGGTACAGGCAACGCTTCCGCCATCGCCATGATTAAGTGGGAAAGTATGCTTGAAGCTGGCGGACTTCCAGCTTTTGGTGGAATGACAAGCCGAGCAATCGGTTCCGTATTTGCCGTTGTGATTGTCATTTTTAGCGTGACAGGAATAACAATCTTTGGGCGTACCGGCAAATTTATTATTGACATGACACTTGTCGCATGTCGTGTTGATATGCGCGCCAGTTAATTTGAATGAAGAAAGATTATGGTCAAATGTGGCGGGCTTCCAGGCTGAGGTGGAATGGCAGGATGAACAATCCTTCCCATACGCGCCGTTGTGGTTGTCATTTTTAGAATGACAGGAATAACAATCTTTGGGTGTGCCGGCAAATTTATTATTGACATGACATTTGGCGCAAGCAGTATCGGTATGCGCGCCAGTTAGTTTGAATGAAGAAAGTTTATGGTCAAACGCAGCAGGCTTCCAGGCTGAGGTGGAATGACAGGACGAACAGTCCGTACCATACGCGCCGTTATGATTGTCGTTTTTGGAATGACAAGAGTAACAATCTTTGGGCGTGCCGGCAAACACATTATTAACATGGCATTTGGCGCAATCAGTGTCGGTATGCGCGCCGGTTAGTTTGAAGCCAGAAAGATTGTGATTAAAGGTGGCGGGTTTCCAAGCTGAGGTGGAATGACAGGATGAACAATTCGTCCCATATTTGCCACCATGACGATCATTATTGGAATGGCAGGAATAACATTCTGTGGGCGTTCCCTTAAATTTAAGATCTGTATGGCATTTGTTACAGGCGATTTTTATATGATTGCCGGTCAACGGGAAATCGGAGCGCTTGTGATCAAACGTGGACGGAGTCCAGCCGTTGACGGTGTGACAGCTCGCGCATTGCGCGCCAAGTTTACCGGCATGTACATCATTTTTTGTGTGGCATGAGGCGCAATCAGACGGCGTACCTTTGAATAATTTATCTGCGTGACATTGACCGCAAGCCACAGCCGAATGTTTACCGGCCAAGGCGAAATCGGAGCGTTTGTGATCGAACGTGGACGGAGTCCAACCGTTGACAGTATGACAGCTTGCGCATTGCGCGCCAAGTTTGCCGCCATGCGGATCAATTCTAGTGTGGCATGAAGCGCAATCAGATGGTGTGCCTTTGAATAATTTATCTGCGTGACATTGACTGCAAGCCACAGCCGAATGTTTACCGGCCAAGGCGAAATCGGAACGTTTATGATCAAATGTAGACGGAGACCAGCCGTTGACAGTATGACAGCTTGCACATTGCGCGCCAAGTTTGCCGCCATGCGGATCAATTCTAGTGTGGCATGAGGCGCAATCAGACGGTGTGCCTTTGAAGACGCCGCCTTGATGACAACTTTCGCAAGCAACCGCGGCATGTTTTCCATCAAGGGCAAAAGCGGTGTGATCTACTTTCGCTAACTTCCAACCTTGTGTACTGTGGCAAGTGGCGCAATTTGTCCCGAATTGACCGTTGTGTTTATCATCTTTTGTGTGGCAAGAGACACAGTCAGATGGCGTGCTTTTGAAGTCGCTGTCGGTATGACAATTTGAACAAGCGGCTGTGATATGTTTGCCGTCAAGATGAAATGCAAATTGTGAGTGATCTATTTTGGCGGGTTTCCATCCATCAGGCGCGTGACAAGCGGCGCAGTTTGTTCCAAGCGCGCCGGCATGGAAATCATCTTTTGCGTGACAGGAGATGCAATCTTGCGGAACGGCTTTCAAGTTCGCGAGGTTGCGCGCGCTGATGTGGCATTTGACGCAGACCAACTGTCCGTGTTTACCATTTAATTTAAACGAGACAAGATTATGGTCAAAGGATGAACCGTGCGAATCCAATCCATCGTGACAAGCCTTACAGTCTATTCCAAATGTCAGGAAGTGGTCCACAGAAAACGCCTGATTAATTTGCAGGTGACAATTGCCGCAGGAGGTTTGGTCAAATAACGCGGCATAACCATTTATGTGGCAATCTTTACAGGCGAAGGCAGAACCATCCGTTTTTGTTTTATGCGCATCCAAAGAGAACGCGACAGTGTTGTGATCGAACGCGGCGGAAGTCCAACTGGCGGACGTGTGACAGGTTCCGCATTGCGCGCCAAGTTTGCCGGCGTGCGCGTCATCTTTTGTATGGCAGGAAGCACAGTCAGATGGCGTGTTTTTGAAATCGCTGTTGGTATGACAACTTGAACAAGCGGCTGTGATATGTTTACCATCGAGATGAAATGCAAATTGTGAGTGATCTATTTTGGCGGGTTTCCATCCATCAGGCGCGTGACAAGCGGCGCAGTTTGTTCCAAGCGCGCCTGCATGAAAATCATCTTTTGTGTGACAGGAGATGCAATCTTGCGAAGTAGCTTGCATGTCCGCGATGGTACGATCATTGATATGACAGTTCGCGCAAACAGCCTGGGCATGTTTCCCATTTAATTTAAACGGAACCAGGTTATGGTCAAAGGATGAACCGTGCGAATCCAATCCATCATGGCAAGCCATGCAATCAGTCCAGAAAGTCAGGATATGTTCGGTTGCAAATGATTGGTTAATTTGCAAATGACAATTGGCGCAGGCGATTTGATCGAAGGGTCTGGCATAGCCATTGGCATGACAATCTGTGCAGGCGAAGGCAGAGCCGTCTGTTTTGATTTGATGAGCTTTCAGAGTAAACGCGGCTGTGTTGTGATCGAAACTGGCGGAAGTCCAATTGTTTGGCGTGTGGCAATCGCCGCACTGATTTCCAAATTGTCCCGCGTGTATATCATCTTTGGCATGGCAGGAAACGCAGTCAGACGGCGTGCCTTTGAAGACAGCATTTTGATGGCAACTATCACAAGCGATGTTGGCGTGTTTGCCTTCCAATGGAAACGCAAATTTTGTGTGATCTACCGCCCGGTCCCAGCCATCGGGAATATGACAGGTGCCGCACTCAATGCCAAAAGCGCCATTATGCTTATCGTCTTTTTGGTGACATGAAAAACAATCTGCGGGGATACCTTTGTAGACATTATTTATATGACAAGAAGCGCACGCTACATTGACATGCAAGCCTGTTAATTTAAAGTTTGCCAGATTGTGATCGAATTGAGCGGATTTTTGCCAATCTTCGGCGGTGTGACAAATTCCGCATTTATCTCCAAACTGACCGGTATGCGCGTCGTCTTTTTGATGACATGCAAAACAATCCTGCGGAGCGGATTGCAAGTCAACGAGACTGTGCGCGCTGATATGACACTTTGAACATACGGTGATCTTGTGGATGCCGATTAAATTAAATGAAACCTGGTTATGATCAAAACTCTTGCCATGTGAATCAATCCCGTCATGACAAGACTGACAATCTGTCCAAAAAGTTAGGATGTGTTCTGTGGCAAATACTTGATTTATATTGAGATGACAATTGGCGCAAGTCAATTGATCGAACGGCGCGTTATATCCTTTTTCATGGCAATCTTTACATTCGAAAGGAGCGCCGTCCATTCTCAGACGATGCGCCTTTAATGAAAATCCAAGCTGGTCATGCGGATTCCATCCAGGCGGAATTCTGGTCACCGATGCAGTCGGTCCATGATGCTCGGTGTGGCAATCGCGGCAATTGAGGCTTGATTGCCCGAAACTGATCAGGCTGTGCAAACTGGCTTTGTCATTAAGCTGCGCGGTAATATCTGCATGACATTGCAAACAACGATCCGACATTGTTTCGGTCCCCCACGGAGTTGAATGACAATCGCCGCATTTTTGAATTTCAGAATGAGAGGTTATGCCTCCTAATGGCGCGCCCACATAAATGCTCAGACTTCCCGGATTGAACATTGCTCCGCCGCTGGCATACACCACGCCGCTGATTCCCAGGAGTGTGAATATTGTGACTATGATCGCCGAAAAAGAAGAAGACCGCCATCGTTTTATTATTCTCATCTCTAAAGCCTCATGCCGACCTACATTCCATTAATTGTGAATGTAGGAAATCATCGCCTCTCGAATTTAAACTACCAATAATATGTCATAAGTCTGCTTAATAGTCGTAATAAAGCGGAAAAAGTATCGGGGGATATTTCAATTCCCATGACGGCAATGATATTGCAACTATTGAGTTTTCATCTGTAATTTGGATGAAATAACGACAATGTCAGTTTCTCGCTCTCGAAAAGCCCCCGCCTTAAAAGCAAACCAGCCAGATATTTTCTGGCTGGCGCTTAAATAAATTTCAATTAGCTCTTTTTTTTCTATGATCTCTGCGGTGAAAAAGGCTTTTGCAAAAAGTCTATTATCAAATTACGGATTTTTCTTGAACCGCACTAATACAAGATTCTTCGCACAATCCTCGTACGTATCAATGTAAACATTCTCTGAAAAAGGCAAACCTCCCAGATCAAGCAACTGCAAATAAAGTTTGCCTTTGGAAGAAATAGGCGTTGTTCCCAGCACAAACTCAAAACCCGATCTACTCCCATAAGCTGGAGCAGAACCGCTGACAGTAGGAAGATCCACGGTTTTTCCATTGTATGTGCCTACCAGGCGAATCACCAGTCCGGAGATTTCGGCATTATTTACATCCGATACTGAACCGGCTATACCCTGCCAATTACAGCCAAACGCCGCCAGATTTGGAAAAGTAATATCGCTTTGAATGGCATTCACGCTCGCAGAAAATGGCGCCTTCGGCGTATGTGTGGCTGTCGGCGTATTCGTGACCGTTGGAGTCGCGCTTGCTGGAGTTAATGAAAATAAAGTTGCAGTTGGGATCGGTGTAAAAGTCGGCGCCAATGTCGCGCTTGGAGATTGAACAAGCGTTGGCTGCGGCGTCCACGTAGGACCAAGTCCCAAAGGCGTAATGGTCGGCGTCGGCGATTGGTACGCGGTCATCATAACAGGCGGCGGAAACGGATTCATTGACGAATCGGGATTGACAAAAATTATCCCGACATAAACAACGATACAGCACGTCATGAGCAATACCAGTATGCTCAAAATATCCCACATCTCCAGTTTGGGAGAAGCAGGTTTGGATTGCTCAGCTTGAGGGTTGTAATCGAAATCGAATTTGCTATTGTTGGTCATAAGATCACCATATCACGGGGCAAGAATAATTTCAGCTTGCTGGCGTTGTTGCGCCAGCCAATTTTTAATAGCCTGTTCCTGCACGAGCAACAACGCATCTGGCGAAAGCGGATGATTCGGCTCGCGCGCGATTACTTTGAAAATATGGAAGCCAGCCTCCGTCGCGATGACGTTGGTATAAGCGCCTACTTCCAAAGCGAAAACCGCTTCATCGGCTTTTGGGTCAAGCAAATAGCCGCGCGGCGCCCAACCCAACTCGCCGCCAGTCATCGGATCATACGCAAGAGCAAGTTCATTAAAATCCTTGCCAGCCTTTAGTTGATCCAAAACAGCCAGCGCATCCTGCTCATTATAGGTCAAAATTTGTTGAACATGCACCTGCTCGGCTGTAATTGGAACATCCGCAATGATTTTGTCACGCATCCAGGCAGATTCAACCGCGCGCTTCAAAGTCAGGCGGAAGGAGGCTTCATCATAACCATGTTCAGATTTCCACTTGGATAATGCATCCGCCCCCCCGACCTGCGCGGTCAACGAATCAATTCTGGACTGTAAGTCTGCTTCCGTTAAATTAAATCCCGCGTTGCTTGCGGCTTGCGCCAGCAACACTTGTGCGATCAAATCTTCCAACACCGTTTTAGCCGCATCTTCATCTGAGACAGTTTTTCCCAAACCCTGTTGCGCGGTTTTATATCTTTGCAGTTCGGCTTGGAATTCAACCAGCGTAATATATTCGCCGTTCACAACCGCCGCCGAAGGCGGAGGCGTGGCGGTAGGAGGCACGGATGTTTGAGTCGGCACAATGGGCGTAGGCGTGCCGGGAGTCCCGAAAAGAGACGCGCAGGCGGAAATATTCAACGCGAGGAACAGAATCAAAAATCGTTTCATATACATTGTCAAGATTATACCAATGTCTCATCATAAAAAAAGTAGGGACACAGCATCGGCTGTGTCCCTACAAAATGTTGCGGGATTAGGTTTAGTAATCCATACCACCCATGCCGCCTGGCGGCATGGCAGGAGCCTTGTCTTTCTCAGGCATATCGGTGATCAACACATCGGTCGTGAGGATCATCGCGGCAATGGATGCGGCATTTTCAAGAGCGCCGCGCACAACCTTGACCGGATCAATGACGCCGGCTTTGATCATGTCGGTGTATTCGCCGGTCAGCACATTGAAACCAATGTTCGGATTCTTCTTCTCAGTGGCAGTGCGGCGGACGGTGTCAATGATAACCGAGCCATCTTCGCCGGCGTTTGAAGCCAACTTGCGGATCGGAGCTTCAAGCGCCTTCTTGACAATGTTAATGCCAACTTTGATTTCTTCGTTCTCGTCTTCAGCATGTTGTTTGGCGAGCTTATCAAGTTTGACAGCGGCATTGATAAGCGAGATTTCGCCGCCAGGCACGATGCCTTCTTCCACAGCCGCGCGTGCGGCAGAGAGAGCGTCTTCCACGCGGTGCTTCTTCTCTTTCATTTCAGTTTCGGTCGCGGCGCCAACACGGATAATGGCAACGCCGCCGCTGAGTTTGGCGAGACGTTCCTGAAGTTTTTCCTTGTCGTAATCGCTGGTGCTTTTATCAATCTCAGTGCGGATTTCCTTGATGCGTCCTTCGATGTCGCTCTTCTTGCCCTTGCCGCTGATAATGGTTGTGTTCTCTTTATCAGAGACAACTTTCTCGGCGCGGCCAAGATCGGCAACGGTGGCAGTTTCGAGCTTGCGTCCAACTTCTTCAGAGATAACAGTACCGCCGGTAAGAGCGGCAATATCCTGCAACATAGCCTTGCGGCGATCTCCAAAGCCGGGGGCTTTGATTGCCAGCACATTCAACATGCCGCGCAGTTTGTTAAGGACGAGAGTCGCCAGCGCTTCGCCGTCAATATCTTCCGCGACAATGACGAGTTCGCGCTTGCCAAGCTGTACAAGTTTCTCGAGCAAAGGCACGATGTCTTGCGCCGCGGAGATTTTCTTTTCGTTGATCAAAATGTAAGCGTCAGAAATGATGGCTTCCATGTGATCGGCGTTGGTGATGAAATACGGCGAAATATAACCGCGATCAAATTGCATCCCTTCGACGAATTCAGTCTCGAACTGCATGGACTTGGATTCTTCGACGGTGATTACGCCATCTTTACCGACCTTGTCCATCACGTCCGCGATCAAACCGCCGATTTCAGCGTCTGCGGCAGAGTTGGTAGCTACGGAAGCAATTTCTTCCTTGGTATCAATCTTGACGGAATTCTTCTTGAGTTCAGCCACGACAGCGTCAGTCGCCATTTCAATACCGCGTTTGATAAGCATCGGATTGTATCCGGCTTCAAGAGCCTTCAAACCTTCGGTAACAATGGCATAAGCCAAAACGGTGGAGGTGGTTGTGCCGTCGCCGGCGATATCGTTGGTCTTCTGAGCGGCTTCCTTCAAGAGTTGCGCGCCCATATTCTCAAACGGATCTTCGAGTTCAATTTCTTTCGCGACGGAAACGCCGTCGTGAGTAATGGTGGGAGAACCAAACTTGCGGTCTACAGCCACATTGCGTCCCTTGGGTCCAAGGGTTGCGCTTACCGCGTTCGCAACGACGGTCATACCGTTCTTAAGTTTGCGGCGCGCTTCTTCTGAAAATACAAGTTGTTTAGCCATTTTAAAATCCTTTAGCCTTCAACCACGGCTAGAATGTCGCTTTCGCGCATGATGAGCAATTTCTTGCCATCCACTTTGATCTCGGTGCCAGAGTACTTCGCGAACAATACCTTGTCACCAACCTTCACATCCATGGCGATTCGCTTGCCATCTTCGTCGCGATCACCGGGTCCAGCCGCGAGAATCTTGCCTTCTTGCGGTTTTTCTTTAGCGGTTTCGGGCAGAAAAATCCCGCCAGCAGTCATTTCTTCCTGCTCGATCGGCTCCACGATCACGCGTCCGCCAAGCGGCTTGAGCTTTAATTTACTTGCCATCTTAGGCCTCCTAAAAATTTTGGTATTTTGAATAAGCACAAATTTAGCGCTCTATGAGCGTGAGCGCTAAACGTATAATACCGTAGTTCATAAACTGAATCAAGGGGATTCCAAATTCTCTTACACAACTCTGATATTTCCCCGGATGGATGCGAAGTTACGGATTGGCTGTCGGCGCGGGTGTTTTGGGAATTGGCATCGGCTCCACCGTGACTTGAGGCTGGTTGCCATTCGTGGAGTTTGTCCCAGTTCCAATTGACGCGCAGATCAACTCGCCGTCAGACACGATGGCTGCAATATCACGGTCATTACCAAACGCGGCTTTAACTTCGCCTAAAACTTTTAATGCTTCAACGCATTTATTATCATTTGGGCGACTCAACGCCGCAAGCACTGAACCATACGTGTAATAATAAACAACCGTGCTTGGAGCAAGCGCCAACCCCGTGACTTGAGCCGGCGTATCGTTTGGTCCGCACCCGCCGCGACCGTCGCAGGATTCCGTGGCGGTACAACCGTACACCGCGCATTTCAAAGCAGGTATGGAACCTTCGTAATTGCGGGATTTGAAATAAATGATTCCCAATTGACCGTAAGTATCGGCATTATCCGGTTGGAATTCCAGCGCTTTCTGCACGTTACGCGCGGCGATAAAGAAATCGCCCATTTGCGAATAGGTCTTGGCAATCGAAAGATATGGGATTGGATCTTTCACTCCCAACTGCGCGTTGATCTGCGCGCACTTGGCGAAATATTCCAAAGATTTTTCGTACAATATTTTTTGATTTTCTTCGTTTGGACTTTCAAACGCCAGACGGCGATAGTTCGCGCCGGCGCGCAGATATAAAAATGTTAAGTTGGGAGTGATGGCAATGGCGCGGTCATAAGCCTCAATGGCAAGATTATATTGTCCTCCCGATTCAAGCACATAAGCATGCACACGATGAACGTCCATCAAAGATGGATCGCGCTCCAAAGCCTGGCGAATGGATTGGTCGGCTTGGGTCCACCTTTGTTGGTCAACCAGAATTTCAGCATTGAAGGCTAATGCCAGTGTGTTGCCGGGTTCCAATTGTAAAGCTCGCGTGACTTCCAAATAAGCTTTGGTGAGATAGTCTTGCACTTGGCGATCATCTACGAGTGTTGGATTCGCATTCCAATCAAGCACAAAAGCATAGATGGCGTGGGCTGTACTGTCATCTGGCGCAAGCTCAACCGCCTTTTTGCCGGAGTCAAGCGCTTCAGCCAGACGCGCTTTTCGTTCGGGATCTGTAGTGAGCAATGCGGTTGAATAGGTTTGAATGCGCGCCAATTTAGCCCACAACTCGGCGTCAGAAGGATCGACGCGCGTACCTTCACGATAAGCCGTGATCGCGGCGTTCAAATCGCCCGCGATAAATTGCGCGTCGCCTTCCAGCGCGTAGGATTTGGCGACACGCGTAGGCGGAGAAGTCGGCTGGAATAACGGTTTGATGTCGCCCTGTCGGACTTCGCGAATCGTCCAGATACCTGCCAGGATCAGAATGACCAGCAGGAACATGCGATAGATATTGGATTCATTGCGGCGGTTGAAGAGCGGACGTTTGCGGTATACGTTCATGGGGTGGGAACAGGCGTCTCGGAAGCCGCGCCAGTTTCGGTCGGAGTCTGAAGCGGCGCCGAAGTCGCATTCAGATTTTTTTGGCACAGGTTATTAATCTCAATCGCATTGGCAACTGCTATCTCATCTGCTGGGACGCGCGCTTGAATGGTCTGTGCGATGGGCAAGGCTTCGCCGCATCGATTCAAATACGCGAGAACAAACCCGTAGGTATAGTAATATTCGATAATGCGTGCGTCAGGAATAAGTTGAATGGCGTTGATCTGCTTGCCATCATCGCTGAAGCCGCCATTGACTACCAGGGATAATTGTTTGACAGCATCGGGCCATAACGCATTGCGATAATACATGATGCCCAGATTGCCGCGCAGGTTGGCATCCATGGGATTGTTGGTTACAGCTGTCTCAGCGTATTGCATGGCTTTGGCATATTCACCGACAGTGGCATATGTGCGCGAGATCATAAGAAACGGCGTGGGGTCGCCGGGATTAAGCGTAATGGCGAGCGTAAATTCCTCCACAGCTTTATCGTAAATTTGGAGCGCTCGATAATTGCGTCCAAGCGCGAGATGAAGATCGGCAATATTGGGATTAATGGCAACAGCAGATTGATACTCACGAATGGCTTCCTCATAATTTTGTGTCGCCTCGAGAATATAACCGCGTGCGCGATATGTTTCGAGTGTGCCGGGCGCGAGCGCCATTGCCAACTTTGATTCTTCGATGGCTTTCTCAACATCGGCAAAACTGCCGACGCCGCCTGTATAAGAGTCAACCAAAATCTCTACATAATAGGCGTGTGCCAGTCCGTTTCTATCATCAATTTCAAGGGCGCGCTTGATATTGGATTCTGCTTTGAGGTAATCCTCTTGAAAGTCATATGCCCAGGCAAGTACGGCGTATGCCATGGAATTACTTGGGTCAAGCAAAATCGCATCTCCCGCGCTGGTTACCGCGTCGTTATACTGACCGGCAAATACCTGTACGCGCGCCAATGCAATGCGAATTTGCGAATTGTCAGGCTGGGATATAACCGCCTGCTTATACACATCAATGGCTGAGGTCAACTTGCCCTGCTTGAATAATTCTTCCGCTTCGCTGATATAAGACTCCACGGCGCGCGTGGCTGTGGGCGTCGGCATACCCAACGGAGCCTGATTCGGCAGGACAAAGCTATTAAAATACAGACCGCCCGCGACCAGCAGGGATAACAATATGATACGAAACCAGTTCGGTCTTTTACGCCGCCGGTTCATACTCCATTTACTTCCTTTGAGATACATGCAATGATATTACCATATCGAGGCAAAGAATAAATTAATGAAAGATAAAAGATGATAGAATCGTTTTATGCAGTTCGAGGTCTTCACCCTCCTGCCCGAAATATTTCCCCCTTATCTTGAAAGCAGTATTCTTCAACGCGCCCGCGCCCGCGGATTAATAGACGTGCGCGTTCACAACATCCGCGATTACACACACACCAAACATCATACGACAGACGACACGCCTTATGGCGGAGGCGGAGGCATGGTGATGAAACCGGAGCCTGTTTTCGAAGCCGTCAAATCTGTTCTTGGACGCTTCGACTCCGCTCAGCGCGGGATCCCGATCATCCTGCTGACTCCACAAGGACGCGTTTTCTCGCAACCCATCGCGGAAGAATTATCGCGTCACGAAAAGATCGCGCTCATCTGCGGGCGCTACGAAGGCGTGGATGAACGCATCCGCGAACATCTTGTCACCGATGAAATTTCCATTGGCGATTACGTCTTGACCGGCGGCGAACTACCCGCGCTCATTTTGATTGATGCGGTCGCGCGTTTATTGCCAGATGTTTTAGGCGATCCAACCGGCGCGCAAGATGACTCTCATTCCATGGGATTGCTTGAATACCCGCATTACACGCGTCCGCCAGAATTTCAAGGCTGGAGCGTACCGGAAGTTTTGCTTTCCGGCGATCATGCAAAAATCGAAAAATGGCGCCGCGAGCAGGCATTGCTCCGCACATATAACAAAAGATCGGATATGTTGGAGAAAGCGGAATTATCAAAAAATGATTTGAAGTTTATTGAAAGTCTAAAGTCAGAAGACTCTTCATCCTGAGCGAAGTCGAAGGACAACGATTAATGCGCTTCGACTTCGCTCAGCGCGAAAATTTTTGGAGGGCACATAATGCGAATCAATTACGGCAAGACCTTTCTGCTCGGTTTTGGTTTCTTTGGCGTCAGCGTCATCTGGGGTATATACAACGCTTTCGTACCGATCTTTCTCGCGAACAAATTTCATTTGGCTCCCGCGGTTATCGGCTTTTTTATGACACTGGATAACATCGCTGCATTATTTATTCAACCGCCGGTCGGCGCGTGGTCAGACAGACTTCGCACGCCCATTGGTCGCCGCATCCCGTTTATCATCATCGGCGCGCCGATCACCGCGGTCGCGTTTGGTCTTATTCCAATTGCGGCAGCGCTTCCATTATTTGTGGCTTGCACCAGTACACTGTTATTAAGCGCGGCTTTATGGCGCACCCCGGTCGTCGCGCTGATGCCCGACATCACCCCGTCACAATTCCGCTCGCAAGCCAACGGAATCATTAACTTCATGGGCGGAATCGGCACTATTGTGGCATTGCAGACCGGCGGAATATTGTACAAGATGAGTCCGAACTTTCCCTTCTGGCTTGGATCGGTATTGGTCGTCATCGCCGCATTGATCGTGTACTTCTTCATTGAAGAACCAAAAGAATATGAAGAGACTGAAAAACAACCAGGCATGATCGCCAGCCTGCGCGAAGTATTGAAAGATGAAGATAAAAGCGGCTTGCGAATCTTATTCGCGATATTCTTCTGGTTTCTCGGCTTTTCGGCGGTGGAAACATTCTTCACGCTGTATGCCAAAAATCACCTCGGTCTTGACCCAGCCGATGGCGCTGTCCTGCTTTCGATCCTGCCGTTATTCTTTGTATTATTCGCCATCCCATCGGGATTCATCGCCAGCCGAATCGGATGGCGTACTACCATCATGATCGGGTTAGTCATCATGGCTGTAATATTATTCATGCTCTATATCACGCCAGCCAGCGCGCTATTAACTCCGATCTCACCTTTGCCTTTGGTTGGGATTCCGCTTACAGCCGGAGGCGCGCGCATGTTGACAGTCGCCGGCATATTACTCCTTCTGGGCGGCGTCGGCTGGGCATTCATCAACATCAATTCCCTGCCCATGATCGTAGACCTCACCAACGCCGCGCGCATCGGCACATTCACCGGCTTATATTATCTTTCCTCCACATTCTCAGCCATTGTCGGACCAAACGTCAACGGCTGGGCGATTCAACTGACAGGCAACAATTACAATATCATCATGTTGATCGCGCCGTTATTTATGATGATCGCATTATGGCTTATGCTCGGAGTAAAACGCGGCGAAGCGGTTCAATAATGAGTCGTGGGTTATGTGGCGCAGGTGATGCATGAGATACGGATTACGCAAAACGCATTACGTAATCCATATTGCGTTTTATCTTTCATTGTTCCTATATTTATCCGCGTGCGCCACTAAGTTGGATTGCACGCGCAAAGATGTCTTTTGCGCAGGGCTGGTCACAGATACGCTTGGCATCAACGATAACGGCTTGAATCAAGATACCTGGCTGGGGCTGACGCAAGCCAAAGAAGCAGGCTATCTAAATCAAATCGCTTATATCGAAACAGTTGATCCGCGCGACGGCGAAAAGAATATTTTGAAATTTGCAGAAGATGGATACGATGTCATTGTCACCGTTGGCATGGGATTAAGAAAAGAAACGCTTCGCTTCGCGGACCTTTATCCTGCTTCCGTTTTTATCGGCGTTGACCAGGCTGATAACGAGATTCGCCCGAACCTGATCTCAATCACCATTCCCGAAGATCAAGCTGGATTTCTCGCGGGCGCGTTGGCGGCGCGCTTGACGCAGACCAAAATAATCGGCGCTGTCTGTGAGACATCCGGTATTGATTCCATGTGGAGATATTGCGAGGGTTTTCGTAAGGGCGCGCTCCATATTGATAATAAAATAAAAGTATTGGTCGAATATAGAAATAACGGAAGCAGTGAAAAATTATTTATTGACAGCGAATGGGGCGGCGCCACTGCGCGTAAAATGATTCAACAAAGCGCGGATGTAATCTTCGGTGCGGGCGGTGGAACCGGTCAGGGCGCGTTGTCCGCGGCGGCTGATGAACGCGTCTACGCCATCGGCGCGGAAGAAGATCAGGCGCGGGTTTTAACGGAATCGGCTTCAAGCATCGTCACATCTGTCTATGGGCGCGGCAGTTATCAGGTCAAGGAGTTGATGCGGCTGATCCAGTCTAGTAAATGGACAAACGCGAAAGTGTCCGCTTCCATTGGCTTCGCGCCTTACAATCCAAATATCCAGATTTCAGATGAGACGCTGAAAGAAATGGAGAAAATATTATTCGACTTAACGGCTGGCGCCATTAAAACGGAAGTGACGCCCAGCGCGCCTTAATAATTGTTCAGGCTTGCACAATGAAACAAGAGGCTTTATACTTATCTTGTCGTTAGGCTGTAAAGCCTAAATTCATAAATTTCTACAAGGAGAAGAAAATGAAAAAACTGTATTCTGTTTTTGCCGTTCTGCTCGTCGCCTCGATAATGCTGACGGCTTGCGGCGGCGGTCAGGCTGCATCTACCGCCTTCAAGGTTGGTCAGGTAACCGACTTGGGCGGTATTGATGATAAGTCCTTCAATGCCACCGCTTACGCTGGCGTTACGAAGGCTGTTGCTGATTTGGGCGTTGAAGGTAAATATCTCGAGTCCAAACAACAGTCCGATTATCAGAAGAACATCCAGCAGTTCCTTGATGAGAAGACCGACTTGATCATCACCGTCGGCTTCCTGCTCGGCGTGGACACTGCGACTGCCGCCAAAGCCAATCCCAATCAGAAGTTCGCGATCGTTGACTATGCTTATCCTGATTGCTGGCCCGGCGCCGTCGAAGGCAAAGACTGCGGTTCCACCGCTGACCTGCCGAATGTTTTGGGTCTGACCTTCCAAACCGATCAGGCTGGTTTCATGGCTGGTTACGCCGCCGCCGCTTCCACCAAGACTGGTAAAGTTGGCACCTTCGGTGGTATCAACCTCCCCACCGTCAATATCTTCATGAAGGGCTACCAGGCTGGCGTTGAATATTACAACAAACAGAAGGGCACTACCGTTGCAGTTCTTGGTTGGGACAACACCAAGGGCGATGGTCTCTTCACTGGTAACTTCGACTCCACCGATGATGGCCGCAAGTTCGCTGAATCCCTGATGCAGGAAGGCGCCGACATTATCATGCCTGTCGCTGGACCTGTTGGACTTGGCTCTGCCGCCGTTTGTAAAGAAACCGGCAAATGCAAGATCGTTGGCGTGGACACCGACTGGACCGTTTCCGCTCCCGAGTACAAGGATGTCGTTTTGACCTCCGTTATGAAGAACATGAACGTAGCTGTGTATGACGCCATTAAGGCTGCCAAGGATGGCACTTTCAAGGGCGGCATTTATAGCGGCACACTCGCCAATAACGGCATTGGACTCGCTCCTGTCGCTGGCGCTTCCGCTGAATTGACCAAGGAACTTGAGCAGGTCAAAGCCGACATCATCGCCGGCAAGATCACGATGCCCAAATAGTTCGTATGTACGCGAAAGCCGGGGGAGCAATCCTCCGGCTTTTTCAAACCCTGCGCGGGGAAGTACCTTGGCAAAATTATTTATCCGCTAATCTGCGTTAATTCTCGCGATCATTGCGCGTGTTTGCGAAGATTAACGGATAAAATTTTCTCGTATGATCTGGTTGAGTAATAATCAGGAGAATATATGGCAACTGTTTTGGAGTTACGCGGGATTACAAAATCCTTCCCCGGTGTGCTCGCCAACGATAATGTTAATCTGAGTCTTGAGCAGGGAGAAATCCACGCCTTGCTGGGTGAAAATGGCGCGGGTAAGACCACGCTCATGAACATTTTATACGGCTTATATAAACAGGATAAAGGCGAGATTCTGGTCAACGACCAAATTGTCAACATTCAAACTCCAAACGATGCGATCGCGCTTGGCATTGGCATGGTACACCAGCATTTCATGCTCATTCCGGTAATGACGGTAACCGAAAACGTAATGCTCGGCGTGGAATCTACGCGGAACGGGATTTTCCTCGATAAGGCTAAAGCGGCAAAACGTATTCGTGAACTTTCTGAACATTATGGGTTGGAAGTTGACCCGGATTCTTACATCAAAGATTTACCGGTCGGCATACAACAACGCGTGGAAATTATCAAGGTGCTTTATCGCGCGGCGAACATCCTTATCCTTGATGAACCTACCGCGGTGCTGACTCCGCAGGAAGTGGATGGTCTTTTCAAGATTTTGCAAACGCTGATTGATAAAGGGAAATCCATTATTTTCATTACGCATAAACTTAAAGAAGTAATGGCAGTTGCAGACCGAATCACGGTTCTGCGCCTGGGGCGGACAGTAGGTACGGTTTCTCCAAAAGAAGTCAACCCTGAAAAATTAGCCACCATGATGGTGGGCCGCGAAGTCAACCTTGTCGTTGATAAAAAGCCAGCCAAGCCAAACGGCATGGCATTGGAAGTTGCAAATCTCTATGTCCGCGATGAACGAAAGAATATGGTGGTTAACGGCATTTCATTCGATGTGCATAAAGGCGAAGTACTTGGTATTGCTGGCGTACAGGGAAACGGACAAACAGAATTAGTCTACGCGCTGACCGGATTATTGCCGCTTGAAAGCGGTACGATTACATTGCTCGGAGAACCGGTCCGTCATACATCGCCGCGCGCCATTATTGAACGCGGCGTGGCGCATATTCCGGAAGATCGGCAGAAGCACGGCTTGATCCTTTCATTCCCTCTGCATGATAATCTTGTTCTATGCAATTACTATTTGCCGCCGTTTGCAAAAGGCGTCGCATTACAACAGCAGGTTATTAATGCAAACGGAGAAAAGCTCGTCAAACAATTCGATATACGTACGCCGAACGTCTTCGTCAACGCGTCAACCCTATCGGGCGGAAACCAGCAAAAGGTCATTATAGGACGCGAATTTTCCCGTCCCATTCAACTGTTGATCGCTTCACAACCAACGCGCGGCTTGGACGTCGGCTCGATCGAATATATCCACAGCCGTATCATTGAAAAGCGCGATGAAGGCACAGGCGTTTTGCTGGTATCTTCAGAGTTGGATGAAATTCTGGCGCTTTCAGACCGCATCGCGGTGATGTATCGCGGTCAGATCATGGAGATCGTGGACGCCGCCAAAGCCACCAAGGAATATCTTGGTTTGCTCATGGCAGGCATTAAGCCTGAGGACGCGGCTAAAGTTGCCGGCAAGGCAAAAAAATCCGCGCAGGTTGAGCGTGTCTTCTAGGAGTTAATCAATGACTGAAAAAGAAAAGACAGACAAACCGACTACAAACACAAAGAATGATACGCTTCGTTCCATGGTCATGCAAAACGGGTTATTGCCCGCGCTGGCGGTCTTTACCGGTTTGGTGATCGGCGGAATTGTTATCATCATCTCGAATGACATTGCCATCACCGCCTGGGGAAATTTCTTCCGGGACCCGCTTGCGGCTATTGTCGCGTCGTGGAATGCGGTTATTAACGGATATGGCGCGTTATTTGCCGGAGCGCTTGGCAAGCCAGTCAATATGTTCGAAGGGATTCGAACCTATATCACAACCGGCGATAACAAAGGCTTACTTCGAGCTTTTTATCCGCTCACTGAAAGCCTGACCACAGCAACGCCTTATATCTTTGCAGGTCTGGCGGTCGCGATTGGATTCCGCTGTGGATTATTCAACATCGGCGCGGAAGGTCAATTTTTTATGGGGGCGCTGGGTTCCGCCTATGTGGGTTACAGTATCGTCGGTTTGCCTGCTTACATACACTTGCCTCTTGCCATTTTAGCAGGCGCGGCGGCAGGCGCAATATGGGGCGCAATTCCAGGTTATCTTAAAGCAAAATTTGGCGCGCATGAAGTGGTCAATACGATCATGATGAACTGGATTGCTTTCCGATTAAGCGACTGGCTTTTGAAGGGTCCGATGAAAGCCGGCGGGTTTCGTCCGGTAACGCCAAATATTGAAGTAACGGCGGAACTGCCGCGTTTCTTTCCGGAACCTTTGCGGTTCAACTGGGGATTTATCCTTGCGCTTGTAGTCGCATATTTGGTGTACTGGTTCCTCTTCAAAACAACGCTTGGATTTGAAATCCGCGCGGTAGGCGCCAATCCAGATGCGGCGAAATATGCCGGAATGAGCATTACCCGCAACATTGTTTTTGTTATGACGTTAAGTGGCGGACTGGCTGGAATGGCTGGAGCGGCTCAAGTCCTTGGCACCGATCATTGGGTTGGGCAAGGCTTTTCTGCTGGATATGGCTTTGACGCGATCGCGCTTGCTCTCTTGGGCAAGAGTCATCCACTGGGCGTGGTGTTAGCCGCTTTGCTATTCGGCATTTTACGCGGCGGCGCGACGAGCATGCAATCATTGGCTGGAGTACCTGTTGACATTATCTCAATCATCCAGGGTTTGGTGATCATCTTTGTGGCGGCTCCTGGAATTATCCGCTGGCTTTATCGAATTCGTATTGACAATACAGAAAGAACAGTGCTCACCCGCGGTTGGGGACGCTAACAAAGCATAGAGGAAACTATGGCAAAAGAGACCCAAAAACTATCTCCTGAAGCTGCCAAACGCCAGCGAATATCAAGCGGCATTACACTGCTTGTCATCGGTATATTGATGTTCCTGCTTTTTACGCGCGGAACAAAGCCCGGGCAGCTAGCCACTTTCGGCATGAACCTCGGCTCGGCGCAAGCCATCACAATTCCAGATATTGCCCTTCCGGTCCAACCGGCGCTTTATGCCTTAATCGGAATCACCGTATTCCTTGGCGGATGGCAGCTCGCACGCGGCGTAAAATCCCTGGGCTGGCTCATTGGAATCGTAGCCTTCTGTTTTATCGTATGCTTCCTGATTTGGGCTACAAAAGAAAAGTCATTCAATCTTGTCGGCATGTTAAGCAGTTCGTTGATCCGCGCCACGCCGATTGCGTTAGCCGCGCTCTGCGGCGTAATCAGCGAACGCGCCGCGGTGGTTAACATCGCGGTTGAGGGCATTATGCTCATGTCCGCGCTGACAGCTGTTGTAGCTGCCACGCTCAGTCACAATCTTTATGTCGGTTTAGTAGTTGCCATTTTGACAGGCGGACTTGTCGCCGCTTTTCACGCTATTCTGGTCATTCGATTTAAAGTAGATCAAATCGTCAGCGGCGTAGCCATTAATATTTTTGGCGCCGGCATGACCAACTTCCTTTCATCACGTTACCTCGAACGCAACACCGATCTGATCAACAACTCAGGCACTTTCCCGATCACGCCCATTCCTCTGCTTTCAAAAATACCGGTGCTTGGTCCCATCTTTTTCGAAAACACTTTGATCGTATACACTGCCATCGTTCTGGTAGGCGTGATATACGTTTTACTTTTCTATACTCCCTGGGGTTTACGCACACGCGCGGTCGGCGAACACCCTAAAGCCGCAGACACTCTGGGTATCAATGTTTATTTCATGCGTTATGTAAACGTCATTTTAGGCGGCATGATCGCCGGCATTGGCGGCGCATACTTCACTGTCGGTTCGGTCGGTCGCTTCGATCAAACCATGACCGCAGGTAAAGGCTTCATCGGCATGGCTGCCATGATCTTCGGCAAATGGAATCCGATTGGAGCTTACGCGTCGTCGCTGATTTTCGGTTTCGCAGATTCGCTTCAAGTCAAGATGCAGATCCTGAGCGTCTCAATCCCGTCGGAATTTCTTGCCATGGCTCCATATATCGTCACCATGATCGTATTGACCGGCGTGGTCGGACGCGCGATTCCGCCTGCCGCGGATGGACAACCTTACGAAAAATAACGCATCTTTCCCAATTCCGAATTTGATTCCGTTACAGGAGCCTTCACTGGTTCCTGTTTTTATTCCGGCAAAAAATGCAGAGATACGCCGCGCGGTTAGTTGCGGTAGAATTATATTGAATTTTCAAAGGAGAAGAAGATGAAAAAAACGCCTCGAACTATTTCAATAATTCTGTTAGCGACCCTCATACTTTCAGCCTGCAACCTTCCATCAAAAAATACAGGTACGGAAGACGCAAATACCATCATGACCGCCGCCGCGCGAACCATAGTCGCGCAATTGACAGCGTCCGCGCCCGCCATAACCGCGGTGACCAGCACGAATACTCCCGTCACGATACCGCCTACGGCAATAATAATTCCATCGGTTGCGCCGGCGGCTACATCCACGCCTATATGTGATTTGGGTAAATTCATTACCGACATCACCATTCCCGATGGCACAGTGATGACTCCCAATCAGGCATTTACCAAAACCTGGAGGCTTCAAAATATTGGCTTCTGTTCATGGACAAATTATTCGCTGGTATTTGACAGCGGCGATGCAATGGGTGGAGCCGCATCATCAGCCATAGGAACTACATCTTCCAATGGGTCCGTTGATATTTCGATCAATCTCACGGCTCCGGCAACTCCCGGCGCTTATCGCGGATATTGGCGTATTCGCAGCGCTGGCGGAGTTTTATTTCCCATTGTAAGCGGCTATCAAAGCAAATCGTTCTATGTGGACATCAAAGTCCAAGGTCCAGCGACTGTCACAAATACTCCGGTTACTCCAACCGCCACAAATACTCCGGTTCCTCCAACCGCTACAAATACTCCGATTCCTCCAACCGCTACGCCATAATTATTCAGATAAACATATCAGGACTTTCGCTTGTCATGCGTATATAAAACTCCGAGATTTTCAAAATCTCGGAGTTTTATATCAACTCTTTCAGTATCGCCAATGTCTCTGCCTTGCCACCCATGCCGTTCTCGCCGCCGGGACCGACGCACGAAGGACAGCCATCCTGGCAGATACATTGACTGACCAATTCCAGTCCGCGCGCCATCATTTCGTTATGTATCTCAAATAGTTTTTGGCTAAAGCCAATCCCCGCGGGGACAAGGTCATACAGGACAACGGACGGCAGACCAAAGACTGTCGACTCGGTTGGCTCAATATGACTTCCCAAGTCTGACGGATCACACATCAAGAATAACGGCGCGAGATTGCCAAGCACATACGCTAACCCTGCCAAGCCGCTTCGCATGTGGACATTTTGCTCCACTTTGCGGTGACAGGATGAGCAAAGCGTTGTCAGATTTTCCAAACGATTTGCATCTGCCATTGAAACAAAAGAACGAAACGGAGTCTTGTGATGCACGTCATGCTGGCGCGTCGTCTCAGGCGCGCCGCATACCTGACATTTGAATCCATCGCGGGCGCGGACGCGTTCGCGGACCTTGTTCCAATCGGCGCCATAATCGTTCGGGTCGTTGGACCAGGCTCCAGTCTCGCGCAGATGCGAGAGAGTCTCTTCAGAGAGAGAAAGCCAATAGCCAGTCGTCTGCAATTCACTTGGAGGCAGGTCAAGGGGTTCTTCTCCAAGATTTTCCTGTGTGTACCAGCGGCGCTTGCGAAAGCCGGTGACCTGCGTGGTGACTTGCAACTCGCCCCAAGCTTTATCACAGCCTGCGCTTCGACTGCGATCTGCTTCGCTCAGCACGTTGACCGTTGTGCCGCGCAAAGGTTCGGTGAAATAATCGCTGGCAAGCGGACGCAAGTGCGCGATATGTTCTTCAAGATTCAAACTCTCGACAAAATAAGATTGCGCTTCATGCAAATAGATCGCGCCGGGATGCGTCATCCACACCGCGCTTTCGCCGTCAACCGTGCCGATGGTCTGCGGTCTGCCTGCCCTGAGCGAAGTCGAAGGGTCGTCTATTGTCGTTTGTAACACAACACTTTGCGGCGAAGCCGAACGCAGTGAAATATGCGCGGCAGGATATTGATCAGCCATCCAAAAATATTTTTCCTGCGAGAGATGCGCTTCATTGTTGTTGATCAAAAATTCCAAATATTCTTCGGTCGCATTTGAAGGCAACGCGCCAAAGCCTTCGCCTTTTTGAAAAGGCAATTCAAACATCGCGCAGCGTAAATGTTCAAGCAGGATCAACAAATGATTCGGGCTGACCAAAGCCTGCTCCGGCGAACGCTCAAAAAAATATTCGGGATGATGCGCGAGGAACTGATCCAGCGGATTGGCGGACGCGATCATAACCGACACCGCGGGATCAAGTCCGCGTCCCGCGCGTCCCGCTTGCTGTCTCGCTGACGATATGCTTCCCGGATAACCGACGAGGATCGCCGCGCCCAATCCGCCGATATCAATTCCCAATTCGAGCGCGTTCGTAGCGACAACAGTTTTAACGCTTCCATCGCGCAAGCCTTTTTCTATTTCGCGCCGCTGAGATGGAAGATAGCCGGAACGATAGCCGCGGATGTGATTTTCGATTTTCGATTTACGATTTACGATTTCCCCTTGCAAGTATGTGAGCAACAACTCAACGGAACGCCGCGAACGTGCAAACACAACAGACTGCACGTTATGTCTCAATGTATCCTGCGTGAGGCGCACGGATTCCATTAACGAACTTTTTCGCAGACCCAGCGCTTCATCTGTGACCGGCGGATTATAGATAATGAAATGACGCGGTCCGCGCGCCGAGCCGTCTGTGTCTATAAGATGTACCGGCGCTTCAAGCAAATTCTCCGCCAGTTCTTTTGGATTCCCGATGGTGGCAGAAGCAAAAATAAATTGCGGACTTGCGCCATAAAAGCGCGCGATGCGTTTCAATCGGCGGATGACGTTTGCAACGTGTGAGCCAAATACGCCGCGATAAGTATGCGTTTCATCTATCACGACATAGCGCAAATGCGTGAAGAAATCTGCCCAGATGGTGTGATGCGGCAGGACGCCGGTGTGAAGCATATCCGGATTCGTCAACACGATCTTCGCATTCTTACGAATAAATGAACGATCTTTCTGTGGAGTATCGCCATCATAGATTGCGGCTCCATTACGTATTGCGTAATCCGTATTACGTAACTGCTTACCAATCACTGATAACTGATGACTAATAACTGATAGCTGGTCTTGCGCCAAAGCCTTTGTGGGAAAAAGATATAAGGCACGCGCATCTTTATTTTCGAGCATGGTCGTCAAAATCGGCAGATTATATGCGAGCGTTTTTCCGCTGGCTGTACCTGTGGCAAGCGCGATATTTTCGCCGGCGCGTACATGAGTCCATGCTTCGAGTTGATGCGAATACAGCGAATGGATTCCAGACGCCAGTAAAGTTTTAACTAACGATTCCGCCAGATCGTCCGGCAATGGATAGGTCACAGCTGGACGCGCGGGCAGAGTTCGCCAAGCGGCGAAGTTCGATTCGGTATCGCGGTCTTGTTTCCAGAATTCCAGGAGGGTGGTTAGGGACATGCTTTATTTTATCGCGGCGATGAATACCAAATTGACAGGAATAGCGGATTGACGCGCTAATCATCCACGAATTTTCACCACAAACCTTTGGCGGTCAAGGCACGGCGAGAGGTTTCGCGAAGATCATCGCCGAGCGAGGCGAGACAATGATTATTATTGAGATTAAATTACATAGTAAACAATTACAGGAACAGCCACATTTACCAAAGTATGAATTAATATAGCTAAAGCTATTGTTTTATAGCGCCAAACAATAGCTGTTGTTGATATCGTAAAGAGAGGAATGCTTATAAAAAAAATAAAAGGATTATCTATTTTATTTAAATGGAGAAGCCAAAACACAATAGCTTGGATAATAAAAGCGACTTTTTCTTTAAATCCAAGCTTGATTAAGTATCCTGGTATAAAGCCCCGAAAAAATACTTCTTCAATAACTGTTATTGATGAAACCTGGTAAATAATGCTACGAAAAATAACCCTCCAGCTGTTTATTTGGGGCGTAGTGTTCGCTACTGGATTCAGCATCTTTGCTCCAATAGTTTCTGCTATTGCAATAAAAACAATGGTTGCGCAAATCCAAAGAAAAATCAGAGGAAAATTTTTTAAGTTGAATTTTAATTTTATAAACCGCCTCTTAATTATAATAAAAATTATTATTAATCCAAGCAAGGTCAATATTGTCAGATATGGACCCTCGTTTTTTATATTAAATTCTATACGAAACAAACAACTTGCAGCGATGATCAATAACGACACAAAATCTAATGAAAAAGATTCTGCAAGATCGTTTTCGACCGATACTATTATCGCAATAATAGTATATGCACTTATTATGTACATATAAACATAAACCCCATACAATTGGCGATTTGCGCCTACTATTAAATGGAGAAACGGTGAAAGAATAAATTCTATAGCCACGATTAGCACAAGAACAAATCCTATTTTATTTTTCATGAAATAATCTTTAAACATGTTATTACCAACCTTTGAGCCAAACTTTAATGATATTATTCCTGCAAATTCATCCTTTTAATAATTATCCTCTAGTAGTTGATCATGATATTTTATCTTGAAAGCGATATGAATCCATATAAAACGTTTATAAAAATATGCGCTATTGCACTTGGCGTGATTGATTTTGAACGTAACGCGATATATCCTAACGTACAACCAATAATGGGTATAAATACCCAAAAATTAAGAGGGTCACTAAGCAAGTAATTTATATGAGATATCCAAAACACAAAAACTTGGGTGAAGAAAATTTTGGATTCACTCAGATTCAAGTCTTTCAAAAGCATATATAACATTCCCCTATAGACCGCCTCCTCGTAAACCGAGAATGGGATCGCTTCAACAAAGAAAAAAGACATATTTTGTATATTAAGGGAACTGCCGACTAACAACAAACAGCCACTAGTTACTAATAAGCTAAACCCTAGAATGTTTATCAGCGGGCTTCGGTCAGCAGTTTCGAATTTCAACTTATTACTTAATAAGGCATAAATTAGAAAAACAACCGCAACAGCGGCAAAACAATTGTATGGTAATACATATAATCCTGTTAATCCGGAGATTAGAAACATAACGACAAAGGATTTATCCATATTCAATCTTTGCAAATCATCTTGATTCAGCGCTATGACGATTGCGATCGCGACAAAACCCCCAAACAGAAGTAGTCCATAAAGCAAGATAACCCAATTTGCTAATTGATCTGAAGCGCCGCTGTTGGTTTTTAAATTCAGGATATCATCATGTATCAAAACCATGGTTGATTCGGAAACATTCAAAACAAGCAACAGGAGTAATATCGAATAAGTAATAACTTGTCTTTTTGTTATGCTTTTCATAATTATCTTAGCTTTCCACCATTTCCGCTTAAATCCATCGATGGCATTGCATTATTAATGGGGCTAACTCTTGGTCCAATTGCAGGCTGATTTTTAGGAAACGAATAAAATCCGCATGTCAAGATTCTGGCAGGATGGAAACTTCATGAAGCAGAGTTTGTTCAAAAGTGGTCAGGGTTCACCTCTAATTCAATTATACTGCCTTCATATCAGTTCCCAAAATCATCACATGGAACCGGCAATGATACAATTCCGACATGCTGTATAAACAAAAACTTGCCGCGCTTCTCGCCTTCCATTTTGCATGGGCGTTCGTGTTATGGCTGAGCGTCTCCAAATATGGTCTCGGCATTTCAACCGATTCAGTTGATTACATGTTCACAGGCGTCAACCTCATCGAAGGCAGAGGCTTGATCTCCTACGACGGCTCGCCATTTTATTTCTGGCCCCCGTTGTATCCCATGCTGATCGGCTTCGTCCATCTTTTTGGATTCAACGCGTTCGTGTCCGCGCACATCATTCAACTCACAGCCTACGCGCTGATCGCATATTTTTCATCCGCGCTTTTTCTCAAAATCTTCGATGACTTCGCGCTTGCCTTCCTCGCCGCTTTTCTTCTCGCCGTCAGCCCGGTGGTCATTTCCAGTTTTCAGATGGTCGGTCCGGATTATCTTTTTATCCTCTTTCCAATTCTTTTAACTCTATTGATCGCGGCTTATGCGGATTCACAAAAGACGACCACTTTAATTTTGATCGGATTAATCGCCTCGCTGGGAATGTCATTACGTTACATCGGATATACCCTCGTTCTCGCGGGACTAATAGCTGTTATCCGTTATACAAGCGGATCCACCCTCAAGCGGATTCTGCGCGCCGCGTCTGTTGGCTTGTTCGCCATTCCACCCAGCTTATGGATGATGTACACATGGATGGCAACCAACGGTCAGCGCCGCGCGCCGTTATCTTTACTGGAATACATCAAGCAATTCACTGGCGGAATTTTGGAATGGTTCATGACCGCGCCCAATTTTCCCGATGTCAATGCGCTGCATTTGGCAGTTGTGTGGATTCCGATTCTGGCATTTATCCTTTTTGCGATTTTTCTGGCAAGAAAAACATCTTTCTTTACGCCATACACCACGCCCATCCTTCTGCATGGATTACTTTATACGATATTTATTTTTGTCAATGCCAATATTGCCTACTTCAACCGCCTGAACGGACGTTTCCTTTTGCCGATTTATCTTCCGCTTGTAATTCTGGTATTGCTGGTCATTCAACACAACCGCTCGCGTCTTGTAAAACAAGTAATTATTTTCTTTATCATATTGATCGCCGCGTTACAGTTACAACACGCGATGAGCCTGATGCGCGCATCTGTGAATGGAACGATTCCCTATAACGCCTACAATACCCGTGAATGGAACGAAAATGCCGCCTTGAATTACTGGAAAGAGAATCCGCCCCAGGGCGATTTCATATTGTTGAGCAACTATGACGCGGGCGTGGCTTTTCAAACAGACCACATGACTTTTGCATCCCCGCGCAAGACCGAGATTTACGGCGCCGAGATTATTCCCCTATCCATTTATAAAGATGGGATATTTAAATCTGGCATGGAGACCTACCTGATCTGGATCGAACCCAATGTATACAAACACGTATATGAACCGTTAGAATTGAATCCGATCGCGAAGATCGAGAGGTTGTTCAAGCATAAAGATGGCGCGGTATATCGTTTATCCCCGCTTAAATAAAACAAAACTTACTCTTCAACATTTATGTGCAAACTACGGAATGCCAGCGCGCCTATACCGAGCGGAACCCAAAATGTAATAGCGCGGTATACGAGTATGATAACGACTGCCTGACTCCATTCTACTTTCAGCGAATTTAATGCCAGCGCCATGATGCCTTCCACAACGCCAATACCGGATGGCGTAGGTGAAACAACGAGAAAAAGATAACCGATGGAGAAACCGCCGATAATGGTCCCGGCGGAGAAAGGCACATCGAACGATAAAAAGGACGCTATCAGAATCGCCATCATCAAGACTTTAGTGGCGATAAACCAGAGCAGAGGATAGATCAGAGTTTGCCATTTTGTAGGCAGGTTTGAAAGGCTTTCAGCCACTTCATGCGCGAATGTATAAGCGCGCGCTTCTTCGAGATATTCGCGGTGAATGAATGGATGAACAATGCGGTTGATCAGGCGCGCCGTCCATGCCAGCGCTCTGCCAAGTTGATCTGCAGAGCGCGCGCCAAGATAAAGAAAGAAAGCCAGCCCAATGGCAATGGCAAGCATGACGATGGATGCAATGGTCTCGCTGGGACCAAGGTCGTTGCGGCGCACCAGCACGATTAATCCCAGGGCAAGGATGCCGAGGAATGCCACATAATCGAACAATAAATACAGCGCGTTTGCCACAGTGACTTTACTTGTGGAATATCCGCGGCGGTTGGCGTCGTCAATAAAAACAACGACGCCTCCCATGCCTGCGCTGGGAGCAATTACATTGACAAAGTTCGAGGCGGCGGCAAGCAGGGTCAGCTTTTGAATCGATTCTTTAAGTTTAAGCAAATGATAAATGGAGTTATAAGCCAATCCGTTTATCACAAACCAGCTAAGCTGCAACAGAAAGGCAAGCAGTAAGAACCATAGATTGGCTTTTTGGAGCGTCTTTATAATGATTTTGAGTTCACCAAAACTCAAGATTACAAAGGCGATTCCCAGAAACAGGATGAGAACGACGATGAATTTCCGCACAGTGGGTTTATTATACCCATAAAAAAGACTTCGGAAACCTAAAGGATTTCCGAAGTCTTGAGAATATTTTTCAAAGCCGGGTTATCTGCGCCTGCCCAAGCCGCTGATTAGCGAAATGTAATATAGCAACTGTAATATCGCGGTAACCAGACCAGCCACATAGGTCAGCGCGGCGGCGTTTAACACATTGTTCACGCCGCGTTGTTCATCCTCGCCCTGGATGATTCCGCTGTCAACCAGTAGTAATTTGGCGCGCGCAGATGCATTTAATTCCACCGGCAAGGTCGCGAGCGCGAAGATTGCGCCGCCTGAAAACACCAACACACCCAGCCATGCGACGTTTATCCAATTCAGGAAGAGACCGAGCATAATCAATATCCAGCCAAGATTGGAGCCGATGCTAACAGCCGGTACAAGCGCGGCGCGGAATCGTAAAGGCAGGTATCCGTCTGCGTCCTGTAAAGCGTGACCCAGTTCATGCGCCGCGACTGCCACCGAAGCCACAGACGCTACATTCGCTACGCCTGATGAAAGATATAAGGTCTTGTCGCGCGGATCATAGTGATCAGACAGATTACCAGCCACGCCCTGAATTTGGACGCCGTACAAATTTCCGCTGGAGATCAATCTCTGCGCGGCTTGCGCGCCGGTGAGACGACTGCGCGCCGCTACTTTGCTCCACTTGTTATAGGCATGTTTCACATACCATGATGTAAACATCATCAAGAGGAAAGCCGGAGCCATGAAGAGCAAATAGGTAGGGTTGAAGAACATAGTTCTCTCCTTATTTTTATGGGGTTGGGATCAGCGCCGGAGTCGGGACTAAAGTTGGAACTGAAGTCGGGACAGATGTCGGAATAGCCTGTCCGTTGATGATTGCCATTAAGGTCGCGATAGCTGTATCCAACTGCGGATCGCGTTGCGCCTTGAAATCTTCCGCGGTCATTTCCACAACAACATCCGGCGTTAGTCCTTTTCCGTGGATGGTACGTTCGTTCGGCGTCAGCCACTTGGCGATTGTAATACGCACCGCGCCCTGGCTATCGGCGAGCGGAATCCAATTTTGAACCGAGCCTTTGCCATAAGATGTGACGCCGACTAATTTGGCGCGTCCGGTATCCTGTAATGCGCCGGCAGTGATCTCAGACGAAGACGCGGAGCCTTCATTGATCAACACCACGAGTGGAATATCTGTCGCCATGCCGCCGGGAATAACATCGTATTGTGTGCGTTTGCCGTCTCCGTATTGTTCATAAAGCACAACGCCTTTGCCCAAAAATTGCGAGGTCACTTCCACCGCAGTTTGCAGGTAACCGCCGCCGTTGTTCCGCAGGTCAATGATAATACCTTTCGGTTTTTTTGCCAGCAGTTCTTTCAGCGTATCAGTCAACTCTTGTGTGGTCTTATCGCCAAACGTGGTGATCTGAATATAAGCGACATTGTTATCAAGCATTTTTCCACTTGCGCTCTTGATGACGATTTTCTCGCGCGTAATCTCAAATTCCAAAAGTTTGGATTCGCCTTGGCGCGCAATGGATAACTTGACCACCGATCCCGCGGGGCCGAGTACTTTGCGCCGCGCAAGTTCCGGATCAACGCCGGTCATATCTTCGCCGTTAATTTTGACGATCTTATCGCCAGATTTTATTCCAACTTTTTCAGCGGGTGAGCCGGGGATGGGACTAATGACAGTCAGATACTCGTTGGTGGTATCCACATACGCGCCGATGCCTTCATACTCGCCGGAAAGATCGGCGTTGGCGTCGGTAAAGGTCTGCGGATCCATGTAAGCGGTGTGTGGATCGCCAAGCGATTCCATCATGCCGGTGATGGCGCCGCGCATTAGCTTGAGATCATCCACAGGCTGATCTACATAATTTTCATGGACAAGATTCCACGCCTCCCAGAATGGTTTAAAGAGCGTCTGGAATTGTTCGAGAGTTGCCGACTGTTGCGCCGCGGATTGCGTGGGAGCCGGAGCAATCTGTGCCGGTCTGCCCGAACTGCCCAGCGGTATGAGATGACCTGCAATAAAGCCGCCTGAGAATGAGGACAGGACGACAACGATCACCGCAAGCGTTATCAAAATAGTTTTAAGAGTTTTGTTCACTTTTATCTCCAATGTTTGTCTTTAGTAATGGAATTAAGATAACATACAGGGATTAAAAAACTATGAAATATGCCTCTCTTAAATATATGAAAAGTATTAGCATTTTCCGGCGTATTTCAGAAATTCAAGCAAATTAGATTGGGTTTTTCCAGTAGTAGACATACAAGGTTTTTTATTTTTTACTAAAAACAAAGTGGTAGAATCCTATTTACATGCGTACATTTTTTCAGCGCAAACTCTGGACTGTGATCCTCTCCGCCGTTGCTTTAACGGCGCTTACCATTCTTTCGATTGGGTTGAAAGACCTTACCTTTCGCCCAGCTTTGCAGTTTCAACAAAGAGAAGAGGAACAATCCCAATTGCCGGATCTAAAAGACGTCATTGACAAAATTTTGGCAATCCCTTTTCAGACGCATTTGATGATGTGGGCGGCGCTGCTCCTAATTATGGTACTCATAGGATTTCTCCTTTCACCAGAATTGCGTAAACAATTCCTGCAGGCATTCCTGCGTACCGCGCCGATGATCCTGATCTTAATCTATCTTCTGCAAAACGATAAACTTCCGTTCCTGAAAAATCTACAAATAGCGCCAGTGCCAAACGGAAATTTAACGAATACCAATCTGCCCGCGCCTCCCGTTTTTCAGCCGCCGCAAATTTCGCCCTTTCTTTCGTATGTCATCAGCCTGAGTATCGCCTTATTATTTATAGGTATTGTAATAATTGTCAATCGCTGGTGGGAAAATCAAAAGCAACTTCAAGCGGATACGCATTCACTGGACGATATTGCATTGATCGCGCGTTCATCTCTGGACGATATTTCGCGAGGCAAAGATTGGGAAAACGTAATCGTCAATTGTTACGCGCGCATGTCTGAAGTTGCATCTGCAAGACGCGGACTTCATCGCCATGAATCCATGACGCCCGGCGAATTTGCATCCTATCTGGAAAATGTCGGGATGCCATCAAACGCCATTCGGCGGCTGACGCGCTTATTTGAGTCTGTTCGTTACGGCGCGCTCAAGTCAACGCAAAAAGAAAACGATGAAGCGGTAAATTGCCTGACTGCCATCCTGCATTATTGCGGAGAGACCGCGTGAAAAATCCCAGGCGATTTTTAATTGTTGGAATAATTTTATTGGCGGCAGCGCTTGCCTTTCCATTGCGAAACGCCGTTTATGAAATCGTTATTGTTCCGATTGCATATTTGATCTGGAGTTTCTATCTGCTCTATCGCGTGACTCCGCAATTTGTTTGGTGGGCGCTGGCGTTTATTTTTGCGGTCTTTACAATCGGGAACAGTTTACTTCTTGAAACTTATCAGCCTCGCAAAAAACCTATTAAACTTAAATCTCCGCAAGGTCCAGTCGAAACTCTTACAGAGTGGATGAAAAAAGCAAACTCCGGCATATATTTCAAATGGCTGATTGCCAATCGGCTTGGGAAATTGGCGTATCAAATGCTCGCCCAGCGCGAAACGCATCACGTCCGTTCAATTTTTGCACCGCTTACCAGCCCGGATTGGACGCCACCCAAACCGGTGCAAGATTATTTGGAAGTAGGACTACACGGCTCTTTCGCGGACTTTCCGCAGGCTTCCGCACCCTGGGCAAAATCCGCGCCCACGCCTCTTGACTGTGACCTGACTGAAATCGTGATAGCTCTTGAATCTCAAAATATAAAATAAGTTAAAGACCCTAAAGGTTTTTAGAAACCTTTAGGGTCTAATATCGAATCTTTGGAGAACGCCAATGGCTGACCTATCTAATGTTTCAAATCCCAGTAATCAGATTATCAATGAAGTTGAACGCGCCGTCGTGGGCAAGCGCGGATTGTTGGAAATGATCATGGCGTCCGCGCTGGCAGGCGGGCATGTCTTGCTTGAAGATTTTCCCGGTCTCGGCAAAACGTTGATCGCGCGCAGTTTTTCCACTGCCCTCGGCTTGGATTTCAAACGCATTCAATTCACACCCGATCTTTTGCCCGGCGATATTACCGGCGGCTACATCTTCAACCGCAATGACAATAAATTTGAATTACGCAAAGGACCGATCTTTACAAATATTTTGCTGGCTGATGAAATAAACCGCGCCTCACCCAAAACTCAATCGGCTCTGCTCGAAGCCATGCAGGAAGGACAAGTCACACTTGAAGGAGAAAGCCTGCCATTACCACAACCTTTCCTTGTGATCGCGACACAAAATCCCATTGAATACGAAGGTACGTTTCCATTACCCGAAGCCCAGCTTGACCGTTTCATGCTCAAGCTGACAGTTGGGTATCCAACCTTGGAAGAGGAAAAATTAATATTAAATCGCCGCCGCGAACGCAGGCAGGAGGAAGTTGAACTTAAGCAGATTGCCACGCCTGAACAATTGCTTGACATGCGCGCCGCGTTGGAAACTATCCATGTTGACCGCGACCTGGAGGAATACATCGTTGCGCTTGTTCACGCCTCGCGTTCCGACCGCCGCGTGGCGGTGGGAGCTAGTCCGCGCGCTTCATTGGCTTTCCTTAAACTGGCGCGGGCTTATGCCGCGCTCGCAGGTCGTTCATATATTATTCCTGATGACATTAAACATTTCGCGGTTCCCATCCTGACCCATCGCATCATCCTTCAACCGGAATACTGGATGTCGCGTCAGATCACTGGCGAAGTTATTTCAGATATATTAAGTAAAACGCCGGTGCCGGTCATTTCATAGTTGAGTTGTTCCTTGCGAAACTAGAACATTTGAGCAGGTATTCGCAAGTCGGGTATAATCATAAATATGATTAATATAACTTATCGTTTAGGTGAATTATTTTCGGGACCCGGCGGAATTGCGCTGGGAGCAAAATCTGCGAAGTTCAAAGCTAATGGCTTTTCTTATTCAATTTCTCACGCATGGTCTACAGATTATGATAAAGACACATGCGAAACTTATCGAACCAATATTTGTCCTGAAAATCCAAAGTCCGTTGTTTGCAAAGATATTCGGAAACTTGATTTAGAAAAATTAGCAGAAATATCTCCAATTGACGCTTTAGCGTTTGGATTTCCTTGTAACGACTTTAGTGTTGTTGGAGAGCAAAAAGGCATGGACGGCGTTTTTGGCCCGTTATACGCCTATGGCGTAAAAACTCTCAAAATCTTTAAGCCCCAATGGTTCTTAGCAGAAAATGTAGGCGGATTAAGAAATTCCAACGATGGTAAAACATTTGACAAAATATTGGATGAATTGAGAAATGTCGGATATAACGTAACGCCACATTTATATAAATTTGAAAATTATGGAGTCCCGCAAGCACGACATAGAATAATAATTGTTGGAATTAGAAATGATTTAGGTAAGACCTTCCAAGTTCCATCGCCAGAACCCTATAAGAATATTAATGTGACTAGCAGAAATGCTATTGAAAACCCACCGATACTGCCAAGTGCATACAACAATGAATTAACTAAGCAATCTGAAGCAGTTATTGAACGGCTGAAATATATAAAACCTGGCGAAAATGCTTTTACAGCTGATATTCCTGAAAACTTAAGATTAAATGTTCAGGGTGCAAAAATAAGTCAAATTTATAAACGCCTTGACCCAGCTAAACCATCTTATACAGTTACAGGCAGTGGCGGTGGCGGTACGCACGTTTATCATTGGAGCAAAAACCGCGCCTTAACCAATCGAGAACGCGCAAGATTGCAAACTTTCCCTGATAATTTTATCTTTCAAGGCACAAAAGAAAGCGTTAGAAAACAAATCGGCATGGCTGTTCCAGTAAAAGGTGCAAAGGTCATTTTTGAAGCCATATTAAAATGTTTAGCAGGGAATGAATACGAAACAGCAACGCCCAATATTACGCAGGTTTACCGACTTCTTGAAAAGCGGGAACATTATGTAGCGCCAAAGGAGTAAGTTATGCTCTCAAAAAACTTGTTTGACGAAGTTCTCATGCAGCCTGCCCAAAATGGGGCAAACAAGTTATACGTCGTTTCTGGCTATGCTACAGCAGCTATGGCATTTCGCCATCTGGAAACTTTGAAAGAAAATAGCCATGAAATTGATGTTGAATTGATTGTTGGCATGAGTCCAGTAGATGGATTGTCGCAAACTAATCATAAAGGCTTTCAAGAACTTATGCAGACAATTTATGCGGGAAGTTTTTCATGCAGTTATTTAACCGAAATGCCCCCTGTACATTCAAAAATATACGCATGGTTTAAAAACGATAAACCAGTTTGTGGTTTTGTGGGTTCAGCAAATTACACTCAAAGTGCTTTCGGAAAAAATCAGCGTGAAGTAATGACAGAATCAGATCCGCTGCAAGGTTTTGAGTATTTTCAAAAATTAATTCGGCAAACAATTTACTGTAACAATATTGAAGCGGAAAATATTGTTCAAATATACAATACTCGCAGTTACACAAGAGTTAAGCGTGAAAGAGAAGCCATCCAGCAACAAGAAACAGCAGTAATTGCAGTTGAGCCGAGTTTGGTAGGTTTATCATCAGTTAAAGTAACATTACTTGACAGACAAGGCAGACTTCCGCAAGTTTCAGGACTAAATTGGGGACAACGCCCAGGCAGAGAGCATAACCAAGCATATATAAAACTTCCTGCCGATATTGCGCGGACCGATTTTTTTCCAGATAGACCAACCCAATTTACTGTTTTGACTGATGACGAGAAGGTTTTATTATGTTCGCGCGCTCAAGATAACGGCAAGGCAATACACACGCCACAGAGTAACAGCCAAATGGGAGAGTATTTTAGAAACCGTTTAGAGATTCCAAATGGCGCACCTGTAACTTTGGATGATTTATTGCGATATGGGCGAACTGATGTAAGTTTTTATAAAATTGATGATGAAACTTACTACATGGATTTTTCTGTTCCACAAAATGGATAATCTGTCTAAAGAACAAAGACGAAAGAATATGCAACATATCCGCTCGACAGGTACAGTGCCAGAGCGGGCAATAATGAAAGCTCTAAAAAAGAGAAGAATTTATTTTGCGGCTCATGTCTCAAAAATTATAGGTAAACCCGATATTGTATTTCGACATAAAAAAGTAGTAGTTTTTATCGATTCTGATTTTTGGCATGGACATCCCAAAAGATGTATTATGCCAAAAACGAATTCAAGTTATTGGAAAAAGAAGATTGAAGGCAATCGAAAAAGGGATAAGTTAGTAAATGCCGAATTGAAAAATAATGGTTGGAAAATCGTAAGACTTTGGGAATACGATATTAAACATAGTTTCGAAAAAGTTTTTCAGAAAGTTCTTGACACTATTGGCAAAAAGCAATTGTAGTTTTTCTTTGCTAAGGTTTTATAGAAAAAAACTTGCCAACAAAGCGTATGCGCCGCACACTTTTTCTCAGCATCATTACCTATGCTCTCCTGCTCGCGGGACTTGCCACTTTACGCGGCGATCTGCTGGCGTTGTGTTTGCCTTTCGCGCTTTATCTCGCGCTTGGATATTTGTGCGCGCCTGAAGAAGTGGATTTGGAAGTTGAGCGCCGCATTGATGTTGAACGCGCCGCGCCGAATATTCCAATAATCATCACGTTGACAATAACGAATCGCGGCGCCGATTTGGAAGAATTATTTTTGGACGATACATTACCTTCTGGATTAACGCTTCATTCAGGCTCGACCTGTAGCCTGCTGAGGCTTGCGAAAGGCGCTTCCCACACTTTGACTTATACCGTTTCCGGTCCGCGCGGCGGCTATGTCTTTGAGACTCTCAAAGCGCGCGCGACTGATCATTTAGCGGTGGCAAGCCGCGAGGTTCGGTTGGAAGCGAAGGGGCAGTTGTTTGTCTATCCGCCGGTGACGCGACTTCGTCAGGTTGTAATCCGTCCGCGCAACACGCGCGTCTATGCCGGTAATATTCCCGCGCGCGTAGGCGGATCAGGAATAGAATTCTTCGGGGTGCGCGCATATTCCGTTGGCGATCCGCCGCGTTCAATTAACTGGCGCGCCACCGCGCGTCATGTGGATCAGTTGTACGCCAATGAATTTCAACAGGAACGCGTCGCGGATGTGGCGATTGTGCTGGATGGACGCTGGCGGACGAATGAGTTTTCGCGCGGTCATTCGCTGTTTGAATATTCGGTGCAAGCCGCGGCTTCATTGGCAGACGCTTTTCTCGCGCAGGGAAATCGCGTGGGCATGTTGGTGTATTCGATATATTTCAATTGGATATTGCCCGCGTATGGAAAAGTGCAACGCGAAAAAATCCTGCAGGCGCTGGCGCGCGCACATCCCGGCGGCAGCGACGTGTTTGCAGGTTTACAGCATATTCCCACGCGTTTATTTCCGCGCCATTCACAGATCGTTTTGGTCTCGCCATTAAACGAAGACGACCTGGAGCCTTTAATTCAATTGCGCGCGAACGGCTATCAAGTGTTGACGGTGACCCCAAATCCGGTTTCGTTTGAACTTTCATTTTTGCCGAAACAAAAAGAAGTTGATTTAGCCGCGCGCGTGATCCGCATGGAGCGCGCATTGATGTTGCGGAAATTACAACGCGCAGGTGTGCAGGTTTTGGATTGGGATGTGACGCATTCGTTCGACCAGGTCGTTCAGCGCGAGTTGCGTCGTGTACCTGTCTGGTTGCAAATGCAGGGGAGTTTGAAATGACCAATATTATTTTTATACTAAGCGTGATAATCGGCGCCGGCGCGTTGACGTGGGGTTATGGCGCTCAGGGTCATGCCGAATATGCGCGTTGGTTTTTTCTTCTTGGAACGATCTGGTTATTGGCAAAATGGCGCGGCTGGAAATGGATTTCCCCTTTAGCCTTGTTGATCGTGATCGCTTCCGCCGCGTATGGTCTGTGGATCAATATCTCTTTTGGCTGGATGATGTTCGCCGCAGTCGGCGGTTTACTGGCGTGGGACCTCGATGATTTTTCGCGGCGATTAAGTTATGCCGCGCCATCCGACGACATCATCGGCATGGAAAACAGGCATCTCGCTCGAGTCGGCATAGTCGCTGCTTTAGGCGGCTTGTTGGGATTTATTGCCTTTGTGGCGCGAATACAATTGCCGTTTGAAGTAATTGTGGGATTGGTGATCTTAACGATTCTTGGACTGACAAGATTAATAACAACATTACGCAAAGATTAGTCTGAAATAGACATTATCCGAAATTAAATCGGGACGCAGATGAACGCAGAAAAACGCAGATTAATTCTTTTAAATCAGCGAAATCAGCGTTTATCTGCGTCCAAAAAATGTTCTTGGCTTATTACGGATAAAGTCTAATATTGTAACTGCCAGGTCAAAGACCATTGGCGGAACCACTATTCTTTTTTCTCGCGCATGGCTTGAACGCGTTTGAGGAGTTTATCAAAGTATTCCGACTCGGTGATTTCACGCACCTGTTTTTCCTTGTGAGTCTGGTCAATTTCAATAAACAGACTGATTTTGATTTGCAAGTCTCTTACCTCCTCTTTCAAGCCTTGCTCACGGCTTTGCACTTGCTCGGTCATTCGGGAAAAGACGCGCGCCAAACCGCCAAGCTCATCCTTTCTTTTTTCCACATCACGCAAATCAACCGCCGAAAATTGTCCCGCTTCGACAGCTTTGGACGCCGCGATCACCGACGCGACGGGACGGCTGATATAAGACGATAACCATAACGCGATCAACACTGCCAAAACGGTCACAGACGCAATCGCCGCGAACGTTTGCACGCGCGTTTTTTCAAAAATGGAAAGCGCTTCTTTCTGCGTGTCGCGTATAGGCGCGTAGAATTCATCCATATACGTCGTAGCGGCGATGCGGAATTGTGTGCCGTTAACCGGTACGCACTCCATGTACTTCTCGCGTAATGAACCGTCTGGCTCTTTCCAAACGTAATACGAACCTACAACCGTCCCATTCAAGCTGGCGTCGAAGATCGCCCAAAACTCAGGCAAGGTCGCCGCGAACATGTGCATATCTGCTCCAATCAATTTGGGATTGGAATGAAAGTATGTAATTCCATTGGAATCATAAAGCGCGGTATAACCCGTCACGCCCACAGATTGAACGGCGATACCCGCCAGTTCTTTATCTGCCATCATAGCCGCGGGATCGGATAATAGTTTTGGATGCGCCTCGAAATACAATTGAACCTGCGCCGCCACATCGAGCGCCTTCTGCCGAATGGAAGTTTGTCCCAACTCTTTCATGTGCTGCGAACTTTCCGCCAGAGTCAATTCGCTGACGCGTTCAATGGCATTCAAACCGGCATAACCGACGACAGCCAGCGGCAATACCGTCAAGAAAAAAAACGCTAGAAAAAGCCGTGTTCGGATGTTCATGTATGATGTCCTTTTATATCGAATTTATGCGTTTCAGACGAATCGACTCTACCGCCGCGAACGTGGATTTGGTCACGCCGATAAGTTTCAAATCAAGGAAGATAAAAATCATCTTTGAACCTTTGGATCAAATCGCCGGGCGTACCGATTTCAAAGGAGAGAGTAATTCCTTTTTTGGATTTGAGGAAATGTTCTTTGTCGTGAGTTACAAACCAGTCCGCTTCGGAGCGGATGGCTTCTGCTAGAACGCGCGCATCGGGGATGTATGCAATCAGGCTTCGGGCAGATTCAATTTGTTTCGGTGTGGGCATAGAACTTGTTTCCACCTGCGCGGCTTCAAGTAATTGCGCAAGCAATGGCAAAGAGGCAGGCGCTTTGCGGCGAACCACTTCATCCGCTTCGCGCAAGACAGTTGGACCGACGACTAATTGCAACAACCCCGCTTCTGCCAAATGAAACAATTTCCGCGCTCCGCCAGTTTGCGAAAGCACGGCAGAAAATAATACGCTGGTGTCAAGAAAAACCTTAAGATTTTTTCGAGTCATATTCAGCGCGTACTTTTCGTAATGTCGTCAACATGGAATCAAGCGTCTCGCCAGAGTCCCGCCATTCTTTCGCCAGTTTATTCGCAATCCCATCCACCCGTGAACGGCGCGGACTCATCACAACCACACCATCGCCAAGATCAATCAAGGTTAAAGTATCGCCTTCATTGATGTGACTTTGGTCACGTAATTCTTTTGGCAGGGTAATTAATCCACGCCGCACGACCTGAACTTTAAAGGTATTATTCATTTTCGCTCCAATCTGTATACCCGATTTTCAGTATATCAGATTTTCCGTGAAAATCAAATACAAGATTGAGCTTCTCCACTTTTACGAATCGACTCTACCGCCGCGAACGTGGATTTGGTCACGCCGATGATTTGTTCATACGGAATCGGCGGCTCGCCGCCTTCTCGGATCGCGCGCACGAAAGCCTGCATCTCGTTTCCCCAGCCTTTATCCTGCCTGATTCTTTCTTCCTTCCTCTTTCCATCTTTTACCATTTGCAAAGAAACATAATCATCTAATACCGCGATCATGCCTTCGCAGAATACTTCCACGCGTTCCTTCGGAAAGGATTTATCGCCGTTGGCGAGATAATCCACCACGCCGATCGAGCCGTCGGGAAATGTAAACGTCATGCTGACATTATCTTCGCGGTATTTGCCGTTATCCGGTAACGCCTGCGCGCTGACAGAAACCGGAACCGCGCCGACGAGAAAAGTGATGAAGTCCACAAAATGACAGGCTTCGCCAATAATGCGTCCACCGCCGATGGTTTCATCCTGTGTCCAATGGTTTAATGGAATATAACCGGCGTTGACGCGGTAATGAATATACATTGACGATTGACGATTGACCATTGATAATTTTAGTTTTTGCGTGAGAGGAGAAAAACGGCGATTGAAGCCTACGGTCAATAGACCATTGACGATGGACGGTTGACCGCGCTTTACGGTCTGTGGTCTGTGGTCTGTGGTTAACTGCTTGATGATTTTGTTCAAGCCAGCTAAATCAATCGCCAACGGCTTTTCAACAAAAACATTCTTGCCAGCCTTTAATGCTTTGACAACTAAATCCGCGTGCGAGTCATGGCGGGTAAGAATGGCGACAGTGTTTATATTTGGATCATTGATAATTTCATCTTCGGACGAAGTCGCATACTGAAAGCCGAATTTCTTTCCCGAATGTTGCGCGTGTAATCCGCCAGACGATGCAATACCGACTAATTCAAAGTCTTTGTTATTTTTTATAACAGGAAGAAGAGTCGCGTTGGCATAAAGTCCCGCGCCGAGAACGCCCAGTTTGACGGTAGATGATGGACGGTGGACGATGGATGAAAACTCGACCTTCTTACTTATTACTTGTTTCTCATTACTTGTATATGTTAACAACACCCCCAGAAATGCTTCTTTCTTCTTTCCCGTAATTACTTCATACGCTTTAGCGCCTTGTTCAATTGGGAAACGATGTGAGATGAGCGGCTGGACTTTCAACTTTTCGCTTGACATCAATTCCACAACGGATTGGAAGTTGCGACCTTCTGTCCATCTTATATATCCAATTGGATAATCAATCCCATTTTCTTCGTAGTTTGAGTCGTAGCGTCCCGGTCCATAGGAACGCGAGTTGATAAAGGCAATTTCTTTTTCGTAATAAATTTTTCTTGGAATGTTTAATCCAACCGCGCCGGTGGCGACGACGCGAGCGCGGTCGCGGGCAATTATTCCCGCGAGTTCGATTGGATCGTTGGATGAAGTATCCGCGCAGATGACGACCGCATCGAAGCCGCGGTTGGCGGTAAATGTCTGAGACGCTGATTCGGCTTGGGCGCGCGCGACAGCTTGAAGTCCAAGAGAAGAAGCGAGTTTAACGCGCTTCAAATCCAGATCAATGCCGAGGATGTTACATCCCGCGGCAGACGCCAATTGAATCGTCAATAATCCCAAAAGACCTAATCCAATGATAGCGACGTTTTCGCCAAGCTGAGGCTCTGCCAAACGGAATCCATGCAACGCAATTGCGCCGAGGGTGGTGAACGCGGCGGAGTCAAAATCCACATTTGGGGGAAGCGGTGTTAAAAGATTGCGCGGCACAACATTATATTCGGCGTGAACGGCATAACCGCCGCCCGCGCAAGCCACGCGTTGACCGACCTTAAAGCCATGCATATTTTTCCCAAGCGCGATGATCGTACCCGCCGATGAATAGCCAAGCGCCATCGGCTGATTGAGACGGTTGAACGCGGCTTGCATAGTTGGGACGACGCCTTCGCGTTGGGCTTTATCAAGAACCTGCTTGACGAGGTCGGGACGCGAGCGCGCTTTGCCGACCAAACTTTTCTCGGCGAATTCAACGACCATGCGTTCGGTTCCCGCGGAGACAAGCGACGCGGCAACCTTGACAAGCGCCATGCCTTCGCGCAGCGTTGGCGCTGGCACATCTTCAATTGTGGTCTTGCCGGTTTTAACATTTTGGAGGAGTTGTTTCATATGGGTTAAGTAATTCGGTACTGGAATGATTTGATGGCGCTGAAAGTATAACTCATATCAAGGATGGCAATTAGTCGTATTACGGCAAATGTAACCTTTACTGTTAAGGAAAAACTTAAATATTGACTTTGGTTTATAAAAATGCTATTCTTATAAGCAAAACAGCGTCTGCTGTTTTTATTTCTATTTCGCCAATAAAGGAGAATACTATGAAACTTGGTGGTTACGCAGATCGAATTGCCTGGGTTGACCTGACCGCAGGTAAAGTAGAGTTCAAGCCCGTATCCGAAGATCTCGCCCGCAAATATATTGGCGGACGCGGTTTGGGCGTGAAGTTCGTTTTTGATAACGGTCCAAAAGTTGATCCGCTTTCACCTGACAATATCATCTGCTTCATGAATGGACCTCTGACCGGTTCGGAAGCGAATATGAGCGGACGCATGGCTGTTGTGACCAAATCGCCTCTGACGGGAACCATAACTGATTCTCACCATGGCGGCTGGTCTGCCGCTCGATTACGCTGGGCTGGCTTCGACGGTTTAGTCTTCAAAGGCAAAGCTGCAAAGCCGACTTATGTTTACATCCATGATGATCAATTGGAATTACTGGATGCTTCCGAAGTTTGGGGCAAAGGCGTTCACGATACCGTAAAACATTTCAAAAATAAATATGGCGAAAAAGATTTAACTGTGATTACAATTGGTCCTGCAGGCGAAAAACTTGTCAAGTTTGCGTGCTGGCTCAATGAAGATGATCGCGCCTCCGGTCGCGGCGGAACAGGCTGTGTAGGCGGAAGCAAGAATCTGAAAGCCATTGTAGTCAAAGCCGAGAAGAAACTTACAAAAGCCGTCGACCGCGATGCATGGAAAGTCGCGCATGAACGTTCTCTCAAAAATATTATGGCAGAAGAAAATATCACCAGCCCGCGCAAAGGTGGCTTATCGGTGTATGGCACTAACGTACTGACGAACATTGATAATAGCATTGGCGCTTATCCCACAAAGAATAGCCAGTTTGCGAGTTTTGGTAAAGACGCCGAAACTCTGAGCGGCGAATGGGTGAAGGGAAATATTCTCGTGGACGATCCCACTTGTCACGCCTGCCCTGTGGCTTGCAAGAAGGAAGTTGAGATCAAAGACGGTCCGTACAAGGGTCTGCGCATGGAATCGGTCGAGTACGAACCCGCCTGGTCGGTGGGCGCGAACTGTGGCAATCCCGATGCCCGCCTTGTTGCCAAGATGATTGACTTGTGCAACGACTTCGGCATAGATGCCATCGAAACCGGTCACCCGCTCGCGGTTTGGATGGAAGCCAGTCAGCGCGGCTATACCAACGGCGATGGCAAACTCGCCTGGGGCGATGGCGACGGCATGACCAAAGCCGCCGAGATGATCGCCTTCCGCAAAGGCTTAGGCAACGTGATGGCTGAAGGCGCCAACGCGACTGCCAAACATTTTGGTCATCCAGAACTGGCGATGACTTGCAAGGGTCAGGGCATTCCTGCCTACGATCCGCGCGGACTTAAAGGTATGGGTCTCGGCTATGCTACATCCAACCGCGGCGCATGTCATCTGCGCGCTTACACTCCCGCCGCTGAATTGGGTGTGATGCCGTTCGGCTCACTCAAAGTTGATCCGCTGGCATGGAAGGGCAAAGGCGGGCTGGTCAAGGTCTTCCAGGACATCCATGCCTTCTCAGACAGCATGGATTTGTGCAAGTTCAGCGCGTTCGCGATGGGCGCGGAAGAATATGCCATGCAATACTCCGCGATGGTCGGTGTGCCGTTCACTACTGACGATGTCTTAAAGACCGGCGAACGTATCTATAACCTTGAACGCCATTACAACAACCTAAACGGCTTCCGCGAAGGCAGTGACACCCTGCCCAAACGCTTCCTTGAAGAACCCTCCGATCAGCCTGGTTCAGCAGGTAATGTCTGCGAGTTGGACAAAATGCTCGTAGAATATTATGAAGCTCGCGGCTGGAAAGATGGCGTTGTGACCGAAGCCAAGTTAAAGGAATTGGGAATCGCGTAAGAGCAAGTGATTAATAAAAAGACGACGCGCCATTTCGGACGCGTCGTCTTTTTATTTAAGATATCATTTTTTCTTTCACCCTCCCGCCCTAAGCGTTTTCTTCCTAAACCGTTCGGTGAAATCATCTGCAACAGCATCTTCCATTTCCACCGTCAATCGAGTTTGACCGACTGAAAGCGAAAAGATGCGATAAGGTTCCATGCGTTCAAGGCGAACTATCCAGCCTTTGCCTATAATTAAATTTTCTTCGACCAGAGTTCCGCCCATTTCCTGTAAATATTCCTTGAGCAGAAAATAAGGGATGCCGCGCATTTCATGAACAATGGTTTGCATTATCCGCCGCCAACGGGAGGAAAGATATCAATCTTGTCGTCAGGCTGAATTACCGTATCCATTTGCTCGGGCAGATATTCCGCCTGCCGTCCATTGATGAAGAATTTCATGTGAGGAAGAAAATTTCCGTTTGTATCAAGCAATTCGCGGCGCATGGGAGGATAATCTTCGACGAACATCCGCACCAATTGAATGGCGGTCATGCCATCCGCTAAATTGAACTCCACAGTTTTTTGTCCGATGATTGGACGCAAAGTAGCGTAGAAATTTATTTTCATAATTGTCTCTTCCAATTTTCCTCAAAGTTGACAGTTACTTATTGATCTCTGCAAAGATGAATGGATTATACTTTACTGGTATACTCGCCAAAAAGGTATCTCATGTCCCGAATTGAAATTGATCTTGACCCTTGCGACCATATCACCGTTGACGCCATCGGACAGCCTGGTCAGCGCGTCTTTTATATTCAGGCATTTCAAGAACAACGCACCGTGACCGTTATCATTGAAAAAGCTCAGGTAATATCCATGTCTATCGGCGTGGAACAGTTTCTTTCGCAAGTCGCTTTGCAAAACAATAAACTTGACGATCCATCCAGCGATTACGTGGAAGAAGTCATGCGTATCAATCCGCCTGTGGATCCGCTCTTTCGCGTCGGCGAGATCGGACTCGGTTATGATAAAGACCGCGATCAAGTTGTGTTGTTCGCGAAAGAATTACTCACCGAAGACGCCGATCCCGAGTCTGCCGGAATTGTCCGCTTTTGGTGTACGCGTGAACAGGTCCGCAAGATGGCGCGTTGGGGTATGGAAGTTGCGCAACGCGGACGTCCGCTCTGTCCGCAATGCGGTCAGCCAATCGAACCGGAAGGTCATTTCTGTCCGAAGAAAAATGGACGCTTGCATTAACGTTAAACGTTTTAATGTTCAACGTTCAATATTTCCCACATGAACGAGTCAATAAACAAACTTAAAGCCATCTTCCAACATGGCGATATTGAACTCAAGGGCCAATTTATGCTTGGCTCGAACTACACCTTTCTCGTTAAGATTAGTCACGCGGGCAAAGAATATCCCGCCGTTTACAAACCGTCCAAAGGCGAACAACCGCTGTGGGATTTTCCCGAAAGCGCCCTCGCGCAGCGTGAAGTTGCCGCGTACATAATGAGCGAAGCGCTGGGATTTGGCTTTGTGCCATTCACTATCTTAAGAGACGGCGGTCCTTTTGGTCCCGGCTCACTGCAACAATACATCGAATACAATCCTGAATATCATTACTTCAATTTTATAAAAGAAGATAAAGCGCTTCTTCAACCGGTCGCGCTTTTTGACTTGCTCATCAATAACGCCGACCGAAAAGGCAGTCATATTTTTTTTGAAAATGGCACTCATAAACTCTGGCTGATAGATCACGGACTTTGCTTTCACGAGGAAGATAAATTGCGGACTGTAATCTGGGACTTTGCCGGTCAACCGATAGCGGATGACTTACTCTCGCATCTTTCCTCGACTGAAAGCTGGCGCGGGATTCTTGATCCTTATCTCAGTCCGCGCGAGATCGCGGCGATGCTCGCCCGCGCGGATACTTTGCTTTCATCGCGCGTCTTTCCACGCGCGCCCGAAGATCGCCGCGCATTTCCATATCCGCCAATATAGATTACCGTCAACGCGAACTACGTCCTGAGCGAAGTCGAAGGACAAGTTTAAGCGAAAGCTCTGTTTATTTAATTCTGAACGTCTTGCGATGAATGGAAGAAAAGCCGATCCGCTTTAAGGCGTGACGATGAGCCTGCGTTCCGTAGCCTTTATGTTTTTCCAGCCCGTAGTTTGGATATTGACTCTCAAGTTCGCACATTACTTTGTCACGCGCGGTTTTTGCAAGAATGGACGCCGCCGCGATGCTCAATGATTTTTGGTCGCCTTTGACGATGGATGTTTGCGGAATATCGAGTTCGGGGACTTCGAGACGAAAATCAGTTAGAAGGTAATCTGGAAATTGAGTTAATAATTCAATTGCGCGCATGGCGGCAAGCCGCGTTGCAGGGACAATGCCGAGCGCATCAATTTCTTCGGCAGAGGCAAAAGCTACGCTCCAACTTATGACTGTCGCTTTGATGCGCGGCGCAAGCGCGTCACGCTGGAGATGAGTCAAAAGTTTGGAATCGCGTACGCCGCTCAAAGTCGAGGAAAGACGCGGGTTGTCGTTTGGCAGGATAACCGCTCCGACACAGACCGGTCCAGCCAGCGCGCCGCGTCCGGCTTCATCCAATCCGGCAATAAGCGGATAAGTTTGCCAGAGTTTTTTTTCAAATTTCAGGTTTGGATTTGGGACCATACAGACCGCGGCTGGCGTTGTAATGGATTCGGAAAATATCGCCAATCATGCGGATAGCGTCTCGAATCGCGCTGACTTTGCTATCCGCCCCATAATACCAATGAATGGGAATTTCTTTAACGCGCAAATGTTTTCGGCGCGCGAGATAAAGTATTTCAATATCGAAAGACCAGCCTATTAAAGTTTGCAGAGGAAAAAGCGCTTCGGCTGTTTCGGCGCGGAAGCATTTAAAACCGCATTGGGTATCGTTCAAGCCGGGCAGGATAAACATTTGAATCATGAAGTTGATGCCGCGCCCGCCCCAATGGCGGTAACGAGGTTCGTTGTAACGCACGGCTCCCGGCGCCTCGCGCGAACCGATGGCGACATCAAAATCTGTCAGCGCGGGCGGAATAAATTTTGTGATCTCTTCAATCGGCATGGAAAGATCGGCGTCGCAGATGAAACGATATTCGCCGCGTGCGTCCAACATTCCGCGCCGCACGGCATTGCCTTTGCCGCGTTGCGTTTCCTGTAAAATATAGAGATTACTTTTCTGCTTTGCAAATGATTGCGCGATTTCAAACGTGCGATCAGTACTGCCATTTTCAACGACTAAAACTTCAGCGGTATAAGGCTGTGTGGAAAGAAAAGCAAAGACCTGTTCCAATGTGCGGGACAGGCGGTTTTCTTCGTTATGAGCTGGGATAATAATGGATAGAAATGGGGATGTCAAAGCGATTCACTGATTTATGGAAATAATATATACAAAGCTGATTATGACGCAACATTCAACGATCAACATAGCCGCCAGCAAAATAAACTGGGCAGTGGTCATGCCCATGATTTTTTTTCTGCCTTTCGCGGATTGTGTTGTCAAACGTTTCGCGGGACTGTCCTCGCGCAATTGCGGCGAGACAGCTTGTGATGCAGATTGCGTTTCATCTTCAAATGCAAAGCCCAAGTCTTTGGGATCAAAAGGTTTTTGCTCGGAATTGAAAATAGCCTGGGCGCGCGAAACAGGCGGCGGAGGCGCGGCGGGATTCTTCGATTCTGTCTCAAGCGGCATGGGCTGAATCGGAGTCTTTATTTCAGGCGGAATCGGATTCACAATGCGTTCCGAAAATTCATAGACTTGTTCAGGTCTTAGTATGGGGCGAGCCTGTGAAAGAGAAGCGGCAAATTGCTTAATGGCGTCGCTCTGCACTACGCGCGCCGCGGGCCGCATGGATTCGATATGCGCTCCGGGGTCTATGGAAATTAACACAGACTCAATCTGACCGGGATATTCAATTTTTTGGAACTGTAAATATTTTTGCAATGCGCGTGCATATTGAGTCACGCGCCCAATTAGATTAATGCTGGCTGGCTGTGAACGTCCATTGCTGTCTTTTGTATTCCATTGATCCCCTTTGGCTTCAAAAAAGCCTTTAACTTTTGTGACCAAAATTACTTGAATTCCGAACGGACCGATCAAGGCAATTGGAATAACAATATCGCTCCCCGGCAATGTAAAGTTGCGGATGAGAACGTAGCCTTTCTCAAGCATACGCTCCAGCAGCGTAACAACAAACTTCTGCGCTTCCAGATCAGAAAACCAATTAAACCCATATTTCAGGGTGCCTTGAACGCGAGCGCTGAAACTGATCTCGCCTTTTTGATCCAGCAAGGGGGTTTTATCTATGATCTTCATATTTATTAAAAGGCTGGTACACCTTCAAGCTCATCGCGGGATATATCGTCACTCGTAGATATAATCTCGCGGCTATCGTGCTTTATTAGTTTCACAGACTTGCCGACTTCAAATGTGCCGCCAAGCAGTTTCTTGCGTTGACCGGTGACAAAAACTTTTTTGTTCTTGATCCGGTCTATGATCGTCTTACGATCAAGCAGAACACGGTCAGAGAAAGTGGCGCCGCGGCGCTCATATCCGCGCGCAATTAGTATCTGTCCATTTTTATATCGTACCGCTTCAATAATAACGTCAAATTTTTCGGACATCATGCGCCTCCATGCAAATTGTAGCACATAATAAAAACCGCCATATATGAGATATATGACGGCTTCATGCTCTATCTGTCGGGGCGAGAGGATTTGAACCTCCGACCTCTTGCACCCCATGCAAGCGCGCTAGCCGGACTGCGCCACGCCCCGAATTACAGGCGCTATTATAGTCTCGTTTTTTGAATCTGGCAACACACAATGACATTCCCGACATGGCTTTACCAAAGTCGGGAAAAGGGTGAGGTAAGCAGTAAAAAAGCCTCGGAGATATGAGCAGCAAACCAACGTCGGGCTTGAGCGGTATTTTGGAATTTTGCTTGTCGAGTGAGAGCGATCAC
>Ga0315268_10000089_pt1 | contig 103632 bp, 113 predicted proteins | sample C1_top_MG_FD_204535 | JGI IMG/M metagenome (GOLD analysis project Ga0315268, IMG submission 204535) | Sediment microbial communities from Yellowstone Lake, YNP, Wyoming, USA - C1_top | ecosystem: Environmental > Aquatic > Freshwater > Lake > Sediment | place: USA: Wyoming | collected 2017-08-01
AATGCGGGTGAAAAACCCGCACGCCGAAAGCCCAAGGTTTCCTGCGCAACGTTAATCGGCGCAGGGTGAGTCGGTCCCTAAGGCGAGGTCGAAAGACGTAGTCGATGGAAAACAGGTTAATATTCCTGTACCGATCATGACTGCTATGGGGGGACGGAGTAGGCTATATCAGCCGGGTGTTGGTTGTCCCGGTTTAAGCGTGTAGGGAGATCTTCCAGGTAAATCCGGAGGGTCATTAATCCTGAGGCGTGATGACGAGCTCTCTTTGAGAGTGAAGTGGTAGATGCCATGCTTCCAAGAAAATCCTCTATGCTTCAGGTCATGGTTGACCGTACCCCAAACCGACACTGGTGGGCGAGATGAAAATTCTAAGGCGCTTGAGAGAACTCGGGTTAAGGAACTCGGCAAATTGACACCGTAACTTCGGAAGAAGGTGTGCCTCTGTTAGGTGAAGGGCCTGCGCCCGGAGCCGAGAGAGGTCGCAGAGAATCGGTAGCTGCAACTGTTTATCAAAAACACAGCACTGTGCAAACACGAAAGTGGACGTATACGGTGTGACGCCTGCCCGGTGCCGGAAGGTTAATTGATGGGGTCAGCCGCAAGGCGAAGCTCTTGATCGAAGCCCCGGTGAACGGCGGCCGTAACTATAACGGTCCTAAGGTAGCGAAATTCCTTGTCGGGTAAGTTCCGACCTGCACGAATGGCGTAATGATGGCTACACTGTCTCGACCCGAGACTCAGCGAAGTTGAAATCGCTGTGAAGATGCAGCGTTCCCGCCGCAAGACGGAAAGACCCCGTGAACCTTTACTATACCTTCACACTGAACTTTGAAGCTGTCTGTGTAGGATAGCTGGGAGACTTTGAAGCGGAGGCGCCAGCCTTCGTGGAGTCAACCTTGAAATACCAGCCTGATAGCTTTGAGGTTCTAACCTTGACCCGTAATCCGGGCCGGGGACAGTGTGTGGCGGGTAGTTTGACTGGGGCGGTCTCCTCCCAAAGAGTAACGGAGGAGCGCGAAGGTACCCTCAGCGCGGTCGGAAATCGCGCGACGAGTGTAATGGCATAAGGGTGCTTGACTGCGAGACAGACAAGTCGAGCAGGGTCGAAAGACGGTCATAGTGATCCGGTGGTTCTGTATGGAAGGGCCATCGCTCAACGGATAAAAGGTACTCCGGGGATAACAGGCTGATACCGCCCAAGAGTTCATATCGACGGCGGTGTTTGGCACCTCGATGTCGGCTCATCACATCCTGGGGCTGTAGCCGGTCCCAAGGGTATGGCTGTTCGCCATTTAAAGTGGTACGCGAGCTGGGTTCAGAACGTCGTGAGACAGTTCGGTCCCTATCTGCGGTGGGCGTTGGAGATTTGAGAGGATCTGTCCTTAGTACGAGAGGACCGGGATGGACGAACCTCTGGTGTTCCGGTTGTCATGCCAATGGCATTGCCGGGTAGCCAAGTTCGGTCGGGATAAACGCTGAAAGCATCTAAGCGTGAAACCCACCTCGAGATGAGATCTCCCCGGGAGTTTAACTCCCCTGAAGGTCCGTCGAAGACTACGACGTTGATAGGCGGGATGTGTAAGTCCGGTAACGGATTGAGCTAACCCGTACTAATTGACCGTGTGGCTTGACCATATAACACCCAAGACGCCGGGTGTCTGGTCAATCGCTAATGAACACAACCCCGCGCCTGAATATGCATACACTGCCCAAACATTGACTGTTGCAAGGTAACGCAGCAGTGTAAAAGGCTTGCCTGGCGGCCATAGCGAGTGGGAACCACCCGATCCCATCCCGAACTCGGAAGTGAAAACGCTCAGCGCCGATGATAGTATGGGGTCTCCCTATGCGAAAGTAGGACACTGCCAGGTTTTTAATACCAAACCCCCGGTGGCTAGCGCCACTGGGGGTTTTTTTTGACTAAATTTTCGAACGATTGGTCCGGTTTCCAATCGAAAGAGACCATGCGAGGGGCTATTTCTACCGTTTGTCAGGGTATGGCTTGCGGGGGGAGAAATAGGGGCTAGCCTTGAGAATACGGCAACGCATGGCCGGCAGATTCAGGAAAACCGAATAATGTGTGAGATAATGTTCTGGCAATGAGTGTTCCGGCCTATCGCATTGCCCCTGTAGTGAACCTTCGGCAGCAGGTGGAATCTCCGCGTTCAGACCGGACCGCCGGACGGCGTCTCAAGCTGCTCAGCTACAATATCCAGACAGGCATCACCACCAACCATTATCACCATTACCTGACGCGCAGTTGGAAGCATGTGTTGCCTTATCCAAAGCGGATGGACAACCTCGATCGTATCGCCGGCCTCATCAGCGAGTTCGATATTGTCGGTCTGCAGGAAGTCGATGGTGGGAGTCTGCGCAGTGGCTTCATCAATCAAACCGAATATCTTTCGTTGCAGGCGCGCTTCCCCCACTGGTGCGACCAGACCAACCGAAATCTGGGGCACTTCGCCCAGCACAGTACCGGCCTGCTCAGCCGTGTGCGCCCCGATGAGGTAATGGAAGTAAAATTGCCGGGAGTGATTCCAGGTCGCGGTGCACTGACAGCGCGTTTCGGTCGTGGACCGGAGGCGCTGATTCTCGTCATTCTGCATCTGGCGCTGGGCAAGCGCGCGCGTTTCCGCCAGATGGAGTGTGTCGCCGAAATCATCAGCAACTATCGCAACGTCATTCTGATGGGCGATATGAACTGCTGTTCCGAGAGCCGTGAGATCGATTGGCTGGTGAAGCGGACACTGTTGCGTGAACCGGTGCACGACTGTCCTACGTTTCCGAGCTGGCGGCCTTCGCGCAATCTGGACCAGATTTTAGTGTCTCCCTCTATCAACGTGGAAAGCATCAGTGCGTTGAATGTTCCCTTCTCCGATCATCTTCCCATCGCGATGGAAGTTACCTTGCCATCCGGTCTAGTTCTGTCCGATGAGCGCTATGATTTGCGTGGTCTTGCGTTTCCCGACGTGGCTGCCTGAGCTTCCGGCGGCTACGGCATATTTTTCAGTTCTTCCAGAATAGACATCACCAGCTTCTGACCCGGTTCGCTCATGCCCTGGCAGAGCTTGTCGGCGTCGGCCTCACCTTGTTCCAGTCGTGCCAGCACTGCCGCCAGGCGAGCCATGTCACCGCCCGCGCGGCGCATTTGGTCGGCCATGTCAGCCAACGCCTTCAAGGCCTCGACGTTGCCATGGCGTGCGGCGGCCACGATGGACGCAAGACCCGGTGCGGCATGGTCGCCACTGGGTTGGGCGTTGAGGTCGGGAAGGGTAGCGGGATTTTGCAATCCACTCAGGATCGCTTCCACAATCGCCCTGTCTTCTTCGTCGAGTCCATTCATGACTTCCATATCGCGGCGGCCGGCGAGTATGCGGCGGATCGCGGTCACGAGTTGCGTCCAGCCGTTTTCCGTGGATAAACGCAGTAACTGCTCAAGCTGCGGCGCCAGTTCACGGTTGTGACAGGTTTGCACGACGGCGTGCACCAATCCGGCGTGGGCCACCAGGATTTGTTGGTTCTTTTCCGGCAAGGTCGACATGGGCGAGTCCTGAATGGGATTTGAAAGACGGCCCCACTATACTACTGCTGGCTGCTTGTTCAAAAATACACCCAATACAGACAATCCAGCGCCATGATCGGACTTTTACAACGCGTCAGTTCTGCCCGGGTTAGCGTGGGCGGTGAGGCCGTCGGTGCCATTGAGCGTGGTATTCTCGTTTTTATCGGGGTGGAACAACACGACGATGAGGCCAAGGCCGATCGCTTGCTGGAAAGATTGTTGGGGTACCGGATTTTTTCAGACGCGGTCGGGAAGATGAACCTGAGTGTGCGGGATATTCAGGGTGGTCTGCTGCTGGTGCCCCAGTTCACGCTGGCGGCAGACACGAAAAAAGGCATGCGCCCAAGTTTTACCCCTGCCGCCATCCCCGCTGCAGGCCAGCGGCTGTTCGAATACCTCGTGGACGCCGCCCGCGCGCAACACACCACGGTGGCAACCGGAGTTTTTGGCGCCGACATGCAGGTAACGCTGACTAACGACGGTCCCGTGACATTCTGGTTACGGGTGGAATAGGGCGCGTCGCTAGGTGCGATCGATTGGAAAGCCGATGACATCCTTGATGGCGTGTGCCCCGGTTGCGAGCATGACGAGACGGTCAAAGCCCAATGCGACCCCGGCGCAATCGGGCAGGCCGTGCGCGAGTGCGGCGAGCAGGCGCTCATCCACGGGAACGACCGGTAGGCCATTGGCCGTGCGGGTGTGCCACTGCCGTTCAAAACGGGTGCGCTGTTCATCCGCATCGGCCAGTTCGTGAAAGCCATTCGCCAGTTCAATCCCGTTTAAGTAAAGTTCAAAGCGCGCCGCGACCGGCGGGTTGCCCGGCTGTATGCGCGCGAGCGAGGCTTGGGACGCGGGGTAATCATAGATAAATGTTAGCCGCCCCTGTCCGAGTTTTGGCTCCACCACATGGGTCAGCAGCAGATCGCGCCAGACGTCATGATCGCTCTGTGCGAGCATGCCATGCGGTACGTCGAGGCGATGGGTCTTGGCGATGGCGGCGAAATCTCCCGTTGAAGCCGTGTGCGGATCGATACCCACGTGACGTTGAAATACTTCGCGGTATGTCAATCGCTCGGGTGTCTCAAGCCGCAGGGAGGGACGGAGAAGCTGTGTGACCAGGTCGCCCGTTTCGTCCATCAGCCGGTGATGGTCGAAGCCCATGCGATACCACTCAAGCATCGTGAATTCCGGGTTGTGCCATCGTCCGGCCTCGCCATCGCGAAATACCTTGGTGATCTGGTAGATTGAGCCAATGCCCGCAGCGAGCAGGCGCTTCATAGAAAATTCCGGTGAGGTATGCAGATAGAATGTCTGGCCGTGCGGGAACAGCGGACCGGTGTAGCGCGTGGCAAAACTCGCCAGTGCCGGATCGGGGGTGCCGGCGCACGACAGGATCGGGGTTTCCACCTCAAGGACGCCGTGTTCGGAAAAAAACGCCCGGAGCTGTTGCAGCATCCGGGCGCGGCGTTTCAAAACTTCCAGGGCGGCGGTGGGCCGCCAGTCACCGGAAGCGTCTGATTTCATCGTCAAGCGCGCGAGAGGTACTCGCCGGTGCGGGTATTAACCTTGATCATTTCACCGATCTGGATGAACAGCGGCACGCGCACGACGGCGCCGGTTTCCAGGGTTGCCGGCTTGCCCCCGCCCCCGCTGGTGTCGCCTTTGAGGCCCGGGTCGGTCTCGACGATTTTGAGGGTGACGGTCTGCGGCGGTTCAACGGTAAGCGGTATGCCATTCCACAGGGTGATAACACAAACACCCTGCTCCTTGAGCCACTTGGCGTTGTCGCCGATGGCTTTTTTGTCCGCCGCGAGCTGCTCAAAGGTTTCCGGATTCATGAAGTGCCAGAATTGCTCGTCGCTGTAGAGAAACTGCATGTCGACATCGACCACGTCGGCGGCCTCGATGGTATCGCCGGATTTGAAGGTGCGTTCGATCACGCGCCCATTCTTGAGGTTGCGGATTTTGACGCGACTGAAGGCTTGGCCCTTGCCGGGTTTCACGAACTCGTTTTCGACGATCGAGGCCGGGTCGCCATCGAGCATCACCTTGAGACCGGCCTTGAATTCATTAGTATTGTAAGTTGCCATCACACACCTATTTATTATGCTGATTCCAGGTAAAATTTCTTGATGCTAACGAGTCAATCGTTTCCCCTCACCCTCATTCCCTGTTCCAGAGGGAGAGGAAGGCGAGCCGTTGCGCGCTGCGCACGCACTTGCTAATTTCGGAGGGCGCTATGATACCCGGAACTTCCGTTTTACGGCAGACCCCTGACTGGCAGTCGGAATTGGCTTGTGCCATTACCGACCCACAGGTGCTGCTGGCACTGCTGCATCTGGGAGCGGAGCACCTGCCAGCGGCCCGGGCCGCGGCCCGTCTGTTTCCACTGCGGGTACCGCGGGGTTTTGCGGCACGTATGCGTCCCCATGACCCCCATGACCCTCTGCTGCGGCAGGTGCTGCCGCTGGGCGAAGAATGCCTGTCCCGGGAGGGTTTTGGTCCAGACCCGGTCGGTGATTCCGCGGCCATGGTTGCCCCGGGTGTGTTGCATAAATACGAGGGGCGGGTGCTGCTCACGGCGACCGGGGCGTGCGCGGTCCATTGCCGCTACTGTTTTCGGCGCCACTTCCCCTATCACCTAGCCAATGCCTTCGCCGACCATTGGCAGGGAGCACTTACTTACGTTGCCAGCGATACCACCATCTCCGAAGTGATCCTGAGTGGCGGCGATCCACTGACGTTGTCCGATCGACGTCTGGCGGAATTCACGGAAAAACTTGCTGCGATTCCGCATGTGCAACGCCTGCGTATTCACACACGCCTGCCGATAGTGTTGCCGGAACGGGTCAACGATGAGTTGATCGCCTGGCTTGGCGGAACGCACCTCAAAACCATCGTCGTGGTGCATGCCAACCACGCCAATGAGATCAACGAGGCGGTGCGTGCCGCCGTGGCGCGTTTGAAAGCCGCGGGTGTTGCGCTGCTCAACCAATCGGTGCTGTTGCGCGGCGTGAATGACAGTGCTGAGGTCTTGGCGGAGCTGAGCACATCGCTGTTCGACGCCGGGGTGTTGCCGTATTACCTGCACCTGCTGGATCGGGTCCAAGGCGCGGGACATTTTGAGGTGGACGAAACGGTGGCACGAGACCTGATGACGAAACTCAATGCGCGTCTGCCGGGCTATTTGGTGCCGCGCCTGGTGCGCGAGGTTCCTGGTGCGCCGGCAAAGTCGCCCGTGGCTTACCTATGAGTAGTATCCATGAGGGAACCAACTCATCGATTCACTCACCTTGTTTACGAGCCTGTCAGAGCCTGTCCGGCAAGCTGCTTCAAAAACAGCGCTGATGAAGGTGGGCCAGCAATTCGACCTTGTGCGATCACGCACTGAAGCTACACTTGGGCGGATGGCAGGCCAGTTCGGGTCGCAGGCCTTCCAGGCACTGGGCACCGTAGCTGCCATGCCAACCAGGTGGCAGAGGTGGCGCAGCGCGTCGAAAAAATGAATGATGGGTGCCATGCGACAGTTGAGCGAACAACAGACACAGACAGCGCTAAATCAACTGGACCGACTTATTGCGATTTCCCCCGAAGCTTCGGCCACACCCGTCGAGGGCTTGACGGACTTGTATCGCCACTGACTGAACAGGTCAGAAAACAGGTGCTCGCGGTAGCGCGAGCGGATCGCTCCGTGGTTGACTGCTCTGCAGGAAGAGAAGCGACGTTTGCAGAATCAGCAAAAATCACCAGCACCCAAGCGTATTTCACTATCCGGGAACGAGGGTACTGGTATTATTTAAGAGCAGAGGGTTAGAATCGTTATCGAGGTGTTGAATACGTAGATTGGAAATATTTATACCGTTCTGCTGACTTCTGAAACTAAGGAAGAAAGTGCAGTGCATTGACAACCGATGCCTATAAACATCTGGGTGTTAAGCCAGTATCCAGCATTTGGATATTGACTCTAGTTTGTCCTATGTCCAACGTCCGGCAATTAGGAGGCTCGTAGATGCGCATTATATCCAAAGCAATTATTACCGTACTTGTCGCAGGTATCGCAACGGCTGTTGCAGCGGCCGAACCAATCAAGATCGGTCTGTCGGGTCCGTTCACCGGTGGATCTTCACCCATGGGCGTCAGTATGCGTGACGGCGTGAAACTTGCCGCAGACGAGATCAACAGAAAAGGCGGCATTATAGGGCGTCAGATTCAACTCATCGAGCGGGATGACGAGGCCCAGAACGAACGTGGCGTTCAGGTGACCCAGGAATTGATCGAAAAAGAACACGTCGTTGCCGCCGTCGGTTTTATCAACACCGGTGTCTCATTGGCAGCGCAGCGATTCTATGAAGAAGCAAAAATCCCGGTCTTAAATAATGTCGCCACCGGTTCGATCGTTACCAAGCAATTCCTCCCACCGGAGTTTCCGGATAACTATGTATTCCGCACCTCTGCGAACGACACGATCCAGTCGGCCATGATCGTGGATGAGGCGATCGTGAAGCGTGGCTTCAAAAAGGTTGCCATCTTGGCGGATTCCACCAACTATGGACAGCTGGGACGTGAAGACCTGGAGAAGGCCTTGGCCAAAAAGAACATACAGCCGGTGGCCGTGGAAAAATTCAACATCAAGGATGTGGATATGACCGCACAGTTGCTGCGCGCCAAGGAAGCCGGTGCGCAGATAATTCTGACTTACGGTATTGGACCGGAGTTGGCGCAGATCGCCAACGGCATGGCCAAACTGGGTTGGAAGGTTCCAATGGTCGGTAGCTGGACCCTGTCGATGAGTAATTTTATCGACAACGCCGGCCCCAATGGTGAGGGAGCGCTAATGCCGCAGACCTTCATTCAGGTACCGAACACACCGAAGCGCAAGGCCTTCATCGTGGCCTATCAGAAGGTCTATAAGGTCGACCGCATTCCGTCGCCGGTATCAGCGGCTCAAGGTTATGACTCCATGTATCTGCTCGCCGCCGCCATCAAGCAGGCCGGAAGCACCGACGGCGTGAAGATCCGTGAGGCCCTGGAAAACCTGACGGCGAGGGTGGATGGTGTGATTACCGTGTACGATCACCCTTACACTCACGATGACCACGAGGCTATCACAATGGGCATGCCGGTGATGGGCGAAGTTCGCAGTGGTCATGTCGTCTACGCGCACGAGGAAGACAAAAAGAAAGGCGTTGCCGTAAAAGCCAAGGCCCCTGCAACCGGAGGCAAGAAATAAGAACCAGCGCAAGAACCGATTAGGTGTTATGCGTATACCGGGGCCAACCCGGTATACGTTCTTGCGGAGATATCCCGGTGCAGATTCTGTTGCAATTGATAGTGAGCGGCGTGGCGCTGGGCATGATCTACGCCGTCATTGCGTTTGGCTATCAATTGACGTTTGCCACATCACGCACGCTGAATTTCGGGCAAGGGGAAGCCCTCATGCTGGGCGCCCTGTTCGGCCTCACCCTGGTCGGGCACATGAGTTATTGGACCATGCTTCCCCTGGTGCTGGTGTTCGGTTTTCTTCAAGGGATTGTGGTGGAACGCATCGGGGTGTTGCCGGCGCTGAAGACGAAGTCGGAATTCGGCTGGATCATGACGACCATCTCGCTCGGCATCATCTTCAAGAATACGGCTGAGAATATCTGGGGCAAGGACGACCTCAAGTTTCCTTCACCGCTGCCCGAGACGCCGATGACATTCATGGGCGTCAACGTATTGCCGATGGAATTTCTGGTGGTCATCGGTGCCGTGATCATGATGCTGGCGGTTGAAACGTTTAACCGAAAATCCATCTATGGCAAAGCGGTGGTAGCCACATCGAATGACCGCGATGTGGCCGGACTCATGGGCATCAACACCGGACTGGTTATCACCTTCTCCTACGCCATGAGCTCCATGACAGCGGCGTTCGCCGGCGTGCTAGTAGCGCCGCTCACGCTGACGGGCGCCACCATGGGCGTCGTGCTTGGTCTCAAGGCATTTGCCGTTGCCATCATTGGCGGGCTGAGCAGTGGTATCGGCGCCTTGGTGGGAGGCGTGATTCTTGGCGTGGCCGAGACGACAACGGGATATTACATATCGACCGGCTACAAGGATGTTCCCGGACTCGTGTTGTTATTGCTGGTCTTGGCCATTAAGCCGGCCGGCCTGTTTGGCAAAACGTCGATCAAGAAAGTCTAGCCATGAGTGCCATGAGAAAAGCACTCATGACAATCGCCCTGGCGATACTGACGGTAATGCCGCAGATCTGGAGCAATCCGTATTACATCCACTTGCTGGTAATCATCGGCATTTACGCCATCCTGCTGCTCGGCCTGGATATTGTCGTTGGCTACGTGGGCGAGGTATCGCTGGGCCATGCGGCGTTGTTTGGCGTCGGCGCCTACACAGCCGGCGTCCTGACCCTGAAGTTTGGGGTGCCCTTCATGCTTGCCGTTCCAGCGGGCATTGTGGTGACGGCGCTGTTTGGCCTGATTCTGGCGCTTCCGGCATTACGGGTAAACGGGCCGTACCTGGCGATGGTGACGCTGGCCTTCGGCACCATCGTGCAGATTTTTATCAATGAAATGACCTTCCTTACCAACGGCCCCATGGGAATCTCGCTGCGCAAGCCGGTATTTTTCGGCCACCACATTACTGCGCTCGATTACTATTACATCGTCCTCACGGCCCTGGTGCTGACTATTGTGGTGGTGCACCGTATTCTGAAGTCGCACCTGGGCAGGGCCTTCGAAGCATTGCGTGACAGCCCAGTGGCATCGGATTGCATGGCGGTCAGCGTCTATCGCTACAAAGTTTTCGCCTTCACTATCAGTGCCGCGCTAGCGGGGTTGGCAGGATCGTTATTCACCTATTCAGAAGAGTACATATCACCCAATACCTACACCTTCGAGCTGACGATTCTGTTCCTGCTGGCGGTCATTCTGGGTGGGCGTAAAACTCGTACTGGCGCTGTTCTCGGATCGGTAATCATTGTGATGTTGCCCAACATGTTGAGCGACATTGAGCTGTTCCGCTGGATCATGCTGATTATCATGGCGGTGACGTTGGTGTATGTGATCACGGCACTTATACACAAGACGCACACGTGGCGTCAATTCGCGGTACCGGTGCTATTGGTGGGCTCATTGCTGATCATGGGTTACCAGATCAACGATATCATCGAGTACCGGCTGACCATTTTTGGATTGATGATTCTGTTTGTCGTCTACTACCTACCGGACGGCATTATGGGTTTCCTGCGCGCGTTCGTGCGGCAGTACCGTCCGCAATGGATACATAAACATGAAATTATTCGCGAACACGGTGACCAGGAACATGTGTGGACGATGCCGACACAAAAGCGGGAGTCGCAAGACAGCCTGCTGGAGGCCCGCCAAGTCATCATGCAATTCGGCGGCCTCAAAGCCTTGGACAACGTCGACCTGCAAATCGCGAAGGGCACGATTCATGGTCTGATCGGGCCGAACGGTTCCGGCAAGAGCACGATGCTGAACGTGCTTACCGCCATTTATACTCCGACAGCCGGCGAGATTATATTCAATGGACAGGTGATTTCCGGGATGACGTCTTCCGCGATCGCTAGCATAGGCGTGGCGCGGACATTCCAGAATGTTCAACTGTTTGGTGAAATGACAGCGATCGAAAACGTGCTGGTGGGGTTGCATCACGCATTCCAATGTCATCTGTTTGACGTGATGCTACATACCCGGCGCTATCGCCGACAGGAGCATGAAACACTAATACGTGCTGCCAGCTTGTTACAGTTTGTCGGCTTGGCTAACCTTGCCAACGAGGAAGCGCGCAATCTGCCCTATGGCAAACAAAGACTGCTCGAGATCGCCCGCGCACTTGCGCTCAATCCCAGCCTGCTGCTGCTGGACGAACCGGCGGCTGGCCTGACTGCATCAGACATCAAGGAACTTATCGGCATTATTCAGAAGATTCGCGACCACGGAATCACCGTGATACTGATCGAGCACCATATGGACGTGGTCATGTCTATCTGTGATGTGGTGTCAGTGCTGGATTTTGGACAGGTGATCGCCGAGGGCAAGCCCGCCGAAATCCAGGCGAACCCCAAAGTTATCGAGGCTTATCTGGGAAGTGGCGGTGCCTCGTGAGAGGAATGCACAAATGCTCGTAGTCAAAGATCTGGTTGCTGCCTATGGAAAAGTGCAGGTGCTGCATGGAATTTCGCTTGAGGTCCCGCGCGGCAAAGTGGTAACCCTGATTGGTTCCAACGGCGCCGGAAAAACCACTACCATGCGCGCCATCTCCGGCATGATTAAACCCATTAGCGGGAAAGTGGAGTTAGGTGGCCGGGATATCACAGGACTTCCATCGTTCAAGATTACCCGCTCCGGACTTGCACATTCACCCGAAGGTAGGCGCGTTTTCCCCCAGCTGTCGGTGGATGACAATCTGCTGTTGGGTGCATTTCCCCGGCTGACCTTCGGCCGCCCCCGCGGTGATGTGGACGGCGATCTTGGGCGCGTATTTGAGCTGTTTCCGCGTTTGCGCGAGCGCCGCCAGGCGCTAGCCGGCACGTTGTCCGGCGGGGAACAACAGATGTTGGCCATGGGACGGGCACTGATGCTCAACCCCGATGTGCTGCTTCTTGATGAACCGTCCATGGGGCTTGCCCCGCTACTGGTGCAGGAAGTTTTCCGTACTATTCGCCATTTGAAGGAACGTGGCATCACTATGTTGCTGGTGGAGCAGTTTGCCTCCGCCGCGCTAAATGTGGCCGATTACGGTTACGTACTCGAAAACGGCAAAATTGCCGTGTGCGGTTCCGCTGAGAAAATGAGGGACGACCCCGCGGTTAGGGCTGCTTATCTCGGGGCCTCCCATTAAAAAGGGAAGCAGGCCTTGGGTGCATTTCAGGAAGACACCTGCCTGCTGACGGTGACGCCGTGATGCGCCGGGAAAATCCGGTTCAACCACGGCATTCTGTGTAAATGTTTTTCAATCTGATCATCGAAGTCATGCTGCCGCTCGCAGTATGGGTCGGTGCCGGCGTGTTGTTGATGGCAGTACTGGTCGCCGACCGGTTTCATCTTGACACCGAAGCGGCGGCGCTCATGATTGGCTAGGGCACGCTGCTGTTCTGGCTCACACGGCCGTTGTGGGTGGCCACGTTTGTGTAAAGGAGACGACGATGACAATGAAAATCGGTTTTATCGGATTGGGTATCATGGGCCGGCCCATGGCAGTCAATTTGTGCAAGGCCGGCCATTCCTTGTGGGTGCACGGGCGCCGACCGGTGACGATGGACGTGTTGGTCGAGGCGGGCGCCACGGCCTGTGCCACGTCTTGGGATGTGGCCGCGAACGCCGAGATCATCTTTCTGATGGTGTCGGATACGCCGGATGTCGAGGCGTTGATCCTGGGTGAGAAGGGTCTTATACACCGTGTCCGCCCCGGACAGGTGATTGTGGACATGAGCACCATCTCGCCGGCGGCGACACGCCATTTTGCCGCTGAACTCGAGAACCGCGGCGTTGACATGCTGGATGCGCCGGTATCGGGCGGCGAGATCGGCGCCATCAATGCAACGCTGTCCATCATGGTGGGCGGCAAGCAAAAGACCTTTGAGCGCGTCAAACCGTTGTTCCAGTGTCTTGGCAAGAATATCGTGCACGTGGGCAATAACGGCGCGGGTCAGGTGGCCAAGGCCTGCAACCAGATTGTGGTGGCCGTGACCATCGAGGCGGTGAGCGAGGCGCTGACCTTTGCGCGCAAGAGCGGTGTTGATCCCGCCAAGGTGCGCGAGGCGCTGATGGGTGGCTTCGCTGGCAGCAAGATTCTGGAAGTCCACGGCCAGCGCATGCTCGATCACGATTTCAAGCCTGGTTTCAAGGTCAAGCTGCATCAGAAGGATTTGCGCATCGTGCTCGATAACGCGCATCAGCTGGGGCTCGCCCTTCCCGGTACGGCACTGGTGGCGCAGCACCTGAACGCACTCATGGGCAGCGGTGATGCGGAACTCGATTCCGCGGCAGTCGTGAAAATCGTGGAGAAGATGTCCGGCATGGAAGGCAAGTAGCGAATGACCGCCGCCGGTATGACGCGGCAGGCATAACCCGGATCGGAGACATATGTCCGCGAACAGGGTTGCGCCCAGACCATCATGGGAGGCCGGGGTTTGAGCCCATTTCGAACCTGTTGGTGGGGTTCCGTGGCCTCCAAGGCGCTGCACCTGACGGACGTTCCGGTAACGTTGGTGCAGTAACCCGGTCCACGCCTTTCCAGGTCCGTCCATCGATGGCATGCCGGGTTGTCGAGGGGTGAGACGATTATTTATGAAATAATCGGGATACAATCTTTGCATGACCACGCGTTTCGAACTTCTCAAGTTGCTTGCCGATGGCAGTTTTCATTCCGGCACCGACCTGGGACGCTCGCTCGGTGTCAGCCGCGCCGCCGTCTGCAAGAATATCCGGCTACTCACGCAATCGGGTCTTGAAGTACACCGCATTTCCGGACGCGGCTACAAGCTCGAGGCTCCGCTGCAATTGCTCGATAAGCGCCGCATCCTGAAACATCTCGGTACGCAAGCGACCGAAATCCGGGACCGGTTGCAGATCGTGGAGGAGATCGATTCCACCAACCGTTTTCTGTCGGAACAAGCAGCAGAAGAAAAGGCATCGAACGGCTTCGTGTGTCTGGCCGAAACCCAACAAGCGGGACGTGGCCGCCGTGGACGCGTCTGGGTTTCCACTCCATATCGCAATTTGATGTTGTCCATGGCCTGGTCCTTTCAAAGCGGTCCCGGTCTGGTTTCCGGGCTAAGCCTGGCGGCGGGACTCGCGGTATTGCGGGCACTGGAGGAATACGGCGTGAAGGGCGTTGGCCTTAAGTGGCCCAACGACCTGCTGTGGGAAGACCGCAAGCTTGCCGGCCTGCTCGCGGATGTGCAGGGCGAGGCCGCAGGACCGACGCGAGTGATTCTGGGTGTGGGGGTGAACGGACATGTCAGCGAGGGCGATGCCGAGCGTATCGATCAACCGTGGATAGATCTGCGCGCGATTACCGGCGAATCGCCGGATCGTAATCGCCTGGCGGCGCTGTTGATCAAGCACCTTTCTAGGATGTTTTCTCTTTTCGCCGACAAGGGGTTCTCTGTTTTTCGTGAGGAGTGGGAGCGTCATCATCTTTATCACGACCGGCGCGTGCGCGTGCTTCAGGGAGAGAAGCGGTTTAACGGAAAGGTCGAGGGCATTGAAGAAAACGGCGCCCTGCGCCTGCGTGACGAAAAGGGGAAGATCCTTATCTTTCATTCCGGTGAGATCAGCGTGAGGGCAGCGGGTTGAGGTTGCTCATTGACCTTGGCAACACGCGTCTCAAGTGGGCGCAGCAAACGACCGGCGACTGGCGAACAGATGTCGCCGCGCTGGCGGGGCGCGATGTCGTCCCGCTGTTGGATAAGGTGTGGCGCGCCATACCGGCGCCAGAGAAGATCGTGATCTCCAGTGTTTCGTCTCCCGAGACACTTCAGGTCGTGACCCACTGGATTGAACGGAATTGGTCCATCCCGCCGCATGTCATCCGCGCCCAGGCAGAACAGCTCGGTGTGAAAAACGGTTACACCGACCCCGCCACGCTGGGTGCCGATCGCTGGGCGGCATTAATCGCGGTGCGCGGCCTCACGGCATTGCCGGCATGCATCGTCGATTGCGGCACGGCCGTGACCGTGGATGCCCTGTCGGCCGATGGCGAATTCCTGGGCGGTGTGATTTTTCCGGGGCTGCATCTGCTGCGCAACAGCCTTACGCACGGGACCCAAGGCATCAAAAAAGTGGCGGATGGAAATGATGCTGAATGTCTTGCCCGCTCTACCGCCGATGGGGTGGCGGCGGGCACGCTGTTTGGTCTGGTTGGCGCGATGGAACATTTAATCCAGGAATACCGAAAGACCCTGGGTGAAGGCATGCAGATATTTCTGACCGGCGGGGATGCACCACGGCTCGCGCCGCGGCTAAAACTGTCGGTGACACGGATGCCGGACCTCGTGCTGAAGGGACTGGCCCGGGTGGCGGACAGCCTATGAAGATACTGAAATGGTCGCTGGCGTTTTTAGTGCTGGCCAACATCGGTTTGTGGATGTGGGCCACGTGGTACAAGGATATGCCTGAAGAAGAGGATGAAACATTAACGGCGCTTCCCTCGCTATCGCCGTCCAAGATGCGCCTTCTTTCCGAGCCCGGTGTGAATCTTGTTCCGCGCAAGACTCTCGCTGGATGTTATCGAATCGGCCCCTTTGTGGATTCCGACCAGGCAGCGAAGGCAGCCGCCATTCTGAATGAACAACGGCTTGGTTTTACCCAGCGCGACGAGGAACAGAAGGTCGTTTCCTACCGCGTTTACCTGCCACCACTTGCCTCCAAGGAGGCCGTTGAGAAACAGCGCCAGGAATTAACCCGGCTTGGTTTCACGGATCACGCCATGATTCTAGAAGAAGGCTGGCATAACGCCATTTCGCTCGGCCTCTTTTCCATCCCGGCCAACGCAGAGCATCGCGTGCGTGAACTGGTCGCCAAGGGCGTCACCGCAAAAATACAGTCGCTTACCCAGACCCGCCTGCTGCACTGGCTGGAAATCACCGGCCCGTTTCTGGCAGAAACCCTGAGCCGGTTGAAGGGGATGGATTGGGATGCCAAGGATGTTCAATTGAGCGAATTCGTCTGCCCCGGCGTCAATCCGGCAGCGGCCAAGGAGACCCCACCCGCCACCATGCCGGAGAATCCGCTCCATTGAAGCGGTTGCCTGAGGGCGGAGGTATACTTACAATTCCGCGTCTTCCGTTATGCCCGCGTAGCTCAGTTGGTAGAGCACCTGATTTGTAATCAGGGGGTCGGGGGTTCAAATCCCTCCGCGGGCTCCATTCCTTTCCTGACCTTAAAGAAATAAATTGCAGCATCTGCTTTCCGTGCCATCCTTGATCCATTGCACACAGAAGCTGCTGGCGGAAATCCCGGACCGCCTCATTGACCCGTCCACTCCGGGCGAAAGCTGGCATGCCAACCTGCTGCGGCTCGACCGTCGTAAGTGCGTGTTGTTCACGCACGACACGACCTTGTACTCGGTGTTCGTGCCGGGATTGAAGAAACCGGAGTTCGAGTACCTGGACGAGGTTTTCGGCCAGCGCCTGTTCAAGGCACTGGTGTGGGACGAGTTTCCTCAATTGCTGATCGAACGGATGCTGGACGCCGGCCGCGCTATCCGCTTCACCCGCTCCAACAACCGCAGCGTGCTGGGTTCGATGAACGACATCCGACTTCATGTCGGTTTGCATGTGGAAGACGGCGGCGGCCTTGCGGGTATTGATCTGGCTCAGCTCCAGCACGGGCTGAACCGCATTCCCTTTAGCGCCATCGGCTACGGGTATCCGGTCGAGCGGCTCCAGGAATACTTGGCGCAAGCGCCTGGCTGACGGTATTTTTTTTACAGTTGGTTCGACAAGCTGACATCGCCTCGCGCTAGCGCGCCCACTATTCCATTTCACGTTTGCATCAGGGTGGAGGTTATAAGGGGCCAAGCATTTCCGCCGGTGCTCGGCAGCCCGAGGGGGCTAATTGTCTGAATGGTTTCGCGGTGCTACTATAGTGTTACCTAAACAATTTTGTGTCTTGCCATGGCTACCACGACCACGCTCAAATTGCCGGAAAAGCTTAAGACTCGCATCGCTCGCCTAGCCAAGGAAACAGGGCGTTCCGCGCACAGCCTCATGGTAGAGGCGCTGGAGCGTGAAGTGACGCGCAAGGAGCGGATGCGAGAGTTTGTGCGCGAGGCGCTTGTCTCGGACGCCGCGGTCGAGGAGGGCGCGGCGGTATACCGTGCGGAGGACGTCCACCCTTGGCTGGGACGGCTGGCCAAGAACCGTCGAGTCGCCCGGCCCAAGCCGTGGCGCAAGTAGTCTATTCGGAGAACGCACTCGCGAATCTTGAGCGCGCATTTGATTTTCTTGCCGAGCACGACCCGCAGGCGGCGGTGGGTGCCGCGAGCGCCATTTGTGAGGCCGTCGCTACCTTGTCAAACCACCCGCTGATTGGCCGAACCGTTGCCGGCGAACTGCGCGAACTGGTGATTTCTTACGGCAAGACGGGGTACATAGCCTTATATCGCTTTCTGCCCGTGCAGGATCAGGTCCGTATCCTCGCCATACGACATCAACGTGAGTTGGATTATCCGATTGCATAACCGCCACCACAGATAATTGGCGTTAGCCAACGCGGGGCAGACTCTGGCCTTCTTTCGAAGAGAGAAGGGAAAAGACTTTTCAGCAGCCTGTTGAGGAATTATCGTGGCAGAAACAGAGGGCGGCCATATCCGCATCGACAAATGGCTTTGGGTGGCGAGGTTTTTCAAAACTCGCTCACTGGCCGCGGCGGCGGTAGCGGGTGGCAAGGTAAAAGTGAATGGCGAGCGCGTGAAGGCAGCCAAGGCTATTCGGCTTGACGATGAATTGAGCATCCATGTCGGCCCCTATGAATACGTAGTGCGGGTGCTGGCCTTGTCCGGCCGGCGTGGTCCGGCGTCGGAAGCCGCCTTACTTTATACAGAAAGCGTCCAGAACAAAGCAGCGCGGAAAGAACTGGCTACCCGGCTTTCCGCCGAAAGAATTTATGGTTCCCACGAAAAGGGGCGCCCGACTAAAAGAGCGCGGCGTCAAATTATTCGATTTAAAAAAGCTAGGGTTGAATGAAACAGGAGCAGATAGATGGGCGAACAGTTTGCAGTAGATTTCGTGCTTCCGCATAGATCCTTGTGCCGAAAAAATCCACCCATGCTGTCATTGTGCGCCGAAGCAGTGTAGAAGGGCGCCTATGAAGATCCCCAAAAGACTTGAACCGCTGGTCGAGGACGGTCTCGTCGATGCGGTCATGCGTCAGCTCATGAGTGGCAAAGAGGCCATGGTCTACGTAGTCCGCTGTGGGGAAGATATCCGCTGCGCGAAGGTTTACAAAGAGGCCAACCAGCGCAGCTTCCGCCAGAGCGCTGGTTACACGGAAGGCCGCAAGGTGAAAAACAGCCGGCGTGCCCGCGCCATGGAGAAGGGCGGCCGGTATGGACGCAAAGCGCAGGAAGATTCATGGCAAAGCGCTGAGGTAGCCGCCTTGTACCGTCTTACCGCCGCGGGCGTGCGCGTCCCGCGGCCTTATAACTTTGCTGATGGCGTGCTGCTGATGGAGCTGGTGACCGACGCCAATGGCAACGCCGCCCCGCGGCTCAACGATCTGGTGCTAACGGCAGAACAGTCCCGCGAGTATCACCGCACACTGATTACGCAGGCCGTTCGTATGCTCTGCGCCGGGGTCATCCACGGCGATTTGTCCGAATACAACGTGCTCGTCGGCGGGGAAGGGCCCGTCATCATCGACTTGCCCCAAGCTATTGACGCCGCGGGCAACAACAACGCCCGCCTTATGTTCGAGCGGGACATCGACAACCTGACCGGCTACTTCGGCCGTTTTGCTCCCGAGCTCCTGTCCACCGACTATGGCATGGAGATATGGTCGCTCTACCAGAGCGGCAAGCTACACCCGGAGATCGAGCTGACCGGGCGCTTCGAGCGCAGCGAGAAACCGGCGGATGTGGACAGTGTCATGCGGGAAGTCGACGCCGCGTTCAAGGAAGAAGCGGCGCGACAACGGTACAAGCTGGGAATGGGGCAATAGGACGCCCCTGATCCTGTAAAAAGGGGATGCTTTACTTTTCATCACCCTTTTAGAAAAGCTGAGGGCAACATAGCCGAGGTGCCCCGCCTTGATTTACAATCCTGCCCTCGCGCAAAGCCTTTTGCTGTTTTTCAGGTACCACAATGGAAAAGACTCCCGCCGACGCCATCGTTACGGTACGCCATTATTACAAATCGCTGCCTGCGCGCATGGCCGCGGTGCGCCAACGCGTCAACCGGCCGCTGACGCTCGCGGAAAAAATTCTTTTTGCCCATAAGGCCGATCTGAACACGGACTTGCCCGAACGCGGCAAGACGACGGTGGGTCTGAATCCCGATCGCGTGGCGATGCAGGATGCGACCGCGCAGATGGCGATTTTGCAATTCATGACCGCGGGCCGTGCCGAGGCTGCCGTCCCCTCCACGGTGCATTGCGATCATTTGATTCGTGCCAAGGTCGGCGCGATCAAGGATCTCGCCGTGGCCGAGAGTACCAACAAAGAGGTGTATGAATTTCTGGCCTCTGCCTCGAATAAATATGGCATGGGTTTCTGGAAGCCTGGTTCGGGCATTATCCATCAGGTGATTCTCGAGAATTACGCCTTCCCGGGCGGTTTGATTATTGGCACCGACTCGCACACGCCGAATGCGGGCGGTCTCGGCATGCTCGCGATCGGGGTCGGTGGCGCGGATGCCGTGGATGTGATGGTGGACCTTCCCTGGGAATTGCTTTGGCCGAAGCTGGTGGGGGTGCGCCTGACCGGCAAGCTTTCGGGTTGGACCAGTGGCAAGGATGTCATCCTCAAACTCGCCGGCATACTGACGGTGGCCGGTGGCACCAACAAGATCATCGAGTACTTCGGCCCTGGCACGGAATCGCTTTCCTGCACGGCAAAAGCGACCGTGACCAACATGGGCGCGGAACTCGGTGCCACGACCTCGGTGTTCCCCTTCGACAGACGCATGAGCGATTACCTGCGCGCGACCAATCGTGCCGAAGTGGCGCAGCTCGCGGAAAATATTGCCGAGCACCTGACCGCCGATGCTGAAGTACCTGCCAGCCCCACTAAATACTACGACGAGATCGTGGAAATCGACCTCTCCAAACTTGAGCCGCACATCGTCGGTCCGTATACCCCCGATCTCGCGCGCCCGGTGTCGCAGATGGCGGCCGACGTGAAGTCGCACGATTACCCCGTAAAACTCACGGCTGCGCTGATCGGCAGTTGCACCAATTCTTCCTATGAAGACATCGGCCGTGCTGCGCACATTGCGCGCCAGGCCAAAGCCAAGGGTCTCAGAGCGCGCGTGCCACTCATGGTGACGCCGGGCTCGGAGCAGGTGCGCGCCACCATCGAGCGCGACGGTTTGCTCGCCGATCTCGAAGCCATCGGCGCGACGGTGTTGGCCAATGCCTGTGGTCCTTGCATTGGGCAGTGGGAACGTACCGACATCGAAAAGGGTGTGAAAAATTCGATCCTGACTTCCTACAACCGCAACTTTCCCAAGCGCAACGACGGCAACCCGGGCACCCATGCATTTATCGCCAGTCCCGAAGTGGTGGTCGCCTATGCGCTGGCGGGTCAACTCGACACGGATCCGATTCATGATGGACTGAAGCTCGATGGTGCCGTACTCAGGCTTGAGGCCCCGAGCGCCGCAGAGCTGCCAGCCAAGGGATTTGACCGTGGTGCCGAGGGCTACCTGGCACCGGCCGAGGGTGCGGCGGCAGTCAGTGTAATCGTTGATCCAAGGAGTGAGCGCCTGGCTTTGCTGGAGCCGTTTGAGCCGGTGGACAAGGTAGCTGGTTATCAGGGCCTGCCGGTGCTGTTAAAGGCGCGCGGCAAGTGCACCACCGATCATATTTCTCCGGCCGGCCCATGGCTCAAATTCCGCGGCCACCTCGATCGCATCAGCGACAATATGTTCTCCGGGGCAGAGAACAGCTTCACCGCCAAGCCCGGCACCGGTTTTAATGTCCTGACTGGCCAGGCGGGTGAGGAACTTCAGAAAATCGCCCGGTCTTACAAGGCCAAGGGCATGGGTTGGGTGTCGGTCGGGGACAAGAATTATGGCGAGGGCAGTTCCCGCGAACATGCCGCCATGAGCCCCCGGTTCCTGGGCTGCCGGGTGGTACTGACCCGGAGCTTTGCCCGTATCCATGAAACCAACCTTAAAAAACAGGGGGTTTTGCCGCTTACCTTTTCCGATCCGGCGGATTATGACCGGATCCGTCAGGATGACCGCCTGAGCTTTGTTGGTCTCGACAAACTCTCCCCGGGTCAGAAGGTGGAAGTTCAGATCCGCCATGCGGATGGGAACACGGAGACCCTGTTGGCAACACAGAGCCTCACGCGTGAGCAAATTGCTTGGTTTGTGGCTGGCTCCGCGCTCAATCTGATCCGCCAGCAACGGGGTAAGTAGGGGTCAATAAATCGGGGAGTTTGCCCCCAATAATCAACGATATCGGTTGACAAGCAAGCGCTACTCCAGCAAAATTTGCGGCTTCGTTTTTTCCGGAGGGGTTCCCGAGCGGCTAAAGGGATCAGACTGTAAATCTGACGGCTCTGCCTTCGGTGGTTCGAATCCACCCCCCTCCACCAGTCGGAGGCGAGGTGACAGTACGACAGGGCGGACGAGGGGCGAAGTAGGTTCATCCTTGCGTTTTTTGGAATTTAAAAAATACATCCAAGGCGGGTGTAGTTCAATGGTAGAACTTCAGCTTTCCAAGCTGACTACGTGGGTTCGATTCCCACTACCCGCTCCAGTTTAGATTGGGCTGATTAAATCCGCCCATATAGCTCAGTCGGTAGAGCACTTCCTTGGTAAGGAAGAGGTCATCGGTTCGATTCCGATTATGGGCTCCAGTATTTTTGTGACGAAATGATTTTATGAAGATTGGTTGAAGGCACAACATTTTTTTATTTTAGACAGATAAGAAAACGAGGCATCCGATGTCCAAGGAAAAATTCGCACGCACCAAACCGCACCTGAACGTCGGCACCATCGGTCACGTCGATCACGGCAAGACCACGTTGACGGCGGCCCTGACCAAGGTGCTGGCTGCCAAGTTCGGTGGTGAGGTCAGGAACTATGACCAGATCGACAACGCCCCCGAAGAGCGCGAGCGCGGCATCACCATCTCCACCACCCACGTGGAGTACCAGAGTGCCAAGCGCCACTACGCCCACGTCGATTGCCCGGGCCATGCCGACTACGTCAAGAACATGATCACCGGTGCCGCCCAGATGGACGGCGCGATTCTCGTGGTGTCCGCCGCCGACGGCCCCATGCCCCAGACCCGTGAGCACATCCTGCTCGCCCGTCAGGTCGGCGTACCGTATATCGTCGTGTACATGAACAAGGCCGACATGGTCGATGACAAGGACCTGCTGGAACTGGTGCAGGAAGAGGTCAGGGACCTGCTCGACAAATACGGCTTCCCCGGCAAGACCACCCCCATCGTGGTGGGCAGCGCCCTGAAAGCCCTCGAAGGCGACCAGAGTGAGCTCGGCGAACCCTCCATCCTTAAACTGGCCGAGGCCATCGACTCCTACATCCCGCAGCCCAAGCGCGCCATCGATGGCCCGTTCCTGATGCCGATCGAAGACGTGTTCTCCATCTCCGGCCGTGGCACCGTCGTCACCGGCCGTATCGAGCGCGGCATCGTCAAGGTCGGCGACGAAATCGAAATCGTCGGCATCAAACCCACCATCAAGACCATCGTTACCGGCGTCGAGATGTTCCGCAAGCTGCTCGACCAGGGCGAGGCCGGCGACAACGTCGGTGTGCTGCTGCGTGGCACCAAGCGCGAGGAAGTCGAGCGCGGCCAGGTGCTGGCCAAGCCCGGCTCCATCACCCCGCACACCAAGTTCGAGGCCGAAGTCTACGTATTGACCAAGGAAGAAGGCGGGCGTCATACCCCGTTCTTCCAGGGCTACCGTCCCCAGTTCTACTTCCGGACCACCGACGTGACCGGTTCCTGTGAGCTGCCGAGCGGCACCGAGATGGTGATGCCCGGCGACAACGTTAAAATGGTTGTCACCCTCATCAACCCCATCGCCATGGAACAGGGCCTGCGCTTCGCCATCCGCGAAGGCGGCCGTACCGTGGGGGCGGGGGTGGTGGCGAAGGTGATTGAATAGGTAATACGCAAGTGGGCGGTGGTGTACGCCGCCCACACCGATTAATAGGCCAGTAGCTCAACTGGTAGAGCGTCGGTCTCCAAAACCGAAGGTTGGGGGTTCGAAACCCTCCTGGCCTGCCAAGTGACTGGCGCAGCAAGGATTTTAGTTAGTGACAGCGGACAAATTGAAACTGGTTCTCGCGGTGCTGGTTGTAGCAAGCGGCATCGGCGGGTTCTATTACTTTGGCGATAAGTCGGATTTGATCCGGCTGGCGGTGCTGCTCGTCTCCGTGATGATCGCTGTGGTGGTAGTGGCGAACACGGCCGTGGGACGCGGTACTTGGGAATTTGCCAAGGGTTCGCGTATGGAAATACGCAAGGTGGTCTGGCCCACCAACAAGGAAACGATGCAGGTGACTTTGGTCGTGGTTGCCATGGTGGTGCTGGTAGCCATTTATATGTGGGCGATCGATTGGAGTCTTCACAAAATTGTCAGAGTTATTACGGGATAGGAGCGAATCGATCATGACGATGCGTTGGTATGTCGTGCACACCTATTCTGGTTTTGAGAAGCAGGTGTCGCGCTCGCTCAAGGAACATATCCGGAATGCCGGCATGGAAGAAAAATTTGGCGATATCCTGGTGCCAACGGAAGAGGTCGTGGAAATGAAAAGCGGCCAGAAGCGCACCAGCGAACGCAAATTCTTTCCGGGCTACGTGCTCGTGAATATGGAAATGGATGATGAAACCTGGCACCTCGTGAAGAACGTGCCGAAGGTGAGTGGCTTCATCGGCGGTTCCGGGACCAAGCCGACCCCGATTACGGAAAAGGAAGCCATGGCGATTGTGCAGCAGATGAAGGAGGGTGTAGAGAAACCGCGCCCGAAGTTTTCCTTCATGGCAGGCGAACAGGTGCGTGTCATCGACGGTCCGTTTCAGGATTTCAACGGTACGGTCGAGGACGTCAACTACGAAAAGAACAAGCTCAAGGTGTCGGTGTCGATCTTCGGCCGCCAGACGCCGGTGGAGCTCGAGTTTTCCCAGGTCGAAAAGGCCTGATTCATTAACCGCGGGGAGCCTGAATTAAGTAAGGCGTTTGGACCCGTAAGGAGCATACCGTGGCAAAGAAAGTAACGGCATATATCAAGTTGCAGGTGCCGGCCGGTTCGGCGAATCCGTCCCCGCCGGTGGGTCCGGCCCTGGGTCAGCATGGCCTCAACATCATGGAGTTCTGCAAGCAGTTCAATGCGCTGACCCAGAAGTTGGAAAAGGGCCTGCCTACTCCCGTCATCATCACGGCGTTCAGCGACAAGAGCTTTACGTTTATCACCAAGACGCCGCCGGCGACAGTGCTGATCAAGAAGGCGCTTGGCATCGAGTCGGGCAGCGGCGTACCCAACAAGAACAAGGTTGGCAAGATTACGCGCAAGCAGCTCGAGGAAATCGCCAAAATCAAGATGGCGGATCTTAATGCCCACGATATGGATGCGGCAGTAAAGCTCATTGCGGGCAGTGCGCGCAGCATGGGCGTAGACGTGGAGGGGGTGTGATATGGCCGGCAAACGTTTGAAGGCTCAACTTTCCAAAGTAGACCGGATGAAGAATTATCCGATTGACGACGCCCTGAAGATTTTAAAGAGCACGGCGAGCGCCAAGTTCGACGAGTCCGTGGACGTGGCGGTCAATCTGGGTATCGATGCCAAGAAGTCCGAACAGAATGTACGTGGCACTGCGGTAATGCCGCGCGGCACCGGCAAGAAGGTGCGCATCGCGGTGTTCGCCGAAGGCAATGCGGCTGAGGCCGCCAAGAAGGCCGGCGCCGACATCGTCGGGTTTCAGGATTTGGCCGACAAGATCAAGGCGGGTCAGATTGATTTTGACCTGGCTATTGCCACCCCGGAGGCGATGCGGATCGTGGGTCAGCTGGGCCAGATTCTCGGCCCGCGCGGGCTCATGCCGAACCCAAAGGTCGGCACCGTGACCCCGAACGTGGCCAAGGCGGTGGAAAACGCCAAGGCCGGTCAGGTGCAGTTCCGTACGGACAAAGCCGGCATCGTACATTGCGCGATCGGCAAGGCTTCGTTCGATCCGGATGCGCTCAGGGAGAATTTTCTCTCATTGATGGCGGCGTTGAGCAAGTCCAAGCCCGCCAGTTCCAAGGGCGTCTTCATCAAGAAGGTGACGCTCTCGACCACCATGGGTCCGGGTGTTCGCCTGGACGTGTCGGGGCTGTAACGAAAAGCAGGGCGCGACGGGTAAACCCGCCGCGCCGGTGGTGACAAACGACTTTGGGCCTTGCCGCAGCTTGTTTGGTGCGGGCGAGGACGTCAAAGACCGCAGGCGCGCTGTAGGCTTAATCCGGTGGTGACACTGGCCTGCGCAGACGGTGTACCCGAAAGCAGGTTTCATCCTGAAATACGGTCGCCGTTTCGGAAGTAACAGATGTACTGAACGGAGGTGACTCGTATGAGTCTTAATATTGAGCAGAAGAAGGCGGTAGTGGCCGAGGTGTCCAAGGTGTTGGCGGATGCCCAGGCGACGATGCTGGCCGAGTATCGCGGCTTGTCCGTTGCTCAGATGACCACGCTGCGCCGCAAGGCGCATGAGTCGAAGGTCTATCTGCGCGTGGTCAAGAATACGCTCGCGCGCCGTGCGGTCGAAGGCACCGAATTTGAGTGTCTGAAAGACCAGATGGTGGGCCCGCTGGCGTATGCGATCTCGAACGATCCCGTGGCCGTTGCCAAAATCCTGAGTGAGTTCGCGAAAGACAACGAACACCTCAAGATCAAGGCCGCTGCCATGGGTGGCAAGCTCATGTCCGTAGCGCAGGTGCAGGCATTGGCCAAACTGCCCGGACGTGAACAGTTGCTGGCGATGTTGCTTGGCACCATGCAGGCGCCGATCCAGAAGTTCGTCCGGACCTTGAACGAGGTTCCGGCGAGGTTCGTGCGGACGCTGGCTGCCGTGCGCGATGCCAAACAGGCTGCCGCTTAACCCATTATTTCATTCAAGACTTTTTCAGGAGATTTCATCATGGCTGCATCGAAAGAAGAGATTCTAAATACCATCGCGAGCATGTCCGTGCTCGAACTGTCCGAGTTGATCAAGGACATGGAAACCAAGTTTGGCGTTTCCGCTGCTGCCGCCGCTGCCGCTCCGGCTGCTGCTGCCGCCGCTGCCGCTCCGGCCGAGGTCAAGGATGCGTTTGACGTGGTTCTGACCGCCGCCGGCGAGAACAAGGTTTCCGTCATCAAGGCGGTTCGCGCCGTGACCACCCTGGGCCTCAAGGAAGCCAAGGATCTGGTCGAGGGTGCACCCCAGACCGTGAAGGAAGGCGTGCCCAAGGTGGAGGCCGAGAAGATGAAGAAGGAACTTGAGGCGGCTGGCGCCAAGGTCGAGCTCAAGTAACGTTGAAGGCTGTTTGTTTGCCCTGCGTCCACACGGGTGTGGACGCAGGGAATTGGTACAAGACGTACGGGTTGCGCCATCGGTGTGTGGCCGCTGGCCTTCCCGTATGTCGATTTCTTGTAAAGCATTCGCCGCCGCGTCGGTCCGTTGAGGCTGATCACTTAAAGAGCAGAGGAAGAGCATGACCTACTCATTCACCGAGAAGAAACTCATCCGCAAAAATTTTGGCAAGCGCCCTGGCGTTTTGCGGGTTCCCTATTTGCTCGAAATACAGAAGCAGTCCTATCGCCAGTTTCTGCAGACGGATGTCCCGCCAGAGCAGCGGATCGATCAGGGCCTGCAGGCCGCCTTCAAGACGGTGTTTCCGATTGAGAGCTATAACGGCAATGCCGCGCTTGAGTTTGCCAGCTATCGGCTCGGCACGCCCCCGTTTGACGTCAAGGAATGCCAGCAGCGCGGTCTGATTTACGCCGCACCGTTGCGCGCGTTGCTGCGCCTCGTGGTGTTCGAAAAGGACGAAGCCACCGGCACCAAGGCGGTGCGCGACATTAAGGAACAGGAAGTGTACATGGGCGAAATCCCGCTCATGACCGACAATGGTACCTTTATTATTAATGGCACCGAGCGCGTGATCGTTTCGCAGCTGCACCGCTCGCCCGGCGTTTTCTTCGAACATGATTACGGCAAGACGCATTCCTCGGGAAAACTGCTGTTCTCGGCGCGCGTGATTCCGTACCGCGGATCATGGCTCGACCTTGAATTCGATCCCAAAGATTATCTCTACGTGCGCATCGATCGTCGACGCAAGCTTCCGTCTACGATTCTGCTGCGCGCGATCGGCATGACGACGCCGGAGATTTTGGCGACGTTCTTTGAGACCGATGTCTACCAGCTGGTCAAAAACGAGGTCCGCTTCGATCTGATTCCAACGCGTTTACGCGGCATGCAGCTCGACTTCGATATCAAGACCCCGAAGGGTGAAGTGATCATCGAGGCCGGCCGCCGTATCTCCGGCCGCCATATCCGTGAACTCGAGAAGGCCAAGCTCAAGCACCTGACCGTGCCGCCGAGTTTCATTGTCGGACGCGCGCTCGCGGAGGACGTTATCAATCCGGCGACCGGTGAACTGCTGGCCCAGTCCAACGACCTGATCAGCATCGATTTGATCGAGAAGTTTTTTGCCATTGGCATCGAGAGTGTGAAGACGATCTACACGAACGACCTCGACCAGGGTTCGTTCATTTCCGACACCCTCCGGCTCGATCCCTCGCGGGACGCCCTCGAGGCACAGATCGAAATTTACCGCATGATGCGTCCCGGCGAGCCGCCGACAAAGGATGCGGCGCAGACACTCTTTAACAACCTGTTTTTCAGCTCCGATCGCTACAATCTGTCGGCAGTAGGCCGTATGAAGTTCAACCGTCGTGTGGGCCGCAGCCAAGACGAAGGTCCGGGTATCCTGACCAAGGAAGACATCGTCGATGCGATGAAAATCCTGATCGCACTCAAGAACGGCCAGGGCGAGATCGACGACATCGACCATCTCGGTAACCGCCGTGTGCGTTCCGTGGGTGAACTCGCGGAAAATCAGTTTCGCGTGGGCCTCGTGCGCGTCGAGCGCGCGGTGAAGGAGCGTTTGAGCCTTGCCGAATCCGAAGGTCTCATGCCGCAGGAACTGATCAATGCGAAGCCGGTGTCGGCGGTCATCAAGGAATTTTTCGGTTCCAGCCAGCTGTCGCAGTTCATGGACCAGACCAACCCGCTGTCGGAAATCACGCACAAACGCCGCGTTTCCGCGCTGGGACCCGGTGGTCTCACGCGCGAACGCGCCGGTTTTGAAGTGCGCGACGTGCATCCGACACATTACGGACGCGTGTGTCCGATCGAAACGCCGGAAGGCCCGAACATCGGCCTCATCAACTCGCTCGCGGTTTATGCACGCACCAACGAGTATGGCTTCCTGGAGACGCCCTACCGCAAGGTGAACAACGCCAAGGTGACGGACCAAGTGGATTACCTCTCGGCGATTGAAGAAAGCAAATTCGTCATTGCCCAGGCGAATGCGGCGCTCGACAGCCGTGGCCATCTGTTTGATGAGCTGGTTTCCTGCCGCTCCAAGAACGAATTCATGTTGTCCACGCCGGACAAGGTGGATTACATCGACGTGGCCCCATCCCAGATCGTCTCGGTCGCGGCCTCGCTCATCCCGTTCCTGGAACACGACGACGCCAACCGCGCCCTTATGGGCTCGAACATGCAGCGTCAGGCGGTGCCGACGCTCAAGACTGAGAAGCCGCTGGTTGGTACCGGCATGGAACGCATCGTTGCGATCGATTCGGGTGCATCCGTGGTGGCGACCCGTGGCGGTATGGTGGACTCGGTTGACGCTTCGCGCATTGTGGTGCGCGTGAACGATGACGAAACCAAGCCGGGTGAAGTCGGTGTCGACATCTACAACCTGACCAAGTACACGCGTTCGAACCAAAACACCAACATCAACCAGAAACCGCTGGTGAAGGTGGGCAATGTCATCGCCAAGGGCGACGTGCTGGCCGACGGTCAGTCGACCGACATGGGCGAACTCGCGCTGGGGCGCAACATTCTGGTCGCGTTCATGCCGTGGAATGGTTACAACTTCGAGGACTCGATTCTCATTTCCGAGCGTGTCGTGGAAAATGACTATTTCACCACGATCCACATCGAAGAACTGCAAACGGTGGCGCGCGACACCAAGCTTGGCTCTGAGGAAATCACACGCGACATTCCGAACGTGGGTGAAAGCGCACTGGCGAAGCTTGACGAGTCCGGCATCATCTATATCGGCGCCGAAGTGGACGCGGGTGACATTCTGGTCGGCAAGGTTACGCCGAAAGGCGAGACCCAGCTTACCCCCGAGGAGAAACTTCTGCGCGCGATCTTCGGCGAGAAGGCCTCGGATGTTAAGGACACCAGCCTGCGCGTGCCATCTGGTATTTCAGGCACGGTCATTGATGTGCATGTGTTCACCCGTGAGGGCGTGGACAAGGACGCGCGCGCCAAGAGTATCGAGGAGTCCGATCTTTCCAGCGTTCGCAAGGACCTCGACGATCAATATCGTATTCTCGAAAACGATGCCTACGCCCGTCTCGAGCGTCAGCTGGTTGGCAAGGTTGCCGACGGTGGACCGACGGGACTGAAGCACGGCGACAAGATCGCCAAGGGATACCTCGAGGAGCTGCCGCGTCAGAAATGGTTCGACATTCGCTTGCGCAATGAGGAAGCGAGTCAGGCCCTGGAACAGATTCGTGGCTATCTCGCGAAGCAGAAGGAATTGTTCGAACAACGGTTCACTGAAAAGAAGGCCAAACTCACCTCGGGCGACGATCTGGCGCCGGGCGTGCTCAAGATGGTCAAGGTATATGTCGCGGTGAAACGCCGCCTGCAGCCGGGCGACAAGATGGCGGGACGCCATGGCAACAAGGGTGTTATCTCGCGCATCGTGCCGGTCGAGGACATGCCGCACATGGCCGATGGCCGGCCGGTGGATATCGTACTCAATCCGCTCGGCGTGCCCTCCCGTATGAACGTGGGGCAGGTGCTTGAGACCCATCTTGGCTGGGCCGCACGCGAACTGGGTGAGCAGATCGGCCGTATGTTGCAAGAGAGCCGCAAGGTAGAGGAAATCCGCCGGTTCATTGACCGGGTCTATAACCATGTGGGCAAGAGCGGCCGCAAGGAAGACATCAAGTCGCTGACCGATGATGAAATCCTCGAACTTGCACACAATCTGCGTAACGGCGTGCCAGTGGCCACACCCGTATTCGACGGTGCGGCCGAAGAGGAGATCCGTGAGATGCTGGACCTTGCCGGCCTGCCGCGCTCGGGTCAGACCACGCTCTATAACGGTCGTACGGGCGACCCGTTCGACCGTCCGGTGACCGTGGGCTACATGTACATCCTTAAGCTGAACCACTTGGTGGATGACAAGATGCACGCGCGTTCCACCGGTCCGTACTCGCTCGTGACGCAGCAACCGCTCGGCGGTAAGGCGCAGTTCGGTGGCCAACGCTTCGGCGAAATGGAAGTGTGGGCGCTGGAGGCCTACGGCGCGGCGTACACGTTACAGGAAATGCTGACGGTGAAATCTGACGACGTTACCGGCCGCACCAAGATGTTCGAGAACATCGTCAAGGGTGACCACCGCATGGAACCGGGCATGCCCGAATCCTTTAATGTGCTGGTCAAGGAAATCCGCGCGCTCGGCATCGACATCGAGCTGGAGCAGGAAAAATAGAGTTAATCGGCTGAATTTTGAGGAGATGATACCTTGAGAGACTTGTTTAATCTTTTCAAGCAACCTGGAAAGTCCGAGGATTTTGACGCCATTCGCATCGGGCTTGCCTCGCCGGAAAAAATCCGTTCTTGGTCCTTCGGTGAAGTGAAAAAACCGGAGACCATCAACTACCGTACGTTCAAACCTGAGCGTGACGGCCTGTTCTGCGCCAAGATCTTTGGTCCGGTGAAGGACTATGAGTGCCTTTGCGGCAAGTATAAGCGCCTGAAGCACCGTGGCGTGATCTGTGAGAAGTGCGGCGTGGAAGTAACGCTTTCGAAGGTACGCCGCGAGCGCATGGGCCATATCGAACTGGCCTCGCCAGTCGCACATATCTGGTTCCTCAAGTCGCTGCCCTCGCGCATGGGCCTCATGCTTGACATGACGCTGCGCGATATCGAACGCGTGCTCTATTTTGAAGCCTACGTAATCATCAATCCGGGTATGACGCCGCTGGAGCGCAGCACGCTTTTGTCGGAAGACGCTTACCTCAATGCCGTCGAGCAATACGGCGATGAATTCGATGCTCGCATGGGTGCGGAAGCCATCCGTGACCTGTTAAAGGCGATCATTCTGGATGAGGAGCAGGTGAAATTGCGCGGTGAGTTGGCCGGCACCACGTCCGAGACCAAGATCAAGAAACTGACCAAGCGCCTCAAGGTGATTGAGGCTTTCAAATATTCCGGTAACAAACCGGAGTGGATGGTGCTCGCGATCCTGCCGGTGTTGCCGCCTGAACTGCGGCCGCTGGTGCCGCTCGATGGCGGTCGTTTCGCCACCTCCGATCTCAACGATCTTTACCGGCGTGTCATCAACCGCAATAACCGTCTGAAGCGCCTGCTTGACCTCAATGCGCCCGACATCATCGTGCGCAACGAAAAGCGCATGTTGCAGGAAGCGGTGGACGCATTGCTCGACAACGGCCGTCGTGGTCGCGCCATCACTGGCGCGAACAAACGCCAGCTCAAATCACTGGCCGACATGATCAAGGGCAAGCAGGGGCGTTTCCGCCAGAACCTGCTCGGCAAGCGCGTGGATTACTCCGGCCGTTCTGTGATCGTGGTGGGTCCGACGCTGAGGCTGCATCAGTGCGGACTGCCGAAGAAAATGGCGCTCGAACTGTTCAAGCCATTCATCTTCAGCAAGCTCGAATCGAAAGGTCTCGCCACCACCATCAAGGCGGCGAAGAAAATGGTCGAACAGGCAGGTCCTGAGGTATGGGATATTCTGGAAGAGGTCATTCGCGAACATCCCGTGATGCTCAATCGTGCGCCGACGCTGCATCGTCTCGGCATCCAGGCCTTTGAGCCGGTGCTGATCGAAGGTAAGGCCATCCAGCTGCATCCCTTGGTGTGCGCACCGTACAACGCCGACTTCGATGGCGACCAGATGGCCGTACACATTCCGTTGTCCATCGAGGCGCAGCTCGAAGCCCGCGCGCTCATGATGTCGACCAACAATATTCTGTCGCCGGCCAACGGCGATCCGATTATTGTTCCGTCGCAGGACATCGTGCTGGGTCTTTATTACATGACCCGCGTGCGTATCAATGCGCCAGGCGAGGGCATGATCTTCGCCGATGTTGCCGAAGTGCACCGTGCCTACGAGACGCGGCAGGTATCCATACATGCCAAAATTAAGGTGCGTATCCGCGAGGTGTTGTTCGATGATCAGCGCCGCGGTCAGGAAACGCGCAAGCTATATGATACGACCGTGGGTCGGTCACTGCTGTCCGAAATCCTGCCCGATGGCCTGCCGTTCGAGGTCATCAATCGCGATCTCAAGAAGAAGACTATTTCGGAACTGATCAACACTTGCTATCGCCGGGTTGGCCTCAAGGAATCCGTCATTTTCGCCGACCAACTCATGTACACCGGCTTTGCCTACGCTACACGTGCGGGCATGTCCATCGGCGTGGACGATATGCTCACGCCGGCAGAAAAGGCCAGCATCATCGGCAGCGCCGAAGCAGAAGTGAAGAGCATCCAGAACCAGTATAACTCTGGTCTCTTGACCGACGGCGAGCGCTACAACAAGGTGGTCGACATCTGGACACACACCAGTGAAAAGGTGGCGAAATCCATGATGGACCAACTGGGCAGCGAAGAGGTCATTGACGCCCAGGGTAAGAAGGTCAAACAGGATTCGTTCAACTCCATTTACATGATGGCGGATTCGGGCGCGCGCGGTTCGGCGGCTCAGATTCGTCAGCTCTCCGGCATGCGCGGCCTGATGGCCAAACCGGATGGCTCCATTATTGAAACGCCGATCACGGCGAATTTCCGCGAAGGCCTGAACGTGCTGCAGTACTTCATCTCGACACACGGCGCGCGCAAAGGTCTCGCCGATACCGCACTCAAGACCGCAAACTCGGGTTATCTCACGCGCCGTCTGGTAGACGTGTGTCAGGATCTCGTGGTGATCTTGGACGATTGTGGCACTACCGAGGGCGTGACCAAGTCGGCGCTGGTGGAAGGCGGCGAAATCGTTATCGCGCTGCGTGACCGTATTCTCGGGCGCGTGGTGATTGGCGACATTCGTGACCCGGGTAATGAGAAAAAGGTTCTTATTCCGGACGGTTCCGTGCTCGACGAACACATGGTGGCCATACTGGAAGATCGTCATATCGATCAGGTGCTGGTGCGCTCAGCGGTGACCTGTCAGGCACGCTTCGGCCTATGCCGCAAGTGTTACGGCCGCGACCTGGGCCGCGGACATCTGGTGAACCTCGGCGAGGCGGTGGGTGTTATTGCCGCGCAGTCGATCGGTGAACCGGGTACCCAGCTCACCATGCGTACGTTCCATATCGGTGGCGCCGCCTCGCGTGCGGCCGCGATATCGCGCATCGAGGTTAAGACCGCGGGTGTTATTAAGCTCAAGAACATCAAGGTGGTCAAACACGCGAGCGGTAACTACGTGGCGTTGTCCCGTTCGGGCGAGCTGATCGTGCAGGACGACCAGGGCCGCGGGCGCGAGCGTTACAAGCTTCCGTTCGGCGCGGTGCTGTCGGTACACGAGGGTTCCAAGGTCAAGGCTGGCGCGGTGGTGGCCAACTGGGATCCGCACACGCACCCGATCATCACCGAAGTGGCCGGTAAGGCCACCTTCAGTGATCTTATCGAAGGCGTCACGGTCAACAAACAGACTGACGAGCTGACGGGTCTGTCCACGTATGTGGTGCTCGACGCCAAGCATCGTACCGGCGCGAAGGACATTCGCCCGGTCATCACGCTGGTGGATGGCAAGGGCAAACCCTTGTCCATTCCCGGCACCGAGATCACGGCGAAGTACATGCTGCCGCCGGGGGCGATCATTACGGTGGAAGATGGCGCCAAGCTTGGTGTGGGCGACGTGCTCGCGCGTATCCCGCAGGAAACCTTGAAGACCCGAGACATCACCGGTGGTCTGCCGCGCGTGGCGGAACTCTTTGAGGCGCGCAAGCCCAAGGATTGTGCGCTCCTCGCTGAGACGAGCGGTGTGGTGTCCTTCGGTAAAGATACGAAAGGCAAGCAGCGCCTCGTCATCACGGACAAGGATGGTGCGGAACACGAAAATCTCATTCCTAAGGGCCGGCATATCACGGTGTTCGAGGGTGAGACGGTGGTGCAAGGCGATGTGATTGTGGATGGCGCATCGGTAGCGCCGGATATTCTCCGGTTGTTGGGTGTGGAAGCACTCACGAACTACATCGTGGACGAGGTTCAGGACGTGTACCGCCTGCAGGGCGTGAAGATCAATGACAAACATATTGAAGTCATTGTTCGCCAGATGCTGCGTCGGGTACGTGTGGTTGATCCTTGCGACACGCGCCTGTTGCCGGGTGAGCAGGTGGAGCGCTCACGGGTGTTGGAAGACAATGAGGCAATCGTTGCTGCCGGCAAGAAGCCGGCAGTCTGGGAGCCATTGCTTCTTGGCATTACCAAGGCGTCGCTGTCCACCGAGTCGTTTATCTCGGCAGCCTCGTTCCAGGAGACCACGCGGGTGCTCACCGAAGCGGCGATCACCGGCAAGCGCGATTCCCTGCGCGGCCTCAAGGAAAACGTGATTGTGGGCCGGCTGATCCCGGCCGGAACCGGTCTGGCCTACCATCTGGAGCGCCGGCGTACCCGGGGCGAAGCCAAGGCGGAGGCCAAGGAACTGCAACAGTCCCTGACCGCCTTTACCACCGCAAAATCCTCGCGTAGCGACGAAGAGGCGGTCGGAACCTAGATAAAAAGTCGCCTAAATGACGGAAAAAAGGAAGATAATGGCTTGACACTTCCGGGGCGTATCCATAGAATCGCGCCCCTCAAGAACAGGCCGGTGTGACCCGCCGGCCTGTGTCTTTCAGAGCCCTGGAAAGCCGCTGCTGGAGTATTTCAGGTTCACCCGGCCATCGAAGTACCATAAATTCCGGCCGGATTCCCAAAGCCAAATGCCTGCGAGCGTTTGGCTTTTTGCGCGGTAAACACCGCCTAGCAGAAAGATTGCAGATATAGAGATATTTTTTGTTGATTAGGAAGGGATGGTAAGTTGAATGCCGACGATTAATCAGCTGGTGCGTAAGCCCCGTACCCGGTTCATCAAGAAGAGCAAGGTGCCGGCGTTGGAGGCCTGTCCGCAGCGACGTGGCGTGTGTACCCGCGTTTACACCACGACACCCAAGAAGCCGAACTCGGCCTTGCGTAAAGTGGCGAAGGTGCGGCTGACCAACGGGTTTGAAGTGATTACCTATATCGGCGGCGAAGGCCATAACCTGCAGGAACACTCCGTGGTGCTGATCCGTGGTGGCCGCGTCAAGGATCTTCCCGGTGTGCGTTACCACACGGTGCGCGGCACGCTGGATACCGCCGGTGTGGCGGATCGTAAACAGGGGCGGTCGAAGTACGGCTCCAAGCGTCCGAAGCCGTAAGCAACTTTATTTCATTCCGCCGCGCTAAGTTGGCGCGGCGTTTTATTCTTTAACAGTCAGGGCAACAAGCGTATGCCAAGAAGAAGAGAGGTTCCGAAGCGCGAGATCACGCCGGATCCGAAATACCATAGCGAGATCATCGCCAAGTTCATCAGTGTCGCCATGCGCCACGGCAAGAAAGCCACGGCCGAGAAGATCGTTTACGGCGCGCTGGATGTCATGGCCGAACGCGGCAAGAAAGACCCCCTGGAGATGTTCAACCAGGCGCTTTCCAATGTGCGGCCGATGGTCGAAGTAAAAAGCCGGCGTGTCGGCGGGGCAACGTACCAGGTGCCGGTCGAAGTACGCTCGAATCGTCAGAATGCCCTCGCCATGCGCTGGGTCGTGGAAGCGGCACGCGATCGCAGCGGCAAGTCCATGAGTGGCCGGTTGGCGGACGAATTGATGGATGCAGTGGAAAAGCGTGGTAATGCCGTGAAGAAGCGCGAAGACGTGCATCGTATGGCCGAGGCCAACAAGGCCTTCTCCCATTACCGTTGGTAAACCCGCGCTATCCATAATATATAGAGGAATCGAGTCGTGGCCCGTGTAACTCCTATTGAACGCTACCGTAACATCGGCATCATGGCGCACATCGATGCCGGTAAGACTACGACCACGGAGCGCGTCCTGTTCTATACCGGTGTGTCGCACAAAATCGGTGAAGTGCATGAAGGCACGGCCGTCATGGACTGGATGGAGCAGGAACAGGAGCGTGGCATCACCATCACCTCCGCCGCCACGACCTGCTTCTGGAAGGGCATGGATGGCAAGCTTCCGGAACACCGCTTCAACATCATCGATACGCCGGGTCACGTCGACTTCACCATCGAAGTGGAGCGTTCGCTGCGCGTGCTGGACGGTGCCATGTTCGTGTTGTGCGCCGTCGGCGGTGTCCAGCCGCAGTCCGAGACGGTGTGGCGCCAAGCCAATAAATACGGTGTGCCGCGCATTGCGTTCGTCAACAAGATGGACCGCGCCGGCGCCAATTTTCTCAATGTGGTAACACAGCTCAAAGATCGTCTGGGCGCAAATGCCGTGCCCTTGCAGCTCCCGATCGGTGCCGAGGAGAAGTTTCTGGGCGTGGTCGACCTCATCAAGATGAAGGCCATCTACTGGGATGACTCCACCCAGGGCATGAAGTTCGAGGAGAAAGAAATCCCCGCCGAAATGCTGGCCCAGTGCAAGGAATACCACGACAAGATGGTCGAGGCGGCAGCCGAGGCCAACGAGACCCTCATGGAGAAATACCTGGGTGGCAATCCGTTGACCGTCGCCGAGATCAAGCAGGGTCTGCGTGAACGCAACATGAAGCTCGAGATCGTGCCGGTTCTGTGCGGCAGCGCCTTCAAGAACAAGGGCGTGCAGGCGGCGCTCGATGCCGTGGTGGATCTCTTACCCTCACCGATTGATCGCCCGGCGATCAAGGGCCACTTGGACGACAAAGACGGTACCGAAGCCGAGCGTCATGCCAATGACGATGAACCGTTTTCCGCGTTGGCATTCAAGATCGCCACCGACCCGTTTGTAGGCCAGTTGGTGTATTTCCGTGTTTATTCCGGTGTGCTGACTTCGGGTGACACGGTATACAACCCGATCAAGAGCAAGAAGGAACGCATTGGCCGGTTGTTGCAGATGCACGCCAATTCCCGCGAGGAAATCAAAGAGGTTCGTGCCGGTGATATCGCCGCCGCCGTGGGCGTCAAGGAAGTGACGACCGGTGAGACCCTGTGTGATCCGAGCCATGTGATTATGCTCGAGCGCATGGAGTTCCCGGAGCCGGTGATCTCGCAAGCGGTTGAGCCCAAGTCCAAAGTCGATCAGGAGAAGATGGGCATGGCGCTGTCGCGTCTCGCCCAGGAAGATCCTTCTTTCCACGTGCACACCGATGAAGAGTCCAGCCAGACCATCATCTCCGGCATGGGCGAACTGCATCTGGAAATTATTGTCGATCGCATGAAACGCGAGTTCGGCGTTGAGGCGAATGTCGGCAAGCCGCAGGTCGCGTATCGCGAGACGATTCGCAAGTCCGTGGATCAGGAATACCGCTTTGTGAAGCAATCCGGTGGCCGTGGCCAGTACGGCCATGTGCAGATCAAGTTCGAGCCGCAAGAAGCGGGCAAGGGCTTCGAGTTCGTGGATGCCATCAAGGGTGGCGTCATCCCGCGCGAGTTCATTCCCGCCGTCAGAAAGGGCGTGGATGAAGCGATGCAGCGCGGTATCAAATTTGGTTACCCGGTTGTCGACGTCAAGGCCACACTGCACTACGGTTCGTACCACGAAGTCGACTCGAATGAAAATGCCTTCAAGATGGCCGCCATTCTGTGCTGGCGCGATGCCGGTCTCAAGGGCGATCCGGTGTTGCTTGAGCCGATTATGGATGTCGAAGTGACTTCGCCGCCGGATTATCTGGGCAACGTGATGGGTGACCTCAACTCACGTCGCGGCATCATCATGAGCCAGGAAGATGGCCACGGTGGCGTGAAGATGGTTCGCGCCGAAGTGCCGCTCGCGAACATGTTCGGGTATTCGACGAGCCTGCGTTCCGCCACCCAGGGTCGTGCGACCTACACAATGGAATTCAAGAAGTACTCTCCGGTGCCGGTCAGCGTCGCGGAGTCGGTGCTGAAGAAGGCCGGCTGATTTTTGAATTGTGTTAACGATATTTTGAGATAGAGATAAACGAGGCATCCGATGTCCAAGGAAAAATTCGCACGCACCAAACCGCACCTGAACGTCGGCACCATCGGTCACGTCGATCACGGCAAGACCACGTTGACGGCGGCCCTGACCAAGGTGCTGGCTGCCAAGTTCGGTGGTGAGGTCAGGAACTATGACCAGATCGACAACGCCCCCGAAGAGCGCGAGCGCGGCATCACCATCTCCACCACCCACGTGGAGTACCAGAGTGCCAAGCGCCACTACGCCCACGTCGATTGCCCGGGCCATGCCGACTACGTCAAGAACATGATCACCGGTGCCGCCCAGATGGACGGCGCGATTCTCGTGGTGTCCGCCGCCGACGGCCCCATGCCCCAGACCCGTGAGCACATCCTGCTCGCCCGTCAGGTCGGCGTACCGTATATCGTCGTGTACATGAACAAGGCCGACATGGTCGATGACAAGGACCTGCTGGAACTGGTGCAGGAAGAGGTCAGGGACCTGCTCGACAAATACGGCTTCCCCGGCAAGACCACCCCCATCGTGGTGGGCAGCGCCCTGAAAGCCCTCGAAGGCGACCAGAGTGAGCTCGGCGAACCCTCCATCCTTAAACTGGCCGAGGCCATCGACTCCTACATCCCGCAGCCCAAGCGCGCCATCGATGGCCCGTTCCTGATGCCGATCGAAGACGTGTTCTCCATCTCCGGCCGTGGCACCGTCGTCACCGGCCGTATCGAGCGCGGCATCGTCAAGGTCGGCGACGAAATCGAAATCGTCGGCATCAAACCCACCATCAAGACCATCGTTACCGGCGTCGAGATGTTCCGCAAGCTGCTCGACCAGGGCGAGGCCGGCGACAACGTCGGTGTGCTGCTGCGTGGCACCAAGCGCGAGGAAGTCGAGCGCGGCCAGGTGCTGGCCAAGCCCGGCTCCATCACCCCGCACACCAAGTTCGAGGCCGAAGTCTACGTATTGACCAAGGAAGAAGGCGGGCGTCATACCCCGTTCTTCCAGGGCTACCGTCCCCAGTTCTACTTCCGGACCACCGACGTGACCGGTTCCTGTGAGCTGCCGAGCGGCACCGAGATGGTGATGCCCGGCGACAACGTTAAAATGGTTGTCACCCTCATCAACCCCATCGCCATGGAACAGGGCCTGCGCTTCGCCATCCGCGAAGGCGGCCGTACCGTGGGGGCGGGGGTGGTGGCGAAGGTGATTGAATAGGATTCGGGTAGAAAAAAATGGCTAACCAGAAAATTCGCATCCGTCTCAAGGCGTTCGATCATCGTTTGATCGATCGCTCTGCGGCGGAGATTGTCGATACGGCAAAGCGCACCGGTGCACTCGTGCGTGGACCGATTCCGCTGCCGTCCAAGATTGAGCGTTACACGCTCAATCGCTCGCCGCATTGCGACAAGAAATCGCGTGACCAGTTCGAATTGCGTACGCACAAGCGGATCATGGACATCATCGAACCCACGGATAAAACCGTGGACGCACTCATGAAGCTCGATCTGGCCGCGGGTGTCGACGTGGAAATCAAGCTGGGCTGAGGAATTAATCATGGCGCTCGGACTTATTGGAAAGAAAATTGGCATGACCCGCCTGTATTCGGCGGAAGGGGCAGCCACGCCGGTAACGGTGCTGGAAGTTACCGCGAATCGTGTAACGCAGGTGAAGGACGAGTCGAATGACGGTTATCGCGCCGTGCAGGTCACGACCGGGACTCGCCGTGCGGATCACTTGACGAAGGCTATTACGGGCAAGTATGCCAAGGCCGGTGTGGAACCGGGCCGTGGTTTGTGGGAATTCCGCCTTAACGCCAATGAAGGGGCGGATCTCAAGCCAGGTGCCGAGATCAAGCTCGACATCTTCGCGGTCGGTCAGCACGTGGATGTGCAGGGCACCTCGATCGGTAAGGGTTTTGCTGGCGTCATCAAGCGCCACCACTTCGCCGGCGGCCGTGCGAGCCACGGTAACTCGTTGTCGCACCGCGCCCCAGGATCTATCGGCCAGCGCCAGACACCGGGTCGTGTGTTTCCCGGTAAAAGCATGGCCGGGCACATGGGTAACGAGATATGCACGAACCTGAATCTTGAAGTCATGCAGGTGGATGCCGAGCGTAACCTGCTGCTGGTGAAAGGGGCGGTGCCGGGTTCCAAGGGCCAGGATGTGATCATCCGCCCGAGCGTGAAGGAAAAGCGCGCTAAGAAATAGGATGCGGACATGAAACTCAATGTCGTGAATGATACAAACGGATCACCCGCTTCGGAACTGCAAGTTTCCGATGCCGTGTTCGGCGTCGACTTTAACGAGCCTTTGGTGCACCAGGTGGTGGTGGCGTACCAGGCGGCCGGACGCCAGGGGACACGCAAGCAGAAGACCCGCTCCGAAGTGCGGGGTGGCGGTCGCAAGCCTTGGAAACAGAAGGGTACGGGCCAGGCCCGCGCCGGTACTATCCGTAGCCCCTTGTGGCGCGGCGGTGGCAAGGTTTTCCCGTCCACTCCGGACGAGAATTTTGTCCAGAAGGTGAACAAAAAGATGCATCGCGGTGCCATGCGCGCCATCCTCTCGGAACTGGCGCGTCAAGGACGGCTCGTGATGGTGGGTGAGTTTAAGATGGATCAACCCAAGACCAAGGCGCTGCTTGGCAGACTGGGCAAGCTCGGTGCCCCGGACGCCCTGATCGTGACGGACATCCTGGACAACAATTTGGCGCTGGCGGCACGCAATCTGGCCGACGTGGACGTGCGGGTGGTGAGCGCGACGGATCCGGTCAGCCTCCTGCGGCACGAAAAAGTAATCATGACGAGCGGCGCCGCGAAGAAGTTCGAGGAGATGCTGGCATGAACGAAGAGAAATTGTTTCACGTGATTCTTGCCCCGCATGTCTCCGAGAAGAGCACGCGCGTGGCCGATAAGCAGCGCCAGGTTGTGTTTACCGTGCGCCGCGACGCTACCAAGCCGCTGATCAAGCAGGCTGTGGAAAAAATGTTCAGCGTTCAGGTGGATTCCGTCACGGTGGTCAACGTGAAGGGCAAGTCCAAACGCTCGGGCAAGACGCCTGGACGTCGTCAAGACTGGAAGAAGGCCTATGTGAGCCTGAAGCCCGGTCAGGACATCAATTTTGTCGGACAGCAATAAGCGCGCTCAAGGAATTTTCAAATGGCACTGGTCAAACTCAAACCGACATCCGCAGGTGTTCGCGCCATGGTCAAGGTGGTCAGCCCTGATCTGCACAAGGGCGAACCCTATGCGCCATTGCTTGAGAAGAAAAACCGCGGAAGCGGTCGCAACAACAACGGCCGCATTTGTGTGCGTCACCAGGGTGGCGGGCACAAACAGCACTATCGCGTGGTTGATTTCAAGCGTGACAAGGATGGTGTTCCCGGGCGTGTCGAGCGGTTGGAGTACGATCCAAACCGCAGCGCCAATATCGCGCTCGTGCTGTATGCCGATGGAGAGCGTCGCTACATCATCGCCCCCAAGGGAATCACGGCGGGATACGAAATTCGGTCAGGCGCCGACGCGCCGATCAAGGCGGGTAATTCACTGCCGTTGCGCAGTATTCCTGTGGGTAGCACGGTGCACTGCGTGGAAATGAAGCCCGGTCGCGGCGCGCAGCTCGGCCGTTCCGCCGGCGCCGGGATGCAACTGATCTCACGCGAAGGCAATTACGCCCAATTGCGTTTGCGCTCCGGTGAGGTGCGTAAGGTGCATGTCGAATGCCGGGCGACTATGGGTGAGGTCGGCAACGCCGAGCACAACCTGCGCAAGATTGGTAAGGCCGGTGCGAACCGCTGGCGTGGTATCCGTCCGACGGTGCGTGGCACAGCCATGAACCCGGTGGATCATCCGCACGGTGGTGGCGAGGGCCGTACCAAGGGCGGTCGTCATCCTGTAAGCCCATGGGGTACGCCAACCAAGGGTTACAAGACGCGCGCAAACAAGCGCACCGATTCCATGATCATTCATCGGCGTAAATAAGAGGTCTTAAGCCGTGCCACGTTCAGTCAGAAAAGGACCGTTTATCGATGCGCATCTTGCCGTCAAGGTGGAGAAGGCGCGTGGGGAAAACAGCAAGAAACCGATCAAGACCTGGTCACGCCGTTCGACTATTCTGCCGGACTTCGTCGGGTTGACCATCGCCATTCACAACGGACGGCAGCATGTGCCGATCCTGATCACCGAAAACATGGTTGGCCACAAGCTTGGCGAATTCGCCGCGACCCGGACCTTTAAGGCCCATTCGGGTGACCGCAAGGTCACGACGGAAACGTAAACATATGGAAGCCACAGCGATTTTGAAATTTGTCCGTGTCTCCGCGCAGAAGGGGCGGTTGGTCGCTGACCAGATCCGCGGTCTGCCGGTGGCGCGTGCCCTGGAAGTCCTTGAGTTCAGCCGCAAGAAGGCGGCCGATCATGTGAAAAAGGTACTCGAATCCGCTATCGCCAATGCCGAGCATAACGAAGGTGCCGATGTGGACGAGCTTCGTGTGCACAGCATTCAGGTGGACGGCGGTCCGTCGTTGAAGCGGTTTCATGCCCGTGCCAAAGGCCGCGGTGTGCGGATTCTCAAGCGCACCAGTCACATCACGATTATCGTGAGTGATGCCAAGGTCTCGGGCAAGAACAAGAGGAGAGCGAGCTGATGGGTCAGAAAGTCAATCCAATCGGATTCCGACTGGGCATAAGCCGTGATTGGACCGCCAAGTGGTATTCCGGGACCAAGGGCTATACCCATAACCTGATCTCCGACCTCAAGCTGCGCGCATTTCTCAAAGAGAAGTTGAAGAGTGCGGCGGTGAGCACCATTGTGATTGAGCGCCCCGCGCAGAGCGTCAGCATTACCGTGCATACTGCCCGCCCCGGCATCGTCATTGGCAAGAAGGGTGAGGATATTGAGAAGTTGCGTCTGGAGCTGACCAAGCTCGCCGGCCGCCCGGTGCAGCTTGCGGTCGAGGAGGTGCGTCAGCCGGAGCTGGACGCCCAACTGGTTTCAGAGAACATCTGCCAGCAGCTCGAGAAACGTATTATGTTTCGCCGCGCCATGAAGCGCGCCGTAACCAATGCCATGCGCTTGCGTGCGCAAGGCATCAAGGTCATGGTGGCCGGGCGCTTGAATGGCGCCGAGATTGCACGCACCGAATGGTATCGTGAAGGGCGCGTGCCGTTGCATACGCTACGGGCCGAGATTGATTACGGGTTTTCCCAGGCCTTTACGACCTACGGCACGATCGGCGTGAAGGTGTGGATATTCAAGGGCGAAGTATTTGATAAGGAAGCCCAGAAGACGGACGACGTGGAAGCCGCCAAGAAGGCGACGGCCTGATAAAGCGGGTGAACGAATATGCTGCAACCTAAGAGAACAAAGTATCGCCAGCAAATGAAGGGCCGCAATCGCGGTCTGGCTCAGCGCGGCAATAAAGTGAGTTTTGGCGAGTTCGGTTTGAAGGCCATTACCCGCGGCAGACTGACATCACGCCAGATCGAGGCGGCGCGGCGTGCACTGACCCGTTGCATTAAACGTGGCGGTCGCGTGTGGATCCGGGTCTTTCCCGACAAGCCGGTCAGCAAAAAACCGCTCGAAGTGCGTATGGGCAGCGGCAAGGGTAACGTCGAATACTGGGTCGCGCTGATTAAGCCCGGCGCCGTGCTGTATGAGATGGAGGGAGTAAACGAGCAGGAGGCGCGTGCGGCATTCAAGCTGGCCGCTGCCAAGCTCCCGGTCAAGACCACATTTGTGGCCAGAACGTTGTAAGGCGAATGAAACGATGAAGGCGAAAGAATACAGATCGATGGACGCCGATGCGCGCAAGAAAGAACTCGACGCCATGTTGCGCGAACAGTTCAATCTGCGCATGCAGAAGGCCACGGCACAGCTGGCGAATACTGCCAACCTGAAGAAGGTGCGGCGCAATATTGCCTGTCTGCGTACGATCATGAACGAGAAGGCAGGATAAGGCGATGAGCGAACAGACGAAGACCCCTTCCGGGGACGTAAAGGCCTCTGCCGCGCGCTCACTGAGTGGCCGTGTCATCAGCAACAAGATGAACAAGACCATCACGGTGCTGGTTGAGCGCCGCATCCAGGACCAGAATTACGGAAAATTTGTGACGCGTCGGACCAAGCTGCATGCCCACGACGAGAACCAGGACTGCAAGCAGGGCGATCTGGTGATGATCGAGGAATGCCGGCCGCTGTCCAAGACCAAGGCTTGGCGCCTCGTCAAGGTGTTGGAACGGGCCCGCGAGTTCTGAGTAAAGAATTGATTTTTCGCGATTACGCTACGAGTGATATAATCAAACGCTTTCGCATTAGCGCGAGTGTGGAGACAGGACAATGATCCAGGTGCAAACCACGCTGACGGTAGCCGACAACAGCGGGGCAAAAAAGTTGATGTGCATCAAGGTGCTTGGAGGTTCCAAGCGCCGCTATGCCGGCATCGGCGACGTGGTCAAGGTCAGCATTAAGGAAGCCATCCCCCGCGGGAAGGTTAAAAAGGGCGACGTGTACGATGCCGTCATTGTACGTACCCGCAAGGGCGTGCGCCGTCCCGATGGATCGGTGATCCGTTTTGACAGCAATGCGGCGGTGTTGCTGGACAACAAGCGTGAGTTGCTGGGAACGCGTATTTTCGGACCAGTGACGCGCGAACTGCGAAACGAACAGTTTATGAAGATTATCTCGCTCGCGCCGGAAGTTTTATAGAAGATTGACGACTATGCATAAGATCAGAAAAGACGATCGGGTTATCGTGCTCACGGGCAAGGACAAGGGCAAGCAAGGCACTGTGTTGCGCGTGCTCCCCAACGACCGCGTGTTGGTGGAAAACGTGAGCATGATCAAGCGCCACACCAAGCCGAACCCCAACAAGGGCGTCACCGGCGGGATTGTCGAAAAAGAGGCGTCGATCCATATTTCCAATGTGGCCTTGTACAACCCGGCAACGAGCAAGGGTGAACGGGTGGGTTTCCGGACCATGAAGGACGGTACCAAGGTGCGGTTTTTCAAAAAGACCGGCGAAGTCGCTGACATTAAATAAGGTTTACGTTATGGCAAGGCTAAAGGAAGTTTACAAAAAAAACGTGGTGCCCGCGCTGCAGGCCAAGTTTGGCTACAAGAACGTGATGCAGGTGCCGCGGATCACCAAGATCACCCTCAACATGGGTGTGGGCGAAGCCATGGCCGACAAGAAGGTCATTGAGAATGCCGTCGGGGATATGGCGCGCATTAGCGGCCAGAAGCCGCAGATCACCCGTGCCCGCAAGTCGATTGCCAACTTCAAGGTGCGCGAGAACTGGCCAATCGGTTGCAAGGTCACTCTGCGCGGCGCGCGCATGTATGAATTTCTGGATCGCCTGGTCAGTGTCTCGATCCCGCGTATCCGTGACTTCCGCGGTTTGCCGTCGCGTTCCTTTGACGGCAGCGGAAACTATTCGCTCGGCATCAAGGAGCAGATTATTTTCCCGGAAATCGACTTTGACAAGGTCGATGCCATCCGTGGAATGGACATTACGATCGTCACTACCGCGAAAACTGACGAGGAGTGCCGCGCGCTCCTGGTGGCGTTCAATTTACCGCTGCGCAGCTGAGGTTTTTTAAATGGCCAAGAGAAGCATGATCAACCGTGATGTTCGCCGTACGGCACTGGTCGCCAAGTACGCCACGAAACGCGACGAACTGAGAGAGATGGTGAAGAATATAAAATTGCCTGAAGAGACACGTCATCAGGCGATGCTGGCGCTGCAGAAGCTGCCGCGCGATTCGAGCTATACCCGCCGGCGTAATCGCTGTCAGGTGACCGGTCGCTCGCGTGGCTACTATCGCAAATTCGGCATGTCGCGCATGAAGCTGCGCGAGACCATGATGCGCGGCGAAGTCCCGGGCGTCACCAAGGCGAGCTGGTAAGGGGGAAATGAATTTATGATGACCGATCCGATTTCCGACATGCTGACCCGCATCCGCAACGGCCAAATGGCCGAGAAGGTGAGTGTGCGCATGCCCGCCTCCCGCCTCAAGCTGGCCATTGCCAAGGTGCTTCAGGGGGAAGGGTATATTGAAGGTTTCAAGCAGAGCACCACGGACGGCAAGGCCGTGCTGGAAGTTTCCCTGAAATACCATGACGACCGGCCGGTGATTGAACGAATTCAACGGGTGAGCGCACCCGGACTGCGCCGCTACCACGGCAAGGACAAACTGCCGCGTGTTTCCGGCGGTATGGGTGTGGCGATCATCTCCACGTCCAAAGGCATCATGTCCGACCGCGCCGCTCGTAAGGCCGGCCTCGGTGGCGAAGTATTGTGTATCGTTTCCTAGAGAACTGACGAAAAGACCATGTCCAGGATTGCGAAATATCCGGTTACCGTGCCGAGTGGCGTGCAGGTTGCGCTGAACGCGGGAAAGTTGAACGTCAAGGGCCCGAAAGGAAACCTTGATCATCAGGTACACCCGCTGGTTAAGGTGATGCAGGAGGGAAGTCTCCTCAAGTTTGAACGCATCAATGATTCGGCCTTGGCGCGTGCGGTGTCGGGAACCACCCGGGCCCTCGTCAACAACATGGTGCAGGGTGTGGCCAAGGGGTTCGAGAGAAAATTGACGATTATCGGCGTCGGTTACCGCGCCGCGGTGCAGGGCAAGAAACTCAATCTGACGCTTGGGTACTCACACCCCGTGGTGTACGACGTCCCGACCGGGATCACCATCGAGTGCCCGGATCAGACCAATATTATTGTGAAAGGCGCCGACAAGCAGCTTGTTGGCCAAGTGGCCGCAGACATTCGCAGTTACCGCAAACCCGAACCCTACAAGGGCAAGGGTGTGCGTTACTCGGATGAACGTGTGGTGAAGAAAGAAGCCAAGAAGAAGTAAGCGATAGAACATTATGAATACGAAAATTGAGAAACGTGCCCGCCGCGCCCAGCGCATCCGCCGGAAAATCCTCGGGATCGGGACTGAGCGTTTGTGCGTGCATCGCACGCCACAACACATTTATGCCCAGATCATCGACAAGACCGGGGGGAAAGTGCTGGCCAGTGCCTCGACCCTTGAGGCCGAAGTGCGTGGCAATATCAAGCACGGTGGCAATGTCGAAGCGGCGAAACTGGTTGGCAAGCGAATTGCCGAGAAGGCCAAGAGCGCAGGCGTCGTGCAGGTGGCCTTCGATCGTTCCGGACTGAAATATCATGGCCGGGTCAAGGCGCTGGCAGATGCCGCGCGCGAAAACGGTTTAGAATTCTGAGGTAAGCACACGTGGCAGCTTTCAACGATAAAGAAGCGCGGAGCGACAATTTCCAGGAAAAACTGGTCAACATCCGGCGTGTCGCCAAGGTTGTCAAAGGCGGCCGGATCTTCGGTTTTTCCGCCCTGACCGTGGTGGGCGACGGTGCCGGCCGGGTTGGCATCGGTCGTGGCAAGGCGCGCGAGGTGCCGGCAGCGGTGGCGAAAGCGATGGAAGACGCGCGTCGCAACATGAAAAAGATTGAACTCAAGGGACCGACGTTGCATCACGCCGTGACGACGTGGCACGGGGCTTCGAAGGTGGTGATGAAGCCTGCTTCCGTCGGTACCGGCATCATTGCCGGCGGCGCCATGCGTGCCGTGTTTGAAGTGGTCGGTGTGCAGGATGTGTTGGCTAAATGTATCGGCTCGCGCAATCCGGTGAACGTGGTGCGGGCCACGATTAGTGGCCTGCAGGCGATGCACAGCCCGTTGATGGTGGCGCAAAAGCGCGGCAAGAAAGTAGAAGAGATTCTCGGCTGAGGAGATTGATGCACATGGCCAAGAAAAAATTAAAAGTGACGTTGGTGCGCAGCCAGTATGGTACCGGCAAGAAGCATATGGCCTGCGTTCAAGGCTTGGGATTGCGCCGTATGCGGCACTCGGTGGAAGTCGAAGACACACCAGCCGTGCGCGGGATGATCAACAAGGTTTTTTATATGGTTAAGTGCGAGGAACTCTAGTCGTGCGACTGAATACAATGAAACCTGGCTCCGGGGCCAAGACGTCGGCCAAACGCCTCGGTCGTGGCGGCGGCTCGGGTTTGGGCAAGACCAGCGGCAAGGGTCATAAAGGTCAGTCGGCTCGCGCCGGCGGCTACCATAAGGTGGGATTTGAAGGTGGTCAGATGCCGATTCAGCGGCGTTTGCCCAAACGTGGATTCAATTCGCTGACGTTGGGCGCCACGGCGGAAGTCCGGTTGCATGAATTGGGAAAGATCAGTGAAGGCGTGGTCGATCTCGCGGCGCTCAAAAAGGCCAATATCGTTCCGGCGCAGGCGCTGCGCGCCAAGGTTTTTCTGTCCGGTAAGCTTGATAAGGCAGTCACCCTGCGTGGATTGACGATTACCAAGGGCGCACGCGAAGCGGTCGTGAAGGCCGGCGGCAAGATCGAGGACTGATGAGTAGTCCGGCAGGTAGCCTCGGGGGTCTCGCGAGCTTGGGAAAGCTTACGGAACTCCGGCAACGAATTTTTTTCGTGCTTGGCGCTCTGATTGTTTACCGTATTGGTACCTATATCCCGGTACCGGGTATTAACCCGGCCGCGTTGGCCCAGATGTTCGAGGGCAGCCAGAGTTCCATTGTTGGGTTGTTCAACATGTTCTCGGGCGGTGCCCTGAAGCGGTTTTCGCTGTTCGCGCTCGGGATCATGCCGTACATCTCGTCGTCGATCATCATGCAGCTGATGACGTCGGTGATTCCTTCGCTGGAGCAGCTGAAGAAGGAAGGCGAAAGCGGACGGCGTAAAATCACGCAGTACACCCGTTACGGTACGGTGGTGCTCGCGACGTTTCAAGCGCTGGGCATAGCCATCGCCTTGGAAAGCCAGACATCCGCCGGCATGCCGGTGGTGATCCAGGCAGGTATCGGTTTCAAGCTGGTGACGGTGATATCGCTCGTGACCGGCACGATGTTTCTGATGTGGCTGGGTGAGCAGGTGACCGAGCGTGGGATTGGCAACGGCATCTCGCTCCTCATTTTCTCCGGCATTGTCGCGGGCCTCCCGGGGGCGATCGGGAATACCTTGGATCTCGCGAGCCGTGGGACGTTCCAGCCACTATTTGTACTATTGCTGTTTGTGGTCACCTTGGCAGTAACGGCGTTCGTGGTGTTTGTTGAGCGAGGGCAGCGACGCATCACGGTGAATTATGCCAAACGCCAGCAAGGTCGCCGGGTCATGGCGGGGCAGAGCAGTCATTTGCCGCTCAAGATCAATATGTCGGGTGTGATCCCGCCGATCTTTGCCTCCAGCATCATCTTGTTGCCGGCGACGGTGGTGAGCTGGTTTGGGCAGGCGGAGGGGATGGACTGGTTGCGTAACATCTCTACCACGCTATCGCCAGGTCAGCCGATTTACGTAATTCTGTACGCGTCAGCGATTGTTTTTTTCTGTTTCTTTTATACCGCTTTGGTGTTCAATCCCAAGGAGACGGCGGAGAACCTGAAGAAGTCTGGCGCTTTTATTCCGGGCATACGGCCGGGCGATCAGACGGCAAGTTACATTGATGGCGTCATGTCGCGTCTGACGCTTGCCGGTGCCGGGTATGTGACGCTGGTGTGTTTGTTGCCAGAGTTTCTAATCGTGAAATGGAATGTCCCGTTCTACTTTGGCGGTACGTCGTTGCTGATTGTGGTCGTGGTGTGTATGGATTTCATGGCCCAGGTACAGGCGCGGCTCATGTCGCACCAGTATGAGAGCTTGTTGCGTAAGGCGAATTTGACCGGCGGGATGAGTACCCCCCGCTAGGTTCTGAAGCAGGTTTTAATGGAGGTTGAAGTTATGAAGGTCAGGGCATCCGTAAAGAAAATGTGCCGTAACTGCAAGATCGTGCGGCGCAAGCGCGTTGTGCGCGTCATTTGCTCAGACCCGACTCATAAACAGCGCCAAGGTTAGGCCAATTGGCAAAAAGGTTGATTTTTACGAGATGAAACAGTAACCTTGCGCGTTTTCCCGCGCCCAGGTTGGAGTTGGAGACAGGCTAAATGGCCCGAATTGCAGGCATAAATTTACCGAATCAGAAGCACATCGAGATCGCGCTCACGTCGATCTTTGGTATTGGCCGCACGTTGTCGCGGGCAATTTGCAGCGCCTCCGGCGTGGCGCCAAACGCCAAGGTCAAAGATCTGACCGACGCTGAAGTCGACAAGATCCGCATCGAGGTCGGCAAGGTTACCGTGGAAGGTGATCTGCGCCGTCAGGTGTCCATGAACATCAAGCGCCTGATGGACCTCGGTACCAATCGTGGCATGCGTCACCGCCGCGGCTTGCCGGTTCGTGGGCAGCGCACCAAAACCAACGCCCGGACCCGCAAGGGTCCACGCAAGAGCATCATCCGCGGTACGGGTAAACCCGTCAGCGCCTAGTTTATTTGGGATACTGAGTTAATTAATTATGGCAACGAATCCATCCGAACCTGAAACCGCCGCCGCCGTACCGGCCAAGGCCAAGAAGCGAGCCAAGAAAAGCGTTTCCGAGGGCGTGGTGCACATCCACGCTTCGTTCAACAACACGATCGTCTCCATCACCGATCGCCAGGGCAATGTTCTTTCTTGGGCGACTTGTGGCGGAGCCGGTTTCAAGGGTTCACGTAAGAGTACGCCGTTCGCTGCGCAGATGGCGGCCGACAAGGCAGGACGTGCTGCCCAGGAATACGGTCTGCGCTCGCTTGAGGTTCACGTCAAAGGCCCGGGTCCGGGGCGCGAATCAGCCGTGCGAGCGCTGCATGCGTTAGGCTACGAAATCAGCAACATCATCGACGTCACGCCGATGCCCCATAACGGGTGCCGTCCGGCGAAACGACGTCGCGTTTAGTTACCGTAACGGAGAGAATTCAGTGGCGCGTTATACCGATTCAAAATGCCGTCTGTGCCGGCGCGAGGGCGGGAAGCTTTTTCTCAAAGGCGAGAAGTGCTTTACCGAGAGATGCCCGGTGGACAAGCGTGCCTACGCGCCTGGTCAGCATGGCCAGCGGAAAGGACGTTCGTCCGACTATGGCCGCCAGTTGCGGGAAAAACAGAAATTGCGCCGCATCTACGGGATTCTCGAGCGTCAATTCGAAAGTTACTACAAGGAAGCGGCACGCCATAAAGGCTCAACCGGTGAAGACCTGCTGCAGTTGCTGGAGTGCCGTCTCGACAACGTCGTTTTCCGCATGGGCTTCGGCGCCTCGCGTTCCGAAGCGCGTCAGCTGGTGCGGCACAACGCCGTGCTGGTCAATGGCAAGCGCGTGAACATTCCGTCTTATCAGGTCAGGCCAAACAATATTCTTGAAGTTTCCCAATCCGCACGCGAGCAGCTGCGCATCAAAGCCTCGCTCGAGGCCGCGGAGCAGCGCGGTATTCCGGAGTGGCTGGATGTCGATGCCAAGGCCATGAAGGGAACGTTCAAGACCATACCCGAGCGCGGTGATTTACCGGCAGAAATCAACGAAAGTCTCGTTGTGGCGCTGTACTCCAAGTAACGAGCTAGGTATTTAGCGAGGATGCACTAATGCAGAGTTCTGCGACTGAGTTTTTGAAGCCACGTCTGGTTGACGTGCAGACCCTGAGTCCCACACACGCCAAGATCACGTTGGAACCGCTAGAGCGCGGGTTCGGGCATACGTTGGGTAACGCCTTGCGGCGTATCCTGCTCTCATCGATGCCGGGCAGCGCCGTCACCGAGGTGAAGATCGACGGGGTTCTGCATGAGTACTCCACCCTCGACGGCGTGCTGGAAGATGTCATTGAGATTTTACTGAATCTTAAGACGTTGGCACTACGCATGCATGGGCGCGAAGAAACCACCTTGAAGCTCAGCAAGAAGGGCCCCGGCCCGGTTACCGCCGGCGATATCCAGCTTGAGCACGATGTTGAAGTGGTGGACGCGAAACACCTGATCGCGACGCTCACCAAGGAAGTCACCCTGAGTATGGAATTGAAGGTCCATCGTGGCCGTGGTTATCAGCCGGTAGCGGCACGTATCGGTGGTGAAGGCCGTTCGATCGGAATGATGCAACTGGACGCCTCGTACAGCCCGGTTCGCCGCGTGGCCTATACCGTGGAGAATGCGCGCGTCGAGCAGCGTACCGACCTGGATAAGCTGATTCTGGATATCGAGACCAATGGCGCCATCAACCCGGAAGAGGCCGTGCGCCGGGCAGCCAATATCCTGCAGGACCAGATTTCGATCTTTGTCGACTTGAAGAGTCCGGAAGCCAAGACCGAAGAGAGAAAAGAACCCGACATGGATCCGCTATTGCTGCGGCCGGTAGATGATCTTGAGTTGACCGTACGTTCGGCCAACTGCCTCAAGGCGGAGAACATCTTTTACATCGGTGATCTAATTCAGCGCTCGGAGTTCGAATTGCTGAAGACCCCGAATCTCGGGAAAAAGTCGCTTACGGAGATCAAGGATATTCTGGCCCAGCACGGGCTGTCTCTGGGCATGAAACTCGAAAACTGGCCGCCGGCTTCACTCAAAGACAGGGTTAAAATCCCTGAACAGCAGGAATCCGGTACCTGAGACAATAAAAGGCTAAACCATGCGTCACCATAAGAGCGGCCGTAAACTCAATCGAACCAGCAGTCACCGTGAGGCCATGTTTCGCAACATGGCGGTTTCGTTGCTGCGGCATGAACAGGTCGTGACCACGCTCCCCAAGGCGAAAGAATTACGTCGTGTCGCCGAACCCCTGATTACGCTCGGCAAGACGGCAACGCTTGCCAATCGCCGTGTGGCCTATTCTCGCCTCCGTGATCGGGAGATCGTCGGCAAGTTGTTTGACGATTTGGGACTGCGCTTCAAGGAGCGTAGCGGTGGCTATTTACGTATCCTGAAGACCGGCTATCGTGCTGGCGATTCCGCGCCCATGGCCCTGGTGCAGCTCGTGGAGCTGCGCAAAATGTCCGCCGAGTCTGCGACCGAAGCGGCAGCCCCGTTGGCCGGGGAGGCAAAGGGCAAGTCAAAGGGCGCACCCAAGAAGAAATCAGTGAAGAAATCCACGAAACGCGCAAAGTCGGCCAAAAAAACCGCTGAGGAATAAAGGCCTTAAGACAGCACCATGAAAAGCCGGGAAATACCCGGCTTTTTTTGTTTGGCGTCCAACCGAAAAACGGCGAGGCATGCGAGCCATGATCGTTCTGTTTACCGACTTCGGTATTGCCGACCCCTACGTCGGACAGATACATGCGATATTGGCCCAGGAAGCGCCTGGGAAGCCTGTTATTGACCTGTTTCATGCGGTGCCCAGATTCGATATTCGCGCGGGCGCTTACTTGCTACCAGCCTATACCCAAGGCTTTCCCTCAGGGACTGTTTTTATCTGTGTGATCGATCCGGGCGTGGGCAGCGCGCGTCAACCCGTCATGGTGCGGGCGGATGGACGCTGGTATGTGGGGCCGGACAACGGGCTGTTTCATATCCTGGTGCGCCGCGCGCGGGAGTGTGAAACTTACACGATCCGATGGCGTCCAATTCAGCTTTCCGCGAGTTTCCACGGTCGCGACCTGTTTGCGCCGGTGGGAGCCAGTCTTGCCCGCGGCGACATGCCCGATTCAGCACCGACGACGCTGACGATGCCTGAGGGGTCGACCTGGGCGGATGACCTCGCGCAGGTCCTGTATATCGATCACTATGGTAACGGCATCACGGGCTTGCGGGCCTCCAGTCTGACCCGGAATCAACGCTTGAAGACCCGGGGGCAAATTCTTGAACACGCTCGGTTCTTTGCCGACGTGCCGCCGAAGACAATTTTTTGGTACGAGAACGCCAATGGCCTAGTTGAGATCGCCGTTAATCAGGACAGCGCCGCCACGCGGCTTGGCTTGAAGATTGGGGATTCCGTGATAGTAGTTTAAGGGACAAAGAATAAATGAGGGTGGCATGAAAGATTGGGGTATACAGACGCGGGTGCTATTTCTGGCGCTGGTACCGCTCACGGTAGCGATTTTATTGATTTCCCTGCATTTCACCAACGCGCGGATTCAGGATCTGGAACAGGCCTTGCGTGACCGTGGCCAAACCATCGCCACGCGCCTGGCCTCGGCCTGTGAGTACGGCGTCACCACCAACAACCGTGCCATGCTGGCCAAGCTCGCTAAGTCTACGCTGCATGAAGCCGATGTGTTGTCCGTGACCCTCACCAGCATGGACGGTGTGGTGCTGACCCAGGTCTCGGCCGCGGAAAAGGATAAATCCTCATCCTCACTGCAAGGCTCGCGTTATAAATTCCGTGCACCGATTTATTACGGTGAATCCCCCGTGGGCAACTCGCATGCCGCATCCGCCAGTGGCGAGCAGAAACTGCAGGCCGGGTGGGTAGCGGTATCGCTTTCGCGTGAGGCGATGCAGACGGAGCAGAACCGGATTTTGCTCCAGAGTGTGTTGATTGTCCTGCTCGGGTTGGTGGTCACGATCATCGTGGCGTTGCGCCTGGCACGGACAGTGACGCACCCCATTCTCGCGTTGACCAAGGCCGTGGACAAGATCAAGCATGGCAAACTCGATCACCGTGTCATTGTGCAGTCCCCCGGAGAGATGGGTGAACTGGAGACCGGAATCAACGCCATGGCGGCGGCCCTGCAAGAGGCGCGCGACAGGGAAAAGAAACGATCCGAGGACGCGCTTTTTCTGGAGAAGGTTCGTGCCCAGGTAACGCTTGAATCCATCGGTGACGGGGTGATTACGACCGACGCCGAAGGCAGAGTGGTCTATATGAATTCGGTGGCTGAGCAGTTTACGGAGTGGAAGATCGAGGACGCGCGCGGGCGGGCACTTATCGAAGTCTTTAACATTTTCGATGAGACCGCCAATCGTCTTGAAAATTATCCGATCCACTATTGTCTGAAGGAAGGGCGCACCATCCGTCACGACAGCCATCATCTGTTGATGAGCCATGACGGCGGCAAGATCGAGATTCAGGACTCGGCGGCGCCCATCCGCGATCGTGACGGCATAATTATCGGGGCGGTGGTTGTGTTTCACGATGTTACGGAGATTCAGAGCATGGCCAAGCGCATGGCGTTTCTGGCTTCGCATGATCCGCTGACCGGCCTGCTCAATCGGCGCGAGTTTGAAATCCGTCTGCAACAGTCGCTGGACAGCGCCAGAAACGAGGATCGTGAACACGCACTTTGCTATCTCGATCTCGATCAGTTCAAGATCGTGAATGATACCTGCGGCCATATCGCCGGGGACGAGCTGTTAAAACAATTGGCCACGCACCTGCAAAAGGAGATACGCGCCAGCGATGTGCTGGCGCGTCTGGGCGGGGACGAGTTTGGCGTGATCCTGGAAAGCTGTTCCATCGAAAAGGCGCAGCAGATTGCCGACCTGCTGCGCCAGTCGGTCAAGGATTTCCGCTTTGCCTGGCGCAACCGGCTGTTTGAGATCGGGGTGTCCATTGGGCTCGTGCCGATCACCCGTGACAGCGGCGGGCTGACCGAGGTGATGAGCGCGGCAGATTCCGCCTGTTATATTGCTAAGGATCATGGGCGCAACCGTTTGCATGTGTACCAGGCGGACGACAGCGCGCTTGTGCAACGGCGCGGGGAGATCCAGTGGGTGCACCGGTTGCGGGAAGGGCTCGAAAAGAACAGCTTTGATCTCTATTGCCAGGCGATTGTCCCGCTGCAAGGGGATGCCTCGCCGCCGGAGCGCTTTTATGAAATTCTGGTCCGCATCCAGGATGTGGATCTTATTCTGCCCACCGCGTTTATCCCGGCCGCCGAGCGCTACCATCTAATGCCCGCCATCGATCGCTGGGTCATCGGCGCAGTGTTTTCCATGCTGGAGAAGTTCCGCAGCCGTCTCGAACGAGGCGGTCACGTGGAAGAAGGATTCCGGTTTGCGATCAACCTTTCGGGCCAGTCGCTGGGCGATGAAAAATTTGCGGAATTTGTCATGCAGCAGTTCGTCCAGCACCGGATTCACCCGGAGAGCATCTGCTTTGAAATCACCGAGACCGCGGCCATCGCCAACCTGAGCCGCGCACGCGATTTTATCGCGCAGTTCAAGCACATGGGTTGCCGGTTCGCGCTCGATGATTTCGGGAGTGGCCTCTCTTCCTTCGGCTACCTCAAAACACTGCCGGTGGATTACCTCAAGATTGCCGGCAATTTCATCGAAGGCACGGCCGACGATCCCGTGGATTACGCCATGGTCGATGCCATCAACCAGATCGGCCATGTCATGGGCCTGATCACGGTTGCCGAATCGGTAGAAAATGCCCTCACCTTGAAGAAACTGCGCGAGTCCGGTGTGGATTACGCCCAGGGGATGGAGATCGACATACCGAAGCCGTTGCACCAGGTATTACAGCTCACCGAGCAGGAGTGGCTCTCCATCCGTTCACATGCCAACGTGGCGTATAGTTGATCTTCATTGCTATCCCGCCTGACGCTGCGGGAGAACGGCGGCGCGCGCCATCCATGGTTTGAGAAAATGGCCGGTGTGCGAAGTCGGGTGCCGTGCGATTTCCTCGGGCGTGCCCTGCGCTACAACGAGCCCACCGCCATTTCCCCCTTCCGGACCGAGGTCGATGACCCAGTCGGCGGTCTTGATCACGTCCAGGTTGTGCTCGATGACAACGATGGTGTTGCCATGGTCGCGCAGCCGCACCAGCACCGCGAGCAATTGTTTGATGTCGTGAAAGTGCAGTCCGGTGGTCGGCTCATCCAGGATGTATAAGGTGCGCCCAGTGTCACGCTTGGAGAGTTCACGCGCGAGCTTGATGCGCTGGGCCTCGCCGCCGGAGAGCGTGGTGGCGCTCTGGCCCAGCGTGATGTAGGACAGGCCGACGTCGAGCAGCGTCCGGAGCTTCTGGTGGATGGAGGGGATGGCGCTGAAGAATTCTGCCGCCTCTTCCACCGTCATCGCCAGCACTTCGTTGATGCTCTTGTCCTTGTAGCGGATGTCGAGGGTTTCACGGTTGTAGCGCTTGCCGCGGCAAACGTCGCAGGGCACGTAGATGTCCGGCAGAAAATGCATCTCCACCTTGATCAATCCGTCGCCCTCGCACGCCTCGCAACGGCCGCCGCGCACGTTGAACGAGAAGCGTCCCGGCCCATAGCCGCGCTCGCGCGCCATGGGGGTGGCGGCGAAGAGTTCACGGGTGGGGGTGAACAGGCCGGTGTAGGTCGCCGGGTTCGAGCGCGGTGTGCGTCCGATCGGGCTTTGATCGATGTTCACCACTTTATCGAACTGATCGATCCCGTCGATGGCCTGGCAGGGCGCGGGTTCCAGATTGCTGCCGTACACATGTTTGGCCACGGAGGCGTAGAGCGTGTCGTTGATCAGCGTTGATTTACCCGAGCCGGAAACGCCGCTGACGCAGGTGAAGAGTCCCACGGGGATGGAGACATCCACGTTTTTCAGGTTATTGCCCGTGGCGCCCCGGATGACGAGCTGGCGTGCGGGGTCATTAGGGGTGTGTGTGGATGGAATCTCAATTTCCTGATCACCACGCAGGTAGGCTCCGGTGATCGACTGTGGGTGACGCCTGATTTCTTCGGGCGTGCCTTGGGCTACGATATTTCCTCCGTGCACGCCCGCTCCCGGGCCGATGTCGAGCACAAAATCGGCAGAGCGTATGGCCTCTTCATCATGCTCCACCACGATCACGGTATTGCCGATGTCGCGCAGGTGGTGCAGTGTGGCCAACAGGCGCGCGTTGTCGCGCTGGTGCAGGCCGATGGAGGGTTCGTCGAGCACGTACATCACGCCGACCAGCCCCGCGCCGATCTGCGAAGCAAGGCGGATACGCTGGGCCTCACCGCCTGAGAGGGTTTCCGCCGTGCGTGCCAGCGTCAGGTAATCGAGTCCCACGTTGACCAGGAATCCGAGCCGGTTGGCGACTTCCTTGACGATTTTCGAGGCGATCTCACCACGCTTGCCGGCCAGATTCAGGTGCTGGAAGAATTCGAGTGCCGGGCCGATGGGCAGGTTCGTGATTTCATGCAGTGGTTGGTCCTCGATGAACACATGACGCGCCTCGATTTTCAGGCGCGATCCGCCGCAGACCTCGCACGGCTGAGAACTGAGATATTTGGCCATCTCGTCACGGACCGTGCTGGATTCGGTTTCGCGGTAGCGCCGTTCGATGTTCGGGATGATCCCTTCGAAGGAATGCTTGCGTTTGGATTTCATCCCGCGATCGCCGAGATAGGTAAAGCTGACCAGTTCCTCGCCGCTGCCGTGGAGGACCACATCGCGTACTTTCTTCGGCAGCTCCTCAAACGGTTTGTCGAGATCAAATTTGTAGTGTCGGGCGAGCGACTCCAGCATCTGAAAATAAAACGCGTTGCGTCGGTCCCAGCCACGAATAGCGCCGGCGGGCAGTGACAGCGTGGCATCGCTCACCACGCGCGCGGGATCAAAGAATTGACGCACACCGAGACCGTCGCAGGTCGGGCAGGCGCCGGCGGGATTGTTGAAGGAAAAAAGCCGCGGTTCGAGTTCCGAGAGCGAGTAGCCGCAGTGCGGGCAGGCGTAACGTGCAGAGAAAACCATCTCTTGTCCACTCTGGCCGGCCTCGTCGAGCACCAGTACGCGCACAATCCCCTCGCCGAGATTGGTGGCGGTTTCAAACGATTCCGCCAGACGTTGTTCCTGCCCCTTGCGCACCACCACGCGATCGACCACGGCCTCGATCGTATGTTTGAAGTTCTTCTTGAGGTCCGGCGCTTCATCGAGCGACACCACCACACCGTCGATACGGGCGCGGATGTAACCCTGTGTGCGCAGCCGGTCGAGGATGTGCAGGTGTTCGCCCTTGCGTTCTTCCACCATGGGGGCGAGTAGCATGAGCTTGGTGTCCTCGGGCAGCGTCATCACGTGGTCCACCATCTGGCTCACGGTCTGGGCCGAGAGGGTGGCCTTGTGTTCCGGGCAACGCGGTTCGCCGACACGGGCGTACAGCAGGCGCAGGTAGTCGTAGATTTCCGTGACCGTGCCGACGGTAGAACGGGGGTTGTGCGAGGTGGATTTCTGCTCGATGGAGATGGCGGGGGAAAGGCCCTCGATCAGGTCGACATCCGGCTTCTCCATGAGCGAGAGAAATTGGCGTGCGTAGGCCGACAGCGACTCAACATAGCGACGTTGCCCCTCGGCATAGAGCGTGTCGAAGGCCAGCGAAGATTTGCCGGAGCCGGAGAGCCCAGTAATAACAGTCAGTTTGTTGCGCGGCAGATCGACGTCGATGTTCTTCAGGTTGTGGGTGCGCGCGCCGCGGATTCGAATGGTGTCCATGTTTAAAGCTGACTAGTCAAAGGGCAATCTGCTAATATACGCAAAATGTGCCACTTTGCCCAATAAACCCAACTAACATATGGCATTTTCCGAACGCATGACCCGCCTTGAGCTGCGCGCCAGCATCGGGCTCGCCGGTATTTACGGCCTGCGCATGCTGGGGATGTTTCTGATCCTGCCGGTTTTCGCGGTCTACGCCGAAAAGTTGCCGGGGGGATCGAGTCATACCCTGATCGGCCTGGCACTCGGTGTCTATGGCCTCACCCAGGCGATTTTGCAGCTCCCCTTCGGCATGGCCTCCGACTATCTCGGCCGCAAACGCGTGATCTACTTCGGTCTGCTGCTGTTTGCGCTCGGCAGTTTTGTCGCGGCCTACGCCCAGGACATTTACATGGTGATTATCGGGCGCTCGATTCAGGGGGCCGGCGCGATCTCCGCGGCCGTGACGGCGTTGCTCGCGGACCTGACACGCGAAGAGCATCGTACTAAGGCCATGGCCATGATCGGCATGACCATTGGCCTCACCTTTGCGCTGTCCCTGATTCTCGGTCCGGCGCTTTACTACCTCATCAGCATACCGGGGATTTTCGCCATGACCGGTGTGTTGGCGCTGCTGGCCATTCTCGTGGTGAAATTCGCCGTGCCGAACCCACGCGCTAGCCACTTTCATTCCGATGCTGAGGCGGCGCCAGCGAAGCTCTGGGATGTGTTGCGCAATCGCGAGCTCGCCCGGCTGAATTTCGGGATTTTTGCCCTGCACGTTGTGCAGATGGCGATGTTCGTGGTGGTGCCGTTTGCCCTGCGCCAGACCGGTGGCATCGACGCCAATCACCACTGGCAGGTGTACCTGCCGGTGATGATCATTTCCTTTGTGTTCATGGTGCCACCGATCATTTACGGCGAGAAAAAGGCCAAGCTCAAGGAAGTTTTCCTTGGCGCCGTGGCGCTGATGCTGGTGGCGCAGTTGGCGTTTGTGGTGGCGATCGATAATTTCTGGGGAATTTTTGTAGTGATGTCGATTTACTTCGTGGCCTTCAATATCCTTGAAGCCAGCCTGCCGTCGATCATCTCCAAGACGGCCCCGGCCGGTGCCAAGGGCACAGCGATGGGGGTGTACAGTACCTTCCAGTCATTCGGTCTCTTTGTGGGCGGCGCGCTGGGTGGCCTGCTTTCGCATTATTTCGGCCCTTCCTCCGTATTTGTTTTCGGGACCGGGTTGATCGCCGTCTGGCTGGTGTTGGCCTTTGGCATGAAGCCGTTGCCCGCCGTGAAAAACCTGATGTTCCACGTGCGCAAACTGAGTGCGGAGGAGGCACGCCGCCTGGAAAAGAAACTGTCCGAGGTGATGGGGGTGACCGAGGTCATGGTGATTGTCGAAGAGGGCGTGGCCTATATCAAGGTGGACAGCCGGCGGTTGGATGAAGGCGCCTTACGCAAATTACTTCCTGCGGAGTAAAGTGGGTTTGGGGCGGGTTTTAACGGGTTTTATTTATCCCGCAACTTAAAAATATTCTTATAAGCTGATGAACCAGCACTGATTCGCTGTGTGCGTTGAGGTGCCGGATAAATCTGGCTATGATGGACCGCGATGACACGAGGTTGCAAAAGCCCGTCCATGGGTTTTCCAACCGGCAAGGCAAAAAGCGCGGTTTTTGCCTTGTTTCATTTTTCAGGGTTGTGAAAAATGGTCGTACATCCTGTACCGCATCGTGGACGGCCAATTCGGCAGCCCACTCACCTTCACGGAGAAACGATTTCGAGTTCTGACAACAGGGCTCCGTGATTAACCTATGGAGAATTGACATGGCGCGTGGTGTAAACAAGGTAATTCTGGTCGGCAATCTGGGAAAGGATCCTGAAGTCCGCTATTCCCCCAACGGATCGGCGGTGGCCAATGTGACGATCGCCACCTCGGAGTCGTGGAAGGATAAAACTTCCGGCGAGAAGCAGGAAAAGACCGAGTGGCACCGGGTGGTGTTCTTCGGGCGTCTGGCGGAGATCGCCGGAGAGTACCTGAAGAAGGGCTCACAGATATATGTGGAGGGGAGACTGCAAACCCGAAAATGGCAGGACAAGGAAGGGCACGAACGGTACACGACAGAAATTGTCGCGAATGAGATGCAGATGCTCGGTTCGCGCGCCGGCGCGGGAGCACCCAGCGGCGACAGTTTCAATCAGGACCAGCCCCCCGCCGATCACGGCGCGGCGAAGTCCGGCACAAAGAATACCGCAGCGGCCACCGCGGATTTTGACGACGACATTCCGTTCTGAGACATACCTAGCAAGAAGTAGTAAATAAACCCCGGTAGGACTCTGTCCTTCCGGGGTTTTTGTGTGTGCAGAACGAGGTTAGCCCGGCGGCCAACCCAGAGGGCGACCACCGAGCAGATGGAGATGAATATGCCACACGGATTGCCCGGCATCGGCGTTGCAGTTCATGACGGTACGGTAACCAGAATCCGCAATCCCCGTTTGTTTCGCGATCTTGGCCGCCACCAGATACAGCTTGCCGACCAGATCGGCATGTTCCGTGCCAAGATCATTCAGCGTGGGGATGTGTTTTTTTGGAATAACCAGAACATGTACGGGGGCCTGGGGATGGATATCCCGGAATGCCAGTATGTCCGCATCCTCATGGATTTTGTCCGGCTTGATTTGCCCCGATACCATCTTGCAAAACAGGCAGTCTGTGGTCATGTTATTTCCCCTGATATTTCAAGGCGCGGCGCCTATCCTCATTTCCCAGCGGTTGAAGCATAGTGCGGAAAGTGTTGTGATAAAAGGGCGTGGTTGGCTTGCGCTTTGACCATTTTCGTACCATAACAAATACTATGCATTTAATGTTGCCATGTTGACCTGACTTTCCTGGGAGATTTGAGTCATGCCGATGTTTGAAGAACCGGTGGTAGGGACTATTTACGAAGACGAAGACGGAAAGACGTTCGAGGTGATCGCGTTTGATGAGAATATCGGAACCGTCGAAGTGGAGTTCGCCGACGGTACCAAGAATGAAATCGATCTGGACGACTGGTATGGGATGGACCTTGAAGAGGTCGAATCCGAGGACGAGGATGATTCAGCAGTCGATGCAGAGGAAGTCACCGAGGACGAGGAGGACGACCTGGATGACGATGACGAAGAAGAAGACGTGGACGAAGAGGAGGATGAATAACTCGCGGTAATCCGGGCGGTTACCGAATACCCACTCGTACCTGAGCCGACCGCATCAGGCGTCAATCACCAAACAGCCATGCGCCTTCCCTGGCGCATGGCCCGCCGCGAAGCGCGGCCAATTCGTCTCTCCCTGTTCTTGCTGGCGAAGACCAGATTTCTGGCTTGCGCTTACACCATCTCCTTAAGTGACTTGAGCGGCTGCACTTTGACGACGTTGCGCGCCGGCTTGGCCTTGAAAATTACTTCTTCTTTGGTGAACGGGTTGATGCCTTTACGCGCCGGTTGCGCCGGTTTGTAAATCATCTTGATCTTCATCATGCCGACGAGATTAAAAATTCCCGCACCCTTTTTCAGCTCGCGCTCGATCAGGCCGGAGAGGGAGTCAAATACAGCGACAACGTCCTTGCGTTTGAGGCTGGTTTTCTCAGCAATGTGGTTGTAGATCTCGGACTTTGTGATTGGTTTCTTTCCCGACTTGTTGTTCGCCATGTAGTACTCCTAGTGGAATGTGGTTTAGGGGGTTTCCATTACGCGCGCATAATTTAGCGTAAAAACCAGAGTTGTAGAAGAGATTGTCATTTATTTTTCTCCAAATTTCGGGATATAAAATAACGACCGCCTTTGGTCCAAACTTCACAAGTTGGATGAGGTTTGGAATTATTTTTCTTCTATTGTGAAGGATCCGGCGCGTCCGGCCATGGGTGGGGTGCCGCCCTGACCCCACGCTTGGCCGGTTCGTTGGGTTGTGCGACGAGCCACATGTGGCTGGATAGTAATCCCGGGGAAGCGGGCCGATGGGCGAATAAATCCTGAAGGAATAATGCGTTATCTGCGCCTTGCCGCTATAATCCGCTTGCTTTGATCCGGCCTGCCCCCACCTCTTAGGAGCGGCTTTTTCTTTCAGGAGGCAATATGCCAATTTATGAATATCAGTGCGGGGTCTGCGGCCATAAGCTTGAGGCTATCCAGAAGCTCAGCGACCCCGTGCTCGTGGACTGCCCCGTCTGTGGCAAACCCACACTCAAAAAACTCCTCTCCGCCGCCGGCTTTCAATTGAAGGGGTCGGGTTGGTATGCCACCGACTTCAAGGGGGGTGACAAGAAGAAGGACCAGTCCGACTCCGGGTCCGAGCCTGGGAAAAAGGGAAAATCTGAGTCTGACCCCGGGTCCGGAACCAAGTCCGGCGGCGGTTGCGGCGGCGGTACCTGTGGTTGCGCGCACTGAGGCATGATGGTGACCTTCCGCCGCTATCTGGTGGCCGGTTTGCTGATCTGGGTGCCGCTCGGTGTGACCGTGCTCATTGTGACTTTCCTGGTTGACCTCATGGACCAGACGCTGCTGTTGCTTCCCGAGCGCATACAGCCCGAGAACTTCCTGGGGTTTCGGATCCCCGGCTTGGGGCTGCTGTTGACCGCCATGGTCGTGCTGTCGACGGGGATGGCCGTCACCAACCTGTTCGGCAAGCAGCTGTTTAATTTCGGCGAACAGTTGCTGCGCCGGATTCCGGTGGTGCGCTCCATCTATGGCTCAGTCAAGCAGGTGACGGAGAGTATGTTCTCCTCCGGTAGTTCGTTTCGCAAGGTGGTGCTGGTGCAGTATCCACACCCGGGGTCCTGGACGCTCGCCTTTCAGACGGGAGTCGGTGCCGAGGAAGTGCGCGATAAAACCGGCCGGGACATCGCCAACGTTTTTGTGCCGACAACGCCCAACCCCACGTCGGGTTTTTTTCTTATGGTGCCGCACGAAGACCTGATTGAACTCGACATGTCGGTGGATGACGGGCTCAAGATGTTGTTGTCCGTCGGCGTGGTTGTGCCGGAACGCAAAAAAGAGACCCTGATTGACCGGCACACGCCGCACCCCTGACCTATCTCTATTATCGCCAACAAACAAAAACGGACATAGCATGCGCAGTCATTATTGTGGTGAACTCAATGAATCACTTATTGGCCAGAGCGTAACCCTGTGCGGTTGGGCGCACAGCCGGCGCGACCATGGCGGTGTGATCTTTATCGACCTGCGTGACCGGGAGGGCTTGGCGCAAACCGTCTTCGATCCAGGGCTGAAAGAGGCGTTCAGTGTCGCGGAAGGCGTGCGCAATGAATTTGTACTGCGTGTCACGGGCAAGGTCCGTGCCCGCCCCGCCGGCACGGAAAACCCGCACCTGCGCACCGGCAAGGTCGAAGTGGCGGCGACACAAATTGAAATTCTTAATCGTGCCGAAGCGCTGCCGTTCCAGCTTGATGATACCGACCTGTCCGAACCCGTGCGCCTGAAGTATCGCTATCTCGATCTGCGCCGCGATTTCATGCAGAAGAACCTGCGCCAGCGGCACAGGGTGACGCAACTCCTGCGCCGCTTCCTGGAAGATCGCCATTTCACAGAAATCGAAACCCCGATGCTGACCAAGTCCACGCCCGAGGGCGCGCGCGACTATCTTGTGCCGTCGCGCACGCACGCGGGACATTTCTTTGCCTTGCCGCAATCGCCGCAGCTTTTCAAGCAGATGCTCATGGTCGCGGGTTTCGAGCGTTATTTCCAGGTCGCGCGTTGCTTCCGCGATGAAGACCTGCGTGCCGACCGGCAGCCGGAATTCACCCAACTCGATATCGAGACCTCGTTCCTCGATGAAAACGGGGTGATGAATCTGGTGGAAGAGATGATTCGCACGATGTTCAAGAGTGTGCTCAACGTCGATTTGCCTAACCCCTTTCTGCGCATGAGCTACGATGAATCCGTGCGCCGTTTCGGTTGCGATCGGCCTGACCTGCGGGTGCCGCTGGAACTGGTTGATGTCGGCGATCTCATGAAGGGTGTCGAGTTCAAGGTGTTCGCGGGGCCGGCGAACAACCCGGGCGGCCGTGTGGCGGCGTTGCGCGTCCCCCGGGGCGGCGAGCTACCGCGCAGCCAGATCGATGGCTACACCGCCTTTGTGGCCCAATATGGCGCCAAGGGACTGGCCTACATCAAGGTCAACGATGCCGCCAAGGGCCGCGACGGATTACAGTCGCCGATTCTGAAGTTCCTGCCCGACGAGGTGATTGCCGGAATCATGCAACGCACCGGCGCCCAGACGGGCGATCTCATCTTCTTCGGTGCGGATACCGCCAAGGTCGTCAACGACGCGCTCGGGGCGCTGCGCCTCAAGCTGGGCGATGATCTGGGGCTCAAGCAGGGCGACTGGAAGGTTCTCTGGGTCGTGGATTTTCCCATGTTCGATTACGACGCCGACACCAAGCGTTGGACGGCGTTGCACCATCCGTTTACCTCGCCCAAGGCCGAGGATCTCGAGCGCGTGGACATCGATCCCGCGAACGTCAAGGCCCGCGCCTATGACATGGTGCTGAACGGTTCCGAGATCGGCGGCGGTTCTATCCGCATCCATCGCATGGATACCCAGGAGAAAGTATTCGCGACATTGGGTATCGGGCCGGAAGAGGCCCGCGCCAAATTTGGTTTCCTGCTCGATGCGCTCAAGTTCGGCGCACCGCCGCACGGCGGAATCGCTTTTGGCCTGGATCGTATTTGCGCGCTCATGGCCGGTGTGGATTCCATCCGTGACGTGATCGCCTTCCCCAAGACACAGAAGGCCTCATGTCTGCTGACCGACGCCCCCAGCCCGGTGGACGAAACGCAGCTACGGGATCTGCACATCAGGCTACGCAAGCCCGCGGAGAAAACGGCCGGCGAGGCCGCCGGTGTCCCGGCAGACGAAAAAGCATAAACGCCCGGTGTCGGTTTTGGTGGTGGTCTACACCCGGACCGGTAAAGTGTTGTTGTTGCGCCGTGCCGGAACCCACCAGTGGCAATCCGTAACCGGAAGCCTGAAGTGGGAAGAAATGAACCCATGGGACGCGGCCCGGCGCGAGCTGTACGAGGAGACCGGCCTCAAACCCACAGAAGACATGCGGGATTTACAGCACTATTTCCGGTACCCGATCTTGCCTGCGTGGCGCCAGCACTATGCCCCAGAGGTGCAGGAAAACACAGAACACGTTTTCGCCCTTGAACTTCCCGCGGAAATCCTTATAAGTGTGAATCCCGCCGAGCATGTCGAATACGGCTGGTTTCCTTTTGAGGAAGCGGCGGAGAAGGTATTTTCATGGACCAACCGTGAAGTCATTTGGAGGTTAAAGGCCCAAGGCTGAATCATGGCAACCGCACTCGCCTACGAGCAGTTTGACAGTCTTCCCGACGAAGACTGCGACGCACGCATTCATGCCGCCAGGCGAAAACTTGGGTCCCGCGTGGTGATCCTCGGACACCACTACCAGCGCGACGAAGTGTTTTGTCACGCCGACTATTCCGGTGATTCGCTCAAGCTCTCGCGTCTGGCGGCATCGAGTGACGCCGACTATATCGTATTTTGCGGTGTGCATTTCATGGCCGAGGTCGCTGACATCCTGTCGCGTCCTGAGCAGATTTCCATTCTGCCCGATCTGGCTGCCGGCTGTTCCATGGCCGACATGGCGAATCTGGCCGCAGTGGAACGTGCATGGAAGGAACTCGCCGCGGTGCTCGATCCGGAGAACCGCATTACGCCGGTGACCTATATTAATTCCGCCGCTGACCTCAAGGCCTTTTGCGGCCGGCACGGCGGGCTCGTGTGCACCTCGTCAAATGCCAGGCGTGTGCTCGAATGGTCTTACCAGCAACGCGAGAAGGTGCTGTTCTTTCCCGATCAGCATCTCGGACGCAACACCGCTTACCGCATGGGCATTCCGCTGGAGGAGATGATGGAGTGGGATTTCAATCAGCCGCGCGGTGGGCTCACGAACGAACAAATCGAGAAAGCGAAGATCATCCTGTGGAAGGGTTTTTGCTCGGTGCATCAGGTGTTCAAGCCGCAACACATCGAGGCCTTCCGTAAGCAGCATCCCGGGGGTAAGGTCATCTCTCATCCCGAGTGTTCTTTCGAGGTGTGCCAGCAATCCGACTACGTAGGTTCGACTGAATATATCATCAGGACGGTCGCCGACTCGACTCCGGGAACCCAATGGCTGGTCGGCACGGAACTCAATCTCGTTAATCGGCTGGCCGAGCAGCACAAGGGACAGGGCAAGGTCGTGACGTTCATGTCGCCCACCGTGTGCATGTGCTCGACCATGTTCCGCATCGACCCGCAGCACCTGTTGTGGACGCTGGAGAATCTGGCGCTTGGGCGCGTCGTTAACCAAATCAAAGTACCCAAGGCGGAGGCTGAGCAGGCGCGGCTTGCGCTTTCGCGTATGCTCGACGTATCGCCATAACCGCGGAGACAAGGCCCGCGATACCAGGTCCAACAGAAACAAACTCTGTCGGGGAGCAATGTATCGCGCCCATGGGTGGTCAGACTTCATGTCCCGGGCGCCATGAATAGCGCCCCTACCAGCTTTTATTTACCCACGTTATTTCGGAAAGACCGGAAAAATAGAGAAGGGCTCTGCTTGTATTTTGTATTTTGAAAATCGTATCCAAAGAATCTGTTGTTCTTATTCACGGACTATGGCTGTCTGGCTGGTGTCTGGTACTCCTTGCCTGGCGGCTCCGGCGCGCGGGGTTTACCGTTCACATCTTTTCTTATGCCTCGGTCCGTTCGGATCTGCGTGCGAATGCCGGACACCTGCAACGCTATCTCACCATGCTGCCGGCGGAAGAGGTGCACCTGGTGGGACACAGCCTGGGTGGCATCCTGATCCGCGCGCTTCATCATTATTACCCGCAGCAGCGGCCCGGTCGCATCGTGACGCTGGCCTCGCCCCACCAAGGCAGTATCGCAGCGCAAACCTTGGCGCGATCCGCCATAGGTCGCCGGATGCTTGGCCGCAGTGTGGTGCCGCTGCTGGAAGGGCAGCCGCAGGGCTGGCCTGTCCCCAAGCGTGAAATTGGCATTATCCGCGGCAGCCATGCGCTCGGTTTGGGCCGGCTATTGACCCGGTTGACCATTCCCAACGACGGTGTGCTTACCGAGGCGGAGACGGAACTGGCTGGCGCCGCGGGGCACGTGGCGGTCCCTGCTTCGCATAGTGGCCTGCTACTGTCACGCGAGGCGGTGCGGCAGGTCAGTGCCTTCCTCCGGTCAGGCCGGTTTTTGCAATAGTCCCATGATTTTCTGGTTAAAGTTGGGGTGAACGGCTTCGGATGTTAAACTGCGCCTGCCCTTCGCGCGTCGGTGGGTCGAACAGAAAACCAAGCCAACGAGGGAGTCTGCATGGCCGGTCATTCGAGATGGGCCAACATCAAGCACCGCAAAGGCGTTCAGGATGCCCGGCGCGGCAAGGTTTTCACCAAGATCATCCGTGAGATTACCGTGGCGGCCCGCGCCGGCGCCGACCCAAAGCTTAACCCACGCCTGCGCACCGCCATCGATAAGGCCATGGATCAGAACATGACGCGGGACACGATCGACCGCGCCATCAAGCGCGGCACAGGCGAGCTGGAAGGCGCCCAGTACGAAGAAGTGCATTACGAGGGTTACGGACCGGGCGGGGTGGCGGTCATGGTAGAGTGCACCACCGACAACCGAACCCGTACTGTGGGCGAGGTGCGGCATGCCTTCGCCAAGCATGGCGGCAATCTCGGCCAGGATGGTTCGGTTGCCTTCCTCTTCAAGAAAACCGGGGTGCTTGTTTACCCCCCGGGGTCGAATGAGGGCAGGATCATGGAGGCCGCGCTAGAGGCCGGGGTCGACGACGTGATTACCGATGCCGATGGCACTGTCGAGGTGTTAACGGCGCTGGAGAGTTTTCATGTCGTGCTCGAGGCCATGGCTAAGGCCGGTCTCAAACCCGGGGACTCCGAAATCCAGCAGCGCGCCGCCGTCGCAGTAGTGGTGGCGGGTGACGACGCGGAAAAAATGCTGAAACTGCTTGAGGCGCTGGAAGAACTGGACGACGTTCAGAGCGTGCACTCCAATACCGATATTTCCGATGAACTGCTCAGGGTGGCGAGCTGATGCGTATACTTGGCATCGATCCTGGTTCTCGTATTACAGGTTTTGGCGTGGTGCAAATATTGCGCAACGGGAAAGTCCAGTATGTCGCGAGCGGCTGTGTGCGTACCCCCAAGGCCGATCTCGCGGGAAAGCTCAAGTCCGTCTATGACGGCGTGAGTGAAGTCATTCAGGTCTATCAGCCCACGGCGTTCGCGATTGAGAAGGTCTTCATGGCGCGCAACGCGGATTCGGCGCTCAAACTGGGTCAGGCGCGTGGCGCCGCGATTCTGGCGGGCGCGAATCATGCGCTCGCTATTGCCGAGTACTCTGCTTTGCAAATCAAGCGCGCTATCGTGGGTAAAGGACACGCCGATAAGGGTCAGGTGCAACATATGGTAAAGGCGCTGCTTGAGCTATCTGGTACGCCTCAGGCCGACGCCGCGGACGCCCTTGCTTGCGCCATCTGCCATGCGCACCATGCGGTCGGTATCCAGTCGTTCGAGCGTGCGCGGACACGTCGCAGCGGCCGGGGACTGAGGTTGAGTGCATGATCGGAAGATTGCACGGTCTGTTGTTGCGCAAGGAACCACCGGCCTTGCTCATTGATGTGGGCGGTGTCGGCTATGAGCTGGAGGCTCCCATGACCACGTTTTATGAGTTGCCGGCTGTGGGCCAATCCGTGACGCTGCACACCCATCTTGTGGTGCGCGAGGATGCGCACCTATTATACGGTTTCGCGCGTGAGTCCCAGCGGCGGCTGTTCCGTGGTTTGCTCAAGGTAAACGGCGTCGGTCCGCGCGTGGCGCTGGCGGTGTTATCGGGTCTCTCGGATGAGGAGTTTGTTCGCAGTGTTGCCGAGGAGGACGTTGCCCGGCTCACCCAAGTGCCGGGTATTGGGCGCAAGACCGCCGAGCGCCTGATTGTCGAGATGCGCGATAAATTACCTACCGACCTTGGTGGTTCAGCGCTTATTCACGCCGCGCCCGGCACGGCCATGCCGGTGGACCCGATCGGTGTGGCGGTGAGCGCCTTGGTGGCCCTGGGCTATAAGCTTCCCGAGGCCAGCCGCATGGTGCGCGGGCTTGCCACCAAAGGACTCAGTACGGAAGAAATTATTCGTCAGGCGCTGAAAGGCATGGCAGTATGATTAATAGGGTATGATTTGTCATCGCAAAGAGTGCAAAGGCTTTAGTATCAAAAATGCTTTTCTCTGCGTTTTGGCCGGCTGGGTGACAAGAAAATTTTTATGATCGAAACTGACCGATTGGTTTCTGCCAAAACCGTGGATGCATCCGAGGAGGTTGCCGATATCCGGCGCCTGCGACCGGCACGCCTCGCGGAATATGTTGGCCAGGAGCCGATACGCCGGCAGATGGAGATTTTCATCGCCGCCGCGCGCGGACGCGCAGAGGCCCTCGACCACGTGCTGTTGTTCGGTCCCCCCGGCCTTGGCAAAACCACGCTCGCCCACATCATTGCCAACGAAATGGGGGTGAGCATGCGTCAGACCTCGGGTCCGGTGCTCGAGCGTCCGGGCGATTTGGCCGCCCTCCTCACCAACCTGCAACCCAACGATGTGTTGTTCATCGACGAGATCCATCGGCTGAGTCCGGTGGTGGAGGAAATCCTCTACCCGGCGCTGGAAGACTACCAACTCGATATTCTCATCGGCGAAGGGCCGGCGGCGCGTTCCATCAAACTTGACCTGCCCCCCTTTACGCTGGTGGGCGCAACCACGCGCGCGGGCCTGCTGACTTCGCCGTTGCGCGACCGTTTCGGTATTGTCCAGCGACTGGAGTTTTACAATCCGGAGGAACTGACCCGAATCGTGGCGCGCTCTGCGGATATCCTCGGAATCCCCATCGAGCCCGAGGCCGTCGCCGCCATGGCCCGTCGTTCGCGCGGTACGCCGCGGATTGCCAACCGTCTGCTGCGCCGCGCCCGCGATTTTGCCCAGATCAAAGGTAAGGGGCATCTTACGAGTGACATTGCCGAATCCGCGCTCAGCATGCTAGAAGTTGATCAATGCGGGTTCGATATGCTTGACCGGAAACTGCTTTTGGCGGTCATTGAGAAATTTAGTGGCGGGCCGGTGGGCGTGGACAATCTTGCCGCCGCCATCGGCGAGGAACGCGATACTATCGAGGACGTGGTTGAGCCGTTCCTGATCCAGCAGGGTTTCCTCATGCGCACGCCGCGCGGGCGTCTGGCGACGGCCGCCGCCTGGCGGCATTTCGGCCTGCAGGCGCCGGCCACCACGGATCGGGCGCAGTGCGATATCTTTGAAGACAAATGACCCTGCGGGCGGGAACCCGTGAACGCCGTATTTTCCATTCCTATTCGGGTGTATTACGAAGACACAGACGCCGGTGCCGTGGTTTACTATGCCAATTACCTCAAATTCATGGAGCGAGCACGTACCGAATGGTTGCGCGCACTGGGTTTCGAGCAGGATGAACTTTCAAGCCGGGATGGGGTCGTATTTGCCGTGCGGTCTGCGAAGGTCGATTTTCTGAAGCCGGCACGTTTCAACGATTCGCTGTTGGCGACCGTGGAGGTAAGCCAGCGTGGCAACGCCAGCATCACCTTCCGCCAGCGTATCCAGCGTGGTGAATTAACCTTGTGCGAGGGGGAGATTAAAGTGGCTTGTCTCAATGTTTCCACGTTTACACCATGCCCGCTGCCCGAGCGAATTCGGGAACAGCTGGATGCCGGGGGCGCGCGGTGAACGTCACTACTACCACCGATGTCGCTTTCCTGTCTCTGGTCGAACATGCTTCGTTGCCGGTACAGCTGGTTCTGGCTCTGCTGATGGTCGCCTCGGTCGTTTCCTGGACCATGATCTTTCGCAAGTGGTTTGCGCTGAAGACGGCGAACCAGGTAGCGGAACGGTTCGAAAACCGGTTCTGGTCCGGCGCCAACCTGAATCAAATGTTCACGGAACAAACGCGCAAGGATGTCAGCGCCACGGGCATGGCCAGCATCTTCGTCGAGGGATTCCGCGAGTATAAACGCCTTACCGAGCAGTCCAATATCGAGCCCATGGATATCCTGGTGGGCGTGCAACGGGCCATGCGCGTGGCGCTTTCGCGCGAGATCGAATATATGGAGACGCATCTCTCGTTCCTCGCCACCGTCGGTTCGACCAGCCCTTATGTCGGCCTGTTCGGTACCGTGTGGGGCATCATGAATTCTTTTCGTGTCTTGGGCAGCATTGCCCAGCCGACGATTGCTAACGTGGCGCCAGGCATTTCCGAGGCCTTGATCGCCACGGCCATCGGTCTCTTCGCCGCCATTCCGGCGGTAATCGCCTACAATCGTTATTCGAACAACGTCGAGCGGCTGGTGACGCGCTATGAAATCTTCATGGAGGAATTCGCCAGCATCCTGCAACGCCAGGCGTTCGCCGCGAGGGCCTGAGCGTGGACTCCTACCGCAAGCGCCGCAAGAAGCTCATGAGCGAGATCAACGTCGTGCCCTACATCGACGTGATGCTGGTGTTGCTGGTGATTTTCATGATCACGGCGCCGCTGCTGTCGCAGGGCGTCAAGGTTGATTTGCCAAAGGCCACCGCGCATCCTGTCGATACCCAGGACCGCGAAACACTGATCGTGACGGTTAACCGCGAAGGACAATATTTTCTGGATGACAGACGTATGTTGCCCGATGACTTGGGCAAAAAAGTCGCGGCGATATTACGGGCGCGCCCGCAGACACCGGTGTTGATCCGCGGTGACCGCCGGACGGATTACGGCGAGGTGGTGAAGGCCATGACGTTGTTGCAGTCCGCCGGTGCGCCGAGTGTGGGTCTATTGACCGAACCGACCCGAAATCCCTGACGTGTTGACCAGGAAGCTGCGCCAAAATCCGGGCCGGGCCAGGGCAATCGTTTTTGCCATCTTGGTGCACGTCGTGGTGATTGTGCTGCTTGTGATAGGTTTTCGCTGGACGACACAGACGGCGCCCGAGGAGAAGATTGTACAGGCCGTGGTCGTCGACGAGACGCCGTTGACAGCAGAGGAAAAGCGAAAGCAGGAGGAGGCCAAGCGGGCGCAGGAGCAGGAAGAGGCGGAGAAAAAGGCCGAGGCCGAAAAACGTCACGAGATCGAACTTAAGAGAAAGCAGCAAGAGGAGCAGAAGCTCAAGGAAGCGGAAAAGAAGAAGCGCGTTGCCGAACTGGAACACAAGAGGAATGAAGAGGAAAAGCTCAAACAGAAACACGCCGAGCAGTCGTTGAAGGAACAGCTGCTGGCGGAGGAGAAGGAGCGCGAGCACGCACGTCAGACTGCGGCGAATTCGGCGCGCGCCAAGTCCGAGGTGGACAAATATACGACACTGATCAAACAAAGGGTTTCCCGCAGTTGGAGCCGTCCGATGGGTGCGGCGCACGGGCTGCAGTGTGTGGTCAATGTGCGCCTGACCTTGAGCGGCGATGTGCTGGGAGCCACGGTGGTCAGGTCAAGCGGTAATGTATTGTTCGATCGTTCGGTGGAGAACGCCGTGTATAAAGCGGCGCCGCTGCCATTGCCAGAGGACCCGACCTTGTTCGATAATTTCCGTGAAATCGAGTTTTTGTTTAACCCGGAGGAATAGATTTTGGTACGTGGCAAGCGACATGAGGTCAGTCACAGCCTAAGGCAGATGGGTTTCTTTCTCCTGCTCACGGCTTTCTATTTATTTCCCTGGTCTGAGGCAAGGGCGGTGCTGACCATCGAAATAACCCAAGGCGTGGAAACGGGTGTGCCCATCGCTATCGTGCCATTTGGTTTTGAGGTGCCCAAGCCGCCGCAAAATGTGTCAGACGTGATTCAGGCGGACTTAACCCGCAGCGGTCGTTTTTCGGTCCTGCCCCGGAATGATTTTGTTGCCACGCCGCACGAGGACAAGGAAGTGGTTTTCAAGGATTGGCGCGTGATCAAGGCCGAGGCCCTCGTGATCGGGAGTGTGCGGCCGGCGGGGCCAGGAAAGTTTCAGGTGCAGTTCCGCCTGTACGATGTTTTCAAGGAAACCCAGCTCGCTGGTTTCCGTTACACGGTCAGCGCTGATAAGTTGCGTTCTGTGGCGCATCAGATCAGCGACATCATTCATGAGAAACTTACGGGCGAGCCGGGTTCATTTAACACGCACATTGCCTACATCACTCGGGAAGAAGGGCGCAAGGGTGCGCCGGTGTATAACAAGCTGCAGGTGGCGGATTCCGATGGTTATGGGTCGCAGACCATTGTGCGCTCTGTGGAGCCCCTGATGTCGCCGTCGTGGTCACCGGATGGAACCCGCCTCGCCTATGTTTCATTTGAGGACGGGCGTGCCAAGGTTTATATACAAAATATAGCGGATGGAAAACGCGAGATGCTCGCGGAGTTCAAAGGCATTAACAGCGCGCCGGCATGGTCACCGGATGGGCAGCGTCTGGCGCTCACGCTTTCCCGGGATGGGAATCCCGAAATTTACGTCATGCGCCTCGATAATCGCGAACTCAAACGCCTCACGTATGATCCATCCATCGATACGGAACCGTCCTGGTCGCCGGACGGACGTTACCTCGTGTTTACCTCGGATCGTGCCGGTGGGCCACAGATTTACCGCATGAGCGCTGATGGGGGTGCCGCCGAACGCCTGACTTTCGAGGGTGATTACAACGCATGCGCCTCGTACTCGGCGGATGGGAAGTTGTTGGTGCTGGTAAGTCGCCAGGAGGGCAGTTACCGTATTGCCACCTTGCAACTTGGTACCGGGGTGTTTCAGGTGCTGACCGATACTTCGCTCGATGAGTCACCCAGTTTTGCCCCCAATGGCCGTATAATCATCTATGCTACCGAGGTGCGAGGGCATGGTGTGTTGGCCTCGGTTTCTGCCGATGGACGCGTACGTCAGTTATATAAATTTGAGGAGGGTGATGTACGGGAGCCCGCCTGGTCGCCTTACAATCGTGAACTGCAATACAAGGAGTAAACCATGAAAAGCGGAAGTCTGTTAGCGGTATCGTTTGTTCTTTCCTTCATCCTCGCGGGTTGCGCTGGTGAAGAAGCGGTCAAGTCAAAAGAGGGTTCCTCAAAAGGCACGGCGGCAGAGACCATGCCTGCCGATAGCAAAGGTGATGCAGCCGGATCCGGTCTTTCTGATCAGGAGAAACAGAAGGCTCAGAAGATGGCGGATCTGCTCGCGCAGCACCGGATCCATTTTGCCTTTGACAGCAGCAGTATCGATAGTGAGGCGCGCGCTATCATCGAGGCGCATGCGCAGAACCTCAAGGCGAATCCCCAGATCAAGGTGGCCCTCGAAGGCAATTGCGATGAACGTGGCACCCGCGAGTACAACCTCGCGTTGGGTGAACGCCGTGCACAGGCTGTCGAGAAGCTGATGAAGGTGCTCGGGATTGCAGCCAACCGGGTCTCCACCGTTTCCTTTGGCGAAGAAAAGGGACTGTGCACCGAGCACAACGAATCTTGCTGGCGTCAGAATCGCCGCGTTGAGATCGTTTATAAATAAGCATGCCTAACCGTCGTTTAGGCGGTTGGATAGGCCTGGGGTTGGCGGCGCTCCTGTGGGGGAGCGCCGCTCATGCCCTGGAGCTGTTTGATCGGCCGCGGAGTGCGGCATCCACCCCGGCCGCTGCCGAGGCGCCGGATCCATCGCGCGAGACCTTGGCCGATTTGTTGCTGCAGGTCGACACCATGCAGAACGAACTGCGCAAGCTGCGTGGCCAGGTGGAAGTGCAGGCCAATGAAATCGAACGCTTGAAGACCAGGCAGCGGGAATTGATCGCCGACATCGATCGGCGAGTGCAGGAGCTTGAACGCCGCCGGGGCGCCGCTGCGCCAATTGAGGCGACCACCTCTGGTAATGCGTCGGCATCGGCACCCACGGTAAATGCTGCGAACGCCGTACAGGAACAGCAGGATTACGATGCGGCCTTTGGTCTGCTCAAGCAGGCGTCTTACGAGCGCGCCGCCAAGGGATTCCGTGATTTCATTGCCAAGTATCCGCAAAGTAATTTGCGTGACAACGCCCAGTATTGGCTGGGCGAATCGTATTACGTCGTGCGTAATTTTCGGCAGGCGGCGGAGGAATTCTCCAAGGTCGTCAGAGACCACCCAAAAAGTCCGAAAACCCCTGATGCCATGCTGAAAACCGGTTATAGCCATTACGAACTGGGCGAGTGGGCCAAGGCGCGTGAAAGCCTGAGCCAAGTGACTGTACTCTATCCTGGCACCACGGCGGCAAAATCAGCCGAGCAGCGCCTGGCCAAGATGAAGAAAGAAAAGCATTAGTTCTCTAACGAAATTCCCACTGTTTTTTGTTTTATACTCACGTTGCGTCAGGGGGATTCTTGGCATATTTGTCAGGTTTCGAACAATCATGACTCCCCGGCCTTGGTTGTTTCGTCCAACCGCAGGTAAGATCATCCCGATACCTTTCTGATCCACTGATATGACGATTTCAGTTAAACCAGAGACAGTCAGCGCCGACCGCCTGCGCGTGACGGAAATTTTCTATTCCCTCCAGGGCGAGGCACGGACCGTGGGTTTCCCCACGGTGTTTGTGCGGTTGACGGGGTGCCCGCTGCGGTGCGGCTACTGCGATACGGAGTATGCTTTTTATGGCGGGCAGTGGCTGTCGTTAGACGATATTCTCGTGCGGGTGAGCGAATATTCACCGCACTATGTGACCGTTACCGGTGGCGAGCCTCTGGCGCAACGCCCCTGTCGCGAATTCCTGAAGCGGCTGTGCGATCAGGGTTATGAAGTTTCATTGGAAACGAGCGGTGCACTCGAAATCGCCGGTATCGATCCGCGTGTGAGTATCGTCATGGACATCAAGACACCCGGTTCCGGCGAAGAGAAAAAGAACTTGTATGCCAATATTGTTCACTTGAAAAAGGAAGACCAGGTCAAGTTTGTGATCTGCGACCGCATGGATTACGAGTGGAGCCGGGACAGACTCAAGGATGATCGGCTCGATCAGACCTGTGAGGTGCTGTTTTCCCCCTGTCACGGGCAATTGAGCCCGACCGACCTCGCCGAATGGATTCTGCAAGATCGTCTGCCGGTACGCATGCAGGTTCAATTGCACAAGCTGCTCTGGAACGATGCCCGTGGTCGCTGACATGGGGGAAAAATCCGTCGTACTGGTTTCTGGGGGTCTCGACTCGGCGACTGTGCTGGCGCTCGCGCGTGAGCAAAATCATTCGTGTTACGCGCTGACCTTCGACTATGGCCAGCGTCATCGGATCGAACTCGATGCCGCGCACCATGTGGCTAAGCTGCTGGGTGCTGTCGATCATCGCGTGGTGCAGCTTGATATCGGCTGGATTGGAGGATCGGCGCTGACGGACAATGACATCCCCGTGCCGGATGCCCCTTCCGATGGCATTCCTGTGACTTATGTTCCGGCGCGCAATACCGTGTTTCTTGCCACCGCGCTGGGTTGGGCGGAAGTGCTGGGGGCGCAGGACATTTACATTGGTGCCAACGCGGTGGACTATTCCGGCTATCCGGACTGTCGCCCAGAATTCATTCAGGCATTTGAGAAACTTGCGAACCTAGCCACACGTGCCGGTGTGGAAGGCAAGGCCTTTCATATCCATGCGCCCCTGATGCTCATGAGCAAAGCCGAGATTATCCGCACCGGTGTACGTCTGGGCGTGGATTATTCGCTGACGGTGTCCTGCTACAACCCGGACCTGGACGGGCTTGCCTGTGGCGTCTGCGACGCCTGTCGGCTGCGTCGCCAGGGGTTTGCTGATGCCGGGGTGGCAGACCCGACACGTTATTATTATCGTTGAAAGCCGTAAATGACCTGGCATGGGCGACCAGAGCAGAGCAAAATTATGTCTTCAGAGGAATAATAGCGTTGAGTAGGACGTCATAGGCGGGATAAGCGGAGAATATTTATGGAACTTACAAATACACAACATGTGGCACTATGGGGTTTTGTCGTGGCTGTGGCATTCGGCGCCATCGCCAACAAAACCAATTTTTGCACCATGGGCGCGGTGAGTGATTGGGTGAATATGGGTGATAAGAACCGCCTGCGCGCGTGGTTTCTCGCCATCGGTATTGCCATCCTCGGCTCTCAGATTTTGCAGACCGTGGTTTCCATCGATCTTACTAAATCGATCTATCTCACGGCGAGTTTCGGCTGGCTCGGGTATCTGCTCGGGGGGTTGCTCTTCGGCATCGGCATGACGCTCGCATCCGGATGCGGCCAGCGCACGCTGGTACGCATTGGCGGCGGCAACCTGAAATCCCTGGTGGTGATGCTGGTGATGGGCATCACGGCGTACATGACGCTGCGCGGGTTGCTCGCGCCCGTGCGCATTAATGCCATCGAGGTTACCAACGTGGATCTGGCCGCACACGGTATTCCGAATCAGGGGATTGCAACACTGATTCTCGCGGCCACCGGCATTGGGGACGCGAACTTGGTGCAGTGGGGAGTAACGGCGGTGCTGGGGTTCGGTTTTATCGTGTTTGCTTTCATGAGCGCGGATTATCGCCGTAGTCTTGACAATATCCTGTCAGGTGTCAGCATTGGCCTCTTCGTGGTGGCGGGGTGGTACATCACGGGCAAGCTGGGTTTTGACGAATTCGATCCAGTACGGCTTGAGTCTTATACATTTGTGTCTCCGGTGGCGGAGAGTGTGAATTACCTCATGACCTATACCGGCTCCACCATCAATTTTGGTATCGCCGCGGCGTTTGGCATCGTTGTCGGTTCATTTCTTTACTCCGTCGTTTCCGGGAGATTCAGCATTGAAACTTTTGGCACGCGTTCCGACATGATCGCTCATCTCATCGGCGGCGCCTTAATGGGCTTCGGTGGCGTACTTTCACTGGGTTGCACCATCGGCCAGGGGGTTACCGGCATGTCCACTTTGGCAGTAGGATCGGTTATCACTCTTCTTTGTATCATTTCCGGATCCGCGCTGACCATGAAGATGCAGTACTATATGTTGGATGAACAGGGCTTTATTCGGGCGTTACGGCTTACGCTTGCTGACCTTAAGTTGTTGCCGCCAGCAGGTTAAGGCAATCCCGATTCCGTTGTTTCTCTCCCCTTTTGCGCATGCGGCAATGAGGCGGCGTTAGGGCCCCGTTTTTGTTTGACAGGGGCAGGACGCCTCTGGATAATGCCGCCTCCCGTTTATCTCCGCCCGAACACACGGGCCGTTAGCTCAGTCGGTAGAGCAGCTGGCTTTTAACCAGTTGGTCGCAAGTTCAAATCTTGCACGGCCCACCAACTTTCAATCACTTACGACGCTTCCGTTATCGCTTCCGTGGCAGGTGTGCCGGAAAGTGTGCGGAGCTTACAAAGATTCTCCGCATAATCCGCCAAGTGTCCCGCTGAGAGGTGGGCGTACCGCAACACCATCTCGAAACAACTCCACCCACCCAGCTCCTGCAGGACTTGCAGTGGCGTACCAGACTGGACGTGCCAGCTTGCCCAAGTATGACGTAGATCGTGCCAGCGAAACTCTTTGATGCCCGCACGCTCCAGCGCCAGCCTCCATGCCTTGGTATTCACTTCCTTCACCGGCCTTCCGCGAAACGTGAAAACGCGCTCTGGATGCATCCCGGCCTGACGCCTTAACACTAACACTGCCTCGGCATTAAGCGGGATCGCCAGCGCCTTCTTGTTCTTGATCTGATCGTGGTGAATCCAGGCGACACGGCGCTCCAAATCCACTTGCGACCATTCCAAGCCAATGACGTTTTCCTTCCGCAGTCCCGTGGCTAGGCTGAAACGTGCCACTTCCGCTATGTGACCGGGAAGCTCAAAAAGCAGCCTATCCGCTTCCTCTTTCATCAGCCACCGGATGCGCCGCTTGGGTTCTGGCAACATCCGGACGGATGGTGACGAATCAAGCCAGCCCCATTCACGCTCGGCACACCGCAGAACAGCACGAGCTACTTCCAGCGCCCTGTTTACTGTGGCGTTTGATACGCCTTCAGCCTTCCTTGCCTGCGCCACATTATCCAGCACGTCGCGGTTTATCTCATCCAGATACCGGCCATAGAGATGTTTGTGCAGCCAGCGCAGATGCAGCTTCTGATCCTTGATGGAAGAAAGATGCGCCCGCTCTGTTAACCAACGCTCGACGGCCTGTTCCCAGCGATACCGCGGGCGCTCGCCTAACTTCGCCGAGCGCCACAGCTCTGCCTTGAGCTTTACTTCAAACTCCTCAGCTAACTTTTTGTCGGAAGTCCCAGTAGATCGGCGTATCTCCCGTCCGTTGACGGTGATACGCATCCACCAGAGTTTCGACTTGCTTCTCTTGTAGAGTGCCATAGGGTTTTCTCCTGCCCCTGCGGCACCTGCCGAGCAGGAACATAGCGCGAACGCAGCCAGCTTGCCAAGTCCTCTTCGATGAAAAGCCAACACTTGCCGGGCTTCGCCGCTGGCAGCTCTCCTTTTAGCGCGAGGCGGCGTACCGTCTGCGGGTGCATTTTTAGGAAAGCAGCAGCTTCGCGCAGGTCGAGCGTTTTCATCGTTGTTGCGGTTCGCCGTGCGACACCTGAAGTCGGCCAACGTTAAAAGCGGGGGTCACCGCGACGTGCGCGGTTCAAAAAACAATATATTACCATTCTGGCAATATATCAATGCCAGTTTGGCAATATATTTATTGTGCCGCTTCTTTAGCGCAAGGTGGCAGGGGCGTCGGCGACGCGAGGGGAGTGAGCGCTGGCGCTTAGTTGCGTTTCTTAAAAATCAGCGATGGGTTCTTCATCTCTTCGGGATTGCGCTCGAAGTAAGGCGGGTAGTATTGAACTTTGCCCGTCGGGTCGGTGGCCATAGGTCGATCCAGCGGGAAGGTCAGCTGTATCGGTGCCGGCAGGGAGTAAAGGTAAAGTCCGAGCACCACGATCACCAGCGCCTGCGCGACGATCACGATCAATGCCCACAGCGGCAGCTTTTGGCGCGGACGCAGACCTCCCTCCTGGCGCATCCGCTTTTTGTTGGTGTTTAAGATATTCGTCAGGCGCCGACGGGTCACGTCCTCGGTGCTTTCAAACTCATGGATATCGGCCATGATGCTTCTCGTTTGGTATTGTGGATGATTTACCGTTTGCGCCGGGTCAGATCGATCAGGATCGCTCTTGCCTGCTTCAACTGTACTTTGCCTTTTTCCTTCGAATCCTCATAGGCGGCGATATAGAGCCGCGCCCGCAGCTTCCCGTCGGCCTCGAAGTCCTGATCGTCCAGGAGCTGATCGACGCTCTCGATGACGGACCCCAGGAGTTCCGCGTCCAAATGCTCCGTGTCCATCCAGCCCTCGGGGCGTTTGGCCGCGTGCTCGATCTCGCGCGCCACCGCGCCGCCGACATTGCGCGCATGATCGCTCTCGGTGAAGAAGCGCCCGAGGCTGTTTTCATGCTTGCCCATCGCGCGGGCCAGCTCGGAGCGGTTGCCCCCAAAGTCTTCCTCGATGATGCGGTCGAGATTACGTCGTCGGATTTCGTGGATGTCCATGCCTGCGCTCTAGGGGTCGAGACGATCACCTTAGCATAGAACGAAATATATATCCAAAACGGGATTGACAACTATTGCCAGAATGGTATTGTTGTAGTTCATCCCTAAGCACCCCGGTCGCGGCCCGATATTGCCGCGAAAGACCGCATGAGCATCACCGCCATGGCCTGGGCCTGGAAGCAGCCGTTGCCCCCGACCGAGAAGTTCATCCTGCTGGCACTCTCCGACCACGCCAACGACGAGGACTACACCTGTTGGCCGTCGCTTAAACACCTGTCGCGGAAAACCGGCTTCAGCCGTCCGACCATCTGGAAGACCATCGACCGGTTGATTGTGCTGGGCATTGTCGCGCGTGTGGGGCAATCGGCGGCAGGTTCGACCAAGTACCGCATCGAGGTGGGTCAAGCGCTTACCCAGGGTAAGGACGTTACCCGGGTAACCTCGTTACCTGGGGTAGGTAACGACGTTAACCGGGTAGGTAACCACGGCAACAAGCCAGGTAACGACGTTACCCCTAATCATCAAGAACCACCAAGAACCATCACTGAATCATCAGGCGCGGTCCGGTCAGCGAAAGACGCTGACGCACCGCCTGTCATCACCCTCCCGTTGAACACGGGAGCCCATCATCCCATCACGGACAGCCAGTGCGCAGAGTGGGGAACGCTGTTCCCTGCCACCGATGTGTTGCAAGAGCTGCGCAAGATGCGAGCGTGGTTGCTCGCGAATCCGCGTAACCGCAAAACCCGACAGGGCATCCTGCGGTTCGTCACGTCCTGGCTCTCGCGTGAACAAGACCGTGCGCGAACACCGCGCCAGCGAGACCATCATGAAATCGATCAGCGAGTGGATAACTCCGCTCCCGCCCGAGTGCGACGCGCCTACGAAGCGCGCGAGCGGGAGCAACAATCCCGGCAACCATCGGAAGCCGCCATCGACGGAGCCGCCGAGCGCGTTGACTGAAGCCCATGTCCGCCTCCTGTGGGAGCGGATGGCGAAAATCTACGGGCACAAGTGGGTCGGCAGTTTCGGCGCCGCCGACGACGGCACGTGGCTGTCGGGACTGCGCGACGTGACGCCATCACAGATCGGTATCGGGCTTGAGCGCTGCCGTACCCGCTCAGAACCGTGGCCGCCGACGCTCCCCGAATTCCGTGCCTTGTGCAAATCCGCGCGAGCGCCGTATCACCGGCCGTTCCCACGTCTGCCTAAACCGCCGGCCAATCCCGAGATTGTCAGCCGGGAGCTTAACAAGATGCAGCAACTGCTCAGGAAAACGCGTGCATGAAAATGTGCGCGTCAATATGTGCTGTTACCGTCGGCGGCACCCTCGCCGCAAAGGACTGATATGCGATACAACAAAGACATCCGCCGCGTCATGGAACAGTGGGCGCAGTGGCGGCGGACCAAGGTTGCTGCTCATCTCGATTACCCATCAGCGACCACGCTGGGTCGTATGATGGATGGGATGCCCGGCACGATTTGTCCTGCCTGCCGCGGACGCGATGAGCACTGTGAGGTCTGTTTTGGTAGCGGGCGCGTGAAGCTCGATGTCGGTAACAAGACCAACCCGGCATTTATCCGCTCCACCCGCCGCGAGCCCGACGATGCGCAGAGTGAAACGGTGGATCGGCTGATGTGCGAACTACGCCGCAGCGCCAAGATGCGAAAATACTTCTTCGTCCTCTGGGCGGAGTATGTCCAATCATTGGGCACCCAAGAAATGAAGGCGGCGCGGATGAATGTCTCGCACAGCTATTATCGCTTCTTGCTGCATCAAGCCCATGCGCTCATCGAAATCGGCCTGCAAGCGCCAAAGGACGCCAGGCACTTGTCTCACGAGCCACAAATAAAATCGCCTGTGTGATTCGACAGTCCTAGCTCTCGTAAGCAATCCACCCGCCAGCACAAAACCGCTGTCACGCGGACCGCTTGCATTCGCTCTCATTTGTAAACCCACCGCTGAAGCAATGCAGGCCTCGATGCAATGTCGAGGCTGAGCCTGTTTTTTGTGTTCTCCGTCACTGGGCCTTTGCCCCTCCCGCGCTGTGAAGGGGCCATCGGCCCCGTAACCAGACGGAGATCACATGAAAGCAAAAACAGCACAGCCCTTCACCGCGTTGCACGACAGCCCCGGCCTTTACACGCCCGCGCCGGTCGTTTCCTCAGACGACGTGCTGAAACTGGCGCGCGACATCCTCGCCGCACGCTGTGAACGCGGTGCAGCGCTCACCAACCCGAACGACGTGCGTCAGCATCTCATGCACGAACTCGCCGGCCTCGAACACGAAGTATTCGGTGCGTTGTTTCTCGATAACCGCCACCGGATTCTAACGCCGCTTGAAATCTTGTTTCGCGGCACCCTGAACGGCACCGCCGTTTATCCGCGCGAATTGGTGAAGCGCGCCCTTACCCTTAACGCCGCCGCGGTCATCCTGGTACACAATCATCCGTCCGGCATTGCCGAACCGAGCCGGCAGGATGAAATACTCACTGACCGCTTGAAGACGGCAATGGAGTTCGTTGAGATCCGCATACTTGACCACATCATCGTCGGTGCCGGTGAAACCGTGAGCCTCGCCGAGCGCGGTCTTCTGTGACGGCGGTTGCTCGCGCACCTTGATCTTGAGCTTAAAACCGATTGGTTCAAGACGTTACAGAAGAATCTTCTGGGTCAATAACCCTCGCAAACGTAGGATCAAATTTTCGTGCAACTCAACAGCTCGGTGATCTCATGCCTTTTCTCATACCGCCGGGTCTCGTTTGGCTGGTGACGCGGCAGTTCGTTGTGGCCGAGGAGCAGGCACTCGAGAACGTCTTTGGCCCAGCCTACTTGAGTTACAAGAGCCGTGTTCCGCGCTGGCTGTGATGGCCAAGGACCATGAGGTTTTGAAAAGGGGAGCAAATCTAAACTTCTGATCAAGTAGATGCCGAAACCATGACTCCGTTTCCACACTCAGATCATCGAACCGGACGCGCAGATTGCCCGCATCCGTGATCGGGGTCGTTCAAAAAGTATACTTTTTCATCACCCTGCTGCGGTTTATCGTGGTTCACGCGGACAACCATGCTCGTAATCGAGCTTCGCCTTATTCGGTTTTGTTTCGACCGTCTTCCCCCTCGGGTCGCGAATCGGCCGCGGACAGGCGCCGCCCCTCCCGCAGCAGCCCGGCGAACGCCTCGGCCGGCAGCGGACGGCTGAAGAGGTAGCCTTGCATCGCGTCGCAACCGTGCGCGCGCAGGAATTCGAGCTGTTCCTGCGTCTCCACGCCCTCGGCGATGACGTTGAGCCGCAGGGTGTGCGCCAGGACGATGATGGCCTGGACGATGGCGGCATCGTTCTCGTCGGCGGGGATGTCGCGCACGAAAGAGCGGTCGATCTTCACGGTGTCGATGGGGAGCAGCTTCAGGTGGCTCAAGGAGGAGTAGCCGGTGCCGAAATCGTCCATGGAGATCTGCACACCGAGCGCGTGGATTTGGCGCAGCGTCTCGAGGCACGCCTCGACCTGCTGCATGACCGCACTCTCGGTGATCTCGAGTTCCAGGCCGTCCGGGTCCATGCCGGTGTCGGCGAGCGCCGTGGCGACGGTGTCCGCGAAACGCTCGTGCCGCAGCTGCCGCGCGGAGAGATTGACCGCCATGCGCAACGGCGGCAAGCCGGCCTGGCGCCAGGCCGTGGCTTGCGCGCAGGCCTCGCGCAACACCCATTCGCCGACCGGGACGATGAGACCGGTCTCCTCCAGCAGCGGGATGAAATCGGCCGGCGCGATCAAACCCTGTTCCGGGTGGTTCCAACGCAGCAGCGCCTCGGCCCCGATCACGTTCTGCGTGGCCAGGTCTATCTGGGGTTGGTAGTGCAGCACGAACTCCCGCCGTTCCAGGGCGTTGCGCAAGGCGCTCTCCAGACTCAGGCGCTTGCGCGCCCGCAGATCCATTTCCGGGGTGAAGAACTGGTAACTGTTGCCGCCGCGCTCCTTGGCGCGGTACATGGCGGTGTCGGCGTTCTTGAGCAGCGTGTCCACGTCTTCGCCGTCGCTCGGGTAGAGGCTGATGCCGATGGAGGTGGTGAAGAAGAACTCCTGGGCGCCGCCCGCCTCCGGGATCTCCACGTGGAAGGGTTGGACAAAGCTCTCCAGAATCTTCTGGGCGACCAGGGCGGCGTCCTGCGGCTGCGCCATGTCATCCAGGATCATGACGAACTCGTCGCCGCCGAGCCGGGCCACGGTATCGCCCTCGCGCACGCCGTCTTGCAGACGCTCGGCCACGGCTTTCAGGAGCCGGTCGCCGGCGTTGTGGCCGAGGCTGTCGTTGATGACCTTGAACCGGTCGAGGTCGAGGAACAGTGCTCCCGCCGCGCGCCCGTGTCGCGCGGCGGAGATCAGCGCCTGACCCAGACGGTCGGCGAGCAGGTTGCGGTTGGGCAGCCCGGTGAGCGCGTCGTGGCTCGCGAGGTGCACCAGGCGCGATTCCATCTCCTTGCGGGCCGTCACGTCCACCGTGACGCCGCGCAATCGCGCCGAGTGTTGTGCCGGGATGCTCAGGTGGACCACGTCATGGAGCCAGATCACCTCGCCGTCCGCTTTGCGGGCCCGGTACTCGATCTCGAAACGCTCGCGGCCCCCGCCATCGCGCTCCAGAACGCGGTTGTAGAAATCGAACACCGTATCGCGGTCGTCGGGGTGAACGATCGCCGGCCAGAACTCGTGTCCCAACCAGCGTTGGGCGGGGTAGCCGAGCAGGGCCGCGACGTGGTCGCTGATGAAGGTAAAACGGATCTCCTCCCCGCGCACCTCCGCCTCCCACACGACGGCATCGAGCCCCTGGACCAGGTCGTGGAAGCGCTGCTCGTGGGCGCGCGCCTGCGCGCGCAGCTCATGCTCCGCGGTCACGTCCTCGACGACCACGAGCAGGCGGTCTTCTTCTTCTTCTTCTTCTTCCGCAAGACGGATTCCGGTGATGGCCAGGCGCAACCGTTTTCCCTCCAGCGCGGCCTCGATGCCGTGCACGGCGGTGCCGCTCGCGAGCACGCCCTCGACCTGCGCGCGCAGCCCGGGCAGCGGCAGCAGCTCCTCGATGTCCCGCCCGGCGACGTCTGCTCCGTTTCTCAGGCCGAACAGCTCGCGGAAGGAGCGGTTGAGGCTGTGCACCCTCAAAGATTCGTCGAGCACCACCAGCCCGGCGGGCAGACTGGCGATAATATCGTCGGCGTATTTCTTGAGCCCGAGGATGGCGCGCCGGTCGGCGTACATATAAGTATCGATGGCGAGCCCCATGTCGAGCAGCACGATCTTCTGAAGCGCCCGGTAAGTGTCGAGGAACTTTTGCGGATTGCGGTGCAGCAGTCGCCAGAGTTCGGGCAACAGGACGGAGAGGTACTTGCTGTAGGCGCCGATGTACCACTTGGGCGCCAGCCCGATGCGCTGGTGCGTGACGCCAACGCGCAGACGGTCGTGAACGTACTCCGGCCCATAGTCGCCGGCGGTGAGGCTCTCGAAGTAGGCCGCCTGAGTGCGCTTCAGGCGATCGAGGGATTCGGCATCCGGAATGAAGCGGTGGGTCTCGTCGAACTTAAGGAGATGGGCGTAGAACTCGTTTACGAACTGCTGTTGTGCGCCGTGAACGTGCTCGTGCAGGTCCGTGAGCAGCCGGACGTCGGCCTCGCCGAACTCGAGGAACGCCTTGCGCTTGGCGATCTCATGCGCGTCGATCCCGATCGCCCGGGCGAGCGCGGCGACCGCTTCGTCCGAGAGCTTCATGGGCCGGCTCCCGGAAAAACTATGCCGCCGCGCGGTGCGCGGGGGAGGTTAAGCTTGCTTGCTTGCTTGCTTGCTTGCGCAAGGTCCTTTCTAAGCGAGGCAGCATCGTTCCTTCATTACTTGTTTGTTCTTGTTCACGGACTCATGCGGTTGCAGAGTGGCGGCACCCCGAAGGTCGAGCAGAAGGCACGATACACCGCGCGCTCCACTTCCCGCCAGCCCTGCGCCACCGGACGATAACGGAACAGGATGGTGTCGGCGTTCACGAACTCCCGCAGACGGGCATTGCCGCTGTATCCGCGCAGGTGGGCGGTGAGCCGTTTATACAGATCCCGCGCACTGCCAAGGTAAATTATAGTGCATGCCCCCGGCAGTGCCTTGGGGCTGCGCAGCTCGTAGACCCCGGGCCCGGGCGGCACATGCTCGCGCAATGCCTCGCGGGTGAGCGGCAGCAAGGGTGAAAAACCCATCGTGGCCGTCAAATACTCCGACCGCCGCCCGCGTTCGCGGTGGTTCGGAAGGCCGAGGTCGCGGCGGACGTAGGCCACGGTGCGCTCTAGCAGCCGCGCCCCGAACCGACTCTGCACGGCGCTCACGATTTCCCGGTCCGTCATGGGAACCAGGGTCCTGTCCTCGACCATTCTGACCCGCTCCTGCGTGATCGCCTGAGAAACATAATGGCGATGCAAATCCCGTGCTGCCGGGCAGAGGCTTCGCAGCCGTACGACCTCCCCGTTCGGGAGTCGCGCGGCGATCCGGCGCAACAGGCGCGAAATCCGGCTCGGGTCGGCGTCCACGGGGCACGCACCGCTCGCGCGAATCCGGGCGGACAGTGCGGCCTGGCTCAAGGGTTTCCTCTGCAGGGGGTCGCCAGTCAAGACGTATTCGCGCTGCGCCTCGAGCAGGGCCTGCACCAGCGCGTGGGTCAGGCGGTTGCGGGTGTTGACCAGGCGCAGGCGGCTGATCAGACGGATCAGGTCCAGGTCGCCGCGCTTCGGGAGACGTGCGAGCGCGACCTCATCGAACACGTACTCGCAATCGAAGGCCGGGCTGGCGTAACGCCAGACCACGCCGTCGCCGCCGCGTTGCATCACGCCCAGCAAATCATTACCTGGCACCTGGCTGGCCGTGACGGGAGGCTGTCCCGAGAGATTTCCGACGCGCACGACGTCCCGAAGCAACTCCTGGAAGCGCGGCGCCTGTTCCAGAGCGCGCACGCGCCGCTCGAAAATGCGCAGGGGCAATTCCAGGAATCGGGCGACGACGATCCGGCCCAGGTGTTCCGGCGTAAGCGGCCGCGAGACGGTTGGCGTTCCGGCGTGGCGCGCGCGGGTCAGCCCCGGCATCCGGCGGCAAGCGTCCGGCCTGGGTCATTCCTTATCCTGAAAAACGTTGTGTGGGAAAGCGGTATGACGCGCGGCGGAGCCAGGCCGCAGCGGGAAACTCCGAGTTTCATTCTCTCTTGTTGTTTTGGCGATTTTTTCTTGTTGTGCGGCCGTCGTTAATCCGACCGGCTACAATAAGCGGGGCGCCTCCTGAAGCCGCGCGCTCAGTTCGTCAGCCGGCACCGGGCGGCTGAAGAGGTAGCCCTGGGCGGCGCCGCAACCCAACTCGCGCAGCACCGCGAGCTGGGCCTCAGTCTCGACACCCTCGGCGATCACCTGATGCCCGAGGCCGCCGGCGAGCGCGATGATGGCCTTGACCACGGACTGCGCGGCGGGGTCGTGTCCCAGGTTGCGGACGAACGACTGGTCGATCTTCAAAACATCGAGCGGCAACCGCTGGAGATAAGCGAGCGAAGAATAGCCGGTGCCGAAATCATCCACGTACACGAGCAGTCCGAGCGCCTTGAGCCGCGTGAACACCTCGGCGGCGTGCGCCACGTCGTGCATCAACTCGGACTCCGTGATTTCGAGGGCGATGCGCGTGGCGGCGGTGACGCACCCGGTCTCGCGCAAGACGGCTTCGACCCGCTCGGCGAAGCGCGCATCGCGCAGTTGCCGCACCGAGACGTTAACCGCGATACGCAGGTCCGCGTGCCCCGCCTGCGCCCACGCCGCGGCCTGGCGGCAGGCGGTCGCGAGCACCCATTCGCCGATCGGCACGATCAAGCCGGTCTGCTCGGCCACGGGGATGAACCGGTCGGGCGTCACCAACCCGAGCTTTGGGCTTTGCCAGCGCAGCAGCGCCTCGGCGCCCGTCACCCGGCCGGTGGCGATGTCAATCACCGGCTGGTAGAGCACGAATAGCTCGCCGCGCTCGACCGCGCCGTGCAGTTCCTGTTCGAGCCGGTGGTGCTCGCTCGCCTGGGCGTTGAGCTGTGCGGAGTAGAACGCGACGGCGTCGGCGGCCTCCGCGCGCGGCGCATGCAGGGCGAGCTCGGCGTTCTTGACCAGGGATTCCACCGCTTCACCGTCGGCCGGGTACACCGCCACGCCGGCGCGCAGCGCCAGCAGTATCTTCTGTCCGCCCATGTCGAGCGCCTCGGGCAAGTGGTCCAGCATCCGCTGCACCACGACCGACACGTCCTCGGGGCGCGCCACGTCGGCGAGCACGGCGCCGAACGTGGCCCCGCCGAGCCGCGCCACGGTGTCGCCCTCGCGCACGCCCCCGGCGAGCAGCGCGGCGACCTGGCGCAAGAACTCATCGCCCACCTGGCGCCCGAGCAGCCCCGAGACCTGGCGCACGTTGTCGAGATACAGCGCCAGCACGGCGACGTTTCTCCCGGAGTGCCTTGAGCGCGCCAGCACCTGTTTCAGCCGGTCCTCGAACAGCGCGCGGTTGGGCAGGCCCGTCAGCGGATCGTAATTGGCGAGGTAACCCAGTTGCTGCGCCTTCTCGATGTGCTCGAGCCCGAGCGAGGTATCGGCGGCGAGCTCCTCGAGCAGGCGCACCTCTTCGGGGCTGAAGCGCTGCGGCACGTCCGCGTAGAGGTTGAACGTGCCAATGACGCGGCCCTCGCTGCGCAACGGCAGCGCCACCACGGAACGCAACCCGAACGCGCGCGCCCGCTCCCGCCACGGCGCCATGCACGGGTCGTTCTCGATGTCGTTGCAGACCCGGCTCGCGCCTTCGCGCAACGCCTGGCCGGTCGGGCCCTGCCCCTCGGGCCGGTCGGCATCGAGCGACAGGCGCAGGCCCTCGACATAACCCGCGGCGGCTCCGGCGTGCACGAGCGGACGTATCTCGTGCGCCGAAGCATCCATCAGGCCGATCCAGGCGAGATGGAAGCCGCCCTGCTCCACGGCGATGCGGCAGGCCTCCGCGAGCAGCGGGTCGCGCTCGCGCAGGCGCAGGATCGCGGCGTTGATATGACTCAACACCGCGTACACGCGGTTCAACGCGGCCACGCGCGCAACCTGGGCTTCGAGCGCACCGGCCATGGCGTCGAAGGCGGTAGCAAGCCGGCCGATCTCGTCGCCGCTCTCCTTATTAGTGCCGCTGCGTGCGCGCAGGTCGCCGCCCGCCAGGCGCTCGGCGGCGCCCATCACGGCGTCGAGCCGGCGCAGCACGAAGCGCTCCGCCCCGAACCAGACCGTGACGAGTGCGAGCAGCGTGAGCAGGGTCAGCAGCGCGTGATTGCGGAAGGTGACGGCGACGGATTGCGCGTAGGCGAGCTTGGTCGGGATGCCGACGCTCAAATGCGCATGACCTTCCTGGTGCGGCTCATAAATCGCGGTGAAGGCGTAGAGGCGCGGGACGCCGTCCAGGCCCGCGGTTTCCAGCACGCCCTCGCGCTGCGTCTGCATGGCCGCGAGCTGGGGCGTGCCGGCCATGGAGCGTCCGATCCATTTCTCGCCGTCCGGGTGGCGCGCCATGACGGTCCCGGCGGGATCCACGAGCGTGAGCGTTGAGCCGGGAGGCAGCTGCGCCTCGGCGGCGAGACGGTTGAGCCAGGCGAGATCGATGCCGGCGCCGACGATGGCACGCACCTCGCCCGCGGCATCGAGCACGGGCTGGGCCAGCACGACGATGGCGCGCCCGGTAATGCGGCCGATCTGGTAGTCGCCGATGGCGAAGGCGCGCGTCGCGAGCACGCGTTGGTAATACGCCTGGTCGGCGGCGTTGATGCGGCGCTTGAGGGGCGCCGAGCTGCAGAACACATCGCCGTTCGGTTTCAGGACGAAATAGGAACTGTAGCGCGGAGCGGGATCCTGCTGGTGGAGGCGCGCGAGGAAAGCGCTGCAGCGCGCGCCTTCGTCCGCGCGCACCTGCGGCAACTGCGCCAACAACTGCACCAGCCGCCGGGTCTCGGCGAACAACTCCCGGTGCGTGGCGGCGGCAAGCTGAGCGACACGCATGGCATCGGCGTGCGCGACCGCCGCGGCCTGGCGGCGCTGCTCGACGCCGGAGTAGGCGATGATGCCGAGGATCGGCAGAAAGATGAGTGCGACCAGGACGAGCAACCGCGCGCGCAGCGACAGCGGCCAGAACCGCCTACGCCCGGCCGGCTTGCGAGGAATTGTCGCTAACGCCGCCATGCCCGACTCCCTCCCAAATTCGGGGGGGGGGGGGGCGGACAGCCCCTGCTCTTGCTTTTGATTTACTGACACCGCGCCGTCACGGTGCGGTGTTTTCCCTGCCGTCATCTGCACCCCCGGAGATGCTCCATCCCTGCGCAAAGTTGTTATTGAACCGTTTTGTTATGCGCTCCGCGCCGGTCTCAAAACCAGCCCTTAAACTATAGTCGATAATCCTTGGATCCTAGCGTTAAGGCTCTTGGGCCGCCCTATCCCTCGGGATTGGCTACCTCACCGTTTTCTTTCTTCTCAGAAACAAGGCCGATTTTGCTGTGGGTATAGCGTTTCTGTCTTTGTCCTTGGCGATTAAAGCTTATGGGGGTGTGGTCGCAAACATGATGCGTGGCCAGCGGCTGTGAATCTTGCGCTGCTCCGCTAACTCCGGTTCGATGGTTACGACGTAGACGCGGCGCTCCGCTCCCTCCCACGCCACGAGCCCCTGTATCCAGTTCCCGCCTAGCAAGGGATACCAATGGGATTTCTTGGCCGTGTCCTTCTCCATAAACTCTTCGACGTCCACGCGCACCGGCTTGGGTATGAAACGGTTCCACCTTTTCCGGCTGCACAGAATTTTGTGAGCTTTGGAAGGAAGTGCGCCCCATGCCGGATTACATCGGCCGCAATATCTTCGCCGGGTACAACCCTTCATTTAATCTTGACGCTGTTTACAACATCCCGGTTAAGTTTTCGTGGGACCAAAACCGTGGTTGGCATTCCCTTCAATGAACTCAAAGCGGGCTTTGAACGCCTCTTTCGGGATGCTGCAACCGGTCTGCAAAACGCGCTGAAAAATGTTAGTCGCTCGTCGCAAGCGCCACTAACAAAATCGCCCGCTTGATGCTATTCTGTTGTCAGACTTGCAGTAAGTCTGTTTCCCCGAAGTTACCAACAGTGAATCAAAACGGCGCCCACCTCGTGTGGGCGTCTTAAGTTTTCGCCCCGGTTTCCACTGAAGACAAGTCTCTAAAACGGTAAGGCCGGATAGGGGTTTTGGTGGTACAAACCCCGCGACGCGATGCGTCGATCCGGCCCCGACCGAAAATCGGTGCGGGGGTGGAACCGGACAACGCCCAAAGCGGGCGTCGCCTCCCGTCTGGCTTTCCGTTTGTTGTCGACTCACGAGGGAGGACCGATGCCGCGGTCACGCAACAGACTCTCGAATGGACAACGCGCCTCCCTGCCTCTACAATAAAGATATCTTTTTGATATACTAGAGGTCGAGATGTCCGGTAAATCGACAAGCAAGACCAAGGCCGTGACGCGTAGCGTCGTCTCGGGCCAGTTGCTGTTCCGCTATCGTGGGAGCGACACCATCGCCGGTGTCTCGCGCAAGACTGCGTCCCGTCTGGCCAAGACCTTGGGGCTTACCGAAACGCAGGCGATCCACCTGGCGCTCGCGCGTCTGGCTCAGGAAACGCTGCCGCGTTATGAGGCGGACAACGCGCCGCTCACGGAGAAACAGCTTCACGCGATCAAACGACTGGAACCGCAAGGCCGGCTCGTCACGAGCGAAACGCTGTTCGCGTGAGTCAATCGATCCGGTACTTCGCGCCACCCAAGCCGGGCGATATAGTGTGGTGCCGGTTCCCCCAGGAGAAGAGCTTGCAGCCGGCGCCGAAGGCGCGGCCCGCGTTGGTGCTGCGGGTCGGTGAGATCGACGGTCATCCGGCGGTGGCGATTGCCTACGGCACGAGCCAAAAACTGGAACGGCTCTTCCCCGGCGAATTCGCTATTTCGCCTGCCGACGGTGCGGCGTATACCGCCTCGGGGTTGAGTTACCCGACCAAATTCAATTTGGCGCGCAGCGTCGAGCTGCCGTTCAACGATCGCTGGTTCGCCGTGCCGCCGGGTGCGCCATTCGGTCAACAACCGAAACTCGGTGTGCTGCATCCCGCGCTGATGAAGCGTGCACAGGCGGCGTTCAGCGCTGTTGCGCCCGTTGCGCGGACACCGGACAAACAGGAATAATCGCTCGCCCTGAGTACCGTCCGCCTCACGAGACTTTTGTCCTAAGCCGGGCGTTTTGTTCTCCGGGTTCGATTCATACCGGGCCCATTCCATAGCCGCTTTGAACTTTCGCGATGCGCAGACGGCACGCATCGCGCGTCCGCGTGTCGCGGCCGTGCCGCACGCGGACGAACAGCGTAGCGACAACCACCAAACCCACGCACGCAAGTCTTGAAACTTAGTAAGGCCGGATAGGCTTCGTGAGATACACGAAGCCGGCGCCGGCACGCGGCGTCCGGCTCGGAGGGTTACCCCTCCGAGTTCTGCCCGTCGCACGAGGCGCGCGATGGGCAGGTGGCCTTACCAAGTTTCATTTTCACTTCACACCGGATGGGCTTATGGCGACTCGCAAAAAAGAACTGTCGCGCATGAGCCACGTCCGCTTGTTGGAATCGGAGCATGCGCAGTTCGAAGCGGCGGCGAAGCGTCTCGGCCAGCCGCGCTCGATGCTCCTGCGCCGGGCCGTGCGCGACATCATCGACCGGCCGGCGAACTTGCTGGATCAGGAATTGGGTGCGCTCGCCGAGGCGGTGTATCAACTAAAGGCGGTCGGCCGTAACCTGAACCAGCTTACCTACGCCGTACACCTCGGCAAGGTCGGTATGGTAGAGCCGGCCGCCCTCGATGCGGTGCGCGCCGCCGTCATCGCCCTCGATGCACGGGTCACCGACCTGATTCAGAAAAGTCGTCTGCGCCGGGTGCTGCGGTCATGACCGACCCAGACCGAGAGAAGGAGAAAGACCTCCTCGGTCGCGCTCATGTAGTCCGACCCTCGATGCGCGGGCGCGGGGCCTCGCCGCCCCAACGCGTGAAAGCCGCGTCGCTCAGCCTGCAAGAACGGATACGCACGGCGCGCGGGCTTCCTCAAGCAGTCGCGAAGATCACCCGGTTTCATCGCAACGCCGCCCAGTGCCGGCGGCATTGGACGTATATCTCGCGGCGGGGAACATTGGAACTGGAGACCGAGACGGGCGAGTTACTGAAGACCCTGGACGAGCAAAAGGACGTGCTCGCCGCCTGGGAGCTGTTCTTCGATCCCGGCCCCCGAAGCCGCAACCAAATGAACTACATGGTCTCGGCGCCGAAGGGCTCCTCGCCCGAGGCGGTACACAACGCCGCCCGGGAATTCGGCCGGCTGGCCTTCGCCGGGCACCAATACGTATTCGTGCTGCACACCGATAAAGCGCATCCGCATGTGCACTTCGCCGTGCACATGCAGGGTGAGGCGCGAAAACTCAATCCACGCCTGAAAGACCTGCACCGCTGGCGCGAGCTGTGGGCCGAGACCGCACGCCAGCACGGCATCGAGATGGCCTGCTCGCCGCGCGCCGCGCGTGGTGTCGGGAGAAGGCGTCCGCCGTCGCCGATCTATCATTTGCAGCATCGGGGCATCGTCCCGGAGCGTACCAAACGGGCCGCGAAGGAAACGGCCGCAAACGGCGCCGACACCGCCTGGGAGCAGTACCTCTCGGCGCGCAATACCGTCGAGCGCCAGGCGTATCGGCAAAGCGCTACCGAACTACGCACCGCCGCGAAAACTTTATCGCCGGCGGAGCGCGCGAAGCTCGAGGCGGCGGCCACGGAGCTTGAGCAATTCGCCGCGCGCATGCCGAGGCCCAAGACCCGCCGGCAACAGATGCGCGAAGCGCTGGTGGCGCACCAGCGTCAGAAATCATCACTCAAGAAAGAGCACGAAGACCGTGAGCGCTGAGCGGCTCGCGACAGAACACATCGTTTCGTTTCAACACCGTCGTCTTACCTACTGGAGGATCATTCCGTGATGCGTCATCGCTATCTATTTGCCTGTGGCATTTGTTTGCTTGGGGTTATCGCATGGTCCGGGTCGGCGGAGGCCGCCGGGCTATTCAGCGGCCTCGGCGGCTCGCCCTTCGAGCGCGCGCTGCAAACCGTTGTCGACATCCTGACCGGTACGCCGGCGCGGCTGACGGCCATCATCGCCGTTGCCGCTTTCGGTTACTCGATGTACACCGGCCACATCAGCCTGCGCTGGGGAATCTCGATCATCCTCGGTATCGCCATCATCTTCGGCGCCGCTGAGATCGTGAACCGGTTCGCTTCATAATGAGCGACCAGCTCGAAACCGACCCACTCTTCGTGGGCTTAACTCGGCCCCCGATGAAGCTCGGTGTCACGCAGTCGTTCTTCGTCATCAACACCATCGGCTGCGCGATGCTGTTTCTGGCGACCAAGTCGTTCCTGATCCTGTTCGTCGGTGGGCCGCTGTTTCACGCGATGGGTTTTCTGATGTGCCTCAAAGACCCCTGCGTCTTCGACATCCTGTTCATCAAGATGAAGTGCATGAAGTCGCGCAATCGCCAATGGTGGCGCGCCAACAGTTACGACCCGTGGTAAGACCGTGATCCTGAGCAAACCGAACCCGGCGTTCAAACGCAACGCCTCACGCGAAGCACCCGTGTCCGATTACATCCCCTACACGAACCACTACAACGACCATACTCTGCTTACCAAGAATGGGCAGATGCTTCAGGTCATCAGGCTCGAAGGCTTTGCCTTCGAGACGGCGGACACCGACACGCTCAACATCCGCAAGGCGCTGCGCAACAATCTGTTCAAGAGTATCGCCGGACACCAGTACGCGCTGTGGTCGCACATCATCCGGCATAAGCAATCGGTGTATCCGGGCGGTGACTTTGCGCCGGGGTTCGCGCGTGACCTGAATGACGCCTGGCGCGCGCGCAGCAGCGGACGGGCGCACTTCGCCAACGATCTTTATTTCACGATCCTGCGCCGCGGTCACGGCGGCAAGGTCGGCAACGTCCAGGATTGGCTGCGTTCGCTCGGTCATAAGGCAGACCACGTGCAGCAGCTCGCGTACTACAAGGTGATGTGCAAAGAGCTGACGGAGATCGTCGAGCGCTTCATGCGAGCACTCTCCGACTATCACCCGAAACGGCTTGGCATCGAGCGCACCGAAGCAGGGCCGATGTCCGAGCCGCTACGTTTTCTCTCGCGCCTCGTCAACCTGGAAGACCGGCCGATCTTGCTGCCTTCGATGGATGTCTCGCGCTACCTTGCCTACAAGCGGCCATTCTTCGGCGCGCGCGCCGTCGAGCTGCTCGGCGCCACCGCCGAGAGCACACGGCTGGGCGCGATGCTGTCGATCAAGGAGTACGGGCCGGAGACGGCGGCGGGCATGCTGGATGGCTTCCTGACGCTGCCGTTCGAATTTGTACTGACGCAATCGTTTGCGTTCAGTAACCGCTCGGAGGCCTTGAGCGAGATACAAAAGCAGCAGCGCATCCTCCAGCAGACCGACGATCTGGCGCTGTCGCAAGTCGAGGCCATCAACCAGGCGCTCGATGACGCGAGCGGGGGCGAGGTCGCCTACGGCGAGCATCATCTGACAGTCATGCCGATCGCGCGCGATCTGAAGGAACTCGACAAGGCGATCACCGCCGTCGAGTCGGCGCTGATCGACCTCGGGATCACGCCCGTTCGCGAGGACATCAATACCGAACCGGCGTTTTGGGCGCAACTCCCCGGCAATTTCGAGTACATCGCGAGAGGAGCGCCGATCAACACGCGTAACGTGGCGGGTTATCTCTCGCTACATAACTACCCCGACGGCAAGGTCGCCGGCAATCATTGGGGACCGGCGGTGACCGTGCTCGAAACCACCTCTGGCACGCCGTACTACTACAACTTCCACGTCGGAGATGTCGGACACACCACGCTTATTGGTCCCACGGGTACTGGTAAGACGGTGTTGATGAATTTTCTCATGGCGCAGTCGCGCAAGTTCAGCTCGCGCCTGTTCGCCTTCGATAAGGACCGCGGTGCCGAGCCGTTCCTGCGCGCGATCGGCGGCAGATACCGAATACTCGGCGGCGGACAGCCGAGCGGCTTTAACCCGCTTCAGCTTCCCGATACCAATGAGAACCGCGCCTTTCTAGCGGAGTGGTTCGCGGCACTCGTCACGTCGCACCAGGAACCGCTCGCGGCGCACGACATGGCGATCATCAGTGACGCCATCGACGGCATCTACAAGTTACCGCGCAAGGCGCGCACGCTGGAGAACATCGCACCGTTCTTCGGTATCGGCGGCCCCGGCACACTCGCCGGGCGCCTGGCGCAGTGGTACGGACGCGGCACGCGTGCCTATCTCTTCGGCGGCGCTGAAGACATCCTCGATTTGACCTCCGGCTACATCTTCGGCTTCGAGATGGGCGAGATTCTTGAGGACAAGCAAGGATTGCCGGCGGTGTTGCTCTATCTCTTCCACCGGATCGCCCAAGCCCTCGACGGCACGCCGACGCAGATCGAGCTCGACGAAGGCTGGGCGCTCGTGGACAACCCGGTGTTCGCACCGAAGCTCAAAGACTGGCTTAAGACGATTCGCAAGCTCAACGGTCATGTGATTTTCGCCACCCAAAGCCCGGAGGACGCGGCGAACTCTTCCATCGCCGACACGCTGGTACAGAGCGCGGCGACGCAGATTTATCTGCCGAACCCGAAGGCGACCGACGTTTACAAGAAGGTGTTCAAGCTCACCGACCGCGAGTTCGACCTGATCCGCAAGCTCGACAAGTCGAGCCGCTGTTTCCTCATCAAACACGGCACGCACGATTCCGTCATCGCGAAGCTCGATCTCTCGGGTATGCCGGACATCGTCGCGGTGCTCTCGGGCACGGCCGCCAGCGTGCGCCTGCTCGATGAGATTCGCGCGAAACACGGTGACGAACCCTCGGTGTGGTTGCCGATTTTTCAGAAGGAGGTATTACGTCAATGAAAGCCATCTTTACATCTGAAACCTTGCGTCAAGGCAAGTTTGCCGTATTGGCGGCCGGTGTGCTGCTGATCACGTCGATTCCCTCGGCGCGCGGCATCGTTGTCTATGACCCAACTAACTTTTACGCCAATATCCAGCAGTATTATTCGACTATTGAACAGATCAAAACCCTGTACGACCAGCTCGACACGATGTATCACCAGTTGGAGTACGCGCAGCGCCAGGTCGAGGCGATAAAGCATCCGAATTACTGGAAGCAGTTCATCTATCGCCGGCCCGACTGGTTGCCGCGCGACTGGCAGCGCACGCAGGGGATGCTGGCCAAAGGGCTCAATCCGGGCGATGCCAAAGATGCCAACGCCTACGACGCCGCCGTGGTTGAACACGGCGCGAACTTCCCGAAGGTGGAAACGAAACTGATATCGGGCGACCCCAATTCGCGCCGGGTGAAGCAGTACGAGCTGGAAGATGATGCGGCGGCGAAAGCGGCCGGTGCATCGAAAGCCGCCTATGCCGCATTGGCTGGCGATCCGGAGCGGGGCACGCGTGGCTACCGTGAGCAGATTGACGACTTCGCAAAAAAAATCCAGGGCATCGCGGACAGTGATTCCGATATTAAAGATGTGCTCGATGTCCAGGCGAGCATGCAGGTTCTACAGATGCAAATGCAGGCCGATACCTTAGCCCTGGTGCAGCATCAACTGCAATTGCAGTACGCGCAAGCGAACCGCAATCTCACGAACACCGCGCAATCGGCGACGTTCTTCGGCACCTCGCCGCTCGAACACGCGAAGAAGTAGTTAAGCGCCTCCGGGCACACACGAATCAGCCGTCGTTCATCTGTCAGTCGGAATTTTCCGACTGACACCTTTTGTTTTTCTCTTAACTCACGAAGGAGTCCACACCATGAAACGCACTCGCTTGTTCATTCTCGTCGCCCTGTTCGCCGTCGTCAGTGCCTGCACGACGACGCGTTCGGACCTCAAATCGCCCTGCGCCTGCGATGACAGCATTCAGTTGCGCATCGATCAAAAGGCGTGACTGCCATGCGCGCGGTATGGGTAGTCGCACTGCTCGTTCCGTTGACGGGCGCTGCTGATGGCATGGAGCCACCGGCAGCGCCCGTCGAGGGGACGGAGTACTGGGGGCTGGGCGGCAAGTCGGTGGATCAGGTTCATTCTCCGATTCTGGTTTTCAATCAGCCGTTTCGATTCAAGGCGCCCGCGCAGGCTCGCAATGAAGATTCAAAAAAGAAGTCGAGCGGCGCCTCCTCGCCGCAGCGTGGCACGACACGCCAGACACAACCGGTTGACCAGAACGCACCGGTCTACGGCGGACTGAGCGGTGCGCGCGCGGCCACGATGGACGAAGGTTCACGCAGCACCAACCCGTGCAGCCGCGACGGCTATCACGACAACGTGATGTCGCACGGCCTCGACACCGCGCGTGCGAAATGCGAGCTGCATCAGCTCGACAAGAACCGTTGGCAACTGTTGGCACTCTCGGGCGGCGATCCATTGCTACACAACACGATGGAAAAGCAGCTCGACAAGGGCCTCGATCTTTTCGGTGTCCCTAAATAATCGGAGTACCTATGAGCTTCGTAAGCGAGTTCCTAACCTACGTTGATACCACGCTAAACGGTTTCACGCAGGGGACGTATGACGCCCTCGTCACTTCGTACCAGACCGAAATCCTGTTGGTGCTGACAATCTATGTGGCGCTGTACGGTTGGGCCGTATTGAACGCGTGGATCGAAACGACACTCACGGACGCGGTGAAGCGTGTCGTGTTGATGGCCGTCGTCGTGACGCTGGCGACCCAATGGTCGTACTTTTCTATCTTTTGTTACGACGTATTCACGGCCGGCCCCGCGAAGCTCATCGCCGCCATGACGCACGGTGCGATGGACCCGGCCTCGCTTCTCGACCAGGTGTTCGATAAAGGTGTGAGGGCCGGCTATGCGTTGATGCAGGAGGGCGGCTGGAGCGACATGGGTCTGGTGGTGATCGGTGCATTGGTTGCCTTCGGCACGGTCGTGGTCGTCGGTTACTCGCTTTTCCTTATTGTGCTCGCGAAGATCGCCCTCGCCATTTTACTCGGGCTGGCGCCGTTGTTTCTTCTGTTCCTCCTGTTCAATGCGACGCGGGATTTCTTCGGGCAGTGGCTGCGTCAGATCTTCAACTTTGCCCTGATCCCGGTGCTTGTCTTCGGCGTGTCGGCGGTGATGCTGAAGTTCGTCGATTCCTCACTCACGCGCTTGGAAGTCGCGACCACGAGCCGCCTCGGTGAGGTGACGTTCCTGCTCTTGATCGGATTCATCCTCGTGATGTTGCTGCGCCAGGTCATGGGCATCGCGGCGGGCCTCGGCGGCGGTATACAGCTCGCCACACTCGGAATGACTTCGCGTCTCGGCGGGATGTTCTCGGGCGCCGGCACCAAACTCGGCACAACCTTTGGCCGCGCCGGCTGGAACAATGCGATTACGCAGCGGCTGCGCGCAAGCCCGCTCGGTCAGGCCGTCGGGCAGGCGCGTGATCGCATCCGCTCCACCGTTGGCCTTCGCAAGTAACAGGACTTCTCCATGAAATGGTTCCTTTCCAAATCGGCGCAACCGGCGCCGCCGGGCGATCCGCTCGACTTCGACGCGGCGAACGATTGGCACGCCGAGAAATATTCATCGGCATTGGCATCACGCAACCGCTGGCTGCTCGCAGCGATCGTCTGTGCCGTTCTGGCGCTGCTTTGCCTTGTCGCGTTGATCGGTCTGACGCCGCTCAAGACCGTCGAGCCCTACGTCGTGAAAGAGGACAGCAAATCCGGTCTGGTCACGGTGCTGCGGCCGATCCGGGAGGAGGGCATCACCGCGGGCGAGGCGTTGCGCAAGTATTTTCTCGCGCAATACGTCCACGCGCGCGAAATCTTCGATCCGACCGACATCCAGCACGCCTACCAGATCGTGATGTTGTTGAGCGATATCGAAGTGGGGCGCGAATACGACCGTTGGATTAACCCCGACAACGCCAACTCGCCGGTGAAGGTGTACGGCGCGAAAAAGGTGAAGCGTCTCGTCAACATCCGTTCGATTACGTTTCTCGCACCCGATACGGCGCAAGTGCGGTTTACCGCGTTGGAGAAGTTGGACACCAGCGAGCGCCCGAGCTACTGGATCGCCACGCTTCAGTTTCGTTTCGTTCAAAACTCCGCCGACGAGGAAGAACGACTCATCAACCCCGTCGGCTTCAAAATCACCAGCTACCGTATAGACCCGGAGGTCACCCAATGAAATACCCTCGTATGTTGTCTCTTGCCGCCGCCGTTCTGCTTGCGTCTTCCGTTCCCGCCTGGGCGGAGAAAAGCCCGATTCCGATTGCCACCGACGCCCGCATCCGCTTTCTCGCGTACAACGAATTTCAGGTCTACCGCGTGGTCGCGAACTACGGCTACGCGGTCACCATCGAGTTCGGTCCCGACGAAGCGATCGAAACGGTTTCCGCCGGTGACACGATCTCGTGGCAGATCGTGCCGGCGGGCCGGCGTCTCTTCATCAAACCGATGGAGCACGACGCGCACACCAACATGACCGTCATCACGACGAAGTACACGTACAACTTCGATCTCGATGCCATCGAGGCGAAGCCGAGTGCGGCGTCGCAGACCTATCTCATCAAGTTTCGGTACGCCGAAGCGGTGGGGGTGATGAATACCGGTGCGGCGGGTGCGAGCCCCGTGGCGCGCGGCTTGGTGAGTCAGCCGCGTCGCGCCGCCGACTTCAACTTCGATTACCGGTTGAAGGGTGACAAGGAAGTCATGCCGACCTTCGTCTTCGACGATGGCGTCTTTACCTACTTCCAGTTCGCCGACCGGCGCAACAAAACGCTGCCGGCGATCTTCCTGGTGGATAAGGACGGCAACGAGTCGGTCGTGAACTACCGCATGGAAGGCGAATACATGGTGGTCGAGCGCATCGGCAAAACCTACACGCTGCGCGGCGGCGAGTCGGTCGTGTGCGTGAAGAACAACCGGCAGGAGGACGTTGCCGTCCGCCCGCAGGAAGAGAAGCAGCAAGAAAAGAAGGAGCAGGTCTATGAGTAACGAACGCAAAGAG
>Ga0315268_10000090_pt1 | contig 103040 bp, 77 predicted proteins | sample C1_top_MG_FD_204535 | JGI IMG/M metagenome (GOLD analysis project Ga0315268, IMG submission 204535) | Sediment microbial communities from Yellowstone Lake, YNP, Wyoming, USA - C1_top | ecosystem: Environmental > Aquatic > Freshwater > Lake > Sediment | place: USA: Wyoming | collected 2017-08-01
GTTAATGCCGAGCGCCGTCATCGGCGTGCCCCAGCCGACCTGAGCCGAGAGCGTGTCGCTCACCCTGATATTGACGTCGAGGGCAAGCGCGAGCCAGCGCGAGCCGCTATCAGGCAGCGCAGTGCCGTCCCACGTCGTGTTGCCGCTGTTCGCAAAGAGTACGCTCAGGCGCGGGCTAATCATCTCGTTGACGGGATAGTCGGCCATCAGGGCGATGGATAGGATGTCGCCGGGGTCCACCATGACGCTGTTTGGGCCTGGGCCGACGCTCTCGCCCGAGGACACGGTGAGAATGTACCCAGCGTCGAGCTCGACGCCGACGCCCGCGACCCGAGTGCGGCCAAAGAGGTCGACCTGGACGTTGTGGTAGCCGCTTCCTCGTCCCGGGCCGTTGGTGGGCGGTCCGGCGATGCCTGCCTTGAAGCGAAACTGACCACCGGCTTCGATTCCCGGGAGCACCTCGAGCCGGCTGCCGACGAACAGGCTCGGCTCGCCCACCCCGGCCGAGGAATGGCTGACCGATGCAGCCGTGATCGAATTGCGAACGATCGGGAGACCGAGACCGACGTACAAGCCGAGGGAGCTGTCGTGGAAGTCGTAGATACCGTTGAGGTCAGCCACGAAGTAGCTCAGCCCAACGCCGCTGAGCGACTGACCCTTGCCGCTCGCGTCGATGATCGACGACGGCGACGCATAGGCTAACTTCACGCCGGCCCTGATCCCGCCATTGTCGCGGTCGCCGCTCGTCGTTGGGGGCGCCGCGGGCGTCGGCGAGGCGGCAGGTGACGCAGCGGCTGTTGCGGGCGGTGTCGAGGTCTCGCGCTCGGGCGGCGGTGCCGCAGCGTTGCCGGCGCCGTCCACGGGAGCAGCAGCGGGCGGCGTCGCACTTGCGCTCGCCGGCTGTGCGCTCGGGGCGGGCGTCGCGGCGCTCTCGCCCGACGCGGCGGCCGGAGCTGCGGCGGTGTCGCTTGCGGAGCCGTCAGCGGGCGGCGTCTTTGCCGGGGCCGTGGCCGCTGGCTTCTTGGCGCCGGCTTTGGCTTTGGCTTTCTTCTTTGCCATCGCCGGAGAACCAAGCGCCCAAGAGGCCGCTACCAACATCACGATCGCACACGTCAGGCGACTATTCTTGATCATGGATTACCCCGGCCGCCACTATGGCAGAAGAAAATGCCACGAGACAAGACAACATGATCTTGCCGCGCGGCCCGGTAACCCTTCGCTAGCCGCCGTGACGAGCCGTTAGAGCCGCGCCGCGAGCTCGCGTGCCAACGCGGCTCCATCCTCACGCGCGAGCGAGCCCGCCGGCCAGCCGACGCCGAGCCCGGCTTCGTCGTTGGGCTTCGGGATGATGTGGAAGTGCACGTGTGCCACGGCTTGATGCGCGAGCGCGCCGTTGTTCTGCAGCACGTTGTAGGCGCGACAGCCCGAGGCCGCCATGACGGCGCGGCACAGCCGGGGCAGGGCGCGGCCGAGCGCCGCGGCGGCGTCGTCGGACAGGGCATCGAGCGTCGCGGCGGGCTCTTTCGGGATGACGACGACGTGCCCGCGCGAAAGTGGCGCGATGTCGAGGAAGGCGAGCACCTGCGCGTCCTCGTACACCTTGTGGCAGGGGATTTCGCCGCGTAGGATCTTTGCGAAGATGGTCTCGGCCATGATTGCTGTACCTAGCGGAAGATGGGCAGCGAGGCTAGCGACCGCCGGCGCGCTGGTCTTGATCGGCCGAACGCCGGGGTTGACCCTTTGGCGGCGCTCGCACCGCCGTGGCTCCCCAACACGGCGTCGGCGTCGGCGAGCGGCGACGATCGCGGCGTTGGGGCGCGTCGAGCCGGTCACCGCCCTCAGCGGCACGCAAATCGGGAAAAATCATGATGACCACGCGGAATCGGCAATAACCGCGACCTCGTCTACACCCGAACGATCGATCGCAGAGGACAAGTCGTCAAAGATCGCCTTGCACGCACATGCCACTCCGTGCCAGCCTCGGCGGATTGGCCGACAGCCGCCGCGCTACCGCGCCCGCCCGATCCCGGGGAGACACCGATATGGCTAGACAATCAAATTCGCGCCGCAATGACACATGGTCGTCTTCCACGCGGCTGCTGGCGACATCGGCCGTGCTGGTCGTCGCGGCGGCAGGCCAGGCCTGCGACGCGACGGATCGGGCCCCGCTTCGCCCCGCTTCGCCCCGCTTCGCCCCGCTTCGCCCCGCTTCGCCCCGCTTCGCCCCGCTTCGCCCCGCTTCGCCCCGCTTCGCTCGGCGAGCGCAGCGCTTACTGCCTCCGAGTCAGCCCTCGCCTGCGGTGGCGTAGCCATCGAGGCGCCCGTCGCCAAGCCGTCGTACAGCTGTCGTGAAGGCGCGGTGGTGCTCGGACCCGTGCGCATCCCCCGGGCAAGCATCCCATCCACAGGCACGGCGCTCACCTTCTCGAACCCCGCCCCGGACACCTGCATCATCGTGACTGCCGGTCGGCACCACTGGCCGGCGCACATGAAGCTCGACGACGCACTCGTGGTGCCGAGCGAGCTGTTCTCGCCGCACAGCAACACGCTCGAACGGCCGCTGACCCTCGATCCGAAGGCGCATACGATTACCGTGCTCCGCGGCCCGGAGCACGATCGAGTGCACGAACGCAATTGGGATGACCGCGACAGCGCCACGGATTGGGACAACCGCCCGGGCGAAGGCCTAGCGGCCGAAGGCGATGGCCGTGGCGCGCATGATCGCGACGACACGTGCTCGCACGCCGTCCCGCAAGATCCCGACTGTGACGACCGCGACGATCTCGGTCACCCCGAAGAACCCGACGCCTGGATCGAAGTCACCGTGCGCTCAGGCGCCTCGATCGAGCGCCACGGACTCGTGCACACGAAGCACCTGTCGCTCTTCAACCTCTTTGCCACGCCGCCCGTGCTGTCGAGTGTGGCGCCCGCGATCACGTTCACGGCCGACGGCCTGGTGCGCCGTTTCTCGGGCAAACCGCCGCCCGACGGCCAGTCGGAGATCCGCTGGCACCTCGATGTCCGCGACGCCACGGGCTGCGTGCGCCTGCGTCGCATCGCCGGCGTTGAGCCGCTGGGGCTGCCTTCGAGCTTCGCGCTGTCGACCGTGTTCGATGGCAAGGATGCGACGGGCGTACCCCTTGGGGACGGCCGCTATACGTACAGAATTGGCGCCGCCCTCGCCCGCTTGGACAACGGTGTCGAGCATGACGACGATCATGACGGCCACATCGTGGCGGCGCTGCATGCGCCCATGCAGATGTTCAGCATTGATACCACGTCTCCAATCGCCACCATCGTCACGCCGGCCAACGGCGGCTTTTTCACCGCGCTCGCGCGTTCCGTCGCCGTGACCCTGACCGACCCCCTCGTCGGCGGGTTCGCGAGTGGCATCGACCCGGCCAGCGTCATCGTGTGGCTCGACGGGTTCGACGTGACCGCCGAGCTCGTCATCGACGAGTTCGGGATCGCTGGGACGCTCGAGGAAATGACGGATGGCACCCACACGCTGGCGGTCTTCGTGCTCGATCGAGTCGGCAACCCGTCCGCGACAGCCGTGTCGACCTTCACCGTCGACTCAGTCGCCCCACGCGTGGTCTGGAAGGGCGTGCCTCTCGTCACCGACCTCACCGATGTGCCGCTCGCCGTGAGCCTCGCCGACGACGGCAGCGGCCTCGTCACATTGACCCTCGCGCTGCACGTCAACGGGACGACCTATGCTAACCTGCTCACGTGCAGCCCGAGCGACGAGGGCGTGGCGGCAGCCGACTGCGCTGGAACGTCATTCCTGCCCGAGGGTGTCGCCACGGTGTGGGCGACCGTGGAAGATCGCGCCGGCAATGTGGGCGCCGCCGTGATCACCCTGGTGGTCGATCGAAGCCCGCCGGTCATCATTCTGGACCCGAATCCAACCGGCATCGTCACCTCGGATCGCCTCGTGCCGCTCATCGGCCGGGTGGTCGAGCTGTCGCCGGTCACGTTGACGGTCAATGGCAACCCCGTGCCGGTGCGCTATGGCGCCTTCTTGACCCAGGTGCCGCTGAAGGCCGGACAGAACATCATCACGTTGCACGCCGTCGATGCAGCCGGGCACATGTCCGATCTCACGGTGCAACTCCGGCAGGAGGAAGAGCCACCGGTCATCGATTCGTTGCTTGTCGGCGGGCAGAACGTCGCATGCGTCGACCCGAGCGAAGGCTCGGCCTTGATCTCCATCGACGACACGATGAGCCCGTCGTTCGAGGCTGCCTATTCGGATAACGGCTCGCCGGTCGAGGGCTACGCGGTCAGCCTCACACTCGATGGCATCAAGTACCCGTGCACCAAGTTCGGAGGTGGCAATCCGGGTACAGGAATGAACTGCAATCTCGACATGGCTAGTGGTTACCATCGCGTCGTGCTGCACGTGCCCGATCAAACAGGCGCGCCATTGCTCGCAACCAACTGTGTCATCGACGTCTACATCGACGCCATCTCGGTCCGCGGCTTGGCGGGGACGAGCCTGCAAGACGCCGAGGTCTTCTTGCCGCGTCACTATGCGCCGCCAGTGCCGGTCACGCTCACCCTCGATGAAACCGTGCCCGTGAATACGCCGACGTCGTCCGGGCGACGAACCGTTGGACCAGCGGTCACCATCAGCCCGGACGTGAACTTGCCATACCCCGCCACGGCACGAATCACGCTGCCCTACGATCCAACCCTGCTGCAGATCAATGGCGACGAAATCTCAGAGGAAGAAGTGCGCGCCGAGTGGCGCAGTGGCGCAACGTGGGTCGTCGAGGACACGCCACACTTCACGATCGATGTTGCGACCAACACGGTCAGCTACAACGTGACGCACTTTTCGCTGCGTGCCGCTACGGTCCTCGGTCGGCGGCCGTGGAGCGCCGTGGCTCCGGCGACGATGATCGACAATGGCGCCCCGCAGCCCGGCGACGAGAGTCTCATGCTGCTCGACGTGCGCAACCTAACGCGCGGCGAATTGGTCAACCTCGGGAACGGGTCTTTTGTTCCCACCTTCACGCAAGCCGAGCGCGCCGAGCTGCGCCGGTTTGGACAATTCAACTTCGATTTCAACTTCGACCAGCCGGCTAGCTACGAGTCGTACGTCAAGGCAGTGAAGTACCTGCGCGAGGACGTTTCGGCGGTCCTCCTTCGCCATGTGCTGACTTTCACTGGCCCCCTCAATTGGATCATCTCGGTGCCAGGCGTGCTGACGCTCGATATCGATGAGCTTCTGCTGTTTCATAACACCGGGGCTTTCATCGGGCGCGTGCGGGTTTGGAACACGGACAAATACGCGGCCGAAGGCTCGGCGGTCGAGGGGGGGCTCCTGCAGAAGAAAGCCCGTATGAGCATCAGGGACTTTGTTGTGTCGCCAGACCAGCAGCGTCTGTACCTGCTCGGCGACACCTCGTGGAACCCGACGCAAAATGCGGGCGACGGCTTGTACGTGCACACCGTGAACGATCTCGCGCTGTCCAATCAACGAGTCGTCTTGACGCAGCCGGCGGCAAGCTTCCCGGTCGGGGAGAGCGGCTCGCTCGCGGTTAGCGACCACTGGGGCGGCGAGACCGTGTTTGTGCTCGGCTCTGGGCCGCAGGGGTGGCTCGCAAGCTTCTACTACCTGCCGGCTGGGACGACCCAGGACGGTCGGGAATTGGGCGATGTAGTGGATCAACTCAATCGCGACTCGGGTACCGCGATTATGCAAGGCCATCGACTCAATCTCGCGGCCGCGACGCCTATGGCACAGGCTGCCTTGCTCGCCCCCCTGTGGAAGTTCAACGCCTGGATGGTTCGCTCCGGCCCCTATGGTGGATTCGAATCCCTGCCGCTCGCCACGCTGGTCGGCATGTACGGAGCCTGCGGCATCCCGGTGAGCGCCGACGGCATTCTTGCAGAGACCTATCCGGCGATTGGCTCCGTGGATCTGAACGCCAAGTGCCCAGAGGGCCAGTCCTTTGAATGCTGCTATCTGCGCCATGCGCTCGGGGCGCGGCAATTTCCACTCGGCGATCTTGCTGCCGACGCGATGGAGGCAGGGCAGGTGCTCGTGTTGCAGAATGACGGCACGGGCTTCTCGCGGGTCGGGACGCTCCCGGCGCAGCCGGGGTTGGAACTGATTTCCTCGGGAATCAACGTCAACGGGTATCCGTACGAGTCCTACGCCATGCGTGCAGGTCTGTCCGATCCACACGCGTCGATGGCGGTCGATGCTGCCGGTGGATTGTGGGTTCGCCAGTCGAATCTTACAGGCGGCGTGGGGCACTCGCCAGGCCAAGACCTCCGAGGTGAGATGTTCGACACCGTCGCTGCCGATTGGTTATACGGCACTCTGACGCGAATCCCTCTGCCGGGAACGGATATCCGCGCCGCCGTCGCTGGGCGCGCCGCCGCTGGTCACGAGAAGATCGCGTGGGCGACTCTGCCGTGTCAGGATTCGTGGGTGCCCTGGGAGATCGGGCGCTCCAACGTCGTCCTGCGCCCCGGCGGCAGCGCCCTTGTCGTAGCGCCGAGCGGTGACGTCGCAGAATACAGCGCATCGACCGTGTCAGACGGGGAGCCCCCTGCGGATCACTTGCCGCTCATCGTTAGTCCAATTGCTAGATTGTACCCAGTTTCAGTTCCCGGCGTCTCGACGCCCGCCACGCAGATTCCCATGACGGCCTTCGCCACCACCGCCGCAGTCACCATCGACGGCGTAGTCGAAGACACGCTTCTCGTCGCCGGCGTGCGCGGCATTGAGGACGGCACGTCAACCGCGCGGCCAATGTCGTTCATCGCGCGCTACGTCGACGGCAAGCTGGCGGGCGCCGCGCCGCAAACCGAGAACTACCACTTCGACGCCATGGGCGACGTGGCCCGCAGCCCGATCGCCATTCAGGGATCTCGTTTGACGATCCCGCAAAGCTACCCGTTCCCGAAGCCCCTGCTGTCGCTCGTGAACCCAATCTCGGGGTCGGGGACCGCCAACGAACTCGCGCGCTTCGCTACGGAGAGGATGGGCACATTGCGCATCCTGTTGCGGCGCTTGCAGCTCAATGCCGGTCAGGCGGCGACGGCCGTCGATACGTCGCTGTCCGCGTACAAGGACTACCTCAACACATCCGTGCCCCAAACAGGCGTATCGGTCCCGGTAGTGCGCGTGTTCGTAGGTCCGTACCACGCCGCCTCCGGCAAGCTCTTGACGCACTGGCCCGATGCAGCCGGCAGCCTCGCGGGCCAGGAGTCGGTCGTCCTCGTCAGTCCGGAGCCTGTCCTCGACGCAAGCGGTCAGCCCGACAAGAGCTACATGTTCTTCATTGCGGCCGATGGCGATGGCAATCCGCGAGTCTTCGAGGACTGCAACTTCGGAACGCTCGTCAGCTACCCAGGTGTGACAGCCCCGGCGCGTGCTGTGGGCTGCAATGAAAAGGCGGACGACGATTGTGAGTGCACGCACGATCTGACCGACATCTGCGTCTCCGAATTCGATATGCCGTCGCAAAAGAATGTGCGGCAGTATGTGTTTGCCGATCTTGTAGTTTGCGGTGAGCCGTCGCATGTCTATCAGTCTTCGCCTACCGACAAGGCCTACCTCGACTATCAGCAGAGCCTCGTCTCGGAGCCCCTGCACGTGATCTTCGGCACGCCCGCCGAAAAGTGTGTCACTGCTGCCGATTGCATCGTCACCCCCGGCCCCTGCGTCGACGGCTATTGCTGCGACCAGCCGTGCGGCGGCAACTCGCTTACCGACTGCATGGCGTGCAGCGTCGAGACCGGCTCAACCGCCAACGGCGTTTGCCGCGTGCTGCCATGGGGCCGAATCTGCGGCCAGCCCGACGCGAGTTGCGCGTTGCCGCCTCATTGCGACGGCTTTACGGAGGTGTGCCCTGGCGATTCTGACCACGATGGCCATTTCGTCGCGGGCTCGTGCGGCACGCCGAACGACGACTGCGACGACACCTCGGCGACGAGTTACACGAACGCGACGGAGATCTGCGATGGTGTCGATAACAACTGCAACGACGTGGTCGACGAAGGTTTTGATTCCGATGGTGACGGCTTCTCGGACTGCGCGGACACGCCGGGCGTGCTTTGGGACTGCGACCGCACGAACGCGAATGTCCACCCGGCCGCGCGCGACGTATGCAACGGAATCGATGACGATTGCGATGGCGTGGTTGACCCGACCTGCCGTACGGATCACGGCGCGGTCGGCTCGATCGACGGCAGGCCGGGAGCCCAACAGGGCGCCGCGACCTACGAGATCCCGATCGTCGTGCCGCCCGGGCGCCGGGGCATGACACCGACGCTGGCGCTCACCTACAATAGCCGCCACGGCAGTGGCATTGCTGGTGTGGGGTGGGACATTGCCGGGTTGTCGGCAATCACGCGTTGCCCGCACACGGTTGCGCAGGACGGCATAGCTCGCTCGATCAACTACAACCGCCTCGATCGTCTATGCATTGATGGTGCTCGGCTCGTGCTCGTGCCGGGCAGCCCCGAATACGGCGAGGACGGAAGCGAGTATCGCACCGAGGTCGAGAGCTACCGTCGCATTACGCTGCACGGTCGGACCAACGACGCCACGAGTTACTTCGTGGTTGAAGAGAAGTCGGGCCGAATCAGATGGTACGGCGCTGAGGACCCGGGGCACCCCGCGATTGTCGTTCCGGAAGGCCAGCCGGACCAAAAAGTCCTCGTCTGGATGCTAGCACGCGACGAGGACGACGAAGGCAACAGCATCGTGTACGAATACTCGGCGGCGGGTTCGGGACCGACCCTGCAGAACGTCTACTACACTGGCGTTGGCGCGACGCGCGGGGACCGGAGCATACGGTTCAACTACGTAGCCCGCAACCACGACGAGGTCGCGTATCGGGCACTGCGGTCGACGAAACGCACGCAGCGCCTGTCGGCGGTCACAACCTATGTAGGCGACGCGGTCGTGAAGCGCTACGAACTCGCAGCGCGTGCCAGCGCGGGCTCGGAGCGGCCGCTCTTGGAGTCGGTGACCGAATGCGCCGCCAATCCGTGTTCGGCGGGCATCGCTCTGCCGCCAACGACGTTCGCCTACTCAGACAGCGCCAACACACCTGTGAAGCAGTTGATCGATGCGAACGAGCTTGCCGAGCTGTCCGTCATCGGGGACTACGACGGAGACGGTCAACGGGACCTCCTCGACTCTCGACCATACCCGGGGAGGATCATCTTCTCGTCGGGCTGTCGGGCGCCAACAGCGATGGACTCCTCCTATTTGAGCCTCGAGCCATTGCGCCTGGCGAACGTAAGTACCGAGGACGGTGATGTCGATGGTGACGGGCGGGCCGATGTGGTCGGCGTGCTGGCTTCGGGAATGCTTGGGCTACGCAGTTTCCGGTGCGTTGGTGACGCCGACGATCGACAGACCAACATCTTCATCCCCACGGGGATCCACAGTGCGCGTAAGGCCGACTTCAATCGCGACGGTCTCACCGACCTACTCCTGGAGATCGTGACCGACGGCGTGTCTTCCTACGTTCTGCACTTGCAGTATCATTGCCCGGCAAGCTACGGCCCGTCAGCCGTGTGCTTCTATCCCGGCCAGCCGGTGGCTATCCCTGAGGCCACGGGGGCCATGGGAAACAAGCGCAAAGCCGAGCTCTACGCTGTCATCGATTTGGACGGCGACGGTATGGCCGACATTGTATGGGACAACCCCGGCCTCACTTATGGGGGCCATGGCTGGATTCAATTCGCGTCATGGGGGCCAGGCGACGCGCTGGAACTCGACGCCTCGAGCCTCGCGGCCCTAGGAGGGCCTGGCAGTAGCTTGCTCGATACACACGCCCAGTTCATGGATCTCAACGGCGACGGGTTGGTCGATATAGTGGTGCCCAATGGCGGCGTGTGGCTCAACCATGGCGGCATGTTTTGGCCGGCGACGGTAACAAACCCTGTGAGCTATGCGGTGCGTTGGAACAGCTCGGTGTTCGCGCTCGACTACGACGGCGACGGGCAACAAGAACTCATGGTGCCGGTCACGCTCGTGGATGCCTACTGTTACGATAAATCCGCAAACGGATGCATCGACCCCAAGGCCACCGACTGTAAGGAGTTCTGCGGCGAGGACTTCTCCAACAGTCCACCTTTCGGCATCGACTCCCTGGATCGCAGCATTTACCGATGGGACGCAATCAAGTTCTACGTGCAGCCTGACGGCACCATCGACGCCACCGCGCTGGCGACGACCTTTGAAGCGCCAGTCAATGAGCACTTGCTCGGGCAGGACATCAACGGCGACGGCTTCGAGGATGTGCTCTATTCTGTCCGCACGTTGCACAAGGCCAACCTCGCGCAAACGCTCATTGGCCACTACGAAGGCAACGAGACGTTCGGTGCGTGGGTCGCGTCGGCCTCGCAAGGGCCGGATCTGATGGCCTCGGCCACCGACGGCTTCGGCTACCGCACGCAGTGGCACATGCTCCCGCTATCGAGTACCGCTCGCCCTGCGACCTGCGCAGCGCTCGGTCCGCCACCGCTCTACTCAGTAGACTACGACCTCGACCCGCCGCTCAACTACACTCACTGGACTTCGGGGATGTACGTGGTCGCGCAGTTTGACACGAGCAACGGCGTCGGTGGCGTCAATCCAACATGCTACCGCTACGCCGACGGCCTCGTGAACATCCAGGGCCGCGGTTTTTCTGGCTTTGGCTCCATCATCGCCGAGGAGGCCCTTCCACCAGCGGCAGGCGAGCCCGACATGACGCAGCAACTCAGCGTCAACAACCTGCGCACGACCACCATTTTCGAGCAGGAGTTCCCGTTGAGTGGGCGGGTCAAGGCCAGCGCCGTGCATCTCGTGAGCGACGCTGTCAACGACGACCCGTTGCGCCAGACCGAAAACACGTGGGAGGATCACGTGATCGGTGTGAGCCACGTCGTCAGACTCGCGGCCAGTAAGGAGACTCGCTTTGACCTGGCGAGGCTCGCGACGGGCAGCACTCGCGCGAAGCTCGGCGTCGTAGCTACAACCTACGACTACGCGGGCCTCGACTTTACGTACGGCAATCCGTCCGCAATCTGCACGGTTGCATCTGACGCCATCACGACGAAATTCAAGCGCGAATCATTCGTCTATGACTATCAGCACAAGGACGAATGGTGGTTCGATCAACTCAGGTCCGCGACCAGCCAGGAGGACTTGGTGGCCGGCCTCGGCGCCGAGACGACGGTCACTTGCAGCACCCACCCATGGTCGTCGGTAACCCAGACGCTCACATCGGCTATGGAATGGACCAACCCGGTGTTGACGACGATCAACACCAACGTCTGGAACGCACGACAACGACGGCTCTTCCACAGGACCTCCGCCACTACGGCATTGGCGCAACGCAAGTCGCGCGAGCAGATCTTTGCTCATGACATCTATGGAAACGTGACGAGCACCACGACAAGCGGAACCGATGCGGCCGCAAGGTTGACCACCTCAACGTACACGGCCGACGGCTACTTCCCGCTGACGCAAGCGAATCTCTACCGCCACACCTCGACGACGTTGACCGACGCGGGCCTCGGTCTACCGACAGCGCAGCAGGCAATGCAAGGTGGTCCGTGGACTCGCCTCGCTTACGACGGGCTCGGCCGCCTCGCGTCGAGCACGACCCAGGGCGCGTCGGCCATGCAACTGCAACTCCTCACCTGTGATGCATCGTGCCCCGCCAACGCCACGCGCCGCCGCGTCACGAAGCAAGCGGGCTACCCAAGCAAGACCGAGTACCTCGACCTTCTCGGCCGCACGGTGCGCGTCGAGCAGCAAGGCTTCCTGTCGGGGCCATCCACCAAGACGGACACGACGTACAATGCCCGGGGCCAGGTCGTATCGGTGAGCGCGCCGTCGGCGAGCGCACCACAGTTCTCCACCTCCTACAGCGGCTTCGACGCACTCGGCCGGCCAGCATCGAAGACCGTGCCACGCAGCATGGACGACGGCCAGGGCGACTTGGTGTCCCACTATTCCTACTGTGGGCTCGGCACGCGTAGCGAAGTCATGAAGGACAATTCGACGTGGGGCCCTTTGCCCTGCGATGCGGCGCGACCGACAAATCGGCTCACGCAGTGGCGCACGAATGACACCCTCGGCCAGGTCACGAGCACCGTGGACGCGCTCGGAAACGCGACCGTTTACGGGTACGACGGCCACGGCAACTTGGTGCTCACGCGCGACGCCGCTGGCAACGAGACCGTTTCGATCTACGACGCCTTCGACGGGCTCGTCACAGTTGAACATCCCGATCGGGGCACCCGCACCATCACCCGCAATGGTCTTGGGGAGGTCATTGCCGATCTCGACGGCCGCGGTACGACCGTCAGCTACGTGCGCGACTCGATTGGCCGCGTGATCGCGCGCCTCGTGCAAAACGCTACCGACGCCGCCCCAAAGGGGGACGCGATCTGGCTCTACGACGGCCCCGGCGCGCCGGGACTCTTGTGGTGGGAGAAGAAGGGCGACCTCTCGCGCGAATACTTCTACGATGCGTATCGGCGACCGTCGCGCACAACAACGATGATAGGCCAACAGTCATTCACCAGCGAGCAAACCTACGACACATCCGGTCGGCTGCTGACGAGTACGTCACCGTCAGGTGAGAAAGTGTCGTACGGCTACGACAGCGCCTCCGGCCGCCTGCGCGGCGAATCGAGCCTCACCAAGGGCTACACCGGCGACTACCGGAGCGTCCTCGCCCTCTACCCGTCCGGCCAGATCGCGGGCGAAGAGTATGGCAACGGCCTTGCGGCGACGTACGGCATCGACACGGTGAGCGGGCAAATGCTCAACATCAAGGTCGAGCGCCAGGGCGCGCCGTCCTTCGAGTGCGGCTCGTGCGTGTATCAACAGAGCTACGGCTACGATCGCTTCTACAACCTCACCTCGCGGACTCGTGGCGGGATGCACCAGAACTTGCCGCTGCATGTGAGCGAAGCCTTCAGCTACGACGACTTGTACCGCCTGACCAGCGCGACGCGCACCTGGACCTCACAAGCGCATGCGCAAGAGACCGTCGGCTATCGTTACGACGCCATCGGCAACGTCCTCGTCAAGGACGACTACTCCGCGACCACGAGCAGCACGGGCACCGAGGAGCCGTATCGCTATGGCTCCTCGGCGCGCACCCAGCCGAGCCACGCGGGGCCGCACGCCGTGCGGCAGGTGGAGATGCCCGACGGCAGTTTCACCGACTTCGAGTACGACGACAACGGCAACCTCGTCACCAGCAACGTCGTTAGCGGCGTTGGCCGAAAGATCACCTACGACGCCTTCGACAAACCCGTGACCATCGAGGAAGGCGGCCTCGTGACGACCTTCTCCTACGGCCCGAATGGCGAACTCTACAAGCAGGAAGACGGGCCGCGCGTTGTCTACTACCTCGGCAATCACGAGACTGAGATCCTGGCGGGCATCAAGCGCACACGCGACTACGTGGGCGCGGCGATCATCGTGCATGACGAGACCGGTCGGCACGTACTCTACGCCCACCGCGACCGTTTGGGCTCGGTGGATGTCGTGACCAATCAGGTGGCCAACAGCGTTGGTGGCCCTGTGCAGAGCCAAGGCTTCGACGCCTTCGGCCTGGCGCGCAGCGGCGACTGGACGAGTACGCAGGGCAAGCTCGTCACCGAGGCGGGCGGGCAAGAGCCGGCGACCATGCACGGCTTCACTGGCCACGAGCAGCTCGACCAGCATACGCTCATTCATATGAGAGGCCGTGTCTACGATCCGCGGCTTGGGCGGTTCTTGAGCGTTGACCCGGTGATGGACTTGCGGGCGGGCAGTCAGGGGCTCAACCCGTACAGCTATGTTCAGAACAGGCCTCTCGGTGGCGTGGATCCGACGGGCTACTACATGACCCCCACTCCGCGGTGGGTGACGCCAGACGGTGGTGACCCGAGCGATGCAATTCTGTCCGGAGCTGCACCGGTCACGGTATACAGCTCCGGTGGTTCTTACTATGGCGGGCTCAGCCCGAGGGACCAGGCATTAAGGGCGAATCAGTTGGCCATCGATGCCCGCAACATCAAGGTCGCACGCGCTGAACAGGGGGGGACGGGCTCGCGCATGGGTCCGATCGGAGCGACGTCGTATACTGCACCCATGCCGCTAGACGTGCGGACATCGACCTGGGGACCGACGGATGCGGCGCTGGAAATAGTAAGGATCGGCATCGAACTATTCGCTGCGAATTCCTACACAGGTGACGGGACCCAGGAGACGCTGACGCCCAGTGCGAATAAGGAAGGCCCGTGGGGTCAAACACACTGCAACTACTTCACGGCGGAGGTGGCCACGGCCCTGCGAGCAAGAGGACTCTCGGGAACTGCCAGCCAACAATTCGACACGATGGTCAGGCATCCTGAGTGGTGGCAACCCGTCGATTCCGCAGGAGCCATCGCAGGGGCGCAAGCCGGCAAGTTTGTGGCTGCCCCGTCGGAGGAGCACATCAGTGTCGTCATCGACGCGCGGGCGGTACCCGCCGACGCTTCCCGGACCTACTACCACCCGAAAAATGGACCTGGGACCCCAAGGCCGTTCACATCCGCTCCCAACGTGCCCTCGATCATGCAGGCGGGACACACGATGGGATTCATGTCGCAGCCAAACGGCTGGGGCGAAACGCAGCCCCGTTACTTTATCTACATTGGGGGAGAGTGATGTCTACTAAGCAGGTGATCGCCCTCTGGTCTGCGGCAGTGTGTTTCATTCCGCACACGAACGGCCTTGACGAAGAAACTATTACGAAATATTCTGAACGGTCATACTTTAGCCGTCACCAAGAGACGGGGGCAGACGACGAGGTGGTGCGTCGAATCGACTCCGTCAAAGACATGCGGGCGGCGTGGTGGTGGGTGATAGCAGTTGGTGGGCTAGACCCTCGGCAGGGTGTTCTGTTTCGAGGTAGGGCTTGCGACCAAAGGAGCGTCGCCCGTTGCTACCCCCACATGCAGAGCCTGCGTCCGAAACCTGCCGCGCCGTCGGGTCGTCGCGAGAATCGTGGCTCAACCGGCGTCGGCCAGCATCGCTGCGGGTCGCCCCCGACTCCGACTGGAGCCGGCACAACGAACGCAAACCACAAAGCCATCTCCACGGTCGCAAGGGAAAGACTTCGGGAAGGAGGCAAGAGTGTCTGGCGATTCGACAACACCACATTCGATGGACCTCAGTCGTTCGCCTTCGTGCGGTTACCACGCAGTCCGTTGTGGAGTTGCGTCGTCCAGCGACGCGAGCAGCGCGACTCCATCGAAGGGAAGGGGCGAAGTGATGCCACAGAATTCACCCTCGATTTCATCGAATGCTCACAGGACGGAAACAGCGGTACGCCGCCAGTCACGCACTTGTCGCGACGTGGTGACCGACTCGCGGTCAATTCGTCTGACTATTGGGTCTACCACGGCGCCTGCTGCGACGAGGAGCCGCTAGTTTCCCTTTACACGTATGGGGCCGAACGGCCATTCATCGAGTGCTCCAACATCGGTGGATCCGGTGAAGCGCCAGGGCCTCTACAGGTCGAAGTACCCAATTCACCATTTCGTGACGTTTTCGTCTGCTATCATTCGATGGCGGCGGTTTCTTCGCCGATCAGCTCAGTCGGCAACTCGCGACTTGCTGGAGTTATCGCGATGGCCACGCGCGATGGTTCGTTTGAAAGAGTGGTGGTTCGCCATAAGACCAAGGAATGCGAAGACCAGGGCATGAATTGGTCGCCACTGCTCGGGTTCTCGTCAGCACGTAAAGAGGACAAAACGAATCGAAACGGACGGGTGGAGCTATGGTCAAACAATGGCATTAAATCAACCGCGCACCTTGGTGGTTTTGACGTCGTCCTGCAAGTCCTCAGAGAAGACAATACGCATGAAACGATTAACCTGCATGTCGAGGCAGGACGACTGCAAACGCCTGACGTCGCGTCATCCTGTCTTGTATTTGAGCGTGAGACCGCCAAAGAGTGAGACGCCGAACGGATCATTTTCCGAAGGCCATGCCTGACCAAGAACAAGGAGAGGAATCGGGGAGAGATCGAGCAGAGACATTCGTTGGCGACAATGCCCGCCCAAGAGCGTGAGCAGAGACTGCCTCCCCGCAGAACCACACACGTGACAAGCGAATGATGGTTGACGAGAAGTGGGGCTAAGAGACGGCACCTAGGACCAAGGCCAAATGACGCTCAGGTGACAAACATGCAAACCAGACTCGACTTCGCAAACGCGAGCCAGCGCGTGGCATCCACGGTCCTCCTCGCCGCCCTGCTCACCGGCTGCGGCGGCGGCAACCCAGCGGCGCCACGCCACACGCCCACCAAGCCAGTGCGCCTCAATCTCGACACCCCGGCCTCGCTCGGCCTCGGCTTCCTCGCGACGACCGCGATGACCGTGCGCGTCTCCTACGTCGACGACGGCATGCCAGCCGCCAACGTGAGAGTGACCTTCGCGATGACCGGCCAGACGGCCGACGCGACCCTCACCGCGGCCGAGGCCGTCTCCGACGCCAACGGCCGGGCCTCGACCACCGTCACGGCAGGCAAGAGTCTCGCAACGGTGACGGTCACAGCAACGGCAGCCGAGCCCGCCCACATCACCGTCGCCGCCGCGGTTTCGACTGCCCGCGCCAGCTACGACGTCGACGGCGTGCCACGCAGCAAGCTGCTCGTCAGGTACGCCTTTGCCGGTCAGACGCCACTCGTGCGGCTGAGCACGTTCGTGTACCGCACACCGAGCGACGACCTCTGCCGGCACCTCGCGATGCCGTCACTCCCGCCTGGCTATCTGCGCCGCCAGGACGTGGTCGCCGACGCCGTCGGCGCCTCAGCCCTCGGCGAGACGTCGACCCTCGAGCATTCGCACTTCATGGTCGGCACCGCCCTCGGCCTCGCGGTGCTTGGCTATGGCACGGACCCAAGTCGCCCCGTCGCGGTCGGCTGCGTCGATCTGCCCGCGCTCGAGGCGAGCCCAACCACCGCAGCCACCGTGGCGCTCGCCGCCTGGAACTGACGCGCGCGCAGTGCTGCTGAGCCTCGAATGTGATCGCTTGTCGTAGATCCAACTGTGAACCACAAAAGGGAGCCTAGAATGAAGACCAATTTCGCCGCAGCAAACGCCAGCCATCGGGCGACGGGCGCTGCATTTCTACTCGCTGTCAGCGCAGTCCTCGCCGCTTGCGGCGACACGACGTCGGCCACTCCAGCGCCGAGCCACATACCCACCAAGCCCGTGCGCCTCACCTTCGACAGCCCAGTCTCGCTAGCGCTCGGCTTCGGCGCGACAACCGAGGTGTCGGTGCGGGTGTCTTACGTCGACGATGGCACGCCGGCCGCGGACGTGAAGGTGAGCTTCGCTATGACTGGCCAAGGGGGCGATGTCACCCTGGCTGCGACCGAGGTTGTCTCCAACGCCAAGGGCGTGGCGACAACGACGCTGACGGCGGGCGCTACCTTCGTGAGCCTTGCGGTCACAGCGTCAGCGGCCGAGCCGGCCGGTGCCACGATTGACGCCACCACGTCGACGGCGAGCGCCGCCTTCGTCGTCGACGGCGTCGTTCGCAGCAAGCTGCTCGTCACCTACACCTTTGCCGGCCCGGCCCCCGTCGCCAAGCTGACGACCTCCGTGTACCTCACGCCGGGCGGTGGCCTTTGTGCGAACTTCACAACGCCGGTACTTCGGCCCGGCTACGTGACTCGCCGGGACGTGACCGCAGCGGTACCAGACACCTCCGCCGTCGGTGAAACGTTGACCCTCGAGGACTCGGGCTTTCGGGCCGGCGCCGCCCTCACCATCACGGTGCTCGGCTACGGTACGGATCCAAGTAGCCCCATCGCCTTCGGCTGCGTCGACTTGCCGAGTCTCGGTATGACCGCGACCACCGCGGCTGCCGTGACGCTCAGCGCCTGGAATTGACGCCACGCTCACCCGCCGTCACGGGCGTGAGTGATTAGGACAAGAGTCCACTTGACTCATGAGTAAAGTGGAGTACAGTCCATTTTATGCATGTCGAGCGCTACCTCGTGCCAGCGCTGCGCGACGCCCTCGCCACGGGCAAGATGGTGTTCATCGGCGGCCCGCGGCAGGTGGGCAAGACCACGTTGGCTCTCGGGCTGCTCGGGCCGCGGGCCACCGAGCGGCACCCGGCCTATCTCAACTGGGACGACCCGCGCGTGCGCGCGCGCCTGCGCAAGGCCGAGCTACCCGCCGACCAGCCGTTGCTCATCTACGACGAGATCCACAAGTACGCCCGTTGGCGCAATCTGCTCAAGGGCGTCTACGACACCGAGAAGTCCTTTCGCCAGATCGTCGTGACCGGCTCGGCGCGGCTCGACTACTACCGCAAGGGCGGAGACTCGCTCGCTAATCGCTACCGCTACTTTCGCCTGCATCCGCTGTCGCTGCGTGAGCTTGCCGCCGCGCCGCGCCCCGCTGACCTCACCCGCCTGCTCGCTTTCGGTGGCTTCCCGGAGCCCCTGCTGCGCGCGGATGCGACCCTGCACCGCATTTGGCAGCGCGACCGCTTGTCGCGCGTGGTCGGCGAAGACCTGCGCGACTTGGAGCGGGTGCGCGAAATCAGCCTGGTCGAGCACCTCGTCGATCTGCTGCCCGAGCGCGTCGGCTCGCCCCTTTCGGTCGCCAACCTGCGTCAGGACCTCGAGATCGACCACAAGACGGCCGAGCGTTGGCTCGAGATGCTCGAGAACTTGTACGTGTGCTTTCGGGTGGCGCCCTACGGGTCGCCGCGCATCCGAGCGGTCAAGAAGGAGCGCAAGCTCTACCTGTGGGACTGGTCGCAGGTGGCGGACCGCGGCGCCCGCTTCGAGAACCTCGTCGCCTCGCAGTTGCTCAAGTACTGCCATTGGCTCGAGGACACCGAGGGCGTTCGCATGGAGCTGCGGTTCTTGCGCGACAACGACAAGCGCGAGGTCGACTTCGTGGTGCTGCGTGAGCGGCGGCCCCTCTTCGCGGTCGAGTGCAAGACGGGTGACCGGCCCATCGGCGCCGCCGTGCGCTATTTTGCCGAGCGCACCCCGATCCCACGCTTCTTTCAGGTGCATCGCGGCGCGAGCCATTTTCAGAGCGGCAAGGTGACGGTGCTGCCTTTTACGCAGTTCTGTATGCAGCTCGACATGCCGTAGAACACCGTCCTTGACTCATCATCGGCAGCAAGCCTAAACACTCGCAGTTCAATCCGGGCGTCGAACGAAGCTTCTCACGGAGGTCATTGCGGCTCATGGCGTTGGCACTCGAGCAGCTCATTGTCGTCATCCCCCTCGCGCCGCTCGTCGGCGCGCTCGTCAACGGTCTGTTAGGCGCGCGGCTGCCGCGGCGCTTCTCGGGCTTGCTGGCCTGCACCACGGTCTTCGTGTCGTTCCTCGCTTCGGCGGCGGTCGTGTGGCACCTCGCGCGCTACGGCGGCGTGGCCTCGGCGACGCTCTACCGCTGGATGGAGGTCGGCACGTTCGCGGCGGACGTGCGCTTCGTCGTCGATGCGCTCTCGGCCGTCATGATCCTCGTCGTCACCGGCGTCGGCTTTCTCATCCACGTCTACTCGCTCGGCTACATGGAGCACGAGCCGGCCTACGCGCGCTACTTCACGTATCTCAATCTGTTCACCTTCGCGATGCTCGTGCTCGTGCTCGGCGACTCGCTGCCGCTCACCTTCGTCGGGTGGGAGGGCGTGGGCCTGTGCAGCTACTTGCTCATCGGCTTTTGGTACACCGACATCGAGAAGGCCGCCGCCGGCAAGAAGGCCTTCGTCGTCAACCGCATCGGCGACTTCGGCTTCCTCGTCGCCATGCTGCTGCTCTTTCGCGCCACGGGCACGCTCAGCTTCGCCGGTCTCGCTAACGTCGTCGCCGCCGGGCACCTCGAGGCCGCGGTCGCCACGGCGGCTTGCCTCATGCTCGTGCTCGGCGCCACCGGCAAGAGCGCGCAGCTGCCCTTGTACATCTGGCTGCCTGACGCCATGGCCGGCCCGACGCCCGTCTCGGCGCTCATTCACGCGGCCACGATGGTCACGGCTGGCGTCTATCTGACGGCGCGCTTGGGCTTTCTCTTCCACCTCGCGCCGACGGCCATGCTCGCGGTCGCCACGATCGGCGCGGCGACAGCGCTCTTCGCCGCCAGCATCGGCACGGCGCAGAACGACATCAAGAAGGTCCTCGCCTATTCGACCGTCAGCCAGCTCGGCTTCATGTTCATCGCCGCGGGCGTCGGCGCTTATGCCGCCGCGGTCGCGCACCTCGTGATGCACGCCTTCTTCAAGGCCTGCTTGTTCCTCGGCGCGGGCTCCGTCATCCACGGCTGCAGCGGCGAGCAGGACATGCGGCAGATGGGCGGTCTGCGCAAGAAGATGCCCGTCACCTTCTGGACGTTCCTCATCTCGACGCTCGCCATCACCGGCATCGTGCCGGGCCTCTCGGGCTTTATCTCGAAGGACGCCGTGCTGTCGCAGGCGTTCGCTTCAGGCGAAGGCGAGTTCAGTTACATCTTCTACGGTTGGTCGTTCGCGCTCTGGGGGGTCGGCGTGCTCGCCGCCGCGCTCACTTCGTTCTACATGTGGCGCCTCGTGTTCATGACCTTCTTCTCGGGCGAGCTGCGGCTGTCGGGCGAGGCCGCGCACCATGTGCACGAGTCGCCGCGCCGCATGACCGTGCCGCTCATCGCGCTCGCCCTCTTGTCCTTGTTTGGCGGCGCCTTGGCCTGGCCGCACGTGCTGCACGGCCACGACCTCCTCGGGCGCTGGCTCGCCCCCGTGCTCGGCGAAAGCCCGGCACCCGAGGGCGCACACGCGGCGCTCGAGTTCGCCCTAATGGCCGTCTCGGTCGCTGCGGCCGGTCTCGGTTGCGCGGTCGCCTACGCGCTTTATGGCAGGGGCATTCATCCCTTCACGCATCGCTTCGCGACCGAGCGACCGTGGCGCTGGCTCTACGCGCGGCTCTTCGGCAAGTGGCACGTCGACGAGCTCTACGCGGCAACTGTGGTGCGCCCCCTCGAGTGGGTGTCGCGCGTCGTGCTCTACGAAGGCGTCGAGCGCCACGTCATCGACGCTACGGTCAACGCCGTCGGCGGCTTTACGCGCAGCATCGGCTTTCTCGTGCAGCTCTTGCAGAGCGGCAACGTGCAGCGCTACCTCGCCATCTTCGTGGTAGGACTCGCCGTGCTGCTCTATGGCTTCCTGCTGCCGAGCGCGAGCCTCGAGCTCAACGCGCGTGCTAGCGCGCCGTCGATGGTCGCGCCAGCCGTCGCGGGCACGACCGCCCCGGCGGGCGGAGAGGGGTACTAACGATGGGGCTCCTCGCAACGCATCTGCTGTCGGCCATCGTCTTCGTGCCGCTCTTAGGCGCTCTCATTCTGCTCGCCTTTCCGCGCACCGACGACAGCGCGGCGCGCGGCATGGCCATGACCGTGGCGCTCGTCGACCTCGCGCTGACGTTGTATCTGTGGGCGGGCTTCGACTCGCGCCTCGCGACGATGCAGTTCACCGAGCAGCTCGCCTGGGTGCCGAGCCTAGGCATCGGCTACTCGCTCGGCGTCGACGGCCTGTCGATCCTCCTCGTCGTGCTGACTGGGGCCCTTACGCCGCTCGTCATCCTGAGCACGTACTCGAGCGTCACCGAGCGCGTGCGCGACTACATGATCTGCCTGCTCTTCTTGCAGACGGGCATGCTCGGGGCCTTTCTCGCCACCGATCTGTTCCTCTTCTACGTCTTTTGGGAAGTCATGCTCGTGCCGATGTATTTTCTCATCGGCATCTGGGGCGGCCGACGGCGCGTTTACGCGACGCTCAAGTTCTTCCTCTACACGATGGCCGGCTCGCTGCTCATGCTCGTCGCCATCCTCTACACCGTGTGGGCGGTGCGGCAGGGGGGGGTGACCTTCTCGTGGGCCGAGGTGGCCGCGCGGCTGCATCGCAGCGACCTTGGCGCGGCCGAGGTGTGGCTCTTCGCCGCCTTCGCCGTCGCCTTCGCGATCAAAGTGCCGATGTTCCCGTTTCACACCTGGTTGCCGGACGCGCACGTCGAGGCGCCGACCGGCGGCTCGGTCATCTTGGCGGGCGTGCTGCTCAAGCTCGGCACGTTCGGCTTTTTGCGCTACGCGTTTTGGCTCTTCCCGCACGCGGCCGCGTCACTCCTGCCCGCCATCGCCATCATCGCCCTCATCGGCATCGTCTACGGCGCCCTCGTCGCCATGGTGCAAACGGACTTGAAGCGCCTCGTCGCCTACTCGTCGGTCAGCCACCTCGGCTTCGTGATGCTCGGCCTCTCGGCGATGAGCGTCACCGCGGTCTCGGGCGGCGTGTTGCAGATGGTCAACCATGGCGTCTCGACCGGGGCCTTGTTCCTCCTCGTCGGCGTCATCTACGAGCGCCGCCACACCCGCCTGCTCGAGGACTTTGGCGGCATCGCCAAGCCGATGCCGCGCTTCGCCGCCATCTTCGTCATCATGGCGCTCTCATCGATCGGCCTGCCCGGCTTGAACGGCTTCGTCGGTGAGTTCTTGATCTTGCTCGGCGCCTTTAAGGCGCAAGGCCCGAGTCTGACGGCGACCACCGCCGAGCTCGCGTGGGTCGGCGTGGCGCTCGCGGCCTTGCTCGGCCTCTGTGCCGTCGTGCTCGTGGCGGTGACCATGGGGCGGCGGCGCGTGCGTGAGCAGGTCGGCAGCGGCGCGCGTTTGGCCGCGGTGCTCGCGGTCGGTGTGTTGGCCGTGGCCCTCGTCGCGCCGCCGGTTGGCGGCTTTGCCGGTGGGTTGCTCGTGCAGCCACTCGTCGGCGTCACGGGCGTGGTCGAGTCGTTTCGCGAGATCTACGCGCTCGTCACCGTGCTCGCGGCGACGGGCGTCATTCTCGCGGCGGTGTATTTGCTCTACGCAGTGCAGCGCGTGTTCTTTGGTCCGATTCGGCACCCTGAGAACGAGCACTTGGCCGACTTATCGACGCGCGAGCTCGCCGTGCTCATCCCGCTCGTCGTCGCGGCCTTCGCCATGGGCCTGTTCCCCGGGCCGATGCTGCGGGCCGTCGAGCCTACCGTCACTGCGTACACGCGCGACTTTCGCGCCCTCGCCGGGCTGCCGGCCGTCACCGATGCGCGCCCGCTCGCGATGTTGACGGGAGTCGATGCGTCGACGTCGCTATCGGCGTCGGCGCCCGCGGTCGTCGCGGCGCCGGGGTCCGGCAGCGAACGAGCTCTGGCGCCGCCGACGGACGACGGCGGGCGGGCGCGGGCTAACGCCGTCGAGCCCGGCGGCCAGCATCCGTCGTGGATGCGACTCATCGATCAACGCCCACCGGCGCGGCCGAGTCCGACCGTGCCCGGGCGAGGAGTGACGCCATGAGCGTCGTGCAAGAGCTCGGCCTTCTCGCGCCGCTGTGGATCGTCGCCCTCTCGGCGATGCTCGTGTTGCTGCTCACCGTGGCGGGTGGGCCCAAGCACCCGGCCCCGGCGGCGTCGACGCACCTGACCTTCATCGCCCTCTTTGGTCTCGCCACCGCCGGCTTCTTCTTGTTGAACACGAGTGGCACCGCGGTCATCTTCTCGGGCGCCGTCGTGCTCGACGGCGTCGGGGTGGCCTTCGGCACCACCGCCATCTTCGGCGCGTTCGCGACCATCCTATTGTCGGCCGCCTATCTCGAGCAGCAACGCCTCGCGGCGGGCGAGTTCTTGGCGCTCGTCTTGCTCGCGGTCGTCGGCATGTTGATGCTGGCGATGGCGGGCGATCTGATGACGTTCTTTATCGGCATCGAGACGATGTCGCTCGCTGTCTACGTGCTCGCGGGCTTTCGCCGCGCCTCGAGCAAGGCGCAAGAGGCCGCGCTCAAGTACTTCGTCTACGGCGCCTTTGCTTCGGGCTTCGTGCTCTTTGGCATCGCGTTGTTGTACGGCGAGGTCGGCCGCCTGCTCAGCCGGCCGGGTGTCACGTTTGCGCTCCTAACGCAGGCCTTCGCCGGGGGGCACGTCTCGGCGCTCGGCTTCGTGGGCGTAGCGCTCGTGCTCGCCGGGCTCGGCTTCAAAGTCGCCGCGGTGCCGTTTCACATGTGGGCGCCCGACGTCTACGAGGGCGCCCCGACGCCGGCGACCGCTTTCATGGCGGTCGGCGTCAAGGCGGCGGCGTTTGCGGGCCTCTGTCGCTTCGTCGCGGCGACGCTGCTCGTCAGCCGCCCGTCGAGCGCCACGGCCGTGAGCGCACTCGAGGTGTTGGCCATCTTGACCATGGTCACCGGCAACCTGCTCGCGATTCGCCAGACGCAAGTCAAGCGCATGCTCGCCTATTCGAGCATCGCGCACGCCGGCTATCTCTTGGTCGGCGTCGCGGCGTTCTTGGCCGATCCGCACGGTGGCGCGCTCTCGGCCATCGCTTACTATCTGGCCGGCTATACCGCCATGACGCTCGGCGCGTTCGGCGTCGTGCTCGCCGTCGAGCGGCGCGACGAGCGGCAACCCGATCTGCCACTCGAGCGCCTCGCCGGCCTCGCCGAGCGCTACCCGGCGCTCGGGCTCGCGATGGCGCTCTTTATGCTGTCGCTCGCCGGTGTGCCGCCGACCGCGGGCTTCTTCGGCAAGCTCGCGTTGTTCTCGGCGGCGGTGGCTGGGGGCCGTACCGCGGTCGTGATTGTCGCCGTGCTCGCGAGCGCCGCAGGCGCTTACTACTACCTGCGCGTGCTCGTGCTCATGTACATGAAGCCGGCGCTCGACGGCGAGCCGCGCCTCTCGTCGGCATGGCTTGCGGCCGGACTTTGGGCCTGCGCGGGCTACACGCTCGTGGTCGGGTTGCTGCCGCAGGTGTATCTCGGCTTCGCTGAGCGCGTGCTCGTAGGCTGGCTCGGGTGAGCAATCTCGTCCTATACTCATAGTCGCGATGGACGCCTACTGCTCGCGTTGCCAACTCACCGCACCGCTCGCCTCTGACGCCACGGCGCAGCTCGGCGCGTGCGCTGTTTGCGGCGGACAGGTGTCTGTGGGCGCGCACACCTTGCAGCTCGGACTGCCGCAGGCTATCGCGATGACCTTCGCGGTTGGCTCCAATGTCGCCGAGCCCATCGCCTGGCCCTTTAGGCAGAAGCCAATTGCCAACGGCCTCTTGGCGAGGGATACGCGCGTGGATATCCGCGTCGATGATCTCGATGCGGGTGAGGTGGGCCCGGCCCCCGATGGCCTCGAGGTCGACGTAGACAGGGACGTCGATGTGGACGTAAGCATGGACGTGGACGTAGATGTAGGCGTGGACGTGGACGTGGATGTAGACATCGAGACGAGCGGCGGCGCACCAGCGTCTGCCGCCTCCGCTAGCTCGCCCCCGGCGTCCGTGCCTTCGACCGACAGCCCGCCGTCGCCTTTTGGTGGTGCGGCACCCGCGGATCTCGGCGGTGGTGCGTCGAGCTTTGCCGCGCCATCCTTTGGCGCGCCGGATTTCGGGGCGCCGGATTTCGGGGCGCCAGCAGGCCTGCCCGGCGAGGTGGCCGCGACGGCAGGTGCTACTCCAGCGCATTTGGCCGCTCTCGCGCCATCCGACAACGCTTCGTCCGCCGCCGGCTCGCCGTCCATCGCCGCTGCTGTCGACACGACGCCGGCCCATTTGCAGTTGCCGTCGATCGACTTCTCGATGCCCGCCTTTGGTTCTCCTGACGCCGGCGCGTCGACGGCGCCGCTCACCCCTGCGACCTCAACGGCGAGCTCGAGCCTGCCCGCGCACTTGCAGTTGCCGAGCTTTCCGCAGTTCGAGCTGCCGCCCATTCCGGGCGAAGCCCCCGCTGCGCCCGCCGCAGCGTTGGGAGCGTCGTCGCAGGCGGGCATGCCCGCGCTCGCAGGCATGGAGCCGATGGCCGACCCAACGCAGGCGCCGGCCACTCGACCTCCGCCCCCGCCGCGGCCCCCACCGCGGCGCGCCCGGGCTGCCGAGGCCCCTCCGCCGCGCGTGGCGCCAAAGGCACCGAGCGGCTTCGATCTGCCCTCGATCGGTCTGCCCGCCATCGGTGAGCCGAAGAAGAAAGAGGTGACCCTGCTCGCCTCCGATGTGGCGGCCGAGCTCGCCGAGCACACGGCGCACAAGCACTCGGTCGTGCCGTTCGTGCTGCTCGTCATGGTGCTCGTCGCCGCGGGCGTCGGTGTCTGGCAGCGCCAAAAGGTGATCGCGCTGTTCGACAAGAAGGACGCGAACCAACAGGTCGTCGAGACCGCCGACGACAAGGCGCGCGCCGCCTTCGCGCTCGGCACGACGGCCTACACGGGCGGCAAGCTCGAGGACGCGATCAGGCACTTTCAGGCCGCCATCGCGCTCATGCCGAACCATGCGCGCGCGCACCGGGCGCTCGGCATCGTCTTCGCCAAGCAGAACAAGGCCAAAGAGGCCGTCGAGCAGTACCGCACCTACCTCACCCTCGACGGCAAGGCCGCTGACTCGGCCGAGGTGCGCAAGATCGTCGAAGACTACGAGAAGGCGCAGCAAGCCAAGGGGGGCGCCACCGAGCCGGCCAGCGCCGGTGAGGCCGCCGAGTCCGAGGCCGCCAAGGCCAAGAACGGCAAGAAGAAGCATAAGTAGCCGGCACGCATGACGCGCGGCGCTGCGTGTGCTCAATCGCCGGCACGCATGACGCGCCGCGCTGCCTGCGCTCCATCGCGGGCGCGCCGCGCGGCGCGTCATGCGTTGCGATCGCAAGTCGTGACCGCTCGCTCAGCGCGCCGCGCCCATCTCCGCCGTATCCTGCTCGACGAAGCCGTGGCTCAAGAGTACGGTCTTGCCCTGCATCGAGAGGAAGCCGCGGCGCTGAAACTCAGAGAGCACGCGCGAGACGGTCTCGCGGCTCGTGCCGATCATCGCGGCCAAGTCTTGTTGCGTCGGGCGGCTTCTGATGAGGATGCCTTCGTCGGTGCTCTCACCTTCACGCCGCGCCATGTCGATGAGCACGCGGGCCACGCGGCCGTAGACATCGAGGAGCGCCAGATTGCCGATGATCTCGTCGGCGTGGCGCAGCCGCAGGCTCATCTGCGCGAGGATCTTCAGGGCTGTCGACGGCGTCTCTTCGAGGTGACGCACGAAGTCGGCGTGCGAGAGCATCAGCACGCGCGAGTCCTCGCTGGCGATGACGCTCGCTGAGCGCGGCTGGCCGTCGAGCAGGCTCATCTCACCGAAGAAGTCGCCGGCCTTGAAGATGCACAAGATGACCTCGCGTCGGTTCTCCCCGTAGAGCACGACCTTCACGCGCCCGGTCTCGATGACGTACAGACCGTCGCCCTCGGCCTCTTGCCCGACGATCTGCGCGTCCTTGGTGAAGCTCATCGGCTTCAAGGAGCCGCCCAGGCGCTCGAGCGCCTCCTGGCTCAGGCCCGAAAATACGCTCACGCGCGAAAGTAACTCGGCATCCCTATTCATCTCTCGTATCCCTCGCTCCCCTCGGTGCACTCTACTCGCGCGCGTCTTTGATTACGGTCGATCTTCATCGACGAGCTGCGCCTTGCGGCGCACGTCGTCATAGTCGTCGTCGCTCGCGGCCACGAAGCCGTTGACGGCCGAAAAGCCGCGCAACACTCTACGTCCTTCTTCGGTGCGCGTCGACAGCTCGAGCAGCGCGCGGCGCAGGTTGGCGATGATCGGTTGTGCGAGTCGGGGGCTCACGCAGTAGGCGTCGAGAGGCGCGCGTCCGGTCTTGGCGAGCACACGCAGGTGCCGTCCCTCAGGCTCTATGTTGGCCGCTTGCTTGAAGGCGGCCGAGAAGGTGGCGCCTGCTTCGACGCGTCGCTCGAGCACCATCTGCACGAGCCGGCCGTGATTGCCGGCAAAGACGACCTCCGAGAAGAAGGTGGCCGGTTGAATGTCGAGGGCGCGTAGGTAGGCGTAGGGGTACAGGTAGCCGGTCGTTGAGTCGATGTTGACGAAACCGAAGCGCCGGCCGCGCAGTTGCTCAATCGTCTCGATGCCGCTGTCGTCGCGCACGATGATGTAGCTGGCGTAGGTCGGTGAGCCATCGGCGATCTCTGTGGCGATGAGCACGAGCGCCGGGTTGTCGCGCTTGGCCTGCACATAGATGTAGGGCGGCAGGATGGCGGCATGAATCTCGAAGCGCGTGAGCGCCTGCGAGAGGGCGGCGTAGCTCGGCGCTAAGCGTACGTCGATCGGCAGGGCGACCTGCTCGCTCAGGTATGCGGCAAGGGTGCGGTACTGGCTGTCGGCGGTCGACGACGACATGGTCGGCGCGAGGCCGAGGATGAGCCGCTTTGGCCGCTCGGTGCCGCCCTCGGGAATGGGCGCCGCGCTCGAGGGCGTGGTCTCGTGGGCCTGCGAGCCAACGCCGGTGACCGTCGTGACCGCGCCCGTTTGCCGCTCACACGTCGGGCCGAGCGCCAACGCGGACGTAGCCACAAGCGCGAGAAGCGGGCGACGGATTCGAGGCATGGGGGTAGTATAGTCCATTTCGCCTGGCTCGATGCCAAGCAGTGTCGCGAGCTGCGCCGCGGCCCTCCTCAAGCCGCCTTGATATCGGTCCAGCGCGTGACTCGATTGCGTCCGTCGGCCTTCGAGCGATAGAGGGCCTGGTCGGCGAAATCGATGAGCGAGCGCGCTTCGACCGAATCTTGTGGGTAGAACGAAACGCCCACGCTGAACGTGACGTGCCCCGTCGGCTGGTGCTCGCCGTGCGGCAGGTTCTGCGCTTCGACGACCTGCTGGAGCTTGCGCGCCGTCGCCACGCCTTCCTCGGGCCCGGTGTCGAGCAGCAGGATGATGAACTCCTCGCCGCCATAGCGCGCGACGAGATCGGTGGCGCGCAGGTTCATCTGCAAGACCGACGAGAGTCGCTGCAAGAGCTCATCGCCGGCCGTATGGCCGTTCGTGTCGTTGTAGTGCTTGAAGTTATCGACATCGAGCATGATGAGCGCGAACTGGTGCTTGAAGCGCGCCCCACGCCGCAGCTCGAAGGTGAGCTGCTCCATGAAGTGCCGGCGATTGTAGAGGCCCGTGAGTGGGTCGGTGCGCGCCAAGAGCTCGAGCTTCTGGTTGGCCGCGATAACTTTGGCGTGCGCCGCGCGCACCTCGCCCGTGCGCTCGTCGACCAGCCGCTCGAGTGAGACCGTGTGGTCCTGGATCTGCTGCGCCATGTCGTTGAGACGCAGAGCGAGCTGGCCGATTTCGTCGCGACTCGTCAGGTGCACGCGCGCCGCCAGCGTACCGGCGCCGAAGCGGCGCGCCATCTCCGAGATGCGTACGAGCGGTTGCACGACGAGGAACGACAAGACGGCATAGGCGATGATCGCCGCACCGACGAGGATGAACAGATCGGTCCACAGCATGCGCGCGCGGCTGCGCTCGAGAGCGCGGTGCGCCGACGAGAGGCTAAAGCCGGCGCGCACGATGCCCCAGCGCAAGCCACTCGCCATCGGCACGGCCACCTCGAGCAGTTGGTCGCCGCTAGCGGTCGTGTTCATGCGTGTGACGGGCTGCTTGGCGAGTTGCGCCGCACGACTGAAGTCGTCGTCGAGGCGCTTGCCAAACTCGCCCGGGCTCGTGTGGGCCTCGATGCGGTTGTCGCGATCGAGCACCGCGAGGTAGCGCAAATCGAGCGCCTGCGCCTCTTCGGCGAACTGCACCACGAAGTTGTCGAGCATCGAGATGTCGTTGTTGGCGACAGCGATGGTGCACGGGATGGCGAGCGCGCGGACGAGCGCGATGCAGCGGTTGGTCGCTTCGTCGTGGTAGATATCGGACTCGGCGCGCAGACCGAGGGTGGCGGCACCGGCGAGCACGGCGCACACGAAGCCGAGTACATAAATGCCGAGCTTGGCGCGCAGTCCCATCTAGCGCGGCCTTCTGCCACCCGGCGCGGGATAGTCACCGACGAAGGGTGCGGCGCCGTGGCGCGTGAACTTGTTGCGCCGATTGCGGGCGCGTAGCTTCTCCATCGTCTCGAAGCCGAAGAAGCCCGCTTGGCGCAAGAGCTTGACGATGCGCTCGGTGAGCGTGCTCGTGCCCGACTCGAACGGCGCGCCAAATGGCTCGCCGCCGCTGCGCATCGTTGCATCGTAGAGTGTCTCGGCGCTTTGGCGCTTCGGATCGAGTCGCACATCCTCGTGCCGGGCGAGCGGGTTGTCGCTTTCCTCGCTTCGTTTGAGACTCACCTGCGGTACTATAGCAGTCACGGATGGGCGCGGTCAGGAGAAATTTTTGGGGCCACGTGGTTCTCGACGTCGGCGCCGTGATGGCCTTCGCTTTGACCGGCTGCCGACACGCGGGCGACGCGGCGAAGGAGCAGACCCGCAACGCCGACATCGAACTCGCCGTCCTTAGTGGCCTCGAGGCCGCGCCGCAGGGCTTGGCGCGCGCTGTGTCGCTGATGCGCGGGCGCGCGGCCGAACAGGCGCGTTCTGCCACCGCGCGTGAGCTGGTGTCGCCGTCGCTTGGGCTCCTCGTGAGCGGCAACACCTTCGTGGACCCCGAGTCCGCGCCGGCCGACGCCGACGTACCTTGCGCGCGCCAGAGACTCGAGGCGGTCGCGGATATTCTCGCGCTGACGCATCCGCTGGTGGTCGGTCGTGGCCCGCTCGACATGGGCCTGCATCGCCCGGCTATCGAGGCTTCGGCAGCGCGCGTGCGCCTACCGCTGCTCGCCAGGCCTGTCTCCGAAGGGACACGGGTGCGCATCGACACGGTGTTGTGGCAAGGCGACGGCCTCGTGATTGGTGTGCTCGGCGCTCCTGCGCCCACGGCGCCCGAGCTCGACGCCTATGTCGCCGCCGCCCTCGCGCTGCGCGCCCAAGGAGCCGAGCTCATCATCGCGCTCGTCGGTGAGCCGGCCGCTGTAGCCAGCGCGTTCGTCGCTAGGCTCGCGCGCATCGACGTGGTCGTGGCGGGCGGCAGCCTTGCACCCACGGCGCCCGCCGTGCTCGGCACGGCGCTTCTGCTCGAGAGCGCGAGCCGCGGGCGGGCGCTCGGTCTTCTCGGCGTTCACCGTCGTGGTGCCGGGGGGTGGGTCTTTGCCCCGGCCGCTGCGGCGCCAGGCTCCGGCGGCGTCCCGGTCGTCACACCGCCCGGCTCCTATGTCGACTGGCGCCTCGTGCCGCTCGGTGACGACGTGCCCGCTGCGCGGTCGGTGAGCGAGCGCCTACAGCGCGCCGCTGCTGCTTGCGCCGCTACTCGCCGTTGAGAGCGAGGACGATCTTGCCAAAGATGGCGCGCTCTTCGAGCAGGCGCTGTGCCGTCGCCGTCTCGGCCATGGGCAACACGCGGCCGACGACGGGACGCAACAGGCCGCGACCGGCGAGTCCGATGACGTGACGGAACTCGCCCTTGCTGCCCATCGTCGAGCCGAGCACGCTCTGATTCTTGAAGAACAGATGGCGTAGATCGAGGCGAACCCCGGCGCCGGTTGTCGCGCCGCAGGTGACCAGGCGGCCTTCGCGCGCCAAGCAGCGCAGGCTCGTCTCCCAAGTCGCCGCGCCGACATGCTCGACGACGATGTCGGCGCCACGGCCGTCGGACAAGGCGCGCACTTGGTGGGCGAGCTCGGGGTCGGCGCTGTCGAGTACCGCGTCGGCGCCGAGCTCGAGCGCCCGCGTGCGTTTGTCGGCGCTCGACGAGGTCGCGATGACGCGGGCGCCGTGCAGCTTGGCGATCTGGATGGCGGCGCTGCCGACACCGCTGCCCGCGCCGACGACGAGGACGACCTCGGCCGGCCGCACGACGGCCCGCACGACGAGCATGTGCCAGGCCGTCAGCGACGAGACGCCGAACGCCGCCGCCTCGACGAAGCCGAGCGCCGCGGGCTTCTTGACCACGTTAGCGGCGGGCACGCTGAGCAGCTCCGCGCAGCCGCCGTGTCGGTGTTCGCCGAGGATGGCGTAGGCTTCGCAGTGCTGATCGCGCCCCGATAGGCAGGCGAGACAGCGGCCACAGCTCACCGCGGGCGCGATGACCACGGCGTCTCCCGGCGATACACCTGCGGCCCCGGGGCCGAGCTCGCGCACGACGCCGGCCACGTCGCTGCCTGGAATGAGCGGCAGGGGAAAGCTGTGACCCGGCACGCCGCGGCGCACCCACAGGTCGAGGTGGTTGAGGGCGCAGGCGTGGACCTCGACGAGGATCTCACCCGGCCCGGGCACGGGATCCGGCAGCGTCACGCTCTCGAGCGCCTCGAGGCCACCGTGGGCGCGCACGAGGGTCGCTCTCACGCCTCACCTTTCTTGAGTTGCGCGTAGGCTGCGTTGATGGCCTTGGTGCGTTGCTCGGCGAGCGCGCGCAGCGCCGGGTCGAGGTCGGCGAGGCGGTCGGGGTGGTTGGCGAGCATGAGCTTTTGGTAGGCGGCGCGCACCTCGGCCGGCGTGGCGCTGGCGCTCACGCCGAGCACTTCGTGGGGCGGGCGTGCCCCATGCGCTGCCGGCATCGCGGCTGCGCGCGCGGCCTCGACGCGGGGCGCCGCGCTCGGCTGGGCGTGCATGAGCTTTTGCAGCCACCGCCAGACCACGTAGCCGAGAATCACCCACAGAACGAGACGTACCAGCATCGAGCACCCGCCAAGCGCCGAGCGCCGATTCTTGCGGGCGCCAGCTTCTCGTCGCACCTATCGCATGCGACTGCGATAGGCAAAGGCGGGCTTCTTGAATGGGTCCGGCAAGGATGCTAGCCTACCTGGCAAACCCCTGTTGGAACGTTGTCTAGAGTGACGCCGATGACCAATCGCCTTTCCGAGAGACTTGCCTTCGTCGTGTTGCTGCTCGTCTCGCTGGCGCCGAATGTGGCTTTCGCGACGCGCATCGTGCCCGTTGTGCGGCCCGTCGGCGCCGGGTCAGACAAGGCCGCAGCCTTCATCGGCTACTACACGCGTTACTATCTGACCGAAGACGGTCGCTACGACGTGGTCGAGGTCAACAGCGCACTCGGCGGCTCCGACGTCGACCAGGCGCTCAAGGCCTTCAGTGAGGCCGACGAGCTCGTGCAAAAGGCGAGTGCCGCCTACGAGACGCTCGACCTCGACCCGGCCGTCGAGTACCTCGCCAACGCTGTATCGCGCTACGAGAAGCACGCCGCGAATCTCATCGACGTCAAAGAGGTCGCTAGCGCGCTCATGTTGCTCGGCGCAGTGCACATCCTGCGCGGCGAAGAGAAGACTGGCACCGACCGTCTCGCGCAATCGGTTTCGCTCTATCCGTCGGTCGAGCCGGATCCGAAGATCTTCAATCCCTCGATGCGGCAGCTGTTCCAGCGCACCCACGATCTCGTCGTGGGCGCCACAAAGGGCTCGCTCTCCGTGACCTCCAACCCGAACTACGCAGAGCTCTACGTCGATGGCGTGTTTCGCGGCGTGACTCCTACCGCCGTGCCGCAGCTCTCGCCGGGTCGTCACTACGTGCGCTTGGTCAAAGACGGCTACCGTCCGTGGGGCGACGTCGTGAACGTGGTGAGCAACCGCGAGGTGTCCCACAACGGTGTTCTCAAGCCCCTCAAGCGCTTCGAAGAGTTCGACCGTGCAGCGGCGTCGACCTTCAATACGATGCGCAGCCGCGCCGACTCGAGCGACGACTCGCTCGACGGCAGCGCCACGAAGTTGCAGCAGCTTCTCGGCGCCGATCACTTGTTCGCCATCGAGGTCAAGGTTGACGGCGATCACGTCAAACTCATTGCGGCGCAGCTTGACCTGCGCGCCGGCAAGCGCATCAAGGTCGTGCCACATTCATTCTCCTACGACGCTCGCCTGGAGGTGTTCGATCGCGAGGTGGGCGCGTTGTTGCGCACGCAATTCGGCGAAACCACCCTCGGCAAGAAGATCGAGCCGCGCTCGAGTGGCAAAGACGGGGTCAAGGTGGGCAGGGTCGACGACAGCGACGGCGACGGGCCAGTCGACGCTGTGAGCACGGGCAGCGGCGGCCCCTGCTTCGGCTTGTCGTGTGCGACGTTCAAGACCGCGGCGCTCATCTCCGCCGCGGGCGGTGGCGGTGGTCTGGCGGTCATCGGCTCGGTGCTCTACCTGCTCGCCTATCGTGACAATCGCGACTATCGCGATAGCGCCATTCAGAATAGCACGCAGGCGGCGCAGCTGCGCTCGAGCGGCAAGACCAAGGCGCTCATTGGCGACATCCTCGTGCCGCTCGGTCTCGCTGTGGCCGGAGCCGGCACGGCGCTCTATCTGTTCTACGAGCCGCCCGGGACGTCGACGGCCGCGCTCGATTTTTCGTTTGACGTGGGCGGCGGTGGCGCTTCGGTGTTTGCCGGCACGCGCTTCTAGCGGATGCACCTCGAGGGAACCATGCGCATGTTTCGCTTTATGACCTGTGCGAAAGGGTGGGCGCGCGGCAGCCGACTCGTGGCCCTCTCCGCCTGCCTCGTCTCGGCCTCGGCGTGCTCGCTCGTCCTCGATTGGAGTCCCGAGGAGCTGCGCTGCGACGCCTCGCGCAACTGTAGCGGTGGCTACTCTTGCCTCGGCAATGCGTGCAAGGCTGACTATTCGATTCTCGAGTGGGAGACGTGCTCCAAGGACGTTCAGTGTATGAAGTCGCTCGTGTGCTCGTCGACGCCGCATTTCGGCTGTCGCAAACCCTGCACGACCTACTTCGACTCGTCACCCGGCAATTGCGCTCCCGACGAGTACTGTCGGCCGTATCCTATTGAGAACGCGGTCACGGGCGCGCGGACGCCGAACGGCTCGTGCGTCAAGAACGAATGCACGACCGACGCCGACTGTGTGAGCGAGAAGGCAGATGCCGTGTGCGTCAAGATCCACGACGGGGCGTCGGCGTGCCTGACCGGCTGTGAGATTAGCTGGCGCGGGGGCCAGTACCACGACACGTGCGGCTCGACGCAAACGCAGATGCAGTACTGCCAGCCCATCGGCGCCCTTGCGGCGCAACGGCTCGTATGCCTCGACACCACCTCGACGGCGGAGGCGGTCGATCGGCTGTGTAAGCCCGTCGATCAGCCTTGTCAGCGTGGTCTCGCCTGCTCGGGTAGCGTCGGCAGTAGCAACAGCAAGTGCTACAAGTACTGCGACGTCACGGGGGCCTGCGGGGGGCTGTCATGCGTCACGAAGGCGCTCGCCGGCGATAGAAACTACGGCCTGTGCCAATAGTGTCGGCGGCCACGGTCGCGGCGCTGCTCCTCTCGTAAGACTACGCGCGCCTACGCACGATGGTACGGCTGGCCACGCAGAACGCTGTGGGCGCGGTAGAGCTGCTCGAGCAGGACGACCTGCGCTAGGCGATGCGGCAGCGTCAAGCGCGACAGGGCGAGGGTCTTCTTGGCCTTTTTCTTGATGTCGGCGTGCAGGCCGTCGGCGCCGCCGACGACGAACGCCACGCTGCGTACGCCACGCGTCGCGAGGTCGCCGAGATACGCGGCAAGGCCGAGCGTGTCGAGTTCGGTGCCGCGCTCGCACAGCGCAACGATGAAGTCGTCGGGGGCGAGGCGCTTGCATAGCGCGTCACGCTCCGTCGTCGGCGTGCCCTCACGCAAGCGCACGATCTCGGTCGCAACGAAGCGACTGAGGCGCGTGCGATAGTCCTCGGCCGCGTCGAGCAGCGGGTCTGCGGCGGCGCGCCCGATGCACAAGAGGCGATAGCGCATGCGGCAGTTTGTGTCGCGCTAGCGCCGCCGCGCTACGACCGCGGCCTCGACGGTGCGCAAGCGCAAACGCGGAGCGGTGCGCCACAGGCCATCGAGGTCGTAGACTTGACGCGAGTACTCGTGAAAGACGTGCAGCACGACTGAGCCGAAGTCGACGAGCGCCCACTGGCCCTCACGCAAGCCCTCGCTGCCGATCGGGTGCGTGCCGGCTTTGCCGACTTCGCTATGAACGTGCTCGGCGATGCCTTGTACGTGGCGGTCGCTCGTGCCGCTCGCAATCACCAAAAAGTCGGCGTAGCTCGAGTGCTCCCGCAGATCGACGACGACGACGTTCTCGGCCTTGCGGTCGATGGCCAGGTCGGCCACGCTCCTCGCTAGCGCTTCTGTAGTATCCAGAGACGAACTCCCTTGCTGACGCTGCGCCTTGGCCGCGATGGCCTACGTACGGGCAGCCGCATCCGCTTACGCCTAGTGTAGCCGCTTTTTGCTGGTTTGGACACAGAGAAGCGCGGCCGCTTACGGCGAGTCCTGTTCGTCGCTCCCGGGCGGGTCTTCTTTGGCGCGGTGCGGTGCTGGTACGAGCCCAGCCTGCTCGAGCTCGGCGCGGAAGAAGTCGATGGGGTCGCCGGGCGGCGGCGTGCGCACGTACTCCTGGACGCTCGTCGGGGCGAGCACCGCGGCCACAGCGCCGACCTTGCTCACAGCGCCCTCGTAGCGAAATGACAGCTGGGTCGGCCGAATGTTGCGGTCTGCGATCTCGAGCCGGCCATCGACCTTGAGCTTGAGCAGGACGCCGCTCGTTGAGTCGACCCACGCGCTGCCGGTCACATCGAGTGGGCGCGACAACTCGCGCCAGCGGGCTCGTGGCGCGACGGGCAAGCTGCCGTGATCTACTGGCGCGGCGACGACGGAAAGAGCGCCGGGCTCTGCGAGCGTAAGGCTGTAGCGCACGACTGCGCGTCCGGCGAGGTTCTCGGGGCGCGGATCGCCAAAGCGCAGACGCGGCTGAAACAAATCGAGGCTCTGGCGGACGCTCGACCACGCGAGGTCGCACCAGGCGTCGGTCGCGACCTCGCGGCGCGGCTTCTTGCGCAGGTGTCCCTTGTCCTCGCGCACGAAAACTTCTTCGCCGACGAGGTACATCTCGACGCGATGGGTGCCGGTGTCAACGGTGACGACGAAGTTGCCGCGCGAGTCTTGCACGGCCTTGACGACGTCGGCCTGCTCGAGGTCCTCGTTGCCGCGCCCAAAGACGAACTGGCTGTGACCCTCGAAGGAGAGTGAGCCTAGCCGGTCGGCCGCCTCTCCCCACGGCATGTTGAGCACGCGGCCGGCCACCGCGGGATCTTCGGCGAAACGCGCGACGGCGATGGGTGATGTGTCGTAGGTCGAGCGCCCGTGGTAGCCGCCCTCGGGCGTCGAGAGCGTCGCCGTGCGATTGCGGCAGGCGAAGCTCGGCGCGGCGAGCGCGCCGGCCAGCGCGACGCAGGTGAGCGCCAGGCGTCCGTGTGACGTATGGAGGGGCGAGGTGATGGGCGTCTGCATGAGGTCGCTTACTACTACGGAACGCAGAGCTTTTGCACGTCGCCAGCCATTTCCTTGCGCAGCTGTAACCCGCGTACTAACCTTCAGAGAGGAGCCTCCCCGCGGAGCAAAAGCTTGAACAGGAAGTCGATGATGATCGTGTCGGGCGTAGCAGCCACGCTCGCGATGGCCGGCCTCGCGTTGGTGGCGCATCTGCCGCCGCGTGGTGCCACCGCCGAGCAAGAGGCGTCGTTGTCGCAGGGTGGCGCTTCAATTGACGATGGACCAGTGCCGGCGGTTGCTTCGAGCTACGACCTGAGCGCGCACCAAACTCTGAGCCGCGTCGTGTTGCTCATTCGCGAGAACTACGTCGAGCCCGAGCGCATCAACCCCTACGCCATGTTTCTCGCTGCCCTTGATTATATTCAGAAGACTGTCCCCGAGGTGATCGTCGACGACACGCAGGCGCCCGAGCACATCAAGATCTTCGCCGGTGCGGCTGAGCAGACGTTTGACCTCGGCGGCCTCGATCAGCTCTGGGAAGTCACGATGGCGCTGCGCGACATCTTTCGCTTCCTGCAAACACAGCTCCCCGACCCCGAGCAGCGACGCGACATCGAGTTCGCGGCCATTAACGGTATGCTCTCGACGCTCGACCCGCACTCGGTGTTGCTCAAGCCCGAGAGCTTCGATGAGGTGAAGCTCTCGACTAAGGGTGAGTTCGGTGGGCTCGGCATCGTCATCTCCATTCGCGACGGCTCGCTCACCGTCATCTCACCCATCGAGGGCACGCCGGCCTCGCGTGCCGGCATCAAGACCAAAGACAAGATCGTCAAGATCGGCGAGGAGTCGACCGTCAATATGAACCTCGAGGAGGCCGTGCAGCGTCTGCGCGGCAAGCCCGGCTCGAAGGTCAACATCTGGGTCTTGCGCAAGGGCTGGAGCGAGGCGCGCCGCTATCTGCTTACGCGCGCCAACATCAAGATCGAGAGCGTCTCGAGCGAGCTGTTGGCCGATGGCGTCGGCTACCTCAAGCTCAAGAGCTTTCAGAACAACACCTACGACGACCTGCACGATCACCTGGAGGCGTTGCGCAAGAAGAACCAGCACGAGCTCAAGGGGCTCGTGCTCGACTTGCGCAACAACCCGGGCGGCTTGCTCGACCAGGCGATCTACGTCTCCGATCGTTTCATTGAAGAAGGGCCGCTCGTCATCACGGTCGGCGAGGGCAATCGCAAGCGCGAAGAGAAGATGGCGCACGCAGCCGGCACCGAGCGCGATTATCCCATTGTCGTGCTCGTCAACGGCGGCAGCGCCTCCGCCTCGGAGATCGTCTCGGGCGCGCTCAAGAATCACAACCGCGCTCTCGTCATCGGCCAGCAGACCTTTGGCAAGGGCTCGGTGCAGGTGCTCTACGACTTCAAGGACAAGAGCGCGCTCAAGCTCACGATCGCCCAGTATCTCACCCCGGGTGACGAGTCGATTCAGTCCATCGGTATTACCCCTGATGTCGAGGTCGTGCCGGCGACGATCAGCAAGGACGCGCTGCATCTATTCGTCGATGACGATTCACCGCGCGAGAAGGACCTCGACCATCATTTGGCGCAACACGGCAGCGTGACACCGACAGGTGCGACGACAGGCGAGGGGGAGCAGCATGTCGAGGCAGCTTCTCGGGGCGGCTCTGCATCGGGCGGTCGGGCGGAGTCTGCCGTGCGTCTCGTGCACCTCGCGGCCGACACCGAGCCGGCGCCAAGAGACGACGGCGCGGCGCCCGAGGAACCGGCGCCGCCGAAGTTTGACTACGACTTCGAGATTCGACTCGCCCACGACGTGCTCGCCGCGGTCAAGACGGGCAATCGGCCGGCTCTGCTCGCCGGTGCGAGCGCGCTGTTCAAGGCCCGCGCCGCCGATGAGGAGCGACGCATGGAGCAGCGCTTCCTAGCGCTCGGGGTCAATTGGGCCCCTGGTCCGTCAAGCGGCATTCCAAGCGCCCGCATCACGCTCGACGTGGCCAACAAGAGCAAGACCGCGGTGCGGGCAGGCGACACCGTGACGTTGTTGGCTACGGTCAAGAACACCGGTATGGCGCCCCTGTATCGCGTGCACGCCGTCAGCGAGTCGGACAACCCGCTGTTCAAGAACCTCGAGTTTGCCTTCGGGCTGCTCGCGCCGAGCGAAAGTAAGTCGTGGAGTGTTGACGTGAAGCTGCCCGAAGACCTCATGTCACGGGCCGACACGGTGACCCTGCATCTCGGTGAAGAGGACGGCGCTCTTGCTGCCATCGCGTCGCCCGTCCTCGTGAGTATCGACGAGGCCGCTAAGCCGCGCTTCGCGTTTACGGCGCGGCTCGATGATCGCGCTCCCGGCAACGGCGACGGCGTGTTGCAGGCGGGGGAGAAGGTCGACCTCAACGTCGAGGTCACAAACCTCGGCCCAGGCGAGGCCAAGGAGGCGCTGGTCACGCTCAAGAACCTGGCCGGCGAGACTGTATTCCTCGAGCGAGGACGCGAGAAGCTCGGAGTCCTGCGGTCCGGGCAGAGCAAGTCGGCGACCTTCAAGTTTGGCCTACGCGAAGGGTCGGCGGGTGTCGATGTCGCAGCGTTGCGGCTCACGATCTGGGACAACGTGCTCGGCGCGGTGACCTCCGAGGCGCTCAACCTGCCGGTGCTCGGGCCACGCAAGGCGCAGCTCGATGCCAAGATGCTCAAGGTGCAGCCCTCTGGTGACGTGCCCATCTATGCCGGAGCAGCGACGGCGAGCGCCATTATCGGGTTTGCTCATGCGGGGGCGCTGCTCAAGAGCGATGCGCGTTTCGAGCCCAATTGGCGGCGCGTCGAGGTTGCCGTCGGTGCCTTTGGCTTCGTGCGTGACGATGACGCCAAACAGGCCAAGGGGAGCGTGCGTTCGAGCGTCAAGACGGCGCTGGCGCTCGTCGATCTCGAGAGTGCGCCCGTGATCGACCTCGGCCAATTGCCGCTCGTGACGAGCGAAGGGGTCGTGCGCTTGCGCGGCACCATGGTGGACGCGCATCCGCTCAAAGATGTCTTCGTCTTCGTCAACGACAAGAAGGTGTACTACCACGCCTTCGGCGTGGCCAAGGCGAGCGATGCGGCCGCCGAGCGCGGTCCTGCGCCCGAGACGCGTGAGGCGCTCGACGTGAGTGTCCCTTTGAAGGCCGGCGCCAATAGCGTGACCATCGTCGTGCGGCAGGACCAGGACCTCATGGTGCGGCGGGCGTTTGGGGTGTTTCGCGCTCCGGCCGATGCAGTGGCTGAGCTGCGCGGTGCCGATGCGGCTGGCTCGGCGCACGACGGCTCGCCGACCGCGTTGCCGTAGCGTTCGGTCGTGGGGTGCCTCGGCGCGTGACTTTCGTCCGGCTCGGGGCTAGGTCTGGCTCCTTGTGGGGTAATCTATGCTGCGCATCGTTTCATTCGGCGTTGTCCTCGTGGCTCTATCCCAACCCGTGCTCGCGGCGGACGTGGCGCTCAATGCCAGCGTCATCGAGGTAGCTGGGTTGCCCGGGCCAACGCACGTCGCGCTCTATCCGGGCGTCGCGCTCTCGCTGGCCATCGAAGTGCCGTACTTTCTGCTCCTGCCCTCCCTCGGCGTCGAATGGGCACCCGAGATCTCGAGCGGCGGTCTCGTGGCGATGCTCGTCGCGGACCACAGCGTGACGAACTGGCTCGGGGTCGATCTGTGCGCCATGGTTACGCAGGATCAGCCGGGCTGGCGCGTCAAAGACAGCGTCTTTTACCTCGGCGCCGGACCGGGGCTCTCGTTTATCTTCGGATCTTGGGTCGCCTCGACGTCGGTGCTGGCATCCTATGGGCTTCGCGACCGCACGTGGTCGCTCGTGCCCGGCGTGAACGTGGCGCGGACCCTATCGCTCTGATGCGTTGCGTGCGCGGGCAGGCCTGAAGCCGCGGCGACGCGCAGGCGTCAAAGATCGATCGCGATCGGCGCGGTCTGATTTCAGTGTGCGAGCTGCGTGCGCACGAGCGCCGGGCAGCGCGGGTCGGCGAGGAAGGCCTTGAGGCGTTCATCGCGGCCGAGCCGATCGAGGTCGTCCGCTCCGACGCCGAGCTCCACCGCCTTGTTCAAGGCCACGAACGCGTCGTCGGTGCGGCCGAGCAGTGCGAGGGCTTGCGCCATGTCGACGTGCGCATAGCCGGCGAGGGGCTCGCCGCGGCCGTCACCGATCGCCGCTACGGCCTTCTCGGCCAGCGCCAACGCCTCGGCCGCGTGATTGGCGCCGAGCTCGATATACGCGAGGCGGGTGAGCAGCGCCGGGTGGTTCGGACTCTTGGTGAGGCCGCGCGCCAAGGTGGTCCGCGCCTCGTCGATCTTGCCGGCGTCGATCTGGCGCGAGGCAAGGGCCACGAGCACAGCCACCGAGTCGGGGTACTTGGCCGCGAGCGCTTGCCCTTCGCGCAGCGCCGTCTCGTGCTGGCCAAGGCGCGAGAGCGCCGCGCCGCGCCGCATCTGCGCCCACGGACTCTTCGGCACCATGGCGGCATAGCGCGTAAAGGTGCGCAGGGCGTCCTCGGGGCGGTGCTCGCGCACGTAGGCCTCGCCGAGATAGCCGAGGGTCTGCAAGGACCCAGGGTACGTCTCGACGGCGTCCTCGAGGGCCTTCTGCGCGATGAGGTGTTGCCCCTGCCGAAGGTACATGGAGAAAATGGCGAGCGCGGTCGACGGCTCAGGATCATCGCGCTCAGCGAGCGCCCGCTGCAGCGCGGTCTCGGCACCCTTGTAGTCTTGCAGCAGCGTGGCGACGTTGCCGCGCTCGGTCCAGGCGCGCACGAAGCCGGGTACCGCCGTGGTGACGGAGGTCAGGAGCTTTTGGGCGCGCTCGAGGTCGGCGCGCTCGAGCACCACCTGGGCACGCGGATCGAGCGACTGCTGCGCCACGATCTCGAGCGCCGAGCCGAAGTCCTTGGCCACGGCGCTCGGCAGCGGCACGAGCGCGCTTTGGCCGCCCGTCGCCACGAAGCCCGGCGTCAGCTCAGCGAACACCGCCGTGGCAATCTCGTTGCTGGCGCGGGTGAGATCCTTCGACTCGGACGAGATCTCGTGCGCCGTGCCGCGGCCACCGAGCAGCTGCCAGCGCAGGGTCACCTTGTCGCCTGCAACCGCGTACGTGCCGACGAGGAGGGCGTCTGCGCCGAGCTGCTCGCTCACCGCGGCGCTGCGACGCACCAGGTCCGTGAGCGCGACGCCCTCGGCGCGCGCGGCGGCGAGAGTCTGGCGCCAGCCGAAGACGTTGAGCGGGACCACGCGCTCGAGGATCTTGGCGTCGAGGCGCGAGTGCACGAGCAGGCGCGTCGTCAGGTGGTCGGCGAGCGTCATGCCCATCCAGTCGGGCTGCCCGTTGGCGCCGAGGAACGGCACCACCGCCACAGAGGGGCGAACGATGACGTTCGCCGGTGTGACGGCGCTCGCGTCGGCGGCGGGTATCGATGGTAATGGTTCGGTCGTTCTTTGCTTCGTGCAGGCCGAGTCGAAGGCGGCGCCCGCAAGCAGCACAGCGAGCAACCAGCGCCAGCGCTGCTGAAGGTGAGGTGTGAAGAGGGCGAGCTTGGTGGGTGGGGCGTGGTGCATGCGAGACTCCGGGAGGGCGGGAGGAAGGACGACTCGCCGGGCATGAGAGCGGAGGTACGGCTTCTCGTCAAGGGGCCTCTAGTAGGCGAGGCCGATCGCCAAGCCGAGCGTCGCCGCGCCTACGGCCGCGCTGCCGCCCTTCTCGCTAAAGACGCTCACGACGAGCGGCGTTGGGTTGGCCTCGCCCTGATTGGCTTGCAGGTGCAGCCCAATGCGGGTTCCCAGGCCCGAGCGCTTCGCTTCGGTCAGGCCGTCGCTGATGACCGTCAGATCGTAGCGGGGCGAGAGCAGATCGACCGTCGCCTGCACATGGATCTCCACCTCCCATAGGGCGCGCACGCTCGCGACTTCGATCGCCACGCCGGCGAGGCCGCCGCCGGTGGTCGCTGTGCGCCCCTTGAAGTCGAAGGCAGGGCCAATGCCGAAGTAGGCCGCGTTGAGCTGCGCGTGCAGGCCGACCGCGATCCCGAGGCGAGGCTCGTCCATCAGGTTCAATTGCCACGCCGTAACGCCGTAGCCGAGGCCGAGGTGGGCGCCGAGCCCAAAGTCGGCGCCGGCCGGTGGGCGATTGATGTGTCCAGCGAGCACGCCCATGTCGAAGAGCACGCCGCCATCACTGCCGGTCGTCAGATACGCCCCGTACGAATCGGTGGGCGAGGGGCCCTTGCCGCCGCGCGCGTAGGCGAATTGCAGCACCGTCGACGAGGGCACCATGAGCCAAGCCCCGGTCATGGCCGGCGCGCTCGAGAGCGTGCCGCGAAATGCCGGGTCGCGCGTGGCCGGGCTCGTGGTCGCGGGCGGCGCCGGACTCGGCGTGCCTTGTGCGCGCGCGGTCATGGTGGCGCCGCTCGTGCAGGCCGCGACCACCGCGAGGAGAAGCTTGTCGAGCGCCATCGTGAGCCTCAGTAGATGAATGACACAGAGACAAAGAGCCGGCCGCGGTCTTCGGGCGTCGTCAGGATGGCGAAGGTCTCGGGGGCATTCTTGCTGTAGGTGATGTTCAGGCGCGTGAAGAGAATGTCGCGCGGCTCCTCGATCGTGTTAGCGAGTGCCTGGGCGGCCTGCTGGGCCATGAAGTCCTTGGTGCTGTCGTCGAGGTCGTTGCTCGTTTGCGCGGCCGCGGCGCCGACGACCATGAGCGCGGTCATGAACCACTTGGCCGGGATCTGCATCGTCGCCGTGAGCTCGTAGCCTGTTACTGTTCCCGCGGGCGAGGTCGCCGCGCCAAAGAGGTTCATGCCGCTTGGACTGACGCGCGTATAGAAAGCCTGCACGCCGAAGCTCGTGCCGAAGTGGCCGCGGCGCGTGAGGTTGAAGTCGTCATCCGACTGCAGCATCACGTCGAGCCCACCCTTAAACCACGCGAGCTCGCCGTCGGTGCGCGAGTAGCGCAGGCTCGCCGAGGCGAACTTGAAGCTCGGCACACCGAGTCGCTGGATGTCGAGAGCCATCATCCATTTTGGCTCCACGAAGTTGTAGCGCACGACGCCGACCTCGATGTTCTCGACAAAGCTCAAGGTGTCGATCGGGAAGCGCAGATCGAAGCGCTGCAACGAGTCGGCCTGACTCGAGAGGTTCTTGCCAATGACGTAGCTCGACTTGGCATACAGCGAGGGGAGGTTGAGCTCGGCGAAGAACGAGCCGCGCGCCGTGGCTGAGGGGCTGAGGCTCGTGCTCGTCGGCGCGGCGCCGGTCGGTACGCCGGGCGTCGGTGTTGGTGTCGGCGTGCCCGACGTGTACGCGTTCGTCGAGGAGTCGAGCCAGTAGGCCCCGAGCGAAACCTCTGCCAAGTCGCCGACGGTGAGGCGCGCGCCGTGCAACAGCTCTGTTAGGACGCCGCCGTTGCCCTCGCGCCCGCCGGCCACGAGATAGGACGTGGGCAGGGGCTTGCGGGCCGAGTTGTAGAGCGTAAAGAGCGAGAGCTGCACGCGGCTCATTGGCGCAGGCCGGACGTTGAGCAAGAGGCCCCCCGAGCCGCTCCATATCGAGAGGGCATGGTCTTCGCCTGGCTGGCTCGCCGGGGTGTAGCTCAAGTAGTCGCCCTCGCCGAAGAGCTCGAAGACGCGGCGGTCGCGGTGCCAGTTCTCGTCCTTTTCGAGGAAGTACACGGCCTCGAATTGCTTCACCTTCGATTGGTAGACGCCGACGATGTCGAAGCTCGCGGCCGCTCGGCGCGCGGTGAGCAGCGCTGACGCCATAGCGACGGCAACAGCAACTCTGCGCGTAGTTGGCCCCCGCATGATGCCTACTCGTACGGCACACCCACGTTCGTTGGTGAGTGTGTGACGCCCCTAGGGATCGCGTTCTTGCTCGGCTCGGGTCGGGCGCGCGAACGGCCGCGAGGTCGATGGCGCGCTTGACAGCTCGACCGGCGAGGTCTACACGCCGCGCCAATCGCCGAGTCCGGGACAGCCCGGAGCGGGGGACCCAAAAGCAGTTTGGGGCGAAGCGCACGAGCCGGCAAAGGTGCCGACCCGCGCGCCGGGGGACTTCACCTTCCGAGCCCGTCAGCTAACCTCGTAGGCGTTGTACAGGGCGGGCGTTTTGCAGCGCTCGTTCTTTGGAGGTCCTCATGGGCGTCTCACGAGATGCGCCTGCGTCTGATTCTCGTTTCAAGCGTCTGTTCATTGGCGCGCCCCGCGACGTCAACGATCCAGGGGTCTTTCACAAGGTTTCCCTAGTCGCCTTTCTCGCCTGGGTCGGGCTCGGCGCTGACGGCTTGTCCTCGTCTTCGTACGGCCCCGAGGAGGCTTTCCGCGCCTTGCACGAGCGCGGCGACTTCACCTTCCTCGCCATCTTTCTCGCGCTCGCGACGGCGGTGACGGTCCTCGTGCTCTCGCGTGCCTATTCGCACGTCATCGAGCATTTCCCGGCCGGCGGCGGTGGCTACGTCGTCGCCACCAAGCTCCTCGGCGAGAAGGCCGGCCTCATCTCGGGCGCCGCGCTGCTCGTCGACTACGTGCTTACGATCACGGTGTCGGTGGCCTCGGGCGGCGACGCGCTCTTTAGCTTGATGCCCGTCTCCTGGGTCGGTTTGAAGCTGCCGGTCGAGCTCGTGGCCTTGGTCGCGCTCGTGCTGCTGAACCTGCGCGGCGTCAAGGAGTCGGTCACGGCGCTCGTGCCGGTCTTCCTTGTGTTCGTGGCGACGCATCTCATCTTGATTTGCGGCGGCATCGGCGCTCACGTCACGGAGCTACCCGCGTTGACGCAACATGTCGCGACCTCCCTACAAAGCGCGAGCGCGACCCACGGGTGGTGGTTTGTCCTGGTGTTGCTCGTAGGCGCCTACTCACGCGGCGGCGGCACCTATACCGGGATCGAGGCCGTCTCCAACGGCCTGCCCATCATGCGCGAGCCGCGCGTGCATACGGGCAAGCGCACCATGCTCTACATGGCGGCCTCGCTCGCCTTTACGGCGAGCGGTATCTTGCTCTGCTACTTGCTCTTCGATGTGCGCCCGGTCGAAGGCCGCACCATGAACGCCGTACTCGCCGAGGCGTTCGCCGGCGACTGGTTGCTCTTCGGCCTGCCGCTCGGTCGACTCTTCGTGGCGCTCACCCTGCTCTCGGAGGGCGCGCTGCTCTTCGTCGCGGCGCAGACGGGCTTTATCGATGGACCGCGCGTCATGTCGAATATGGCCATCGATTCATGGCTACCCCGTCGCTTCGCCTCCCTGTCGGATCGGCTCACGATGAAGGACGGCGTGCTGCTGATGGGCGGCTCGGCCATGATCCTCTTGTTCGTCTTTGACGGCCGCGTCGGCGCGCTCGTGGTCTTGTACGCCATCAACGTCTTTCTCACCTTCTCGCTGACCACGCTCGGTATGCTGCGGCACGCTATCGCCACGCGCCGCGAAGACGCGAGCTGGCTGCGGCAGGGCGCCGTTCAATTTGTGGCGCTCGTTTTGTGTCTCGGCATCTTGAGCGCCATGGTGATCGAGAAATTCAGCGAGGGCGCTTGGGTGACCGTGGTCATCACCACCGCGGTCATTGCCGCGTGCCTGCTCGTGCGTCGCCATTATCGCGCCATCGCAGAGAAGCTGCGCTCGCTCAACGACGCCTTCGCGAGCTTGCCCGCGTTTGGCACCCCGGGCGGCGAGCCTGACCAGGAGGCGCCGACCGCCGTGCTCATGGTCGGCGGGTACGGCGGCATGGGCGTGCACTCGCTGCTCTCGCTCGCGCAAATGTTCGAGGGCTACTTCAAGAACGTCATCTTCGTCTCGGTGGGTGTCGTCGACTCGGGCTCGTTCAAGGGCAAGGTCGAGCTCGACCGCCTGCACGCGAGCGCCGCCGAGAGCGCGCGCCAATACGTCGAGCTCGCGCGCAAGCTCGGCTGGAACGCCGCGAGTCGCGTGAGTGTTGCCACCGACGCTGTCGATGGGATCACCCGTAGCTGCCTCGATTTGGCCAAGGAGTATCGGCGCTGCATGTTCTTCGCCGGTAAGCTCCTGTGGAAGCGCGAGAGCTGGTTTCAGCGCCTGCTGCACAACGAGACGGCATTTCAGGTGCAGCGCCGCTTGCAGTGGAAGGGCTTGGCCATGGTGGTGTTGCCGGTGCGGGTCATCGACGACGAGGCGCCTTCGCCTCGACTGCCGGCGGCGGTCGAGGTGCCGTGCGCGCGCTAGTGAGCCTCGCCAAGCGGCGAGGACCGTGCGCACGGCCGGCTGGCACTATTGGGAGTATACCAGGGCGGACACGAAGACGGCGGCTTGTCGGGCGAATATTGCCTGTTCAAGTTCGATCGCGCACAGCAGTGCTACTCGTATTCGAAACCGTTCTTCATCTTCGCGCTCCGCTCGAGCGGTGACACCTGTGGCGTGGTGCCTGCGCGCCGGCCTCGAGCGCTGCCCGAGGAGCTATTTGCTGTACAGCTTGTCTTTGAGCTTGCCGTGTAGCTCTTCGAGGAACATCCGGTCGCTAACCAGGGCCGCCCGCTTCGGGTCGCTGAAGTCTGTCGGCTTGGTCTCGATCGTCATCTTTGCTTCGAGGTCGACAAGCAGCTTCTGGACGTCGTTCATCGCGTCCTGTATCTCCTGCGGACGCATCGGCGCCTTGATGAGGTTGAGGACGCCGGCCTTCTCCATGTCATTGAGGTAGTAGCCGCCTTCGATCCTTTTGCCTGCGTACATTTCAGTTTCTGTCTTCATTGCCTGCTTGAGCTCAGTCACAATACTCATCTCGAGAAACCTCCCGGGGACTAAGGGCCCCGCACCTGGTTGGCTACAGCTACTCGCTATCGGTGCTACCTTCTGCGTACTCCACCACCCTTGGACTTGGGAGCTTCGAGACGAGGACCGACGGGGTGACTGCCCTTTTTCTCGTGCCGGATTTGCCGCACGAGTTCGGCCGGCACCTCGGCGCGGCCCGCCAGATAGTCGAGGTCGCCGAGCCTGGCGTGCACCAGGACATCCAGCAACTGTGCCGCGAGGATGACGGCCTTCGCTTCGTGAGCGCGGCGTGCGGCGATTAGGACGGAGGTCAGGATATCGTCGCGCCCGGCAGCGGCCGCTTTCAAACGTGCGGACCACGAGGCCACGCGCGAGGGCTCGAGCATGAGCACGCCCTCGACGAGCTGAGCATCATCCACGAGGTCCTGCACGACCTGCGGCATCTCGACTTGTTTTGACACACTCATCCTATATTTCCCGCATCAACCATAGAACAGAGACCAAGCGATCACAAGCGTGTCGCACCATCACACGCGACACGGCCAAGCCTACCATCCAGTCGTCCTCCTTGTCGGGCGCAGGGTCGAGGAGGCCCGGCTTGAGTTCGAGGGCTGAGGCGAGACGAAACATCCGCCACTGCGTCGGCGGCGGGTCAACTGCTGCACCGGCCCGTGGGGCGCCGCCCGTCCTTGTTGCGGCTCGTGCGGCCGCGTTCGCGCTAGGACCGCGCTCGTCTGCGTGGCGATGCAGGGCAGGTCGACGTTGACCCCCGCCGGGCAGCCCGCCTACTATCGGGTCGTCGCCGTCGACGCGGCCGGGGACGAGAGCCTAGCCGAAGATGGCGACGCATCGTTCGTTCTTGCACCGCGTAGGCTAGAGGGAGGTGGTATGGGCTTGGTCCTGCCCGTTGTCGTGATAGTCCTCGCAGGGTTGCTCGGCTTCGGCTCACTCGCGGCCTTCGGCGCGTACTGTTTCGCCGGCTCGAGGTCCGTGGTCAGCCTGGGCCTTACCGACACCTGGGCGCTCGTCTTCGATGCCGCGCTGTGTCTGGTCTTCTTCACTCAGCACAGCGTCATGATCCGAAGGTCCTTTCGCGGCTCTCTGGCCAGAGCCATTGCGGAGGCCTACCATGGCGCCGTCTACGCTATGTCGTCCGGCGTGGTGCTCTTCCTGGTCCTGCTGTTGTGGCAGGGAACCGCCGAGCCGCTCGTCTCGGTCGACGGTCCGTGGCGATGGTTCATGCGGCTCACGTTCGCGGCGGCGCTCGCGGGCTTTGGCTGGGGGGCGATGGCCCTGCGAACCTTCGACCCGCTCGGCGCTGGAGCGGTCCTCGGCCGCGCCCGCGAAAGGCCACCGCAACAACGGATGCCCCTCGCCGTCCGCGGCCCCTACCGCTACGTACGCCACCCCATGTATCTGTTCTTCCTCGTCATCATTTGGTCGTCGCCGGTCATCACCGCTGATAGGCTGCTGTTCAACGTACTCTGGAGCATCTGGATCCTCGTCGGGACCTTGCTCGAAGAGCGCGACCTCCTTGCCGATTTCGGGCCGACCTACCTGCGCTACCGACAGGACGCGCCCATGATCATCCCGTGGCGGCTCATCAATCCGTCGCGCTCGGACGCGTGAGCTCGACGTCGAGCTTCGGCATTTCTGCGCACGCGGCCTAGGTGCTTGTCGTTCGTTTTGGGCGGCCCAGCGCGAGCTCATAGCTCATGCAGCCCTGGGCGCAGGCGTCGATGCAGTCGCCGCAGATGATGCAGTCGGCCGCAGAGATCGCGCTCTTGCCCCCGTTGCGATATTTCTTGATATCGACGCCCATCTGGCAATTTTTCTCGCAGGCTGCGCACTCATTGCAGGCCTTGCCGTCGATGCCGATCCGCAGAAAGCTGGCCTTGCCGAGCAGGGACAACAACCCGCCGACCGGACAAAGATGGCGGCAGAAGTACCTCGTCCCGAAGTAGTGCACGAGCAACACGGTCATCGGAAACATGGTCAAGAGGCCGCCTACGAACAGCCAGTTGTCGCACGCCTCGAAGGAGCCGAGTCGGTAATCGAGCACGAGGTGGCCGCGATTCTCGATGACGGCGAGCGACAACGCCAGCCAGAATGACGCCGTCAGTGAGTACAGAGTCATCTTCTGCCAGAACGTCTTCTTGTCCCGCGCCTCGAGATACTTCCTGTTGGGGTTTGAGCCGATGCCGATGAGAAGGTTCGCCGCTTGCTCCTGGACCGGCGCGTAGACGCACAGCCAACTGCACACGAACCGACCAAAGAAGATCGTGAGCACGAAGAGGCAAAGCCAGAAGATCGCCGCGATTCCAAAGACGCCCGTGATCGCCAACATCGCGCCCGAGGACGGGCACACTGCTGGGATCTTGGCGAGGCCGGACTTGGTGATGGCGATGTGTCCAAAGATGAGGAGCAGCACGATGACATGCGTGCGCCGCCGAATGGCTTGCCACTGCTTCGGCGGGCGCGCACGATACGCCACTCTCGAGACCGCGCCCGGCTTCGTGAACGCGATCCAGGCGATGAGTAACGAGAAGACCCCCACCATGATGATGTACTTGCTGAAGTCGGGTAGGTACTTGAAGGGCTCTTCGTGGGTGCTCGTGCCAAAGTGAAAGAGGATCGCGTTGACGGGCAGGGAGATACACCCGAGGATCTCGGTGGTCGATGCGGCGAGCCCAAACGTGCACAGTGACACGCCGACGACCACCAAGGCTCGTCGGATTCGCCCCACCGTTTCGGCTTCGGACGAGGTCCTTGTGTCTCTCATTTGACCGGGGAGCGGCAACGCCGCGTCGCCCTCAAACCCGTTGGCGGCAGGGGTGTCGGCAGACATCTTCGAGCCTCCATTCCACGAGATGACCTCCCGGAAGAAACATGCAGCGCGCCGGAACAAGGCAGGCCGCCTCCAGGCTACGACAGTACGGGCAGACGGGTCAAACGCTCGTGCGCGACCTGGCTCGCCTCGAACGCCAACTTGCGCGCCGTACGCGCGACCAGGCATACTGCGCGAGGCTCAGAACCACAGGGAGCGAAGCGCGTGGTGTTAACGGCGTTTTATGTCATTATGGGCCTGGCTGCGGTCACTATGCTCGTCGGGCTCGGGATGGCCATTGACCTGCTCAAGGTGGCCCGCGGCGGCAAGATCGGCCGCGTCGTGCGCATCCTGCTCGTCCTCATCGTGGGCTTTACGGGCGGCTATGCGGTTGCGCCCTTCATGCCGAGCCTGCCCCGCGAGGTGGGCTTGATCTTGGTCGCGGTGGTCTACTTGCTCGGCGCCGCGTTCGTCGTGCTCGTGCTGTCGCTCATCCGTAGCCTCATCAAGAAGGTCTTCGCCGAGCTCAACGTATGAGCGAGCCCGACGGCCAGAGGCGCGAGCACCTGATCACTACGGTCTTGGCGCGAATCGATACGCAGGCGAGCGTGGCCATGAAGACCCGCATCAGGTTGGTCGTCGAGCAGGCTGGAGCTTCGGCGGCGGAGGTCGACGCCGCCCTCGACAAGGTGCTGGCCTTGGTCCGCATGTTCGTCGATGAGGGGCTGGCGGCCCGTCTGGCGGCTGAGCTGCGTCAGCTCGGCCACGCGGTAACCTAGGACGGGGAGCTATGAGGAACAACCATGGGCAAGCGTCGCCACCAACGATTCGTGACTAGCTTCGACGTGTTCAACGCCGGGACCGGCCAGAAGCTCGGCGTCACGCACGATCTGAGCACGGGCGGCTTTCGCCTGCTTACGGCGATCCACCTCGAAGAGCGCACCAAGCTGCTCCTCGTGGCCGATCCGCACGGCGAGCCCGCGACCCTGCTCTCGCGCGTAGCCTGGCGCGCCGGCCAAGGCCTCGGCCTCGCCTTTGTCGATCTCGGCACCCTCGAGCACGATTGGCTCAGGCGCGTGCTCGATGCCCGCGTCCTCGCTGGTGCTCCGCTCGTCGAGCGTCGACAGCGGGCCCGCGTCGACTTGCACGAGCCCATCAGCTGGTCGCGCGCCGCCACGTCTGGCGTGCTCGCGAACCTGTCGCTCGGCGGGGCGCTCGTCGAGACCGAGTCGACACCGGCGGTTGGTGCTGTGCTCGATCTCGATCTTGCGGCCTTCGCCAAGACTCGGCGCAAGAGCTCGCCGCCGCTGCACTGCAGGGCGCTCGTGCGCCACAGCCACGCGGGCGCTTGTGGCGTCGCCTTCGTCGAGCCGAGCGCCGCCGTCTCCACCCGGATCGAAGAGCTGCTGCTCGCCGTGCTCTATTCGTAAAGCGGCATGTGTTCGGACGCCTTTGACGCCGCGCGTGCGCTGGCGTGTCGAAGCCGCCGCGACACGCACGCGTCAAGGGCCGATCGTAGTCAAGGCGAGCTCGCATTAGCTCCCGTCGCCGAGCGGCGAGGCTACGACCTGCACGCAGCCGCCCGTGCCCGCGGGCGGTGCTCGCGGCGGCGTCAGCATCGGCGGGGCGCACGAGAAGTCGAAGAGATCGAGCAGCGCGGTGCTGTTAGCGTCGCGGGCCGTTAGCGCCGGCAACGCGAAGACAACTTCGATGAAGCGCGTGATCGCGGTGTGATCTTGCGACACGTGTGAGACGTAGCTCGGTTTGGCGTAGGGTGAGATGACCACGAGCGGCACGCGCGGCCCGAGCTCGAAGAAAGGCTCGTCCGCCGCTGTCGGGCGGGCGACGCACGCGCGCTCGGGTGGGGGCACGTGGTCGGCGAAGCCACCGCCTTCGTCATAGACCCAGATGAGCGCCAGGCGTGGCCACTCGGGGCTGCGGATCGCGTGCTCGTAGATCTTGCGCAGGTACGCCTCGCCGGCTTGCAGATCCGCATCGGGGTGGTCGTTGGTGAGCGAGGCCACGCCGTCGACGAACGCGACGTTCGGCAAGGTGCCGTTGTCGAGTTGCGCGAGGAAGTCGTCGAAGCAGTAGCAGTTCGAGTCGTCGTGTGTCTTGCGCGCAACGCCGCCGAGCAGAGCGCCGTCGCTAAAGATGCCATACGAGAATCCCTGGGCCGCGAGCCCGTCAAGGATGGAGGGCGTCGAGGCGGCCGGTAGGCGGTGCCCGCTTTGCTTGATGCCGTCGTTGGTGCCGAGCAGCAAGAAGGCGCGATTCGGGGTCGTCCCCGAGCGTACCGATGCGAAGTGACGGTCGTTGAGCGCCCACGTGCTCGCGAGCCAGTAATTGAAAGGTAACTCTTCGCGCGTATAGTAGGTCATCGCCACGTGGCCGTCGGACAGCGTCGAGACGGCGGCAGCGCCGACAAAGCCATCCATGGCACCGCCGTTTACCGCGGCGTGCATCGCCGCCCATTGGTGGCTCGGGTTTGCGGCCAAACAGGTCGTATCGGCGCGGTACGGCGTCACGCGAAAGTCGTATAGATCGTTGTTCGCGAACGTACGGGGGATGGGCTCGACGGCGGGCTGGCCTTGCTCGTGCAGGCGACCAAAGAGATGGTCGAAGCTGCGATTCTCCTGCATGAGGACGACCACATGGCGAATGGGGATCGCGCGCGAAAGCGCGGCGCTGATGCCGAGCGTCTCGGCGACGCTGGCGCCTGCCGTAAAAGCGCACGCGGCGCGTTCGGCCGCGTGGGTATCGGTCGGGATGACGACCGGACAGATGACCGGCGGGTCCACGGGCGTAGTTGCGATGATGCCGCTGTTGATGCTGTGGCACGGAGCGGCCTCGCAGCTCGCGGCAGCCCTGACGACGAGAGCCAAGCCCAGCAAGCGTCGCGAGCGTGGCGAAGAGAGCATGGGGTCACACGCCTCGTGTGCTGATCATTGAAAGAACGCTTGGACGCCGAGATAGCCGACCGTGACTGACATCCATTCGCCGCGACCATGCAGCACGACCGCTGCGTAGTTGACGCGGGCGCCGAGGTCGATGGCGAGCTGCCGGCTAAGCGGCACGAGCAGGCCAAAAGGCACCGCGATGGCGAGCGTCAGTGACGTGGCCTTCGGCGTGTCGAGCACCCACCCTGGACCGATGGTCAGTCCGCCATACGGGATGACAACGGCGCTCAGGGCAAGGTAGTAGCGCACGCCGATGTCGGTCCACAGGGACACCGGCGCATCTGAGTGCGGCACGACGGCGGCCTTGGCGCCGAGACCCGCGCGCAGCTCGAGGTCGTCGAGTATGAAGTAGCCCATCTCAGGGGCGAGCACGGCGCTATAGCGCGTGGCGCGTACGGCGCGGATGCCGCGGATGCCGGGGGCCACGTGCTCGACGGTCGCGGTGATTTGGCCGCCGATTCGCATGCTGCCGGCCGGGAAGGGCGCCTCTGGGCCACCCGCGCTTGGTGTCGCGGCGGGCAACAGCATCACCACCAGCAGCCCCACTCCTACCATCGCGCGGCCCCCTGACCCCAGCGACTGTAGCATCAAACGGCTTCGGCGACGACGACCGAACGCTTCGCGCGCCGTCGCATTGATAAAGAGGCCGCGCCGCACGAGCGCGCGCGTCCCCTACGAACGACGTGCTGCGAGCAGCCGCCCGCCGCTGCTGGCGCCGCCCGTGATCGGCTTGTGCAGCACGAGGTCACCGCCTGCCCGTTGGCCATGACCAAAAGCGGCGGCGTGGGCGCGGCTCGTCGAGCGCGCGCTTTGTCGGCGCGGATGGCGCTGGCGCAGGTAGTGCGCGAGATCTTGGTCCTTGACCCACACGAGGCCGGTCGCGCGATGTTGATCCTGTTGGGCCGCGAGCTTGTCGAAGAAGCCGCGCATCACACCGCAGAGGTAGCTACGTCGATCACGGTCGGCGCGTATCTTGCGCTCGCGCTTATGCTCGCGCCACAGGCGCTCAGCGCTCGTGACGAGGAAGTCGTGCACGTAGGCGGCGAGCTCGAGGTTGGCCTCGGTCCCGCAGATTTCGAGCACCGTGCCATGCGTGCCCTCGCGCGGTCGATAGATCGGCACCCAGATGGCCTCGACGAAGAAGAACTTGCAGAGGATGGAGCCGATGAAGTGCTGGTGCGCTTGCAGGCGCCGCGTCGGCTCGCCCAAGTGCCTAAAGCCGTAAGGCGGGTGCGCGCTCGAGGCGACGACCTCGAGGTTGTACTTCCACATGAGCCGCTGCGCCTCACGCATGGCTGATTCGGCCTCGCCCACGTGCGGGCTCTCGGCGAGGGCGAGCAGCTTGGCAATGCGGCGGCGCAGCTTGGCTTCGCTGTCGCCGAGCGGCGCGGCTGCGCGCGGCAGGCCCGTGGCCGTCGCGTCGATGCCGAGCCGCGTGCACACCTGACGAAAGGCCTCACCGTGCGCCGTCTGCCGCGCGCCCAAGGCCTCGTCCGTGTACTGGTGCGCCATCTCGTGCTTGAGCACCTCGACGACGATGCCCCACGGGTGTTCGAGCACGAGCCGGCGTGAGATCTCGAGACAGCGCTTCGTTGCCACCCAACGACCGAGCACGTGCGTGGCGTCGGTAAACAGCAGTTGGGGCGGCGTGAGCGCCCCGCGAAAGAGCGTGTGGTTGAATCCGTGCCAGCGTTCGAGTAGGGCGCGCAGGGCCGCGGCTTGCAGCTCGGCGTTGAGCTCCGCGGACGGGTTGCGCTGCTCGGCTCCGGCCTCCATCAGCGGTGCCCTACGAGCGCGCGACGCGCGTCTGCCAGTCCAAGACGAGGATGCGGTGCATGGTCCGGCTCTTGCGCTCACACGCGAAACATTGTGACCAAGTGCGCGGCCGCGGCGGCAACAGCCTTCTCTCGCGCCGTGCGGCCGGCCGGGGTCTCGAGCGCGTCGCGCACGTTGTCGCTCGCGCGCCCGACGTGGATATCGATGTTGGCGAACAGCGCGTTCATGCGCTCCTCGAGGGCCTTCGGCGCAGCCTTGGCGCGCACGCCGCCTTTGCGCGCGAGGGCCTTGGCGAGCCGCTCGATGAGCGTGGCGTCGTCGAGCTCGGGGTGGGCCTGTTGCAGCGCGGCCCAGGCCGCATCGCACAAGGGGCCGTGCAGGCGCGCGGCGGCGAGGCCGTCTTTCACTTCGTCGAAGCATTCTTCGGGCAGGCGGCTGTTGGCGCTCGCGTAGCTCGGCGCTAGCAGCTCGGCGATGAACGGGACGGTGAGCAGGTGCACGACACGCGGGTGAGTGGCCATGGCGTCTCCTTACGCATAGGCGGCACAAGACGCAACCTTCGATGCCCATCCTCGCGACGAGAGCGTGCCTGTGCCGATCCAGGCCCGCTTGACCTAAACAGATTTCGGCTTAGCGGCCCTTGAGCCGCTCGAGGGCGCTCTCGAGCTGTTCGAGCTGCGTGCACGCCATGCTGTCGTGGCTGTGGGCGCCGCTGCGTGCCTTCGCCATGGTTAGGTGACCGGCGTTGCCGCTCACGTCTTGCGCATAGTCGGCCTTGACGCGCGCCACCACCGCCTGCAGTTCGCTGATGAAGGCCGGGTCCGCGGCGCTCTTGCTCCCAAGACTGCCAAGCTCGACATTGGTCTTGTGGAACCGTTCTCGCCAGGTGCGTGGGATGACTGCGTTGTCGAGAATGTTCGCGAGGGTGGCGAGCTCCCCCTGCTCCTCGGGCGTGAGGACCTTGCCTGACGTCCGGATTTGCATGCGCGGCTCGCCTCCAGACATCGAGTAGCTGATTGCGCGGGACGAGGAGCTCCCGACCTCGTCGTCGTTGATCTGACTGCGCAGCATGTTTTCGAATAGTCGTACCGCCGCGGCGCGATCCGTCACCTTGACGTCGATGGGCGGGGCACCCGTCATGCGCTGGAGGATGGAACTCTTGAAGCTCTCCTGGAAGCCGGTCTCGAAGGCTGCTTGTAGACGGATCGCCACGTTGTTGCCGTCGCGGGTCTTGCCGAGCAGTTTGACCGCCCGCTGATCGAACGCCGCCACAGCCTCGCGGCGCTCGTCAGGGGATAGCTCGAGCGTGTCGAGAATCTTGGCCGTGCGCTTGCTCACCTCCGCCAGAATGGTCGGCTCCGCATCTCCGATGGCGCGTTGTTGCTGCGGGTTGAGCTGCTTGAGTACCGCGCTCATTTGGCTCACAGCTTGATCGATTTTGGTCATAGAAAGCTCCTCTGTCGCAGACGGTCCGCGTTGAGTATCGGCGCCCGAGGACGGATCGTTGTGCGGGTCGTCGCTGATTTCTCGATAAATCATCAACGACATGTACAGAACGCACAGATGGCAAGAGACGCAACATTGACTCGGCGTCTCGTTGTAGCCCACAAGGGCGGCTGTCGACGTTTAATCGAGGAGCCAGACGAGTGACCCACGCGTTCGCCAAGACCGGCCTGTCGCTTACTGACGAGCTCGTCAAACGCCTCGAGAAAGACGGCATCAGTGAGCCGACGGCCGTGCAGGAGTCGGCCATCCCGGTCGTGCTCGCCGGGCAAGACCTCGTCATGCAGTCGGGCACCGGTACCGGCAAGACGCTCGCCTACTTGCTGCCCCTCTTGCAGCGCGCCATGCTCGATCCCGAGTTTCGCGTCGTCGTCATCGCGCCCTCGCCCGAGCTCGCGATGCAGATTCTGCGCACGGCCGAGGCCTACAAGCCGCCGACCTTGCGCAGCGCCTCGCTCGTCGGCAGTGGCAACATCGAGCGCCAAAAGGACCGTCTCAAGCAACACCCGCAGGTGGTCGTTGGCACGCCCGGCCGCGTGCTCGAGATGATCTTCGACCGCAAGCTCTTGACCAAGAGCATCAAGGCCCTCGTGCTCGACGAGATTGACCTCATCCTCTCAGAGAAGAACGAGGCGGAGCTGCGCGAGATCTGCTCGCGTCCCGAGTTCCAAAGCGAGATCATCGTGGCGAGCGCCACGTTCGGCAAGCGCGGCGACGCCTTCGCGCGTGACTTCATGTCGCCCGCGCGCGTGCGCCTGCAGCTGCAAAGCTCGCCGCTGCGGCAGAACATTCGCCATCTGCTCGCGGTCTTCGCCGCGCAGCGGCACGAGGCCGGGCTCGTGCGCCTGATTCGTGAGCTCGACATCGAGGCGGCGCTCGTCTTCGTGCACAAGAGCTTCTACGTGGCCAAGCTCTTCAACGTCCTGCACAACCACGACATCTCGTGTGTCACGCTCTCGGCCGCCGGCAACAAGCTGCAGCGCGAGCAGGCGCTGACCGCGTTCAAGAAGGGCGAGGCGCGTGTCCTCGTGGCGACCGACGCCGCGGCGCGCGGCCTCGATATCAAGGGCTTGGCCTGGGTCGTGCACTTCGAGCCCGCCAACGACAAGCAGTCCTATCTGCATCGCTCCGGGCGCACGGGGCGAGCCGGCAAGGAAGGCACGTCGGTGGTCATGGCCACCGCGGCTGAGCTGCCGCTCGTCGAGCGCCAGGCGCGCGAGCTCTCGATCGAGCTGTCGCAGTTGCCACTGCGTCTGTAATACGGGGCCGTCTGCGGTCGACCCTTGACGCGTGCGCGTCGCGGCGGCTTCGACACGCCGGCGTACGCGCCGCGTCAAGGGTGGCCCGGCAATCCGCGTCATCCGGATCTCGACTGCGGGATCAACTCTCGAGCGTCGAGACATCCCCCTCGGGCAAACCGAGCGCGCGGGCGCGCAGCACGCGGCGCATGATCTTACCTGAGCGCGTCTTTGGCAGCGTCGCCACGAACTCGATGCGCGCCGGCACGGCGATGGGCCCGAGCTCGCGGCGCACGTGCGCCTTCACCTCGTCTTCGCTCGGCACAACGATGCCTTGGCGCAAGATGCAAAAGGCGTGAATGGCGTTGCCCTTCACCTCGTCGGGCACGCCAATCACCGCGGCCTCGGCGATGGCCGAGTGGCTCACGAGCGCGCTCTCGACCTCGGCGGTGCCCAAGCGATAGCCCGCGACCTTGATGACGTCGTCGATACGGCCGATGATCCAGACATAGCCGTCTTCGTCCTTGCGTGCGCTGTCGCCGGTCAAGTACCAGCCCTGCTTGGCGAAGCGGCTCCAGTACTGGCTCACGTAGCGCTCGGGGTCCTTGTAGACGGTGCGCAGCATGCCCGGCCATGGCCGCTTGATGACGAGGTAGCCGTCTTCGTTCGGCTTGCATGCTTCGCCCTCTTCGTTGACGACGTCGATGACGATGCCGGGTAGAGGCTGTGTGGCCGAGCCGGGCTTGAGGCGGGTTGTCGGCTGCGGCGCGATCATGAAGCCGCCGGTCTCGGTCTGCCACCAGGTGTCCATGATTGGGCAGCGCCCCTGACCTATCACTCGGTGATACCAGCGCCACGCCTCGGGGTTGATGGGCTCGCCGACGCTGCCGAGCAGACGCAGGCTCGAGAGGTCATGGCGTCGTGGCCACGACTCGCCGAAGCGCATCAGGCCTCGCACCGCGGTCGGCGCGGTGTACAGCACGTTGAGTGCGTACTTCTCGATGAGCTGCCACCAGCGATTCGGGTAGGGATGGTTGGGCGCGCCCTCGTACATGAAGCTCGTCGCGCCGAGGATGAGCGGGCCGTACACGAGGTACGAGTGCCCGGTGATCCAGCCCGGATCGGCCGTGCACCACCAGCGGTCGTCGTCGGCGAGGCCGAAGACCCAACGCAGGGTCGAGGCGACGTAGACTTGATAGCCGCCGTGTGCGTGCACGATGCCCTTCGGCCGGCCGGTCGTCCCCGACGTATAGAGGAAGAACAGCGGGTCATCGGCGTCCATGATCTCGGTTGTGCAGCGGGCGTTGGCGATCGGCAGCGCCATCAGGTCGTGCCACCAGTAGTCGCGCCCCGCCTCCATCGCGACCGGCTGCCCGGTGCGCCGAAGGACAATGACATGCTCGACGTGGCCGCAGCGCTGCACGGCCTCGTCGGCGATGCTCTTTAGGTCGACGATCTTGCCGCGCACCCACGAGCCGTCGGCGGTGATGAGCACGCGACTCTCGGCGTCATCGATGCGATCGGCTAGCGCCTCGGTCGAAAAGCCGCCGTAGACGACGCTGTGGATGGCGCCGATCTTGGCCGTGGCGAGCATGGCAATAACGAGCTCGGGTACGCGCCCGAGGTAGAGCGTCACACGGTCACCGCGCTTGACGCCCATGCTCTTCAAGACATTGGCGAACTTGCAGACCTCGCGCGACAGCGCGTGAAACGAGTACGTGCGCGTATCTCCCGGCTCGCCCTCCCAAATGAGCGCGAGCTTGTTGCGCCGATGGGTTGTCTGGTGGCGATCGAGCGCGTTGTGCACGATGTTGGTCTTGGCGCCGACGAACCACTTGTAGAACGGCGCCTCGCGCTCATCGAGCACCTGCGACCACGGTGCCTGCCACTCGAGGCGCTTGGCCTCGCCCTCCCAGAACTTGGCGAGATCGGCTGTCGACTCGGCGTACAGCGCCGCCGTATCGGCGACCGGCGCGCGCGCGACCGCTTCGGGAGACGGTGTGTACAGCTCGTGCTCGGCGCGCAGGATCTCGTCCTCGCGTTCCTTCGAAATGGTTGGGGTGTCGGTGTCCATGGATCTTCTCCCTCTTGATGATGTGGGTCAGCCTGCCGTGCTGGCCCGTCTACTGCCGGCGTAGATATCGAAGATGAGCAGCTTGCAAGGGATGCTGCCATTTTGGATCGGGATCTTGCGCGTCGGCTTGAGGCCGATCTCCTTGTAGGGCGAGGCCTCGGCGGCGAGCACCGCCGCGCGCCAGCCGCAGAACTTCTGCTTGAGCGCGTCGCCGAGCTCGGCGTAGAGGGTCGCGAGGTCGGCCGCGCCCGTGGCGAGGCGCTCGCCGTAGGGGAGGTTGGTGACCATGACCCCCGTCTCGGCTGGCGGCTGCACGTCTTGGAAACGCGTCACGCCAAAGTCCATGTAGCGCTCGACCCTCGCCGACAGGGCGCTCTTCTTGGCCATCGCCACGTACTCGCCGTTGATGTCGGAGGCGGCAATCGGGGCTAGGCGCGCCTCGAGCTTCTCGGCGCGCACCCGCTCCTGCGTCACGCGCCACAGCTCGCGGTCGAAGTCCTTGTGCCACTCGAAGAAGAAGCCGCCCTTCTTGCGCAAGAGCTGCGGCGCCTTCTTCATGGCGATGAGCGCCGCCTCGATGGCGATGGTACCGCTGCCGCACATCGGGTCCAAAAAGGCCTGCGTGCCGTCGTAGCCGGCCATGATGAGCAGCGCCGCGGCGAGCGTTTCTTTTATCGGTGCCGGGTGGCCCGACTCGCGGTAGCCGCGCTTGTGCAGTGACTTGCCTGACGTGTCGAGGCACAGCGTGCATCGCCCCTCGGCGAGGTAGGCGACGATGACGATCTTGGGCTCGTCGAGGTCGACCTTCGGGGCGAGGCCCTGATGGCGCTCGAAGACGTCCTGGACGCTCTCGCGGATCTTGGTGATGACCTCGCGCGCCTGCAAGCGTCCGTTCGCCCCATCGGCGCCGAGGGCCTCGACGAGAAAGCCGTGCCGCGCGTCGAAGAGCTCGGGCCAGGGAATGCGGCGCGCTTGCGAAGCGAGCATCGCGGGCGTGCGCGCCGGGACCACCTTGAGCACGCGCAGGATGCGGCTCGCGGTGCGGATCTTGAGGTGCAGCTCGGCGAAGAGCTCGGGGGTCGCGTCGAACGTGACGGCGCGATAACCCTCCACGATGCCGTTGGCGCCGAGCGCGCACAGCTCGGCGACGAGCGCTTCTTTGGTTTCGTCGGGGCACGTGGCGACGAGGCGCAAGGCTTGGCTCACGCCAAGAGCTTGGCGACGCGTGGCGCGCGGATACGCGCCGCGAGCGGCATGCCGCGGCCGAGCAGCGGTCGTGCGTAGGCGTAGAACGCCTCGGTCACGTCGTGGCCGTTGCCGTCAATGAACTCGTCGGGCATGTGCTTGGTCTTGGCGGCGATAGCGGAAAGCGGCGCGAGCTTGTAGTCGACCGAGTAGTTGCCAGTGCGCTCGATGGTCACCGAGCCGTCCATGTCCTGCCACAGCGCGAACTGCACGGCCTTCTCGCCGACCTCGCGCGCTTCGTGCTGGTCGACGTCGGAGACCACTCCCATGTAGCTGCGTTGCAGGTAGCCAAAGGTGTCGGCGCGCACGCGCTTGATCTTGAGCTTCTGGCGAATCTCGTCGGCGAGCAGATCACCGAGGGCGCCTGTGCCCGAGAGCTGCACGTTGCCGTGCGCGTCGCGCTCGCTGCTCTTCGTCAGTGAGCTCATGATGGCGGTGCCACTCTTGTCGCTGATGCCTTCGCTCACCGCGATGATGCAGCGGCCATGCGTCTTGTAGACGCGCTCGACGTCGCTCAAGAAGCGCGCTACGTCAAAGGCGCGCTCGGGCAAGTAGACGAGGTGTGGGCCGTCGTCGGGGTAGGCGCGGCCGAGCGTGCTCGCCGCCGTCAGGAAGCCCGCGTGGCGGCCCATCACTACGGCTACGTAGACGCCGGGCAGGGCACGGTTGTCGAGGTTGGCGCCCATAAAGGCGAGGGCGACGAAGCGCGCCGCCGAGGGGAAGCCTGGCGTGTGATCGTTGCACACGAGATCGTTGTCGATGGTCTTCGGCACGTGGATGCAGCGCATCTCGTACTTCGCTTGCAGAGCGTTGTCGTTGATGATGCGCGTCGTATCCGAGCTGTCGTTGCCGCCGATGTAGAAGAAGTAGCGCACGTCGTGGGCCTTCAATACTTTGAAGACGCGCGCGCAGTACTCGGCGTCGGGCTTGTCGCGAGTCGAGAACAAGGCCGACGAGGGCGTCGCCGCCACCTGCTCGAGGTTGTGCGAGGTCTCCTGCGTCAGATCGACGAGGTCTTCTTTGACGATCCCGGCGACGCCGTTCTGCGCCCCGTAGATGTGCGTCACCTGCGTGTACTTGCGCGCCTCGCGCACGACGCCGGCGAGCGAGTGGTTGATGACCGCGGTTGGGCCACCACCTTGCGCCACTAGAACCTTGCCATGCAACGTTGCCATCGAGTCTCCCCTCGGGTGTCGGGGCGCAGCCCTTCTTTAGGGTTGCGGCCTGGTGTCTGGCGCCTTCGGCTCTTGCGGTTTGCCGTCTTGCGGCGTCGGCATGCCGAGTGCGTCCATGCGGTTGCGCCCCTGCCAGCTCATGCCCTTGAAGTGCGTGGCGACAAAGGTGCACGCCGCAGCGCGCGCTGTCTCGCCGCGTTTCGCATAGATCGTGGCGAGCAGCGTGTAGGCGCGCTGTAGGGCGGAAAACGTGGTGCTGGTGCTCGTCTCCTGCAGGTTCGACAGCCACGCCAAGGTCTCGAGCTCGGCCGCGGCGAAGTCGCCGTGCTCGAACGTGCGGTTGGCCTCGAGCAACGACGGCTCGCGGGAGCCGAGGTCGACGAGCAGATCGGCCTCGTGACAGACCGCGGGCGTCGTGGGCTCAATCTTCTTGCAGCCCGCTAGCGCGAGCGCGCCCGCAAGCAGCAGCATGTGCCTTTGACTCATGGAGGGCCTTTGGCGAGGCGGTCAGCGCCGCGCGCGGGAAGGACCATCGCACAACGCGGCTCGGCAAGGCAACCCGCGATCGGGGCTTCGGGGCGCGGCGGCTCCGGCCGACGGGGGTTGAGCTTCACGCAGGTCGGCCTTTGCGCCTGCTAGGGCAAGTCGTCGGCATAGTGGATCACGGTACCGCTCGTGTCGACGATCCACACGTCGGCGTCGGCGTCCTCGTCGAGGTTGGCGACCGCGGCGAAGAGCAGATCGGTGCTGCTCAAGCGGGGCGAAAGACCAAGGGCGTCGAGCGCCGCGCGGGCCTCTCGCGCCGCGGCGTCTTGCGACTCGAGCGCGGGAGCGGCCAGCGCCTCTTGCGCGCCGATGAAGAAGAAGAAGCGTCGGGGCTGCAAGGTTGCGGTGACTTCGCGCGGCAACGTCGTCGCAAAGGCGCCATGCTCGGCGCGCCAGGCGAGCTCGAACGAGGCGAGGGCGTGCAGGCCGACTCGAGCCTCGGCCTGGCGGCTGCGCAGCGAGGCCGCCGCGAGCGCCGGGAGCACCGCTGTCGCGACCGCTACCATGGCGCCGAATTCGACCACGCCGCCCTGCGCCAGTGTGGCGCGGGCGCGGCGGCCGGCACGGCTGTTGGGCGCCTCGTGCGCGAGCGCGATGAGCTCGTTCATGTAGCGCTCGCTGTCGCCGTCGAGTCGGGCATCGACGGCCTCGAGATAGCGCCGGCGCGCCGATTCATCGGACGGCGGGCGCGCGTGACCGCAGCTCGCGACGAGCAGCGCGGCGGCGAGAGGCAAGCGGCGAATGAGCTCGATGGCGCGCATGTCAGATCCACGAGCCGACGAGGTCGACGACGAGCAGCGAGTCGCGCAGATCGACTGAGAAGCCGACATCGTAGAGCAGGAGGCTATCGAGCGCTGCGCCGGCCACCCAATCGGCGGCGCCGCTCGTGACCAAGGGGGCGAGCTCGTCGAGCTGCAAGGGTCGCTCGGCGGCGGCGCCGAGCGCCGCTACGGGGCTTACGGGTGGGGCGTCTGGGGCGAGCAGGCTCCCGAGCAGCGCTGCCCACAGGCCCCAGGTGCCGTCGCCGCTGTGCACCGTGTAGCCGGTCGCCAACGCCGGCCGCGCGACAACCTCGCGTACGAGTGGTGTCAGCGGGCCGGCGAGGGTAGACGCGCTCGGTGTGGCGTCGGTGTCGTTGGCCGCGCTGTCGGGCGGGGGGGATGGCAAGGACGCGGTCGCGGGCGGCGCCGAAGTTGCGGATTCGTCGCGCGGCTCCATCTTCGCGGCCGACGCCGCGGCCAGCAAGAGCTCGGCGCGCCGTCGCTGCCCGACGATGAGCAAGCGCTCGCCGACCGGCAGCACGTGCGGTCGCGCCACGACACCGCTCGCTTGCACGCTCAGCGCCTGCGCGGCCGAGCCGGCGAGTGGAAGGCGCGTGATCGTGCTTTTGGCGTAGGGCGTGATTGGACGCAAGAGCTCGCCGAGCCAGGCCTCGAGACCCGGCATCGCCGCTTGCGCGTCGGCCGCTGTCGTAAAACCTAGGCCCGCCGCCCAGTCCCCAGGCGAGCCGAAGCCGGCGACGCTGATGCGGCCGTCACTGTGCGCGAGGGCCTGCAATAAGGCCGCGGGCATCGCCGGCTGCCCCTGGCGCACGAGCGCCTGCTGCACGTACTCGAGTCCGCCTTGCACGAGAGGGCGCGGTAGAGCGAGGCTCACGAAGCTCGAGACCGGTGGCCCCCACAGCGAGAGCATGGCGTCGTCGAGTCCCGGGCGGCGTAGCATGGGGCCGAGCTGGGCGATGGTGGGGGCATCGAAGAGCAGCCGCAAGCGCCACGACTCGGGCGCGCCACCCGAGAGGCACGCCGCGAGCGCGCGCGCCGAAGCGAGCATGAGTGCGGCTTGGGCGTTGCCGAGCGCACCGCGTAGCCGGGCCGCGAGCTCGCTCGCACCGTCGATAAAGGCGTAGGCCGCGCAGTCGGTGCCGAGCGAGCGCAGGGCGCCGTGGGGCTGCGGCACCTCGAGCGCGGCGGCGAGGCTCGCCGCATCGGGGGCGAAGCGCAGGCGCGTGCCATCGACGCGTCCGTACAACAGACGCCCTTCGGCAAGCCGCACACGCAGGCCGGACGCGTCGGTGTACAGCGCGAAGCCGTCGGTACTGCCGCCGCCGTCGTTCTCGTGCGCCAGGCGCTCGCCGATGCCGGGCTTGACGTCGATCATGATCTGCCAGCTCGAAGCTTCGCCGATGCGAAAGAGGATGAGCGTCGCCGCGCTCGGGCTGCCGTCGGGCGCCGCGAGTTGAGCAAGGTCGTCGAGCTGCTTCTGCGCGGCTGCGCGCTGCCGGCCGGCCGGGCTCGCAAAGTAGGCCTGTCCTGCCTTGGTCTCGCTCTGGCGAGCGCGTGAGCGGCCGAGCCCGGCGGCGTAGGCACGCAGGTCGGCGATTCGCACGACGGCGTCGACGTGCGCGCTTGGGCTCGCGCCGGGCGCAGGCGCGGGCGCCGTGACCCCGAGGGCGAGAGGCGGGGCGGACAGCGGCGCGAAGGGCAGGGCGAAGAGTGGGACTGACAGCGGCGCGAAGAGCAGGGCGAAGAGTGAGGCTGACAGCGGGGCGAACATGGCGACGACTCTAGCATGGGCGGCGTTCGCGTGTCCGGTCAACGGGCCCGATACCGCTCAGCTCGGAGGTGGGCGGCTCTCGCATGGTGTGGCCGCCGGAGGCGCAGATGAAGACGATCCCGACATTTGATCCGGGCACGGCGAGCGACGGCGCGCGGCCCCTGCCCATCGACCAGGCGAGCTTGCGGGCCACAGCCGTCGTAAGCGCTCCCTACCCCGGCCTGCCGCCCGAGCCGGCCATGACGAAGGGGCTGCGCGTCTTGGAGATGCGTCAGTACTGGGGCCAGGTGTTGCTCGGCGTCAGTCACTATCACCGCCCGCGGCGGGTCACGATCGGCGAGACGCGCCGCGCCGATGTGTTCATTGCGAGCGAAGATCTGCCGGCCGAAGAGTTTCCGCTCATTCGTTTTGTAGGTGATGACTACGTGCTCACCTTCTGTGAACAGATGCAGGGCGAAGTGGAACTCGACGGTACGGTCCAGCCGCTCGAGGCGCTGCGCTGCTCCACTGTGGCGTTTGCCGATGACGATCTCGTCGGCAGCTACCAGGTGCCGCTCGCGCCCACCACTCGCGCTATCGTGCATTGGGGCGGCACCACCTTGGCCATGCGCTTTGTGCCGCCCGCCACGCTGCCGGCGCGCGCGTGGTGGCAGAACGTTGACCTAGCCTACGTCAACGTCTTCACCATGTGTCTGTGCGTGGGTCTCGCGGCCGTCATGACGTTGCTGTCTTACCCGTATGACACCGAGGCGTTGCATGAGGATATGTTCGACCGGCCGGATCGCTTTCGCGCCCTGATGATGGAGCCGCCGAAGGATACCGAGGCCCGCGTGCATAAGCTCACGCAGATGAAGGCGGCCCTCGAGGCAAAGCGCCAGGATATGCAGGCCGTGCGTTCGTCGAAGCCGAAGCCGGCCGCGGCCGTGGCCAAGGTTGCGCTGCGAGCAACCCCGCCCGCGTCCATCGTGCAGCAGCACACGCAGCAGCAACGTCAGGATGAGCTGCGCAAGCGGTTTGCCTCGTTGCTCTCCGGCTCGAGCGCCGGCCGCGCCAGTGTTCTGAGTGGCGCGACCGGTGGCAGCCTCACGAACATCCTCTCGGGCGTCATCGGCACCCGGGCCAACAACGGCTCGGCGAGCGCCGGCATGGTGGGCTTTGGCATCCGCGGCGGCGTCGAGACGGGCGGTCGCGTGGGCACGAGCCAGGGACCGGCAGGCATCAACACGGCCGGTCGCGCCGGGGGCTTTCCTGGCTACGGCGGTGCGGTCGGTCTTGGCCCGAACAGGGGCCCGAGCGACCTCATCGTCTTGCCTCCCGGCGTTCTGCGCTCGCCCCTCCCGATGGAGGTGGTCAGGCGCGTCATCGACGGCAACAAGAACCAAATCCGCTACTGCTACGAGGTCGAGTTGCAGCGCGACGACAGCCTCGCGGGCCGCGTGGCGGTGAGCTGGACGATCGTCGCGACGGGTCTCGTCGAGGCCGTGCAGATCAAGGAATCGACCATTCACAACGCCAAGATCGAGCGCTGCATCGTCGACAAGATTAAGACGTGGCGGTTTCCGGCCCCGGCCGGCGGCGGCACGGTCGACGTCAACTACCCGTTCGTCTTGAAGGCGACCTGAGAGATCTCACGGCCCCGACATCACCCACAGGCGATCGACGATCGCGCTGGCGTCGAGAGACGGTCTAGCACTCGGTGCGGCCAGCAAGGCATGCGGCAGCTCGCCGTCATCCTTGATGCTAGCAGCCGGGCAGCGTGCGAGCGGCTAGAAGATTGCGCCTTGCCAGAGCCGCGCCACGAAATCCGCCGCCGGCAGGATGGTGATGCCGTCCTCGGTGACGCGAGCTTTGGGCTCGAGGCTCGCGACAAAGCGCTTCTCGACACGCGGGTGGTCCACCTTGAGCTCACGCAGGCCGCGCAAGGCGTCGCTGCCTACCTTCGCTCCGGACTTGGCTTCGATCGCCACCTGCATGTCGTTGATGATGAAGTCCACCTCGGTGCCACCGGCGAGCCGCCAGTACGACAGCTGCGCGAAGGCCTCGGAGTAAGCGTTGTAGCAAGCGAGCTCATGATAGATCCAATTCTCGAACGCCTTGCCAAACAACTCCGAGCCCGCGCTCACCACCCCGCGCTTGGTAAGAAAGCCCACCACGCCGACGTCATCGAAGTAGAGCTTGGGCGCGCCGATGACGCGCCGCTTGGGCCGCTTGCGATAGGCCGGCAGCCAGGCGGTGAGCAGCGTGTCCTCGAGGATCTCGAAGTAGGCCTTGATGGTGTGGCTCGAGACGCCGCAGTCGCGCGCGATGGTGGAGAAGTTGACGAGCTCCGTATCCGAGAGCGCGGCGATGTTGAGGAACTCGGAGAACACCGGCAGGTTGCGCACCAGGCCTTCGGCTGCAACCTCCTCCTTGAGGTAGTCGGCGACGTAGGCATTGAGCAGGCGGCGCGGTTGCTCGGCGAGGTACATGCGCGGCAGATAGCCGTGGTTGAGCATGCGGCCGAGGTCGAAGTCTTTGCCGATTTCCGCGGCGCTGAGGCCACGCAGCGCGTAGCGCACAGCGCGGCCGCCGAGGAGGTTGGCGTGCCCGCGCCGCACCTTGCGCGCGCTCGAGCCGCACAGCGCAAAGCGCACGCCGCGATTCTCGTGCAGCCAATGCACCTCGTCGAGCAGCTGCGGCACCTTCTGGATCTCGTCGATGACGACGTAGCCGGCGGTCGGCCGCGCGGCGAGCTCCTGGCGCAGTGTCTCCGGATTCGTCAGGTAGCGCCGGTACTCCTCCGCCTTGAGTAGATCGATCCACAAAGCGTCGGGGTACGTCGCCTCGAGCAGCGTCGACTTGCCGGTCTGGCGCGGCCCCCACAGGAAGAACGTCTCCTCGGGATTGGGTGGGAGGGTTAGCCGTCGTTTGAACATCAACTTCATTTTATCATGACTGAATGAAGTGTCAATTCATGCGGTGATGGCTCGGTAGATCAACGCAGGCGCAAGTCTATGACGCCCACGGCCGACGATTGAGAAGTCACCGAGGTCGTGCTGCCGACCTACTTGGGAAGGCGAGGTCGCGATCACCGGCGACCCAATTGACGAGGGTTACGTCGAGCTCAACGGCTGCTACTGCCTCTAGCCTGTCGGAAATAGGCCGGCGCCCGCTCGCTGTCGCGCTGCGCGCCGAGGAAAGTCACGCGACGTTCGCCACCCCGACCTTACGGTCCCGCGATGACCCACAGGCGATCGAAGATCGCGCCCGCGTCCGACTGCTGCCAGGTAGCGACGTAGTCCGTCAGGTTCGACGCGACGCGCGGGCTCTTGCCGACGCCGTCGGTAACCGCGAGGTAGCTCGAGCTGCCAAAGCCGCCCGCGGCGTTCGTGCTGCGCGCCGCCACGTTCCAGCTCGAGGCGCGCCACTGGGTCCCGACGCCGATGAAGCCCCCGGCGATTGGCGCGACGCTCGCGACCCAAGCGCCGCTTGGCGCCGCTTGTTCGCTCGCCCAAGCGCCAGTGGCGAAGCGTCGCGAGCGCAGGCCGCCGCAGCGATACGTCGCGAGGTATCCCGCGGCATCGGCCGCAAGGACGGGGTCGTAGCAGCCGAAGCCCGAGGACAGTACGCTCCCCGATGACCACGACGAGCCCGTGTAGCGCGCGGCAGATATCTGCGAGCTAGAGGCATAGAGCAGCGCGTAGTCGCCGCCTGCGGCCGCAAGATCGACGCTGTCACCGCTCGCCACCCACGTCGAGGACGACCAGCTCGCGCCGCCGAAGATGCACGCGTAGTACGCCGTGCTGAAGCTCGACCCGTTAAAGAGCAGCGCGTAGCCCGTGCCGTTCGATGCGAGGCGCAGGTCATAGCCGACCTGCGTCCCGACCTTGGTGGCCGCGCCCCACGCTAGCCCGTCGGCCGACTCGCTCGCGTAGGCGTCGATGACGCTCCAGGCCGCCATGTAGCCCGCGCCATTCGAGGCGACCCGTGGCGCCGCGCAGTTGCTGCTCGAATCGTAGAGCAGGGCGGGAGTGCTCCACGTCGTCGCATCGGTCGAGCGCGCGGCGTAGATGTCCCGGTTCGTGGCGCCCGCTCTCGCGTACACGACGACGAAGCTCGTGCCGTTGCTGGAGATCGAGAACTCGGCGACGTCGTTGTCGATGAGCACCGGCGCGCTCCAACTCGTCGTCGTGCGTCCCGCGCCATAGAGGCGCTGGATGCCGACGTCGAACTGTGTCCACACCACGACGTCGCGCCCGGCGCCGTCGACGGCGGCCCGTGCGCCAACGACGCTGCCCGGGTACGTGCCTGTCACGAGCCCCTGCTTCGGGGCTGGCGTGGCGTTGCTCACGAGCTCGGCGTAGACGTTGCCGCTCTTGCCGTAGGCGATCGCGCTGCCGCCGACCCGTGCCGCCAAGGCCGGCCGCTCGACGCGCTCGGCGAGCGTCCCGAGGGCGCGGTGTGTCCAGGTGCCGGTCGCGAGGTGCGAGGCGTAGGCGTCACCAGCCGCCGTGAAGGTCGCGGCGTAGCTCGTGCCGCTCGCCACGAGGCGCGCGCCGTAGTCGATCGACGTGCCGACTGACTCGACGGCCGCGGCGGCGCCAAAGCTCGCGCCGTTGTGCACGGCGGCGAAGAGGCGCGCGCCGTTCGTGCGCCACAGCGCCGCGTAACCCGTACCGTCGGAGGCCACCGCCACCGGATTGTAGAAATCGGTCGTCGATGTGGCGAGCTGGGCCCCGCTGCTCCATGTCGCGCCGTCCCACACCTCGGCGACCATGAAGGAGGCCGACGTGCCGATGAGGTCGTGCAGCACGAGGTAGCCGCTGCCGTTCGAGCCCAAGACTGGATGGGTCTCTAGCGTCGATATGCCGAGGTATGAAGCAGAAGCGGCGCCCGGAAAGATCCGGGCGTTCATCCAGTATTGTCCCGTGCCGTTCGGTGAATCCCAGTAGACGAGGAAGCTCGTGCCGTTGCTGGCCACCGAAACGCTGCGCGGCAAGTAGAACGAGCTGTTGTCGCTGCCCCCGCCGTCGTACCAGCTCGTCGTCTTCCACACCTTGAGATCAATCGAGTAGGGGTACGACCCGGACACGGTGACCACCCCATAGCCCGCCGCGCCGCCGACCGCCTGATAGCTGCTGCTGCCGAGCGTCGTTGGGCCCGTATCCCACGTCATGCCATCGTACACCCGCCCGTAGGTATAGGAGTTGTTGCTGGTGAGGACCGCGTAGCCAACGCCGTTCGACAGCAGGGTCGGGGCATAGAGCGTCGAGCCGAGATAGGTTGCGCTCGAAAAGACGCCGCCCTCGAGCACGCGCGCCTCGAGCGACGAGCTGTTGGACTCGGTGAGCAGCATGAAGCCGCTGCCGTTCGAGGCGACGAAGACGGCCGTGCCGGTGGCGCTCGTGGGGTACGTTTGCAGCACGGTCTCGGTCGTCCAGCTCGAGGTCGCACTCACAAACCGGCTGTAGGCGACCGCCGAGCCCGTGCCGCTTTGGATGACCCACGCCGCGAGGCCGTCGCCGGCCGTGTTGAAGGCGATAGCCGCCCCGCTCTGCTCGGCGCGTGCCGTCGCGACGAGCTCGACCTCGGCGGGCGCTGTGGTGAACGACCAGCTCTGGACGGCCGGGATGGGGTTGCCGGCCAGATCCGTAGCGCTCGCCGCGAGGTCGACCGTGTACGTGGTCGCGGGCAAGAGCGGGCTCTGCGGAACGAAGACGACTTTGGACGGGTTGGCCGTATAGGTCGCGCTGCCCAAGATCGGCGTGGCGCCCATCCACAGCGTGAACGCTGCCTCGGTGGCGGTTGCGTCCATTGGCTCATCGAAGCTCGCATAGGGCAAGTTGACCGCGAGCGGCGCGATGAGCTGTGCGCCGTCGCTCGGGTACGTGCCGGTCACCGCGGGCGGATAGACGTCGGCCTCGGTCGTAAAGGAGAAGCTCTGGGCGGCGAGCGGATTGCCGACGGCGTCTTGCAGCCCGGCGCTGAGCGACACGGTGTAGTGCGACGCCCAAGCGAGCGTGCCCGGCCAGATCGAGGCGACGAACGTACCCGGAGTGTAGCCGACCGAGAGCGTGACGCTGCCGGCCGGGCCGTCCATCGTGATGGTGCCGGCGTTGACGCTCGCACCGGTCAAGGCTTCGCTGAACGTCACGGTGATGCTCGGCGTACGAATGACGTTGATGGCGTCGGTCACCGGCGTGTGCGCGAGCACGAGCGGCGGATCGGTGTCGGGCAAGGTCGTAAAGCTCCACTGGTTGGTGGTCGGTAGCGCGAGACCGTTGAGGCTGAGCAGGCCGGTTGTCAGAGTGACCGTATAGGGCGTGGCGTAGGCGAGAGGGGTGTCGGGGGTGAAACACGCCGTCTTCGTGAGGTCATCCCAGGTCGCTTGTCCGGCGACGCCGACGATGAAGAACGTGCTCGCATCGACGCTCGTCGGGTCGAGCGGCTCGCGGAAGGTGGCGCAGGGCGACAAAGTACGCGCGAGTGTGCCACCGTCGGCGGGGCTCACGACCTCGACGCTCGGTGCGCTCGGCGTGGGCGTCGGGCCGATGGTCGTGAAGGTCGCCACATAGGGTGCCGCTAGAGCGCCGCCGGCCGTCGAATAGACGCTCGAGGTCACGACGAGGACGTAGCTCGTCGCCAAAGCGAGCGGCGCGCTCGGCGTGAGCGTGACCGTGCGCGACGGTGCGTCGTAGGCGAGGGTGCTCGTCTGACCGCTCAGATAGACGGTGCTCGGCAGCAGCGTGGCGGGGTCGATCTCGACGTCGAAGGTGACGCTGACGTTTGCGCTCGTCGGCACCTGCGTGGCGCCGTTGACGGGCACGCTTGCGGCTATCCCGAGAGCGGGTACGGCGACGGGTGGGGCGGCCGTTCGAAAAGACCACGCATACGCCGCGCCCAGGGCGTTGCCCGCCTTGTCGCGCGCGGTCACATCGACGGTGGCGACGTACAGCGTGTCGGGTAGCAGCGCCGCGTTCGGACGCAAGATCGCGGTGCGCGTGCTCGGCTCATAGGAGACCGTGCCCGCGATCCCGGCGGCAGAGAACGCCACGGCGAGCGCCTCGACGTCCATAGGCTCGCTGAAGGTCACGTACAGCCACGCGGTCGCCGCAACCTCGAGCGCACCATCGCTCGGCGAGACGGCCTCGACGAGTGGCGCTACGGTGTCGCTGTTCGTAGGGACGGTTGTGTCATCGGTCGTCGGCGTCGAGGGCGCGGCGGCTGGTTCGTTACAGGCCGCTACGGTCAGAAGAACCCACACTAGCGATCGGCGTCCCGAAACGTGCGTTGGCGAAACAGGGGGCATGGTAAAACAACCTCGGGCCGCGCGGGCGCAAAGAGTCGCGAATGTGCGGGCGTCTCGTCACTTAATCGTCGTGGTCCGGGCTCGTCAATCCTGCGCTTTGGCCGCGTCACTATGAAATGTTGGGTCGCGCGAAACGAAGCGCCGAAGTAGACAGACCCCCGTGCTATCGTGCAAACGCACCCTGCGACAGGAGCCTCTTCTATGACCGAGCGCGCTATTCACCTCGAGCGACCGTTGGTCGCCCTCGATCTCGAGACCACCGGCCTCGACGCCGTCAACGATCGCATCGTCGAAGTCTGCTGCGTCAAGCTGTTGCCGGGCGGCGGGCGTGAGGTGCGTACCCGGCGGTTGAATCCGCAAATGCCGATCTCGGCCGAGGCCACGGCGGTGCACGGCATCAGTGATGCCGACGTGGCCGCCGAGCCCACGTTTGCCTCCGTTGCCCGCAGCCTCGCCGATTTTCTCGCCGACTGCGATTTGACGGGCTTCAACATCGAGCACTTCGACCTGCCGATCTTGGTGCGCGAGTTCAAGCGCGCGGGCGTCACGTTTCCGGCCGGACCGGTGCGGGTGCTCGACAGCTGGCGGATCTTCCTCTCCAAGGAGCCGCGTGATCTGACCGCCGCCTATCGCTTCTATTGCGGCAAGACGCTCGAGCGCGCGCACAGCGCCGAGGCCGACGCTCTGGCGGCAGCCGAGATCCTAGCGGCGCAGGTGGCCCGCTATGCCGAGCTGCCGCTGTCGGTCGATGATCTGCACGAGGTCTGTCACCCGCCACGCCCCGATTGGCTCGACCCCGAGGGGCGCATCGTCTGGCGGAGCGGTAAGGCGGTGCTCGGCTTTGGCAAGCATCGCGACCGGCCGCTGCAAGTGCTCGCGGCCGAGTCGCCGGATTATCTGCGCTGGATGGCTTCGTCCGATTTTTCGCCTGAGGTCGTGGCCATCGTCAAGGCGGCGCTGCGCGGCGAGTTCCCGACGCGCCGCGAGGCTGCTTTGTCCGTGTGACGCCGAATTGCACTGGCGCGTCATTCGCAGCGGCCGCGGATCTGGGAATCGCGATCTGTCGCTAGTTCGGCACCGCGCCGAGAAAGTCGCCGATCAGGCGCGCGACCGCGTCGGGCGCCTGCTCTTGCACGAAGTGGCCGGCCGCGGGCACGAGCGCGAAGCGACCGTGGGGGAAGTCGGCGGCGAGGGCCTCGGCCCCGGCGGCGGGCTGCACGTCCTGGCCGCCGTGAATCACGAGCACCGGCGCCGTGACGTTGGCGAGCGCCCCGCGCCAGTCGTGGCGCTGGCCCATGCTCGAGAAGACCGCCATCGGCATAAAGCCCCCGGCGTGCAGCGCCGTCGCGCTCGGCATGCCGTTGCCACCGACAGCTAGGCTGTAAAACTCGGTGAAGCGCGCGTAGTGGGTGGCGAGCTCGGTCTCGTTGCGCTCCTGCAGGCGTCGAAAGTCGAACAGCTCGCGTCGCCAAGCGGCGAAGTCGGCGAGCTTGGCCTTCGGCAGGCGCGCGGCGATGAGCGCGAACAGGTCGTCGCGGCCGCTCGGCATGACGATGAGATCCGCGGGGGCGACGAGCACGAGGGCGCGTACGTGCTCGGGGAACTCCGCCGCGTAGAGCGAGGCGATGAGCGCGCCGAACGAATGACCGACGAGCGTGATGCGCTCCTCTGCAAGCATGCGGCGCAAGCGCTCGAGGTCGGCTACCTGGGCGGGCAGGCCGAGCGTCACGTTGAGGCGCTGCATCGTCGCGAAGAGGCCGTCTTTCGGCAGCGTCACGAAGGGGCGCGTCGAGAGGCCAGCGCCGCGCTGATGGTAGTAGACGAAGCGATAGCGAGAGGCGAGGGCGTGCAGGGCCGGCCACGGGGTGCTCGGGGCAAAGCCCGGGCCGCCGTGCACGACGAGGACGTTCTCGCCCGCGCCATCCTCGAAGTGGTGCAGCTCGATGCCCGGCGCCACGCGCCAACGCTCGAGCGTGACAGGCACGGCGGCGACGAGTGGCGCGTCGAGCGCTACACCGTTGCGCACGTCGCCCACGTGGTAGAGGGGGCCAAAGAGCCAGCGTTGCGCGCCCCAATAGAGGCCAACCGCCACGGTCATCATCGCGAGCACGGTCCCGTAGCGCGAGTGTCGGCGTGCCATCGCCTAGCGCCGCCGCCCGATCTCGCGTGCCACCTCGCGCTGCACGTCACGCGCCTTGATGGCCTGGCGTCGGTCGTAGGTGGCGCGGCCCTTGCCGACGCCGATCTCGAGCTTCACGCGCCCCTCGGCGTTGAAGTAGAGCATGATCGGTACGGCCACCTGCCCCTTTTGCCGCGTCTCGACTTCGAGCTTATCGATTTGCCTGCGGTGCAAGAGCAGCTTGCGCGTGCGCTCGGTCGGGTGGTTCATGCGATTCGCCTGCAGGTATTCGGCGATGTGCGCGCCGATGAGGAATGCCTCGCCGTCCTGCACCTGCACGTAGGCCTCGCTCAAGTGCGCGGCGCCGGCGCGCAAGGCTTTGACCTCGCTGCCGCGCAAGACGACGCCGACCTCGAGCCGCTCGTGCAACTCGTAGTCGTGGGTGGCGCGACGGTTGTGCGCAACGATCTTTTTGCCGTCTGCCGCGGCCTTGGACTTGCGAGCCATGAGGTGGTGTAACGTAGCACGGCTGTCGGTCGTGATGCACGGCCGGCCGAATTCTTCCGGGAGAACTCGATGTCAACTCACTTACCCCGCCCAGTTCTGCCTTTCTTGACGCTCTTGAGCCTCGTCGCCCTCGTCGCCGCGGCCGGCTGTGAGAAGAAGAGCGGCGCCGAGGCCATGCTCGACGATCTGAAGAGCACGGCCAAAGGAGCGCTCGACAGCGCCAAGGCCACGAGTAGCGAGACGCGCGCCGAGACCGAAAAAGCCCTGAGCGCCAAGGTGGCCGAGCTCAAAGAGAAGATTGACTCTCTCGAGCATGAGGCGCGCAGCCTCTCGGGCGATGCCAAGCGCGACGCCGAGGGGCGTATCGCCACGTTGCGCGAGCGTCACCAAGACCTCGTGCGTCGCCTCGATAAGGTTGAGTCGGCGAGCGGCGATGCGTGGAAGGACGCGGCCAAGGGCCTCGACGGCGCCGCCGACGATCTGCGTGGCGCCTTCGATAAGGCCAAGGCGCGCTTCAACTGAGCGGCCACGCGCGGTCCCTCGACCGTGCGCGCTAGGCTTCGTTGCGGCGGTTCGCTAGGCCCTTCGCCTCAGCCGGCTCAGGTTTCGAGCTGCGCCGTGACGTACTCGGAGATGACGCGCATCTCCTGCACGCCGATCTTCATCAGGCGCACGCCCATGCCCGGCCGGCCCTCGCCCTTCTCGGGCTGTGCCTTCGTATTCCAGACGACGAGCCCGCGACAGCGGATGACCTGCGCCGTGGCGGGCAGCTTGAACTCGAGGTCGAACTCGCTGCCAAAGCCGAGCGGCTCGGGCATCTCGATGAAGACACCGCCCAGGCTGATGTTGCGGATCTCTGCGCTCGTGTAGGTGCGGCCATCGGTGAGGCGCACCGTGGCGCTGATTGCGGTTTCGACTCGGGGGTGGGCGCGCATCATCAAGGGGGCGACTCGCTCGGTTAGGGCCTGCCTGCATCGTATCAGGCCCTGGTCGTATACGGCAAATCCGTTGCGCACGGCGCCTGCCATCTGGTAGCCGTAGGTGAGGCGCCGCCGTGAAGATACTCATCGTCGAAGCTGACTCGCGCACGGCCGCCGCTCTGCAAGGCATCCTCGCGGACAAGCAGCACGTCGTGCGCGACGTGGCGAACGGTTCGGCCGGCCTGATGGCGGCCTTGTCTGAGGAGTACGATCTTCTCATCTGCGACGTGCAGTTGCCAGACTTGCATGGCACCGAGCTCGTGCGCGCGCTCAAGGCGCAGTCACCGACTCTGCCGGTGATGACCATGGGCGACGGCGACCTCGCCGAGTGGGACCAGGTGTGCAAGGACGCCGGCGCGAGCTGCTATCTGCAAAAGCCCGTGGATCTGCAGGTCTTCTTGCAGGAGGTGACGCTCGTCGACAAGGCGCGCCTGCACCTGCGCGCGCTGCTCGTCGATCCCGATCCCATCCATCGCACCCGCATCACCAAGACGCTCAACGCCCTCGGCTGCGAGGTGCAGGGCGTCGGCTCGTCGGCCGAAGCCGAGCAGTTGGGCGTGCGCGCGGGCATGTTGGTGCTCGTCGATGCGGGCATGGCGTCGGCGCTCGAGACCGTGCGTTGGACCAAGCACAACGGCGCCACCTGCTTCGCCTTCAAAGAACAGTTCGACGCCGCGACCGAAGAGATGTTGATGCGGGCCGGAGCGGCGCTGCTCATTTTGAAGCCCATCGACATCGATCAGCTCCTTACGCAGGCGGCGTTCATGGCCGGTTGAGCTCGGCAGGGGGGGGCGCGCGGTGGCTCGTTGCGCTCGTGTCGCAAGGTCTGGTATCGGGCCCACTATGTCGCGTCCGTCGCTCGCCGTCTCGGCTGCACTGCTCGCCCTCGTCGTCTATGGCGCGAGCGCCGAGGCCTACGTGCTGCCCGCCGACTTCCTCGTGCGTCTGCTCGCCGAGAAGCGCCGTAGCCTCAATGCCAAGGATCTTACGTCACAGTGGACGGCCGAGATCGATGGCGTTGACGGGGCCGTCGATGAGCACCTGTACCTCAAGTACCCTGAACGCTCGCGTCTCGTGCGTCAGAGCGAGGACGGGCCACACGTGGCGATCGAGCGCGAGGGCGGCCGCGCCTTTGGACCCGAGAAGGCCCCGCTGCGCGTCACGCAGCCGATGGATCTTACGCCTTATCTGCTCGCCCCCGCGGGTCGTGATCTCGACGAGATGAGCGCACGCCTGCTCGCCGTGCTCAAGCAGGCCGGCGTCGACACCTCGATGGTCGCGCTCGGCCGCAGCGGCGACACACTCGTCTACATTATCGGGGCACGCCCGTTCGAGCCAGACAAAGCGCAGCTGTGGCTGTCGAAGACGAGCTTCTTGCCGTTGCGTTTCGTCGTCTTTGACAGAAGCAAATCGCCGCCTCTGCGCCGTGAGACCCGCTACCTGGATTTCGGCGGTGGGGTCGGCGGGGACTTGCTGCCGTCGGTCATCGAAGACTTCGAGGGCACACGTCGCGTGCGTCGCGCTGAGCTGACGCGGGTCTCGGCCAATCAGGCGCTCCCCGAGACGCTGTTCGACCTCCCCAAGAAGTAGCGGCGAGCTGCGCCGCGAGCGGGTGCGCGTGCACGAGCAAGAGCAGGAGCCAAAGCAGGGGCGCGATCAGGAACAGCCGGCGCTGCTCGCGCGCGTCATTGTCAACGAGCCGCTCGGCCTGCTCGACTACCGCGTGCCCGAGGACCTCGTCGATCTCGTGCACAAGGGCACGGCGGTCAAGGTCACGCTGCGCAAGCGGGCGACGGTGGCCTATGTTGCCCTGGTCGAGCGGCGCCCCGCGCCAATCGGCGTGGTGCTGCACGATCTCGCGGGCATCGACGACACGCGACCGAACTTGCCCGAGTCGGTCATCGATCTCGTGCTCTTTGCGGCGAGTTATTACGGCACGACCTACGGCGAGATGTTGGCCGCCGCCTTGCCTGCCATGGCACGCGCTCCACTCGTGCTCTATCGACCGACCGAGGTCGGTCGCGCCAAGCTGACGCTGCACGGCCTCGGTGACCTCGACGCGCGGATCGTGGCGCTGGCCGACGCGCATGCTCAGGGTATCACCGCCGTCGCTGTCGAGCGCGCGCTCGACTGTGGTCGACGACGCGCCGCGAGTCGGCTCGCCGAGCTTACGCGCCAAGGGTTGCTCGAGCGGCGCGGCAAGCGGGCCGCCGCTAAGCGCCTGTTGGCGGCGTTCTTGCGAACGGACGTGTCGCCCTGCGAGGCCATGCGCGCTCGCACCGCGCACATGGCCTTGCTGAACCGCCTGTCGATCGACGAGCCGCGTAGCGCCGTCGAGCTCGCCACCACCGATCGCGGCGCCTATCGTCGGCTCAAGGCGCTCGAAGAGGCGGGCCTGGTGCGCCGCGTGCAGGTGAGTGAGCCGACGGCGCCCGATCTGACCCGGCCGCGGGCGGCGCCCGACGTGGCCCCGACCCCAACACCGACCCAGGCGGTCGTGATCGCCGCCTTGCGGGCCGCCGTGGACGCGGGGACCTTCCACCCTTTCTTGCTGCACGGCGTGACCGGGAGCGGCAAGACCGAGGTGTATCTGCAAGTGATCGAGCACGCCCTCGCCGCTGGCCGCACGGCGCTCGTGCTCGTGCCCGAGATCGCGCTTACGCCCCAGCTCGCGGCGTTGTTCATCGCGCGCTTCGGCGAGCGGGTCGCCATCTTTCACTCGGGGCTCACCGCCGCGAGTCGCCGTGAGGAGTGGGAGCGCGTGGCGCGCGGCGAAGCGGCGATAGGCCTCGGGGCGCGCAGCGCTCTGTTTCTGCCCCTCGCGCGCCTCGGTGTGCTCGTCGTCGATGAGGAGCACGAGACGAGCTTCAAGCAAGAGGAGTCGCCGCGCTACAACGCCCGTGACCTCGCGGTCGTGCGCGCCCGGCACGAAGGGGCGGTCGTCATCCTCGGCTCAGCCACGCCTTCTCTCGAGTCGCACGCCAACGTCGGTGCGGGGCGCTACGGGCTCGTCACGCTTGCCGAGCGTATCCTCGATCGGCCGATGCCGCTCGTCGAGTTCGTCAACCTCGCCGAGGCGGAGCGGGTCGGCGACACGATGCTCAGCGTGCCGCTCGCCCGCGCCGTCGAGCGCACGTTGAGTCAGGGCGAGCAGGTCATCTTGTTTCTCAACCGGCGCGGCTTTTCCCCGTACGTCTCGTGCCGCGACTGTGGCCACACGTATCGTTGCGTCGACTGCGACGTGACGCTCACGCTGCATCGGCGCGATGAATCGCTCACCTGTCACTACTGCGGCTTTGCGCGACCCGCGCCGGACACCTGTGAGAAGTGCAACGGCGATCGTCTCTCGGCGAGCGGCCTCGGTGTCGAGAAGCTCGCGAGCGAGGTGACGGCACTGTTTGGCGACGTGTCGCTCGCCCGCCTCGATCGCGACAGCGTCAAGAAATCGAGCGAGCTCATCCGCGAGCTCGATCGCTTTCGCTCGGGTGCGGCTAAGATCCTCATCGGCACGCAGATGGTCGCCAAGGGGCACGACTTTCCCGGCGTCACTTTGGTGGGCGTCGTGCTCGCCGACCAGAGCCTGAACTTCCCTGATTTTCGCGCCGCCGAGCGCACCTTTCAGTTGCTCACGCAGGTGGCGGGTCGCGCCGGACGCGGCGTGCGTCCTGGGACCGTGCTCGTGCAAACCTACGCCGTGGAGCACTACGCCATGCAGCGCGCCGCCGTGCACGACTTTGCGGGCTTCGCGCAGGCCGAGCTCAAGAACCGCGAGGAGTTTGGCTATCCGCCCTACACGCATCTGGCGATGTGGCGTTGCGAAGCCAAGGCACGAGAGGCGGCTGCCGCGGGTGCCAAGCAGGTGGCCGATGAGCTGCGCGCTCGCGCGCACGGGCTCGGCGCCGGCGTGAGCATCCTCGGTCCGGCGCCAGCTCCGCTCGAGCGTCTGCGCGGGCTTTGGCGAATGCAGGTGCTCGTCAAGAGCCCTGAGCGACGGGCGCTGCGGGCCCTCGTGCAAGCGCCGCTCGCGCGGTCGGCAAGTGGCGTCCGGCAGATTCTTGATGTCGATCCGTACAGCATGCTGTAATGAGGCACGCGCAGGCGAGGCATGCCCAAGAACATCCTTTTGGTCGATGATGAGCACGCGGGCTTTGGCGAGCTCGCGCAGGCGCTCGACGCTGCGGGCTACACCCCTCTCGTCACGCGCCCTGGGGACTCCGCGCCGGGGATCTTCGGCGAGGCGCCGGCCGACCTCGTGTTCATAAGCCTCGAGGCACCGACGGCGCTCGCCGACTGCGAAGGCATTCGCGCCAACCCCGACGGCGCCATCGTGCCGATAGTCTTCATCGGTCATGGTCATCCGGAGGTGGGCTCGCCGTCGCAGGCTCTCGCCAAGGGCGCCGACTTCTTTTTCGATCGTCCGTACGACATGAAGAAGGTGCTCAATAAGGTGCAGACGTACGTCGGTCGCGGTACGCCGCAGGGCGCGTCTGCCGCGTCGAGCGCTGCGGCGCCAGCATCCGCAGCAGCACCCGTGGTGACGCGCGCCCCCGTGCCATCGCCGCCGAGCGCGACGAGTGAGGCCGTGGGCCTCGCCGCGAGCAAGCGGGCGGCGAGCAACGCTGCGCTGGCGGCTCTCGACTCCGAGCTGTCTTCGAGTGTGCCGTCGCGGGCATCGGTCGTGGCGACGACTGCCCTGTCTGGTTTGCCGCCTCCGCCGAGCATCGATATGGCGCCCGCGGACTTGGCTCAGCCGGCCGACGCCCTGCTCAAGATCATCGAGGAGCGCGAGGCGCAGGCCCGCGAGGCAGCCGAGGCGCAGGCCCGCGAGGCAGCCGAGGCGCAGGCTCGCGAGGCAGCCGAGGCGCAGGCTCGCGAAGCAGCCGAGGCGCAGGCTCGCGAAGCAGCCGAGGCGCAGGCTCGCGAAGCAGCCGAGGCGCAGGCTCGCGAGGCAGCCGAGGCGCAGGCTCGCGAGGCAGCCGAGGCAGAGGCTCGCGAAGCAGCCGAGGCGCAGGCTCGCGAGGCAGCCGAGGCGCAGGCTCGCGAGGCAGCCGAGGCAGAGGCCCGCGCGGCAGCCGAGGCGCAGGCTCGCGAAGCAGCCGAGGCGCAGGCTCGCGAGGCAGCCGAGGCAGAGGCCCGCGCGGCAGCCGAGGCGGAGGCTCGCGAAGCAGCCGAGGCAGAGGCCCGCGCGGCAGCCGAGGCAGAGGCTCGCGAAGCAGCCGAGGCACAGGCTCGCGAGGCGGCTGAAGCAGACGCTCGCGCGGCTGCCGAGGCGGAGGCCCGCGAAGCAGCCGAGGCGCAAGCTCGTGAAGCGGCCGAGGCGGAGGCTCGTCAGGCGATCGAGGATGAAGCCCGTCAAGCGGCCAAAGACGCAGCTCGGCAAGCGGCCGAGGACGACCTGCGCCGCAAGGTCGAAGAACAAGCGCGCCGCAAAGCCGACGAGCAGGTCCGGCGCGCGGCCGCGGAGCAGGGCCGCCTGCAGGCCGAGGAACGCCTGCGTCTCGAGGTTGAAGCGCAGGCGGCGCTCGAAGCCGAGGAGCAGGCGCGTCTCGAGCCGCCCGAGCGCCAGCGCCCGGCCCCCGTCGCCGCATCGAGCTTTCGCACCGGCGCCGCCCCCTCGGCGTCGCGTGCAGGGCCGCAGGGCGCAGTTTCCGCGGCGCGGCTCGGGCCGCTCGGCGCCCCCTCTGCATCGCGCGCCGGGCCCGTCGCCCCCTTGCCACGCGCGGTCCTCGGGCGCCTGCCGACGCCGGCGGCCTCACTCGAGCCCGACGAAGGCCAGCTCGACGCCGCGTTCGACGTGGCCACGGTCGTGGCCGTTGCCTACGCGCAGCAGGTGACCGGCCGGATCGACTTTGCGTCCCAGGGTCGTCAGAAGACGCTCTTCTTCGACCGCGGCGATGTGGTCGATGCGTACTCGAGCCAAGTCTTCGACCGGGTCGAGGAGTACCTGCTGCGTGAGGGTAAGGTGACGCGCGTGCAGTACCAGCAGGTGCGCGTCAAGAGCCTGCGCGGCGCCCGCAAGGTCGGTGCGTTCTTGGTCGGTGAAGGCTTCCTCAAGCCCGAAGAGCTGTTCGATGTTGTGCGCGGGCACTTGAGTGATGTCATTTACGGCCTCTTCGAGTGGGAGGAGGGCACGTTTCGCTTCTCCCCCGATCGCGCGAGCGATGACGACCGTGTCGTGCTCGACATCGACATGCGGCGGCTCGTCGCAGAGGGTATCCGTCGCAAGTACCTCCAAGCGCGGCTCGCGGCGCGGCTCGGCGGGCCGAGCTCGCTCATTGGTCTGTTACCCGACATCGAGGTCGACGGCGCGTTGCTCGGCTTCAACGCCGCGGAGCTGCGCGTCGCGCGCTTGCTCGACGGCTCGCACAGCCTCGACGACATGGTGTTCAGCACCGGGCTCGAGGTGACACGCGTCTATCAGATTGTCGCGACGCTCGTCGCGCTCGGCATGGCGACCGTGCTCGTGCATGGTCTCGGCGCCGAGTCGGGTCGGGGCAGCGAGAACGCCGACCACATCGATCGCTCGCGCATCCTCGACAAGCTCGAGCAGGTGCGCGACGCCGACTATTTTCAGATGCTTGGCGTGCCGCGTACCGCCACAGCCTACGAGCTCGAGCGGGCGCTCGAGCACAGCGAGCAGGAATTCAACAGCGGGCGCTTCTCGCTCGCGCTGCAGCAGGAGCTCGCTGCTGAGCTCGAAGAGATCGGTCAGATCATCCGCGAGGCCTCGAGCGTGTTGCGCGACGAGACGCTGCGGGCATCCTACGCTCGGCGTCTGCCCGGCTAGAGGCTGCCAAGGAGAACAGCGGCGATGAAAAGGGTCGTACCACTGCTCGTCGTGCTTCTCGCGTTTACTCTCTACGTCTACGTGACGCACATCTTGCCGTCACGCCGGGCCGACAAAGAGGTGCGGGGCTCGGGGTCGATCGAGGCTACGACGGTGACCATCTCGCCGAAGGTCGCGGCGCGGATCCTCGCCATCGCGGTCAGTGAGGGCGACAAGGTGGTGGCCGGCCAGCTCCTCGTAACGCTTCAATGCGACGATCTCGCCGCCCGCCAGGCTCAGGCCGACGCGCAGACCGCGCAGGCCGAGGGCGCCGTGGCGCAGGCGCAAGCGGCCGCGCTACAGGCCACCGCCCAGACCGCACCCTTGGCGGTGCAGGCGGCGCAGGCGCGGCGCGAGAACGAGCGCATGCAAACCCTGGCGAAGTCGGGCGCGGTGACCACGCGCGCGCTCGAGCAGGCCGAAGCGGCGCAGAGCGCGAGCGCTGAGCAGCAGCGCGCCGCCGAGCTCGCGGCCGCCGCGACGCGACGGACGGTCGACGTGGCGAGCCTGCAAGTTACGGTCGCCAAGCGCAGCGCCGAGTTCGTGGCATCGCAGCGCAGCGAGTGCGAGCTGCGCTCGCCGCTCGCCGCCACCGTGCTCGGGCGCAACTACGAGCCGGGAGAGATGGCACTGCCCGGCTCGGCCTTGCTCAAGCTCGGCAACCTCGCCGCAGTGCATACCTGGATCTACGTCGCCAACGAGGAGATGGGTCGCGTGCGGATCGGGCAGAAGGTGATGCTGCGCGCCGACACGTATCCCGAGCGGCAGTTCGAGGCGACGGTGACGCGCATCAATGCACAGGCCGAATTCACGCCCCGTTCTATTCAAACCAAAGAGGATCGCACGCGCCTCGTCTTCGGCGTCAAGGTCGAAGTGCAGAACACCGATGGCGCCTTGCTGCCCGGCATGCCGGTCGAGGCCGTACTGCAGCCGGTTGCCGATGTGACTTCGAGCCGCTGAGGCGCCGCGTGATGCCGCCGGTGCTCAAGGTCTCGGGCTTGGTCAAGCGCTTCGGCGCGCTGTGCGCCGTTGATGCAGTGAGCTTCGAGGTCGGTGCCGGCGAGATCTTCGGTCTCATCGGTCCGGATGGCGCGGGTAAGACGACCGCCATGCGTCTGCTCGCCGGCCTCGTGCGACCCGACGCCGGGAGTATCTTCGCCCTCGGCAGCGCCGTGCCGAAAGATGTGCGCCAGGTGCGCGCCGCGATGGGCTACATGCCGCAGCAGTATAGCCTCTATGGTGATTTGAGCGTGCAGGAGAACTTGCGCTTCTTTGCCGGCATGTACGGCGTGCCGCAGACGGTGCTCGAGGCGCGCGAGCGGCGTTTGCTCGACATCGCGCGCCTCGAGGGGTTTCGCGCGCGGCCGGCGGCGGCGCTCTCGGGGGGAATGTACAAGAAGCTCGCGCTCTGCTGTGCGCTCATGCATGAGCCGCGTCTGCTCTTGCTCGACGAGCCTACCAACGGCGTCGATCCCATCAGCCGGCGCGAGCTGTGGGCGCTGCTCAAGGAGCTCGTTGGTGAGGGCGTCGGCGTGCTCGTCAGCACGCCCTACATGGACGAGGCCGAGCGCTGCGATCGAGTGGGCCTGCTGGTCGAGGGCGCCCTCGTGGCCTGTGATTCGCCGCGCGCGCTCGCCGCTTCGTTCACGCATGCTGTGCTCGAGCTCGCCACGGCGACGCCTGTCGCGTCCGCGCTCGTGTCGGCGTTGCCGGGGGTCGTGCAGGTCTACACCGTCGGGCGCAAGCTCCACGTCGTGGTCGATGACGCCGAGCCCGCGCGGCGCACTGTGACGCGCGCCCTCGCTGCCGCCCATGTCGAAGTCCTCGGCCTTGCGGTCGTGCCGGCGTCGTTCGAAGACGTCTTTCTCTATCGTTCGCAGCTCGCGGCAGGGCGGAGGGCTACGTGAGCGAGCGAGTCATCGACGTGCAGGGCCTGACGCGCACTTTCGGCGATTTCGTCGCCGTCGACGGTATCAGCTTCGATGTGACGCGCGGCGAGGTATTTGGCTTTCTCGGCGCCAACGGCGCCGGCAAGTCGACGACCATTCGCATGCTCTGCGGCCTGTTGACGCCGAGCGCCGGTCGCGGCCGCGTGCTCGGCTGTGACATCATGCGCGAGTCCGAGCGCATCAAGCCCGAGGTCGGCTATATGTCGCAGAAGTTTTCGCTCTACCCCGACCTAACGGTCGAAGAGAACCTGCTCTTCTTCGGCGGCATCTACCGCGTGCCGAGCGAGACGCTGCATTCGCGTATGGCCTGGGCCATCGAGATGGCCGGGCTCGTCGGACGCGAGAGGTCGCTGACCGCCGAGCTCGCCCTCGGCTTCAAGCAGCGCCTCGCACTTGGCGCGGCGCTCTTGCACGAGCCGAAGCTCTTGTTCTTGGACGAGCCGACGGCCGGGGTCGCGCCGATGGCGCGGCGCAGCTTCTGGGCGCTCATCCACGAACTGTCGACGTCGGGGACGACCGTGTTCGTGACCAGCCACTACATGGACGAGGTCGAGCAGTGCGATCGGATTGCCCTGATGACCGAAGGGCGCATCGCCGCCCTCGACACGCCGGCGGCGCTCAAGCGTGACCCCCGCGTGCAGCGCGGCGCGAGCGTCGAGCCCTCGCTCGAGGACGTGTTTGTCGCCATCATTGGTGGGTCCGCCTCATGAGCCTGCGGCGCCTGTGGCTCATCGCCACGAAGGAGACGTGGCACATCCTGCGCGACTTTCGCACGGTGTATATGGCGCTCGGTATCCCGGTCGTCATGCTGCTGCTCTTTGGCTATGCCCTGACGATGGACGTCGAGGACATCCCTCTGCTCGTCATCGACCAAGACCACAGCCAGGCGTCGCGCGAGCTCGGCCTAGCGTTCGTGACGAGCGGCATCTTCTCGGTGGTCGCGCAGGCCGAGGACGCGCATGACCTCGTGGCGCGCTTCGAGCGCAATCAAGTCAAGGCCGCGCTCATCATCCCGCCCGACTTCGAGCGCGATCTCGCTCACGGTGACCTCGTGCACGCGCAGCTCATCGTTGACGGCACCGACGCCAACGTGGCGAGCATCGCTTTGGGCTACGCGGCGGCGATCGCGCAGAGCCGCACCTTGGCGCTCGTCGCGACTTCTCTCGAGCGGCACGGACTGCCGCTCGGCAAGCAACTCCGACCGCCGGTCACCGTCAAGACCCGGCAGTGGTTCAACCCGACCCTGCGCTCGCAGTGGTACATGGTCCCCGGGCTCATCGCCGTCATCATGGCGATGATGGCGGTCTTGCTCATGGCCCTGACCGTCGCGCGCGAGTGGGAGCGCGGCACCATGGAGCAGCTGCTCGTCACGCCGGTGCATCCGACCGAGATCGTGCTCGGCAAGCTCGTGCCCTACTTCGTTATTGGGCTCGGCCAGCTTGCGCTCGTGGCTGGGGCCGGCGTCTTGCTCTTTGACCTGCCGATGCGCGGCAGCGGCGTCTTGCTCGTCGCCATCTCGTCGTTGTTTCTCATCGGCTCGCTCGGCCAGGGGCTGCTCATCTCCATCGCGACGCGCCAGCAGCAGCTCGCCATGCAGTTCGCGTTGTTGTCGTCGATCTTGCCTGGTCTCTTGCTCTCGGGCTTCATGGCGCCCATCGCCTCGATGCCGAAGTTCGTGCAGTGGATCAGCGTCATCGTGCCGGCACGCTATTTCTTGGTGGTGACGCGTGGCATCTTCCTAAAAGGCCTCGGCCTCGCGGCGCTGTGGCCCCAGGCGCTGGCGCTCGCTGTCTTCGCGGTAGTCATGCTCGCGCTCGGCGTGGCGCGCTTTCGCACGAGACTCGAATGAAGGCCTTGTCGCCGGTCATCCCGCGCATCATGCAGAAGGAGTTCACGCAGGCCGTGCGTGACAAGCGCATGCTCGGCGTGATGTTGGTCGCGCCGGTGCTCCAGGTCGTGCTCTTTGGCTACGCCGTCAACCTCGACTTGACCGCCCAGCCGACTGTCGTCGCCGATCTCGATCACAGCGAGGCGAGCCGCGACGCCGTGCGTGTGCTCGCCCGCGCGGAGAGCTTTCGCCTCGTCGGGGTCGTCGAGACCGACGACGCGGCCGAGCAGATGCTGGCCCGCGGCGAGGTGGCGATGAGTGTGCTCATCCCACGCGGTTTCGAGGAGCGGCGGGCGCGTGGTGACGCCGAGGTGCTCGTGCTCGTCGATGGCGCCGATTCGAACACTGCGCTGCGCGCGAGCCAGGAGGCCTCGCAGTTGCTCAACGCTCCGGCAATGGCGGCGCAGCGTGAGCGCCTACAGCTCGCCGCGAGCAGTGTCGGTCTCGCTGCTGACGTGGTGCGCACGGGGCTCGAGATCGAGGCGCGGCCGTGGTTCAACCCAGAGATGAAGACCGCCATCTTTCTCGTGCCGGCCGTGCTCGCGCTCGTGCTCATGATCATCACGATGGTGCTGACGGCGATGGGTCTGACGCGCGAGAAGGAGATCGGCACCCTCGAGCAGATCATGGTGACGCCGGTTCGGCCGATCGAGTTGATGATCGGCAAGACCGTGCCCTTCGCCTGCATCGGGCTACTCGACGTGGCGGTCATCGTCTCGGTCGCGGCCGTGGTCTTCGACGTGCCGGTGCGCGGCTCGATGCTCGCCCTGTTCGGCGCGAGCGCCCTGTTCCTCATGACGACGCTCGGGCTCGGGCTCTTCATATCGACCGTCTCGGGCACGCAGCAGCAGGCCATGATGAACGCGTTCTTCTTGCTCATGCCCGCCCTGATGCTCTCGGGCTACATCTTCCCGCTCGAGAACATGCCGCGGCTCGTGCAGTGGCTCACCGTCGTCAACCCGCTGCGCTACTATATTGCGCTGACGCGGGGGATCATGATCAAGGGCGCGGGTCTCGCTGACCTGTGGCAGGAGACGCTCACCCTCGCCGCGCTCGGACTGCTCGTGCTCGTGCTCGCCGCGGCGCGCTTCAAGAAGCGCATCGCCTGATGCCCCGGGGGCCCTTGAGCCGGGCCCGAAAATCGGTTGTGATGCGAAAGAGAGCTCTTGCATGTCGCGCCCTTCGTTGGATCACCCCGTGTCCTCAGGCAAGGCGTCGCGTCGCGAGCCCGAGCTCGTGTGCGAGGCCATCTTCGATGTGAGCGATGCCGAGGCCGCCAAGCGTCGTCTTGCCGCGCAGCCGCACATGGAGGCTGACGCCGCGGGCTTTGTTTGGCACGAGCTGCGCGAGGCTAAGAAGCACTCGTCGCGCGCGGCCGAACATCGGCTCGTCGGCGGGGTGCGCGTGCTTGGGCGCATTGTGTTTCGCGATGGCCGCCTCGTGCTCGAGACGCGCTCGCGCCAACAGCTCGAGCTCGGCAAGACCATGCTCGAGGGGCTGCTCGCTGGACTCGCTCGACATCGCGTCGACATCATTGAAGACGCGGCTCTCGCCGAACGGTCGCGCTGAAGGCCGTGGCGACGCGCACGCGCCAAGGGCCTATCGCAGTCAGCGCAAGCTCGTCTCAGGCCCACCAGCTCGCGGGCGTGGCGAGCAAGAGCGCTCCACAGACGAGGCGATAGATGGCGAAGCCGCGAAACGAGTGGCTGCGTACGAAGGTGAGCAGCCAGCGCACGCCCGCCCAGGCGACGACGAAGCTCAATGCGATGCCGAGCGCGAACCACCCGCTCGCGCCCTGCAGGTGGTGGCGGAACTTGAACAACTCATAGCCCGAGGCCGCGACCATGGTCGGCATCGCAAGGTAGAACGAGAACACGGTCGCCGTCGTGCGATCGAGGCCGGCCACGAGGCCGCCGATGATGGTCGAGCCGCTGCGACTCATTCCTGGCCACAGCGACAAGCACTGCGTCAACCCGATGACGAGGGCGTGGCGCGGGCTGACGTCTTCGAGGCGCGCCACGCTCGCGGCGTTGGCGCCCGGTCGCTCGCGGTCGACGAGCAGGATGAGCAAGCCGCCCGTCATCCAGGCGAGTGAGACGTACATCGGGCGACGCAGCAGCGCCGAGATGACGTCGTGCACGGCGAGGCCGAGCACCGCGGCCGGTACGAAGGCGACAAAGAGCAGCCCTGCGAAGCGCAGCAGCACGCGGCTCCTCAGCATCGCCACCATCTCGGCAAAGCGGTCGACGACCACCGCCGCGATCGCCCCGAGCTGAATCACCACCAAGAAAGGCTCGCGCCACTCAGGGTCGAAGCGCAGCAGCGATGCGACCACCACGAGGTGCCCGGTGCTCGAGACGGGGATGAACTCGGTGAGGCCTTCGACGATAGCTAGAATAATGACTGCGATCAGCATACGGTCCCCTCTACACCATGTCGTCGGGAGGCGCGATGAAGGTTTACGAAGGACCCGTGATCACCTGTGACGCAAACGATAGCGTCGCCAGCGTCCTCGTCGAAGACGGCGGGCGCATAGCCTTCGTCGGCGATAGTGTGCCGGCTCCCTACGCGCAGGCCGAACGCGTGGTGCTCGGCGCGCGCGCGCTCGTGCCGGCCTTCGCCGATACGCACGTGCACTTCTCGTCCTACTCGTTGTTCGCCGCCGGGCTCGATGTGCGCCGGGCCGCGAGCATCGATGAGCTCGGTCAAGCGCTCGCCGAGTATGCCGCTTCGCACGAGGACAAGCTCATCATTGGCTTCGGGGCCTCGAGCCACAAGGTGCGCGAGAAGCGTCTCGTCTCACGTGTCGAGCTCGATCGCTACGTGTCCGAGCGGCCCGCCTTTATCGTCAAGTACGACGGCCACGCCTGCATCGTCAATTCGCGCCTGCTCGCCATGCTGCCGCCGCCCATCGCCAAGCTGCGCGGCTTTCACGCCGAGAGCGGCGAGATGAATCAAGAGGCGTGTTTTGCGACGGTTGACTTCTGCACGAAGACCGTGACGCCGCCGCGCCTCTTGCGCAGCATGCTCGCCGGTATCAACGCCATGGCGGCGGCGGGCATTGGCCTCATGCACGCGGTCGAGGGCGTAGGCTTTCCGCGCGACCTCGACGTCGATCTCGTGCGCTTCTTCGCACGCGGGCAGCGGAGTGGCTTTCAGACGCGCGTCTTCTTTCAGACCATGGACGTGGGCAAGGTCGTGCGCCGCAAGCTGCCGCGCATCGGTGGGTGCTTCGCAACAGCGCTCGATGGCTGTTTCGGCTCGGTTGACGCGGCGCTGCTCGCGCCCTACAACGACGACCCGAACAATCGCGGCGTGCTGTTCTACGACGACGCGCGCCTCGGCGCTTTCGCCAAAGAGGCGCACCGCGCGGGCTTGCAGATCGAAGTGCACGCGATCGGTGACGCGGCCTTCGCCCAAGCCGCGCGCGCACTCGCTGCGGCGGCCACGGACTTCCCGCGGCCGGATCATCGCCACACGATCATCCATGCCTGCCTGCCGACCGACGAAGGGCTCGATCTATGCGCCAAGCACGGCATCGCGATCGCGTTGCAGCCGGCGTTTTTGCATTGGGACCTCGAGCCCCTCGCGTATCTCGAGAGTGTCCTCGGCGATCGCGCGTATCGCCTCTCGCCTCTCGCCGAGATGCAGCGACGCGGCATCATGATGAGCGGCGGCTCGGATGCGCCCTGCACGCTGCCCGATCCCATCTTTGGTATCTATGCCGCCTGCAACCACTATGTGCCCGAGCAGTCGCTCAGCGTCTTGCAGGCGCTCAAGCTGTTCACCGCCAACGCCGCCTGGACGAGCTTTGACGAGAAGGAGCGTGGCTCGCTCGAGCAGGGCAAGGTGGCCGACCTCGTGCTCCTCGACCGCAATCCGCTCGCTGTGCCGAAGACGGAGCTCGCGCGCTTGCGTGTCGAGAGCCTGTTGCTCGCCGGCAAGCCCTACGTGCCGCGCACGAGTCTGCCACACCTGTTGTGGAGCTCGTTGCGGGGCGGCGGCGGCGCGCGCGCCTAGCGCCGAGGCTCGCCGCGTGGCCGCGGGGTGGCTGCGACACTCTCCTACATGTAGGATGTGCTCCTCCTTGACGAATCGAGGTGCCGTCGCCAGGGTGCACGAATCGTTGGCTCTGGGTGGACGTCAGCGAAGAAGGATAGCCCCGCGATGAAGCTAGGATTCGCTCTCGTACTTTCTTCTGTCAGTGTCGTCTTCGGTCTCGTGGGATGCGGCAGCGAGGCCGACCTGCCGCAGATCGAGGAACAGTTCCTCGCCGCCGACGAGCTCTACGGCGCGCCGTCGAGCGGCCCGGTCACGACCCACACCCACGTACCGGGAGCCACGTCGGGCATCGTTCTGCCGACGGCCACCACCCGACCCTCATATACGACCGAGATCGAGGCCGTCATCGTCATCGACACGTACTCGGGCACCCATGCCAGCACCAACGGCGTACACGAATTCGCCACCGGCCACATCACCATTGTCAACGCCGTCGGCAACCAGGCCAAGGTCGACAGCCTGCGCGTCGATCTGGCGATGAACGTCTCGAGCGCAAAAGACCCAGCCGGGCTGCCGCACGAAGTCGTACTGCAGCGCGGCGACACCATCGAGGTCGAAGGCGAGTACATCCCGTCCAAGAACAACTCGAAGCACAACGGCGACGGCGTGATTCACTTTACGCACGCGCCGCTCGGCTACGTCATCTTGCCGGACGGCACGCAGGACTCGTAAGCGCGCAGGATAACGATGGAGCACGCCTTGACGTGATACTCGCGCTCGATGGCAACGGCGTCTTGTAGCGCCCACGCGTTGCCGTTGTGCTCTTCGGCCCAGTGCGCCGTGTCGACGAGGCGCCGCCACACGGTGCCGGCGTCGGGGGTCGGCATCACGAAGCGTTCTTCCTCGGTCTGCATGTTGATGAGCACGAGAAAGTCCTGGTCGCCGACCGCGCTGCCGTCGATGCGCACGCAAAAGGCGCGGTGCTGGCGTGACTCGTAGCCGACCGCGCCGTCGGGCAGCGTATAGAGCATGCCCATGTCGTACGTGCCCTGGCGCAAGGCGCGGCTCTCTTTGCGCAGGCGCGTAAGATACATGGCAAACAGAAAGAGCGAGTTTCGCCCTACCGGGCTCGACTGCTCGCCGAAGTTGTCGTGATAGGGCTCGCCGAGCGCGCCTGTCGGCACGCGATGCGGTGTGCGCGTGGCGATCATGTCGTAGTTGTTCCAGGTCGCGACCGAGTCGATGTTGTAGGGATTGTTGTTGCCGTTCTGCGTGCGCGACAGCTCATCACCGTAGACGGTCATCGGCACGCCCCGACACACGTATTGAAAGGCCCAGAAGTTGCGGAAGCGCTGGCGGCGAAAGGCGTGCACGTCCGGACAACCCGACTCGGGCGGCACGAAGCCCGAGCCCCACGAGTCGTTGCTGTCACAGCCACCGTCGGACGGCCCGAACGGCCAACCGACGTGGTTGTTCTTCTCGTCGTAGGAGACGAGGTCAGCGAGCGTGAAGCCGTCGTGCGCGCAGACGAAGTTGACCGAGCGCGCCGGGCCGCCTTGATCGGCGAAGTGCAGGTAGTCGCCGTGCAAGGCCTCGGCCGGCGACAGCCCGCCGTCGAGCGAGCCCTTCAGGAACCGACGTACCGCATCGCGCCAGCGGCCGTTCCACTCGCCCCAGCGATCGGGGAAGTTGCCGACCTGATAACCACCACCGCCCGTGTCCCAGGCTTCTGCAATGACTTCGACGTCGCGCTTTTCGGCGAGGTCGGCGATCTCGACGAGCAGGCGGGCGTGCGGGTTGAAGCCATAGTGCGCCGCCGCGTCGCGCCCGAGCACCGGCGCGAGATCGAAGCGAAAGCCATCGACGCCCATCTCGTCGCACCAGTACGCGAGTGAGTCGAGCACGAGCGCGTGCACCACCGGCTCACCGCAGGCGAAGTTGTTGCCGCAGCCGGTGCTCTCCCAGTAGGCCGTGCGATCGCTCGGCGACAGCGCGTAGTAGGCCGCGTTGTCGAGCCCCCGAAAGCACAAGACCTCGGCGCAGGCGCGCGTCGAGTCCCACACGCCGCCCTCGCCCGTGTGGTTGAAGACCACGTCGAGATAGACCTCGATGCCGGCCGCGTGAAAGGCGCGCACCATCGATTTCCACTCGCGCGTTGGGCCGCCTGGCGATTTGTCGGCGGCGTAGCGGCGGTCGGGGGCGAAGTAGCCGTAGGTCATGTAGCCCCAGAAGTTGCCGCCCGGCCTGTCGCTCGGATTGTCGTCGTTGCTGCTCTCGTGCACGGGCAACAGCTCGATGGCCGTGTAGCCGAGGGCCTTCAAGTACGGCGCCATGAGCGCCGCGCCGGCGTAGGTGCCGCGTAGCGCCGCGGGGATGTCAACGACTTCGCCAAAGCCGCCAAGCTCGCCTACGAGCGTGCGCAGCCGCGAGGCCGAGGGATGGGCTGTCAGGCCACGCACATGCGCCTCGTAGATGATGGCGTCGGCCGGGTTGAGTCTTGGTTTCTTGCCGAAGGACGTAGCGTCGTCGATGATCACGCCTTTCGGGGCGCGCGGCCCCGTATCGACTTGGCGCCGGTCGATAGGCGCGCCGCCTGAGAGCGCCCCGACGTAGACGTGCGCGAAGTTCACGTCCGTGCCGCCCGTGCCGTACATGCCGCCGTCGTCGCCGAGGGCGCGGATGTCCGGGGTCACAGGGTCGTGCGATAGCTCGCGCGCGTAGGGGTCGAAGAGCAGCTTGTTGGGGTTGAAGCGGTTACCGGCGGCATCGACGTCGCAGACGAAGCCGGCGGCCGAGTTGCCACGCCGCCACGCCGGATCGAACGGCCAGTTGGGGCCAAAGGCGCGAAAGCCATAGAGCGTGCCGGCCGGGACGAGGGCGAGCTCGGCACGCCACACCCCGTCGTCGCCGCGCGCGAGGTCGTAGTCGAAGGTGGCCGGCTCGCTGAGCGCGGCGTGGTAGATCTCGAGTACGATCTTGGTGGCCGCGCCCGACCAGACGGCGAAGAGGCAGGAGCCGCCGGGCTGACGCTTGGCGCCCGCGGGCCAGCGCGCCTTGGCCCAGGCGGTCTCGGCGAGTGGTGCAAAAGCGCCACTCGTCGGATGCTGCTCGCCGATCGCCGCGGTCATGCTTTGCGCCCTCCTTGGTGCCACGTTCTGCTGCACCTCTACTAGGCGATCGCGAGCCAGAGATCGAGGGGGCGGCTCGCGCTCCCTGCGAGGGCTCGAGCGCGGCCGGTCGCGATGCCGAGCGCAGGCGACACCCGATGGCGCTATGCCATAGTTTGTTCTCTTCGCAACCCTTTCTCGGCGGTCGGCGTTTCGTTACGACGACGCGCGGATAGACAAGGGCAACTGAATATGGACAAATGGCAGAAACGTACCGTTTCAGGCAGCAAAGCCCCGGGAACCACACCCTGGCCGGCGGCGAATGGCCTCAAGCGCGTCGGCTAATTCGGAGGAATCCGTGTCAGACTTGCTCAACTGTTGGGAATTCAAGAAGTGCGGTCGGCAACCGGGCGGTGAGAAGGTCGCCTCGCTCGGCGTTTGTCCGGCAGCGTCGGACGTGGACGCCGCCGGCCTGAATCGTGGCAAGAACGGCGGCCGAATCTGCTGGGCGCTCGCCGGCACCTTCTGCGGCGGCGTCGTGCAAGGGACCTTCGCCCACAAGCGTCAGAATTGCATGAGCTGCGAGTTCTACGCCAAGGTCGAGGCTGACGAAGGCGAAGACCTGACGCTCCTGCTGCCCGGGCAGGCTTACGAAGGTAGCTGACCATGGCTAGGCAGTGCTGGGACATTGCCGGCTGTGGCCGTGGTCCAGGGGGAGCTAAAGTTGGCGCGTTGGGGCCATGTCCGGCCGCCAAGGCGCAGGCCGCCGACGGGGTCAACGGGGGCCGCAACGCGGGGCGGGCGTGCTGGGCGGCCGTTGGCACGTTCGGTGGCGGCAAGGTCTGCGAGCCGTATCGCGACCACAAGTCGTGTCTGTCGTGTCCGGTGCTCAAGCAGGTGCGCGCCGAAGAGGGCGATGGCTTTCGACTCCTGCCGCCCGGGCAGCGGTACGTCGCGCCTCCCCGCACCGGGACTGGGTGATTTGCGCTGACACACCTTGCGCGTTCACGCGCCGCCGGGTACACGCACTCTCCCCTTTTGCCCCGAGTCGTGCGGTCCCCTTATGATTTCTTGCGAGAAGCTCACTCTCATGTTCGGCGCGCGCATTCTCTTCGAGAACGTCGACGCCAAGTTCACCCCCGGTAACTGCTACGGACTCATCGGCGCCAACGGCGCGGGCAAGTCGACCTTCTTGCGCTGCTTGTCGGGCGCGCAGCAGCCGACCTCGGGCACAGTGCTCGTGCCGCCCGGCATGCGCATCAGCACGCTGCGCCAGGACCACTTTGCGTACGACGAGGTCTCGGCCCTGCAAGCGGTCATCATGGGCCACGAGCGCCTGCACGCGCTCGCCAAGGAGAAGGACGCCCTCTACAACAAGCCCGACTTTAGCGACGCCGATGGCCTGCGGGCCGCCGACCTCGAGACCGAATTCGGTGAGCTCGGCGGCTGGGACGCCGAGACCAACGCGAGTCAACTGCTCGCCTCGCTCGGCGTTGGCGTCGAGCGCATGGGCAAGCTCGTCAAAGAGCTCGCCGACGGCGAGAAGGTGCGCGTCTTGCTCGCCCAAGCCCTGTTCGGCAACCCCGACATCCTGCTGCTCGACGAGCCGACGAACCACTTGGACGTGGACTCGATGCTCTGGCTCGAGGAGTTCTTGGCCGACTTCAAGAACACGGTGATCGTCGTCTCGCACGACCGGCATTTTCTCGACCGCGTCTGCACGCACATCGCGGACGTGGACTTTCAAAAGGTGCAGCTCTACAGCGGCAACTACACGTTCTGGTACGAGACGAGTCAGCTCGCGCTGCGTCAGAAGCAAGAGTCCAACAAGAAGAAAGAAGACCGGATGAAGGAGCTCAAGACCTTCATTCAGCGCTTCAGCGCCAACGCCTCGAAGTCGCGCCAGGCGAGCTCGCGCAAAGCGCTGCTCGAGAAGATCACGCTCGAGGATATCCGCCCCTCGTCGCGCAAGTACCCGTACATCATGTTCAAGCCGGCGCGCGAGCTCGGTCGCGACGTGCTGTGCGTCAAGGACGTGAGCAAGAGCCTGGAGGGCCGGCCGCTGTTTCGCAACGTCAACTTGAACGTCGGCCGCGGCGAGCGCGTGGCGGTCGTCGGCGACACGCACGCGGTCAGCGCCTTCCTCGCCATCATGGCTGGCACCGTCAAGCCCGATGCGGGCGATGCGCGCTGGGGGCAGTCGGTGGACCTCGGGTACTTCCCCAAAGACAACGCCGAGTACTTCAAGACTGATCTCAACCTCGTCGATTGGCTGCGCCAGTACTCGAAGGACCCGGCCGAGAACTTCATCCGCAGCTTCCTCGGCCGCATGCTCTTTAGCGGCGATGAGGCGAAGAAGGGTGCCGATGTGCTGTCGGGCGGCGAGCGCGTGCGCTGCATGTTCTCGCGCATGATGCTGCTCGACCCGAACTGCCTCGTGCTCGATGGGCCGACCAACCACCTCGACCTCGAGTCGATTACGGCTCTGAACAACGGCCTGCTCAAGTTCGAGGGCACGATGTTGTTCGCGTCGCACGACGTGAGCTTCGTCGAGTCGCTCGCGACCCGCATTCTCGAGCTTGGGCCCGAGCGCTCATACGATCTCAACATGACGTTCGAGCAGTACTTGGCCGACGAGGCGCGCCTGACGCGGCAGAAGGGGCTGCTGCAGGCGGCTTGAATTTCCGAGCGCCTCGGCGTGTCGTAAGGGAATGAACGTTGCGTCGCAGCCTCGTCGGGCTCAGCGCGGCCTCGCCGCGACTCTCGGCCTGCTCGTCGCCTCGACCCTGCTCGTGTGCTCCCTCGTGGCGCCGGCGTCCAAGGCGGGCAAGCTGCAGCAGGTGCGCGACGCCACCAAAGGCGATGACGATGCTGCCCCGGCGAAGCCGCCGCCCGCGAAGCCGCCGCCGCAGAAGAAGCCCAAGCCCGCGCCGCCGCATAGTGACGACCAGGAGCATCATCGCGACACTCACGAGCGCGACGATGCCCATGGGCATGACGACACTCATGGGCGCCGCGATACCCATGAGCGCCGCGACTTCGGTCCGGGTAGGGACTTCAGCTCAGACGATGCCCTCGGCCTGTGGGCCCTCACCTGGCGGATCGTGGCCTCGCCCTTCTGGCTGCCCTATTGGGCGCTCGACGATCACTATGGCCGCGACTACGGCCGCGAGGGCGGCTTCGCGCCCTTCCCCTACGCCTACCCCGATCGCGGCTTCGTGCTCGTCGAGCGCGCACCCGAAGCCCGACTCGACGAAGCCGGTCCCGTCGAAGTCGATGTTGTGCCGAAGCCATGGATCGGCGTGGCCTCGGCCGACGTCTCATCGGACTTCGACGCGCTTGCGCGTTTGAACCTCGGCGGCCGCTTGCTCTTCTCTAACCGCATCGAGCTCGAGAGCGCCTGGTCGCTTTTTGCCGAGCGACTCCCGGGCGGGGGCCTCGATCGAATGTCGATCGGCGACGCCAACGTCGTCTTTCGGTTTGCAGAAAGCGAGCACGTTCAGTTTCGGGTCGGCCTAGGGGCGCGCGCCATGCTCGATCGCGATGGCAATGCCTATGGCGTCAACTTCACCTATGGCGCGGATATCCTGCCCGTGCGGCCGCTCGTGCTCTCGCTCGTGCTCGACGGCGGCAATCTCGGCAAGGCGTCATTCGGCCAGGCGCGCGCGACGCTCGGCTGTCTGCTCGGCCCCGTCGAGCTGCTCGGGGGCTACGAGTTCATGAAGGTCGACGGCGTGTCGCTCTCGGGGCCGATCCTCGGCCTGCGCGCCTGGCTGTAGGCGACGCCGTTCGGGCGCTTGGCGGTTGCGCCCGGCTGTAGGCGCGGGTGCCCGGCCGTGTGACTTACGAGTGCACGACCGTGCGCACGGTGAACTTCGGCTGCGCGGCGATGGCCTTCTTGACCGAGCACTGCTCGGCGACGCGCACCAACGCCTCGTGATACTTCTCGGGGAAGCCGGGCGGCACTTGGATGTCGAGGTCGACGGCGCTGAGCGTGCCGCTCGTGTCGAAGTGCGGTCGCTCGACGATGCGGATCCCTGCGCTCGATAGCTCGCGCTTGGCGCAAAAGCCCTGCACAAAGATGCCGGCGCAGGTGCCGATGGCGGCGAGGAAGAGATCGAAGGGCGAGGGCGCGCTGTCTTCGCCGCCGTTGTCCTTCGGCTGGTCGGTGTGCACGACGTGGCCAAAGAGCTGCGCGTCAATGCGCCGGCCGCCGGGCAGGGTGATGATGATTTCGGTGGTGCTCGACATGGTGGGCTCCTCGCGTGTTCGATAGGGTAACGTTTGTGCGCTATAAAAGAATCCTCGTCGATCTTCTATCCTAGATGACGAAGGCACCCCCACCACAGGACGCATCGTGAGACGGGCCTGCAGATCTGCGTGGATCATACTCCTCGGCTGGGGCGCGAGTCTCGTCGTGCTGCTCGCCCTCACGCTCGTGGCGGTCGTGACCCTCGGCCAAGGCGTCGAGCGCGCCGGCCGCATCGCCGCCAATCTCTGGGGTCGAACTCTCCTTGCGGCTTGCGGCATCCGCCTCGTCGTCGAGGGGGGCGAGCATCTCGCGGGCCGCCGCGCGCGGATTGTCGTCTTCAACCACGCCTCGATGCTCGACGCCTTTCTGATGACCGCGGTGTTCCCGCCCGGCGGCGTGGCGGTGGTCAAGCGCGAGATTCTCTTCTATCCGTTCGTCGGCCAGGCGGTGTGGCTCTTGGGCTATGTGGCGCTCAACCGGGGCAAGCCCCGGCGCGCCTACGCCACGCTCATTCGCGCCGCCGCGCGCGTGGCCCGCCGGCGCCAGAGCGTCTTTATTTCTCCCGAGGGCACCCGTAGCGCCGATGGCTCGGTTGGTCGCTTCAAGCTTGGCGCCTTTCGGTTGGCCATGGCGGTGCGCGCTCCCATCGTGCCGGTGGCTGTCCTCGGTGCCTTTGAGCTGCTCGGCAAGGGCGGCTTGTCGCCGCGGCCCGGCGTCGTGCGCCTGCGCATTTTGCCGCCCATCGCTGCCGACGACTTCGTGGAGGAGAACCTGGCAGAGAAGGCCGCCTTCGTGCGCTCGCTCATCGAGCGCGAGCTTACGCGCGGCTGACGAGCACTGGGCTCGTGCACGCGGCAACGACTTGACCCAGATTCGGCGTGATGGGCATCGTCTGATCTCTAGACAGATGAGGGCGTTGACCCGTTGATGGTGATGGGGGACCAAAGTGGTGGCTCACCTGGACAAGCGCGACTCGCTAGGGCCCGACGCGACGCCGCCGGCCGTGAACCGCCGTAAGAACCACCGTTTCGCCGCGACCGACCGCGTCGAGTACGACTGCGACGGCAAGCGCGGCGTTTCCTTTCTATCAAACCTCTCGGTTGGCGGCATGTTGTTGCGCAGCGCCGACGATCTGCGCCCGGGGGCCACGGTGCACTTCGTCCTGCACCTCGACGGCATCAAGGGTGGGCTCGCCGTCGAAGGCCGGGTGGTCGAGCGCGGCGAGCACGCGCGGGCCGGCACGGCGGTGGCGTTCTTGCCCGGCGAGCAGGCGGCGGAGGCGGCGCTGCGCGCCTACGTGAACGAGCGCGTCATCGCTAGGCTCGAGCAGGCCTGCCAGCGGCCCCGGCCGCCGATGAGCGCGCTCGTCGATCTCGCCAGTCTCTATTTCGAGGCGCAACGCTTCGACGAGGCGCGGGCCGTCTTTGCCCGCGGCATGGAGCTGCACCCCCGCAACGCCGAGATCTACGAGGCGCAGTGCCGCTGCCTGTTGCAGCTCGTCCTGCGCGGCGGCGCCGACCGCACCACCGCCATGCACGAGCTCGAGATCGTCCTCGAGCGCGCCTCCCTCGTCGCCGCGACGCCGCTGCTCGCTGCCGCTGCCGCCGAGATCGCCGCCCGTAAGGATGAGATCGAGCGCGAGGCCCAGGAGAAGAGCAAGCGTGCCGAGGAGGAGGTCGTCGCGCGCCGTGTCACGCAGGCCATCGACGAGCGGCTGCGCGACGTCCAAGCCGCACACGCGAGCGCGCTCGCCGAGCTCAAAGAGAAACTCGAGGTCGCTGAGGCGCAGGCGTCCGCTGAGCGCGAGCGCACGAGCAAGGCCGAGGCGCAACTCGAGGGCGAGCGGCAGGCCGTCGCCGCCGAGCGCGAGCGCAGCGGCGAGCTCGCGCGCCAGCTCGAGGCCAACGACCCGCACTTGGCCGAGCAGATCCAGCGGGCCGTAGCGGCGCACGCCATCGAGCTGTCGATCCTGCACGCGCAGAAGCTCGAGGGCGTGCGCGACGCCGTGCACATCGAGCAGCAGGGCCTCGCAGTGGAGCGCCGCAGCCTGGCCGAGGAGCGCCGGGTTCAGCTCCTGCAGCGCCAGGATCTCGAAGAGGGTCGCCAAGAGCTCGCCCGTCAACGCGCTGACATCGAGGCGTCGCAGCGCCAGGCCGAGCAGATCGTCAAGGTGCGCGAGGAGGTGGCACAAAGGGAGCTCGAGCTTGCCGCCGTCGAGGGACGACTCGTCGAGCGTGAGGCCGCCGTGCACGGCACGATCGAGAGCGCGAGGGAGATGCACGACAAGGCGCTCACCATCGTGCAGGCGAACGCCGTCACGCACGCCGAGGTGGTGCGCGCGCTCGAGGAACAGCGTCACGAGAAGAACCGGCTCGAGCAGCTCCGCAAGACCCTCGAGGAGCAGCAGCTGCGCCTCGATGAGCAGGCGCGTGTCCTCTCCGATCGCGAAGGAGCGGTCTCGGCGCGCGAGGCCGAAGGTGCGAGACTCGCGGCCGAGCTCGAGCGCACACGCACCGAGCAGGATGCGCTCACCGTCGAGCAGCAGGACGTTGGGCGGTCGCTCGTGACGCGACGCCAGGCGCTCGACGAAGAACAGGCTATCGCCGAGCAAGCGCTGGCGAATCTTACGCGGCGCGAGGAGACGGTGGCGCAAAGCGAAGCCGAGGCTTCGCATCGCGGCGAGGCCCTCGCCGCGCGGGCGGTCGACCTCGAGGCGCGTGAGCGTCTCGTCGGCGAGCGCGAGGTGGCGCTGCACGCGAGCGAGGTGGCGCTGCACGCGAGCGAGGCGGCGCTACGCGTGAGCGAGGCCGCGGTCGAGCGTCGCACCGAGATCGTCGAGACCGACGCCCGCGCGCTCAGCGCGCGCCTGAGCGCCGCCACGGAGTCCGAGGAGCAGCTCGTGGTGCGTCAAGCCGAGCTGCACGCCAAGGCGGTGGCTCTCGAGGCCGAGATCGCCAACCACCGCGCTCTCGCCGCCGGGCTGCGCACCCGCACGACGACGCTCGAGGAAGAAGACGCGCAGATGCGCGCGCGCGAGGAGCAGCTCGCGCGCAAGGCCGAGGGCGTAGATGACAAGGCGCGTAGCTTTGCAGCGCGCGAAGACAAGCTCGCGGGCGAGTCGACGCGGCTCGAGGCGCGAGCGCGCGAGGTTGACGAGCGAATGGCGTCGGTCGCGGCGCGGGCGCTCGAGCTCGACGCGCGCGCGGGTGCGCTTGACGAGCGGCAGAGCCGCGCCGACGAGGACGTCCGCCGCAAGTTCGAGGCCGGGCAGAACGCGCTCGTCATGGAGGCGGAGGAGCTAGGCAGTCTTCGCGCCGCGGTGGAAGCGGAGCGAGCGGCGCTAGCGCTCGCCAAAGCCGCGCCCGCTGAGCAGCACGCCTGGCCCGAGGAGGAAGTCGCGCCCGCAGGTGGCCTAGTCCCGCTTCTCCCAGGTGACGACAGCCTCTAGTCCGAGTCGAATCACCGACCGACTCTTGAGCTCGGCCACCGCACGACCGATGCCGTCTATCATCGTGCCATAGGTGGAGGCCGTGTCGATCGCCAACACGTGGCCAGACTCCCTCACGAGCAAGAGGTGCACGCGCGAGACACTTTGGGCCGAGAAGTCGTTGACGGCACAGCGCTCGTAGCGACCCATGAGAATGCCACGGTCGAGGTCGTCGAGCGCGAGGCCGAAACCGGTATCGCTCTGACCGATGGCCAGGGTAGCCGCCGACCGGCAATCAGCAAGCAGCCGCAGCGCCCGCGCCTGGGCTATGACCGACGGCCCCGCGATGAGAGTGACGGACGTGTCGTTGGACGCAGGTTGATCGAGGGCCCGCAGCGCAGCGCCGATTGGCCTCGATCGATAGTCCCCGGTCGCAGCATGTGGGCGCTCGGCCCATGCCCTTGCAGCGTCGTCTGCAAGCGCAGGCGCGTCCTTCGGCACGGCCAGAAATACGATCTGATAGGAACCGACGGTCACCATGGCGTCGCCGTCGGTGACGACGGCGGTGCAGGCGCCGTGGCCGGCCACGCCCATGCCGAGTCCGGTGTTCAGGTCAAAGAGCCGCAGTCGAGGGTGCCCGCTGCCGTCGGACGCGGTGACGTACGCCAGCACGTGTCGCAGAGCGACGGCTTCGTCTTGAGCGAGGCGCATGCTGGCGCGGCTATGACGCCCTACGACGAGCACGGCAGCGTCATTGGGCGTCGACGACGGCGGCGCCGGCAGAACAGCCGAGGACTCTACGACGACGTTGTTGTGGATGGCGAAGGCGACATAGCCGTAAGTACTCGCCGCGCCCCGTCGTGACGGCCCTCGACCGGATCGCGTAGAACGGGCAACGTGGGGGAGTCCCACGCGTTCTTGGCCTGTCAGCGGCGAAGGTGTATCGCTTGCCGATGGCCAAG